>OJAR01000092.1_pt1 | contig 32447 bp, 32 predicted proteins | sample 1589431 | NCBI WGS metagenome assembly OJAR01 (sample SAMN03283242) | human gut metagenome | biome: human-associated habitat; material: feces | host: Homo sapiens | place: Peru | collected 2012 | reverse complement strand
CTGCAAAAATTACCGTATAAATTAAAGACAGCATTGCCGATATTGGCGTTTGTTGGCGCATCAATTGTTCCGGCGGCATGCAACAACGACGACGATGACCACTACGATAAAACAGATTCAAAACACGATGTTGAATTACTATGGACTGCGCACTGGGGGTCTGAAATTACAGAAGCAAATATTAAGATCAATTTGTATGACCCAAAGGTGAATAATATTTATTTAAAATACTTTCCTGCATACACTGTTCGTGCCGCACAATCCCATTATCTGCGTAAAGAAATGGAATGGCGAATTGCGCTTGATCCAAAACGTGTCCATGGACGTGGAAACATTATCTTTTTCTCGGGCCCCTGTGCAAAAGAAGACAGTTTATGGTTCGTTAAACACGGCTGGACGGTAAATACCCCCCCACAGCCCGAATATTCTAGCAAAATATCGGTGCGTCCGCCGGTAAATACCACAAAATCCACAAAACAGCGTTAAAAAATAAACCGACCATGTTATGGTCGGTTTTTTGTTGATTTTCCCCCCGATATTTCATACCATTTACCCCAAGGATGAGAAAACAAATTGCGATCTTTATCATATGCCTGCTGTTGCCATTGAACACCACGCATGCTGCCCCTGGGGGGAATTCGGCAGTCCTGTGTTATGATGATGGCACTCCTAATGACCAATGCCAGGTTGGTAACGCTGTTGGTTGCTATTATGATACTCAAATGCATGCATGCTATAAATGTCCACCTGGCTATTATTGCACCGGTGACAATCTAAAGAGACCATGTAGTGACGTTCTTTCCTACACTTTATCAGATATAGGCGCAAACAACATAAACCAATGCTACAAGTCATGCGAAACCTCTGAATCTGAGGTTCCCCACGGAACACTTGGCCCGTGCACACCCGACGATGAACGGGCGTATTATCCAGCAGACTGCAATAAATGTTTGCTGTGTGAGACCAACACAGTTAACATTGATGGAAGAAATGTAACAAATTTATGTGACTCGTATTTTGAAAATAATGGCTCATGCCAGCCACGCTGGACAACCACTCGCCCAGCATCAGCCGATATCGGCAAAGACTGCACTCATGGTGCTAATATAAAATATTACATACGAAACGATGCTGGTAAATTTGACTGTTATGCCAACACATGCGAAAACTATGACGAGTATGAATTGGTTAACCTGATGAATAACCGCGATTTTGTTTGTTCCATTAATAGCCAATTTATGTCTTTGGGAAAATGCATAAAAAAAGAAATCAATTGTAGCGATACTACTGAAATCCAGAATGCATGTACAGCATGGCAAACTGGTGCCCAAGTTGACGGCACCGCCCAATTACAAAATGGTCAGTATGATTACAGCACATGCACGTGCACCACAGATCACTATCCCATTAACTCAGCGACTGGGGATGAAATCGGTCAACAAAGAATGCAGTGCAATTATGATGTCGACAATAGCACATTTAATAACCAAACATGTAGGCATGTGTCAGTGACATCATGTAAAGAAAAATATTGTGTTCTTGAAACAAACAACACAACATGTACGCCAACACCCGCTGGATATTTTTCTGCTGACGGGGTCACAAGTTGCGACAAATGTCCCGCCGGCACAACATCGTCTGGTGCTAATGCCAGCATCAACGAATGTGGCATCAAACTTGGCGATAACGGCACAAAATTCTGTGATAGTGTTGGCTGTTTTAACCTGCCCGGTTCTGGAATCATCAATTCGCTTTAAATGCTAAACAAATTGATTTCTGAAATCGCATGATCTATTTTTGTTATCTGCGCATCGTCAAATTTTCCCAGAACCCAATCTGCTGGCGACATAGGGATTTCTAAATCACGCGGATGACCGATACCGATTCTAATACGGCAGTATTCATTGCCAACAGCCGCGTCGATTGATTTAATGCCATTGTGACCTGCACTGCCACCACCAATCTTGGTCTTTATGCGACCAACCGCTAAATCCATATCATCATGAATCACAATTAAATTTTCCAACGGGATTTTATAAAATGCCATCAGTGGTCGAACTGCGTCCCCAGACAGGTTCATAAATGTTTGGGGCATTGCGAATATAACACGACGTCCATCAATATCCCCAGATGTAGTTTTGGCATTTTTTTCACTGCGCCACGTGGCGTCCGCCCCAGCCAGTTTTTGCACCGCCATGAATCCAACATTATGGCGTGTGCGCACATATTGCGGCCCAGGATTGCCCAGTCCAACAATCAAAACAGGTTTATTTTCTTGCATATCAATATCTCTTTTTTCTATTATAATATCACACAAAGGAGAAAAATATGAAATTAAAAACTGCAGGCATTTTAACCATGGCGTCTGTCCTGTTCACTGGCGCAAATGCCAATGCAAGTAATGTCTTGTATGATTTTTATGCCGGTGCGACAATCGGTGTTGGCGCGTCCAGCCAGTTTGGCGGTCACGACAACAAGACCGAAAATGCGCAATCATATGGCGCGGTTCTGGGTTTTGATATTCCCGTTCTGCGTATCGAGGGCGAATACAGTTACCTGAGCAGTGATTTGGTAAAAATGCACGTTGGCATGGCAAACCTGTATGTTAAAATGCCGTCAACGGTTGTGCATCCATATCTGGGCGTTGGTATTGGTGGCGTGTTCGGTGGCGATATTGATATTCCATCAGTTGACATCAAGCATGGCGCAGCATACCAAGGAATGCTGGGGCTGACATTTGATGTGCCGGCATTACCAATCAAGATCGATGCCGAGGCACGCGCCCTGTATGCACCTGACATCTATGAACTTGGCAACAAAAAGCCAGACATTTTGCAATACGAAAGTCGCCTGAAATTGCGCTATGTATTTTAATTAAATACCAGGGGGCGCGATTTGCGTCCCCACGTTTTATTAAACAGTTATATGGAAAAATTCAAATGCTGACACTAATTGATGGAAATTCGTTATTATTTCGTGCCTATTACGGCGTGCACAGTCGCCTGACGCGCAGTGACGGAACACCTGTGGGCGCAGTGTATGGATTTTTCAATATGATGTTACCTATATTATCGGCAGCCCGCCCCGACGACGCATTTGTGTGCGTGTTTGACGCGTCGCGCATTTCTTTTCGTCAGGATATTTATCCTGCATACAAGGCCAACCGTCCTGAAACCCCAGATGATTTAATAACACAATCGCACATGGTGCGCACCGGCGCAGCAGCAATGGGAATGCCAGTATTATGTATTCCCGGGGTCGAAGCAGACGATGTAATCGCAACCCTGGCGCGGCAAAATTGTTCTGCCACCGACAGCACACGCATCATCACCGGCGACAAGGATTTAATGCAATTGGTATCCAATTGTGTGTTCTTGTATGACGGTATGAAACAGCGCGAAATCCGTGCACCCGGTGTGCTGGAAAAATTCGGCGTCACACCCGACCGCGTAGTTGATGTCCAGGCACTGATGGGCGATTCGTCTGACAATGTGCCTGGTGTCCCAGGCATCGGCCCGAAAAAGGCCGCCGAATTAATAAACCAGTTTGGCAGTCTGGACGCACTGTATGACCACCTGGCTGAAATTCAAAATGAACGCACGCGCAATCTGTTGCGCGACAATCGCGAAATGGCATACGTATCGCGCAAACTGGTGCAATTAAAATCAGATGTGGATTTGTCTGGCCTGGAAATTACACCTTTTCGGTTTAACACACCAGCAGCGTTGGATTTTGTCCGCACAAAATTGGAAAGCAATTCGCTGGTGGCAAAGATTGAAAAACTGTTCCCGTTGGAAAAATTTGACGCGTCACACGCTGTGCCAGAATTTCAGTTTGCCGCATCACAATGCCCGGTGGAAATTACCACCACACCCCGCACCCCGGCACCCCGGCCCACCCCTGTGCGCCCAATGACGTTCGAAATAATCCAGGACGTTACCGCGCTGAAACAATTTCTATCACGGGTAAAAAACGTGATTGCGATTGACACCGAAACAACGGGACTGAATCCAATCGCCGATAAAATGGTGGGAATTTCTCTGGCGGCAGACGCAACGCATGGCGTATATATTCCATTGCGTCACGCAGCATCCACAAACGATTTGTTCGGCACCGACACACCTGCCCCGCACCAGCTATCAGTTGCTATTGTGTATGACGTCCTGCGTCCGATACTGGAAAATCCCAATATTACCAAGGTCGGCCATAACCTAAAATACGACCTGCACATTATGGCAAACGACGGCTGGGATATTGAAAAAATCACCCCTGTTGATGATACGATGTTGTTGTCTTATGCATTGGACGGGACACTGCACGGGCACGGCCTGGACGAACTGGCGATGTTGCACCTGGGACACGAAAATATCCATTTTGCGTCGCTGTTTCCGCCCAAGACACGCGATGCCGACATGCACTTTGCGCGTCTGGACATATCTGTCGCCGCACCCTATGCGGCCGAAGACGCAACCGTTTGTATGGCACTGTATGAAATATTACGACCACGCCTGGACGCAAATGCACAATTGCGCGAATTATATGAAACATGCGATTTACCCCTGATGCCGATATTAGTTCAGATGGAACACGCAGGCGTTTTGGTCAATCGTGCGGGACTGCAGCAACTGTCAGGTGCCTTTCACGACAGCCTGGGCAAACTGGAATCAGAAATATGGGAACAGGCAGGCCACGAGTTTAATATCGCCAGTCCTAAACAACTTGGTGCTGTTTTATTTGATGAATTAAAATTGCCTGCGAACAAAAAACGTTCCACCGATGCCGATGCCCTGGGCGACCTGTCTGACGCGCATCCTATAATTGATAAAATTCTGTCATGGCGTTCTATTGCCAAGTTGGCTGGCACATACGCGGACACATTGCCGCGCCAGATTGCATCAGACGGTCGTATTCACACCACCTATTTACAGACCAGTACGAACACTGGGCGTCTGTCCAGTCGTGATCCAAATCTGCAAAACATTCCGATTAAAACCGAACTGGGGGAACAGATTCGAAAATGTTTTGTTGCGCCGACGGGTCGGTTGTTGATTTCGGTTGACTATTCCCAGATTCAACTGCGTCTGTTGGCAGACGTTGCCAACGTTGCAACGTTCAAAGAAACATTTCACGCAGGCACCGATATTCACGAACAAACCGCACGCAAGATTTTCGGTATTGCACCAGGTGCACCCGTTCCGCGTGAAATGCGTCGTGCGGCCAAGACAGTAAATTTTTCTATCATATACGGAATATCGTCATTCGGCCTGGCGGGCCAGTTGGGCATATCCCGCGCAGCAGCGGCAGAACTGATAAATTCATATATGGCGGGATTGCCAGAAATTGAAAAATACATCACCAAAACGCGCGATTTCGCAATGCAGAACGCGTGCGTATATACCCCGTGGGGTCGCCGCATCGAATTACCCGAGGTTCGCAATCCCCGTCTGCGTGCATACGCAATGCGTGCCGCGGTCAATGCCCCAATCCAGGGGTTCGAGGCTGACCTGATGCGGCGTGCAATGGTGCAAATATACCGCGACATTGTCCGTCCCAATGCCGACAAAATAAAACTGATTATGCAGGTTCATGATGAAATGGTATTTGAATGTGACGCGGCGGTCGCTGCTGAATTTGCGACGCAAATTCAGTACGCGATGACTCATGTAACAGCATTGACCGTGCCACTGGCGGCCGAATACGTTATCGCACCCGAATGGGGAAAATAAAAAACGACACACATAACACATCATGAAACCGTCCCCCACGGATACATTACTGTATATCATGCTGAACAAAACCAACGGTTTGAATTCTGCATAATTATTGATAAATTACAGCCCGAAAATCGGTGTGCGTCAACGCTGTTTTGTATTCAATCTGACGTTTATATGTAACAAATGAACATGAGCAAAATCGTTGCTATTGGCTCTCCAGAAAAGGGGAACAAAAATAAAATTCCTGTGCACGTGGGAAAAATTGTGCTAGAATAACATAACAAAACAAAAAGGAATTTCTATGCCAAACGTTAAAAAATCAAAGAAAGTTCAATCCAGCACAACATATACAAATATGTTCTTGGCGTATGCGGCTTTTTGGCGGCGTGGATTTACAGAATGGGCGGGCACATCATCACGGTCTGAATTCTGGTGGACCACGTTGGTCAATGCTCTGATTTATATGATTTGGGGCATATTGGTGGTAATGGGCATGACCATTGACTTTGCACTTTCAGGCGATGTCAGTGTAATGTTCGGCCTGATGATATTGTTGGGCGTGATTTACAGTCTCGCGATTGCAATACCGCTGATTTCGCTGCGAACACGACGTCTGCATGATGCGGGCCTGTCGGCGTGGTGGTGGTTTATATATGCGCTGTGCGTAATACCCTTCTTGTCGATTTTTACCAGTGTGGTGATGTTTGTGTTCTCGCTATTGCCAACCAAGGTTGCCGACAACCCATATCACAAGTTTAATAAATAAAAAGTGCGCCAATGGCGCATTTTTTTTATTAGAGTGCAATGCCGCCCCCCGGCACAGACTAAGTTCCACTCCGGTAGATGGGAACTAATAGCTGGTGCGCATACGCGCAACTCCATATACCTGGATTCTGGGGTCATATAAATGTCGCGAGCGGACGCGAGCACAATCATTGCTCTCTGCTCTCTAAATAAAAAACGCCCCAAACGGGGCATTTTTATTAGAATCCAAAGACCATTCTTTGTTTCGACTGACGTTTCTTTTCGTTACGCACAGCCTCTTCTTTCAAACGTTTGCGCTTTGTTGTTGGTTTTTCATAACGCTGACGTTCTTTCATTTCGCGGTACAGACCTTCTTTCTGAGATTTACGTTTTGCAACGCGCAACGCCTGTTCAACGTTATTGTCGCGAACCAGAACCTTCACCATAATGCATTCACCCCCTTTAGCGTGACATTTGTATCAATTTTTTGGTGGAGCCAATCAGACTCGAACTGACGACCCCCTGCTTGCAAAGCAGGTGCTCTACCAACTGAGCTATGACCCCAAAACTTTGCCCTTTCATCTCTGAAAGCTCACGCATTTTATACGCTTTTGTATGCGTTGTCAATGTAAATCTTTCACTGGACAGTTTTTATATATCACTTTATAATAGTGCCGCTATGTTAAATAAAATATCTGAAAAAGTAAAAACTTTGGTCAAGGGCGATGCGTCCAATGTCCGTATTAAATGGTCACTATATGGGCGCGTTTGGCGCGAAATCGGCAAACCACAATGGAAATGGCTGTTGGCGGGCATCATCGCGACAATCGGCGCATCCGCAGCCGAGGCATATACTATTACCCTGGTTCAACGCATCGTGGACAAGGCATTTATTGAACGCAGTATGCAATCTATATATATATTCGGCTTGCAAATCATTGCTGCGTTCGGATTCAAGGGCGCTTTTAATTATTCCAAGGCCCTGCTGATGGCCAAGGCTGGCCTGTTGGCCAGTGCGAATTTACAACAGCGCATTTATAATCACATGGTCAAAATGAATATTTCAAAATTCTATGGCGACGGTATCGGCAAGAATTTGAACTATTTCAGCGTCCAGGCCGGCGCGGTGTTGACCTTGGTCACCGGCACAATCGTCAGCACGATTCAACAGGTTGCAACCCTGATGATGACATTGGGTTTGATGGTGTATTACGCGCCTCAGATGTGCGCGGTATTGATATTCTTGGTGCCAGCGATTATGGTGCCAATGGTGCTAATTATGCGCAAGCGGCGGCGGCTGTCGCGCGAGTCGTTTGGTATCGCGAACAACGTATCACAGCATTTGAATCAAACTCTGCATGGAATCAAAACAATTCAAGCGTTTGCAACCGAAGAATCTGAAACCAAACGTTTTCGCCACGTGCTGGACACATCAATGTGCAATTCATATAAAAGCACCCAGGCCCACGCCCTGCAATCACCATTGTTGGAATTGATGATTTCAATCGGACTGTGCCTGGCATTGATTATCGGCGGTCACTTTATCGTGACGGGCGCGATTTCAACGGGTGACTTTACGGCGTTCTTGTTGGCATTAACAGCCGCATACAAACCTGCAAAAAGCATTACCGGCACTGGGAACACGGTTCAGCATGGTCTGCTGGCGGCCGAGGTTTTGTTTGACTTTCTGGACAGCAAGCCGGAAATTCAAGACGCCCCAAACGCGCGCGAATTGGAATCTGATAAAAAGATGTCAGTTGATTTCCATCATGTCACATTTGCGTATAATCCGGACGAACCGGTATTGCGCGATATACACTTGCACGTACCGGCGGGTCGGGTTTGTGCCTTGGTTGGGCCATCGGGCGGTGGAAAGACCACGATGTTTAATTTGCTGGAACGGTTTTACGACCCACAATCAGGCAAGGTTGAAATCAACCGCACCGACATCAAGAAATACACACTGAAATCACTGCGTCAGAATATTGCGGAAGTATCCCAAGATGTGTTTTTGTTCAATGGCACAATTGAAGATAACATCAAATACGGCAGTCCTGACGCCACCCCTGACCAGGTTATCGCGGCGGCTCGGGCGGCAAATGCACATGATTTCATCATGAAATTCCCCAAGAAATACAAATCCACCGTTGGCGAAGGGGGCGCGTTATTATCTGGGGGGCAGAAACAACGTATTGCTATCGCACGCGCAATTTTAAAAGACGCGCCTATTCTGTTACTGGACGAGGCGACATCAGCTCTGGACACCCAGAGTGAGAAATTGATTCAATCGGCATTAAAAAGCCTGATGGTGGGGCGCACAACATTTGTTATCGCACACCGCTTGTCAACAATCTTGGATGCTGATATAATATGTGTGATCAAGGACGGTCATATCGTCGAACAAGGAACAGATTCCGAACTGTGTGCGCTGGGCGGGGAATACAAAAAACTGCGCGATATTCAGTTCAAGGCAGCGAAAAAGACAAAAACAAAGTCAAAGTAAAGAGGCATGTTTTAAATGGATAACGTAACACAAAATAACAATTTTAAATGTATTAAAACCGCAGGTGGGCGTTATGCCCTGTATATGACCGATATGTTTGGTCGGTTGCGTCGCGTCAATGGCATTGGATTTGCATCGCAACCGTTCCAGGTTGTCGCAACGTTTCCAAATATGCCATACGTTGCAATTCGTCGCACCGTGATGACACCACGCGGGGCGGAAAACAAACTGTATCTGGTCAATACCAAAACGGGCGAAATGCCACCATTGATTCAGAACGGCACCGCAGAAATTGCGTTTGACGCCGCGACGAACCGTTTTTATTATTCCAGCGTGTTTGACACCAATCACGCCGATTTTGTCCAGTTGTTGGTGCGCCGAAACGGCATTATGCCCAAACTGCAAATAGTAAATGCAATGACTGCTGGCACACCAATCACAGTTGCAAAACGCCGCACAAAAAAGAAGACACAACGTCGCGTACGCGCACGTGCCAAGAACACCCGCAAAAAAACAATGCGTCCATTGCCAGTGCGTAATACACGCCCAGCGATATCGGCCCACGTGACCGTGCCATATTCATTGCATGCACAAATTCGCACAAATGTTAGAATTCCAATGCGTGTCGCCGCATTGCAAAACCGCGCACCAGACATTATTGATGCCGCGCGCCGTGCGGAATTTGTCCGCGCATTACTGCAACAAAAATTGACAATGGCAAACCAAAAATAAAAAGTGTATATAAAAAAGAAAGCCCCACAAATATGGGGCTTTCTGCATACGAACAAACATATCTTATTTGACGGTCAGTTCTTTGCCATGAACATCAACATAGACAGTGCTTCCTTCACCCACGGTACCCGATAAAATCAAATCTGCAATTTTATCTTCAACGGCGGATGTAATCAGACGTTTTAATGGGCGCGCACCAAACGCTTCGTCATATCCATTATCACCCAACCATTTAATCGCAGCATCAGATACATTTAATGTGATGCGACGATCAGCCAGACGACGTTCCAGATTGCGCAATTGAATCTTGACGATACCCGCCATAATATCTTTGCCCAATGGGTTAAAGAACACGATTTCATCAATACGATTGATGAATTCTGGGCGGAATTGATGTTTCACTGCGTCCATTGACGGCAAATTGCTGGTCATAATGATAATCGTGTTTGTAAAGTTCACAACATGACCCTGGCCGTCGGTCAAACGACCATCGTCCAAGATTTGCAGGAACACATTAAACACGTCTGGGTTTGCCTTTTCAATTTCATCAAACAGCAATACCTGATACGGACGACGGCGCACCGATTCGGTCAGCACCCCACCCTGTTCATAGCCAACGTATCCCGGGGGACTGCCAATCAGACGCGACACCGAATGCGGTTCCATATATTCACTCATATCAATTCTGGTCATTGCCGTGTCATCGTTAAATAAATATTCCGCCAGTGCCTTGGCTACCTCGGTCTTGCCGACGCCGGTTGGCCCCAAGAACATAAAACTGCCTGCGGGCCGATGTGGGTCAGACAATCCGGCACGACTGCGCCGAATCGCACGCGCGACGACCGTCAATGCGTGATCCTGGCCAACGACACGTTTACGCAATTCATCTTCTATGTTCAGCAATTTTGATTGCTCTTCCATTGTCAACTTGTCGGCTGGGACACCGGTCCATTTACTGACAACCGCGGCAATATGTTCCGGCAGAACCGTCTTGTACTCGCGTGCGTCCGCGTTCAGCTTACGAATTTGTTCTTCCAGTTCTGGAACCTTGCCATATTGCAATGCAGACGCCTTTTCATAATCGCCATTACGCATGGCGGTTGCAACCTCGGCCTTGGCAGAATCCAACGACGCCATCGCATCGGACAGTGCACGCATTTTACTCTGCTCGGCCCGCCAATCAGCAGTCATTTTATTCGATTCGTTTTGCAATTCTGCAATCAATTTGTCCAGTTCGCCCAAACGCTTTTTAGAATCCGCATCTTTTTCCTTTTTTAATGCTTGTTGTTCTATTTTCAGTTGCATCAAATGACGATCAACTTCGTCCAACTTTTCGGGCTTAGACGCGATTTCAATACGGACACGAGCAGCAGCCTCGTCAATTAAATCAATCGCTTTATCTGGCAAAAAGCGGTCTGTAATATACCGATTCGATAATTTAACTGCCGAAACCAGCGCAGAATCTGAAATCCGCACACCATGATGACCTTCGTATTTTTCTTTTAACCCACGCAAAATTGAAATTGTGTCATCAACGGTCGGCTCGTCCACATAGACGGGCTGAAACCGACGCGCCAGCGCTGGATCTTTTTCAATATACTGACGATATTCGTCCAGTGTGGTTGCGCCCAAACAGTGCAATTCGCCACGCGCCAACATAGGCTTTAACAGATTACCAGCATCCATACTGCCTTCACCTTTGCCGGCACCGACCAACGTATGTAATTCGTCAATGAACAGAATAATTCCACCATCGGCTTCTTTGACCGCTTTTAATATCGCCTTGAAACGCGCCTCGAACTGGCCACGGAACATCGCGCCCGCCATCAGTGCCCCCATGTCCAACGACAACAGTTTTTTCTTTAACAGATTTTCTGGAACGTCACCCGAAACGATTCGTTCGGCCAAACCTTCTACTATTGCTGTTTTACCAACCCCTGGATTACCAATCAGCACCGGGTTATTTTTTGTGCGGCGCGACAATACCTGGATAGTGCGACGAATTTCTTCATCACGACCAATCACTGGGTCCAGTTTTCCATCGGCCGCCAGTTTAGTAAAGTCTGTCGTATATTTTTCAATCGCCTGTTGTGGCGTTTCTTGCATTTCTTCTGGATTCATATTTTAAATCCTCCTGTTTATTTTTTATTTCTGTCATCAGATATATAATATCACACGTCCTGTTTTCAAGCCATCAGGAATATATTGCGCACAAATTTTTTTTGTATTATTCTGACAATAACCCAAGGGATTCATAATTATGACAGAATTTTCCACCCCAGATACCGAACAAATAAAAACGCACGGTCTGACGCCTGAGATTATTGCCCAGCAACTGGCAGATTTTGTGTGTGGATTTCCATACGCCAACATCACACGCCCGGCAACCGTTGGCAATGGAATTATTGAATTATCAGACATAGATATCACGCGATATGCCGAAAAATACACCGCCGCCCAGGCAACAAAAAAAATTGTAAAATTCGTTCCTGCGTCCGGTGCTGCAACACGCATGTTCCGCGATTTGTTTGAATTCTTGAACACTGGCACAATGAATGATGTGACGCTACGCGTGCTGGACAATTTAGATAAATTCGCGTTCTGGGACGACTTACGGCAATTTTTGCCAGACACACCAACCGATCGCGACAAAATCGCCTGTATGTTGACCAATGCCGGTCTGGATTATGGTAATTTGCCCAAAGGACTGATTGCGTTTCATAAATATGACACATACAGTCGCACCGCCCTGGAAGAACACTTAGTTGAAGGTGCCCAATATGCTGCTGCAAACGGCACGGTGCATATCCACTTTACCGTGTCGCCCGAACATCTGGCTGGGTTTCATGCCCTGCTGGCACGCGCAGTGCCAGAATACAGTGCGCGATATGGGGTAAAATACGACATTACCATGTCAAACCAAAGCACATCTACTGATACAATTGCAGTCAATCCGGACAATACGCCATTTCGCACTGATGATGGACGCCTGTTATTCAGGCCGGCGGGACACGGGGCACTGATTGAAAACCTGAACAATATTGACGCCGATATCGTGTTTATTAAAAACATTGATAACGTCACAACTGATGAATTACGTGGCGACACCATTAAATATAAACACGTGCTGGCGGGCTTGTTGTTGTCATTGCAAGCACGCGCATTTGAATACTTGAATAATTTTGCGGCGTACGATTTGAACGAAATCCGCACATTTATCAAAAACGATTTATGTGTCCGCACGTCTGATGACGCACCGGCTGAAATGTTGCGTCAGATTTTAAATCGTCCAATTCGCGTATGTGGTATGATTAAAAACATCGGTGCACCGGGTGGCGGCCCGTTCTGGGTGCGTGACGAACATGGCACAGAATCCCTGCAAATCGTAGAATCCAGCCAGATTGCCCCCGACGCACGCGATATAATGAACGCATCATCACACTTTAACCCAGTAGATTTAGTCTGTGGCACACGTGATGCGCACGGCAAACCGTTTGATTTGACAGCTTTTGTTGACCACAAAGCGGGCTTTATTTCAGAAAAATCATATGGCGGCCACGCTTTGCGTGCGATGGAACGCCCGGGTCTGTGGAATGGCGCAATGGCACACTGGAACACGGTTTTCGTTGCAGTTCCAGCGTCTACATTTACCCCGGTCAAGGTTGTAACTGACCTGTTGTCGTCATCGCACGGCGCAAAATAAACAATAACATAAAACATTACTTGACATTTCGGGAAATTTAGTATAAATTATGCCCCAGTTATTAAAGGATTATTGATATGCCACGTGTATGTAAAGTTACAGGTAAGAAAACAGAAGTTGGAATGAATGTGTCCCACTCTATGCGTCATACAAAACGCACGTTCTTGCCAAATCTGCAAAAATTAAAGTTCCACAGCGATATTTTGAATCGCGATTTCTCGCTGCGTATTTCTACAGCCGGCCTGCGCACATTGACCAAGCATGGCGGTCTGGACGCATACGTAATGTCAAAGCCGGTGTCACGTTTGACCGATGATATGGCCGCGATTAAGAAAGCGATTGAAAAGAAACAAGGCAAGGCCGCAGCACCTGCGAAAAAGCCGGTTCACAAACCTGCACGCAGTGCCCGCTTGGTAAAAAAAGTAGAAGCCAAGAAAGCCGCTGCGAAGTAATCGCATGTTGGTTTTGGCCCCGTGGCGGAATTGGTAGACGCGCTTGACTCAAAATCAAGTTCTGCAAGGAGTGTCGGTTCGAGTCCGACCAGGGCCACCAAAAATATAAACCACCATTTTGGTGGTTTTTATTTTTGCCCTGTCGGACGAGAACCGTCGGTTCGTCATGCAAGTTGGCAAGAACAAGCGCAATTCGTTTGCGCGCCGTTCGCGCCTTACGTATGGTGAGTGAGTGGCGACCTGCGCCGCGCAGCGAACAATCCGACCAGGGCCACCACTATGACCAGCAGAGCGATTTATCGCGATGCGCTGGGAATGCCGCGCCGGGCCACGCCCAAGCGAAACTGATATAAACCACCAAAATGGTGGTTTTTATTTTTGCCCCATCGGACGAGAACCGTCGGTTCGTCATGCAAGTTGGCAAGAACAATCACAATTCATTTGGACGCCAGTCCTTGCCCCCCCCCCAAAAAAAAAACACCCCTAATGGGGTGGGTTTATTTATGCGGCCTTCTTGGCATCGCGCAGGATTTGTACCGGTTGTTTTTTCCCCAGCACAACATTCTTGTCAATCACGATTTCTGCCAATTCGGGGTTATCGGGCGCATCAAACATTGGTGCCAGCAATATGCGTTCCAAAATACTGCGCAGGCCGCGTGCACCTGTTTTCCGGGCAACGGCCAATTTCGCAATTTCACGCAGGCCGTCCTCGGTAATGTTTAATTTCACATCGTCCATTTCCAACATCGCAGCATATTGTTTCACAATCGCATTTTTCGGTTCAGTCAGGATTTTTACCAATGCGCTTTCGTCCAAATCTTGTAATGTGGTAATCACCGGCAAACGACCAACCAATTCTGGGATAATACCGAATTTAACCAAATCTTCGGGCTGAACATCGTCCAGATAGTTTTTGGATTCACGTTCCTTTTTAGATTGGACATTTGCACCAAAACCAATGCCGGCACGCTCAGATTTACGCCCACCAATAATTTTGTTCAGACCATCAAACGCGCCACCACAAATAAACAGAATCTTGGAAGTGTCCAGTTGAACGGTGGCTTCGCCCGGGTGCTTGCGTCCTGCACCACCGGCCGGAACGTTGGCGACCGTCCCTTCTACCAATTTCAACAGGGCCTGTTGCACGCCTTCGCCGGAAACATCACGCGTCAGTGACGGATTTTCAGACTTGCGTGCGATTTTGTCAATTTCATCAATATAGATAATCCCCCGCCCAGCGCGTTCCACGTCAAAATTTGCGTTCTGTAACAAGCGTGTCAAGACACTTTCCACGTCATCACCGACATATCCAGCCTCGGTCAAAGTGGTGGCATCGGCGATTGCAAATGGCACGTCCAAAATACGTGCCAATGTTTGCGCGAACAGCGTTTTACCTGTTCCTGTTGGCCCAATTAACAAAACATTAGACTTTTGAATTTCAACATTGGACGACATCGCCGCACTGTGACGTTTATAGTGGTTATACACCGCTACTGCCAGTGCACGCTTTGCCATATCCTGGCCGATAATATATTCGTTCAAGAATTTGTAAATCTGGGACGGGGTCGGTAATTTTGCGGCGTCTTTGTTCACTTCGTCGCGAATATCGTCCGCCATAATATCGTTACACAGATTTATGCATTCGTCGCAAATGCACACATTGCGCCCACGAACCAGTTTTTTAACCTCGTATACAGATTTACCGCAAAAACTACAAAACTGTTGTGCAGTCTGAGTTTCGTCGGTCGTTGTTGGTGTATTGTTGTTTTTATCGTCGCTCATATCTTATATCCCGTTCAAAGCAAATTATTTACGCGCCAAAACACCGTCAATCAGGCCAAAATCCTTGGCCTCTGTCGGGGTCATCCAGTTATCACGTTCCATCGCATCAAACAGTTCTTTCTCGCTGCGCCCAGTGAATTCAGACATCTGTTTAATCAATGTCTTTTTATTCTTTTGATATTGGTTCATACGGATTTCCATATCAGTAATCTGGCCCTCGGCCCCCGCCAGTGGCTGGTGAATCATAATCTGGGTATTAGGCAGAACGAAACGTTTTCCACGTGCGCCCGCCGCCAGCAACACCGACCCCATTGATGCGACCAATCCCATACCAATCGTTGACACCGGTGACTTGATATACTGCATCGTGTCCATAATAGCCCAACCTGCGGATACATCACCGCCAGGACTGTTGATATAAACAGAAATTTCTGCATTTGGGTTTTCAGATTCCAAGAACAACAACTGAGCAACAATACTGTTTGCCATCGTTGGCTCAATCTGGCCATTTATCATAACGATACGGTCACGCAACAAGCGTGAATAAATATCAAACGAGCGTTCACCCCGGGGCGATTCCTCGATAACCATTGGTATCAGTGCCATAAAAAAATCCTTTTATTTCCAGCCAATTATACCACAAAAAATCCGATTCGCGAATTCATAGTCTGATATATAGGAAAATATGGTAAAAATACAAGTAGGCACCCATGATTGACAAAATCTATTTTGTGTATTATATATTATAACAACAATAATAACGAAGGACTCTAAAAAATGACAGCACCAGGGGCTTATAACATTGAACGCGTCCGCATCCAGCGGGATATTGATAGCATAAACACACATCTGGCCGAATTGCGTCGCCAGGTATCAGAAATGATATATCAGCGCAACCAGTTGTCGGCTGCGGGCCATATAACATTTCGTCGCGACCGCCTGATATCGAAAAAATACGATGAAATCCATGCCGCGGAAGAACTGCGCCGGCGTATGTTTGCCGACCTGGACAAGGCAATTTTCGCATGCAGTCATCGTCGTCAGGCAATCGTTGCACGCGCCCATGAATGCGCAATTCAATTAAATGAAAAAAAACGTTAAATAAAAACGCAAGCCGCCGCTAAAAATATCAGGCGGCTTGTTTAATATCACGTTTGATATCACGCACATATTTGCGCAGTTCATCAATCGGAACCAATGTTCCATCGCGACGCTGGGCCGACCAATAATCCCAACCATTGAAACTAACACTGTGTTGCAGTCGCGCCGCCATAACGTGGATTGATGCTTTGCCATACAGAGTATGTGCAAGTTGTGCATCGCGTGTAATCATAACGCGTTCGCCACGCGGACTGACCAACGTCTGCCCGACATACAATAATCCCGCTTCCAGCAATTCACGAAATGCAACACGTACCTCGGCCCGTTTCGGAATTGCAACCTCTATATCCGACAAATCAACCGGCTTTACCGCGGCAACACGTTCCCGTGCAGCGTCCACATAGGCTTGCTCGCGCTCTATTCCAATAAAATTACGCCCCAATTCCCGCGCAACAGCGGCGGTTGTCCCACTGCCCAAAAAGGGATCAAGTATGACATCGCCCTGTTTGGTTGACGCCAGTATCACACGGCGTAATAAATCCATCGGTTTTTGCGTATTGTGCAAACTTTTGCCATTGGTGTCTTTGACGCGTTCTTCGCCCAGGCAAATATTGATATTCCAATCTGAACGCATTTGTTTTCCGCCGTTCAGTTTTTTCATCGTTTCGTAATTAAATGTATATTTACCAGTCTTGCGCGGGGTTGCCCAAATCAGTGTTTCGTGCGCGTTTGTAAAACGCGTGCCACGGAAATTCGGCATTGGGTTTGTCTTTACCCATACAATATCATTTAAAATCCAGAAACCCAAATCCTGTAAAATTGCGCCGACACGAAAGATATTATGATAACTGCCGATGACCCACATAGCGCCATCTGGTTTTAATATACGCTGACACTCACGCATCCAGGCACGCGTAAATTCGTCATATGCCGCTGGGCTGTCAAACGTATCCCATGCGTCACGCACAGCGCGTGCAGCGGTTTGATCTTCGGGTCGATATAGTGTTTTCGCCCCCAATTGCAAATTATACGGACAATCGGCAAAGACAGCATCAACCGACGCATCTGGTATACCGCGCATAACCTCGATACAATCGCCGGCCAAAATCTGGTTCAAATATTTTTCCATCTCTCCGTTTTCCCTGGATACTATTTTATCACAAATCGCCCCCGCGAAAAAGACGGGCGCAAGCAATGAAATTTAAATAAATGTCTTGATTTTTCCAAAAACACGATTTTTTGCCGATGCAAATATTACTTGCAGGGTGCGAAATAGATTGCTATTCTTTACACCAACATGAGATGCCCATACTGTAACTCTACTGATAGCCGCGTGACAGATTCGCGCCCCGACACCGAAGATGCGATTATTCGGCGGCGTCGCGTTTGCAATCAATGCGGTGCAAAATTCACGACCGTTGAACGCGTTCAAATGCGTGACCTGATGGTGCGCAAGAACAGTGGCAAAATGGAACCATTTGACCGTGAAAAACTGCGTCGCAGTATTAAATTGGCGTGCCGCAATCGCGATGTGGGCGATGAACAAATTGAAAAATTGGTAACATCAATCCACCGCCGTCTGGAAACAGAAACGGCCGACGATACGGTGACCAGCGTGATGGTCGGACAAATGGTGGCGGATTCGTTGTTAAACTTGGATCCGATTGCGTTTATACGTTTTGTATCCGTGTATCGTAAATTTTCACGCATATCAGATTTTAAAAAGATAATCGACCAAATACCCGAGGCTGACGAAGGTGCGGCGGTCTGCCACCTGCCCAAGACATCATTGTTCTGATTTACATGAAAAAAGTTTTCACATTTTTAACAGCAATATTCCTGTCGGCCACGGCCTATGCTGTTGATACCCCAATGATTTTGACCGACGCAGATGCCAGTTTATATGAACAAATATTTGCATTACAATCACGCGAAAAAATTGATGCAGCAACCAAGTTAGAATCACAATTGACCGACGACACCCTGCTGGGCGAAGTTTTATACCAACGCTATACATCAAAAACATATCGCACACGCGGACGTGAAATTGCATCATGGATGACCAAGTATTACGATACACCTGGTGCGCCGCGCATGGAAAAATTGGCAAAAATCAAACAGGCAACCGTTCGCAAATCTGTTATTCCAAAAACCATCAGTGGTGGCGCGTCAATTGAAACGGCACAATCTGAAACCTGGACAGCGAAAAAATATTCTGGGGCAACCGATACAAAAATCACTAAATTTAAGCGTGCCATCCGCAGTGGCAGCACAAAAACCGCCCGCAATATTCTGGAAGACGCATCGTTCAAACGCCGTCTGACCGAATCAGATTATGGTCGTCTGGCGGGTCGTCTCTCATTTATATATTACACAAATGGCGAATTTGAATTGGCAAAAAAGTGGGGTTTTGTCGCATCTGACGCAAAATCAGAATACGGCCTGTGGGCGATGGGGCTGTTGTATTTCAAAGAAGAAAAATTTGCAGAAAGCGAAAAGTATTTCAGCCAAATTTTAAAACTGGAACAAATCAATAACGCCAGAAAGACCGAGGCCGCATTTTGGGCCGGTCGCGCAGCGGACGCCAACGGCAACCGCGACAGTGCTAAAAAATATTGGAAAATCGCTGCTGCACACCCGATGGCGTTTTATGGTGCATTATCATCCGTGATGTTGGGTGAAACACCGCAATACGAATTCTTTGAACAAGATCTTACCGACGACGACATTGACGCTCTGTGCGAGACGAAATATGGCAAAACTGCCCTGGCGTTATTACAGGTTGACCAAAAGGGTCGTGCCGAACAATACTTAAAATACTTGATTACGGCGCGTGCGTCAGACCGAACATTGCACGCGGTAAATTCGGTTGCAACGGCGTATGGCCTGCCCCGTGTATCAATTCAGGCGTCCAGCGTTATCCGTGATCGCGGAATTTTGGAAATTGATGATGACATTATTTATTCGGCACAATACCCTCTGCCAGACTGGGAACCAATGGGTGGTTGGTCAATTGATCGTGCGTTGCTGCTGGCCATCACAAAACAAGAAAGCGGTTTTCGTCCAAACGCAAAATCAACTGCGGGTGCGTCTGGCCTGATGCAGATTATGCCCAGCACCGCTCGTCGCGTTGCACGCCACAACAACGTCGCCATGTCTGATATTGATATGAGCAACCCTGAACATAACATGTTTCTGGGCCAGCAATATATCGTTGACTTGTTGGCGCACCCGAACATCAATAATAATATTATAAAAATGCTGGCTGCGTATAATGCTGGCATGGGCACAGTTGTCAAATTTGAAAAGAATTTTTCAACATATGATCCGTTACTGTATATAGAAAGTTTTCCGGCATACGAAACGCGCGGTTATATTAAACGCGTGATGTCGAACATGTGGCTGTATCGTGCGCGATTAGGCCAACCACTGACCGCGATGGAAGAATTAGCAAATGGCACATGGCCCCTGTATAACAGCCAAGATGAATACGTCCAACAGCAAATTGCGAATCGTATGTCAATATAATGCGTGCGACACCTGACTTTTCATTTGAATGCGAATGCGGTTACCGCATGGTTGCCGGCGTGGACGAGGCCGGCCGTGGCCCCCTGTGCGGGCCGGTTGTTGCAGCTGCGGTGATTTTTCCCGACCATGATATTGAAATTCCGGTCATTATTCGTGATTCAAAACAGATGACCACGCACGCACGTGCCACCGCATACGATTGGATTACGCACAATACTATTTGGGCGATTGGCGTATGCAGTCCCACCGAAATTGACGAACTGAACATTTTATGGGCATCAATGCTGGCGATGACACGCGCGGTAGAAAAACTGGCGGTTTGCCCAGACTTTTGCCTGATTGACGGGAACAGGTTGCCGCGTGATTTACATGGTTGCCCCATTGTCAAGGGCGACGCAAAATCACTATCTATCGCCGCCGCATCTATTATTGCCAAGGAAACACGTGATAAAATTATGCACGATTTAGCGATACAATACCCGCAATACGCGTGGGACAAGAATGCCGGATACCCGACGCCGGAACATTTGCGTGCAATTGAAAAATATGGTATAAACGAACATTATCGTAAAAGTTTCAAACCAGTAAAGGAAAGGATTGAACATGAAATTACGCACAATTGAAAATCTGGACGTTCGGGGCAAGTTTGTATTGTTGCGGGACGATTTTAACGTTCAAATTGTTGATGGAAAAATTACCGACGCATTTCGCATTGAACAGAGCATGGCCACCATAAACGCCCTGCGCACAGGTGGTGCAAAAATCGCGATTTGCGCACACCTGGGCCGTCCCAAGGGGACGCGCAACATGGAATTTTCACTGCGTCCGATTGCCGAATATATGGGGGTGCCGCTGATTAGGGACTGCCTGGACAAAAATTTTATGACGGATATGCACGATGGCGACGTAGTATTGTTAGAAAATGTGCGTTTTTATGCCGGCGAAGAACAAAACGATCCAGCGTTTGCGGCCGCCCTGGCCAGCGGATTTGATTTGTTTGTCAACGACGCATTTGCCGTATCACACCGCGCCCACGCCAGCACGGTTGGCGTTGCCGAGATATTACCGTCATACGCAGGATTACTGTTGGCGTCCGAAATTGCAAATCTGGACGCGGTAATGACGCGTCCCGCACGTCCCCTGACCGCGATTGTCGCTGGCAGCAAGGTTTCCACGAAAATCGGCGTGTTAAAGGCGCTGGCCGCGCTAGCAGACAACCTGATTATCGGTGGGGCACTGGGGACAACATTTAAATTTGCAACTGGCGCAAATGTTGGCAATTCACTGTATGAACCAGACCAACGCGACACCGCATTGGAAATTTTAGCATTTGCACGCGCAAACAACTGCAATGTCGTTTTACCAATTGACAAGGGCACGGCCCCAGAATTTGCCCCAGCCGCGCCACGCACCGACAAAACATTTGCCGAAATCACAGACAACGACGTTATAATGGACGAAGGCCCACAAACAATCGCATCCGACATATCTGTGATTGAAAAGTCTGAAACCGTCATTTGGAACGGCAGTGTCGGCATGGCCGAATGGCAGCCGACATGGTCATTTGGCACATTCACACTGGCACGCGCCATCGCAGAACAGACACGGACAGGTGGTATGACCAGCATCATTGGTGGTGGCGACACGGTTGCCGCATTAACCGCGTGCGGTGTCAAAGACGACATGACATACGTATCAACCGGTGGTGGGGCATTTTTGGAATATATCGAGGGCCGCCCCCTGCCAGGGATTCAAATACTGGAACACAAATAAAAAAACCCCCCGCCGGATGTATCGCTGGTATGTGATACAGAAAGGAACGGTGGGGTATTTTATTCTGCGCACCATGGCAAGTGTCATTACGACGGGGGATCCTTGCCATGATACATCAGAAACTGTGACATCACAGGCCGCCTAGGCTGCCTGGTGTGTACTGACACGGTTCAACATACTGATAACTGCCTGTGTCATCTGAATATATCGCATCTGTGGGCGTGTATATCATACATACACCGCCTGGGTTTTCTGACAGGCAACTGGGGATGTTCCCCATGCTGACATAACCATTTGGGCATGAATTATAAACATATGCATATCTAGTCTGGATTGTCTTATAGCCACTGGGGCAAGTTGTCCCAGGCTCAACCACAGCGAACGCTGGTAACGACGTTGCAATCACAGTTCCAATAATAAAAACATATATTTTTCTCATATTCCTAGAATCCTCTTAGTATGAAACCGATGACCAGTATGCGTTCTTCAAGGCTGGTATCATTGTCCCGGACGGTGCACACCTGTCCCCACAAGCAGCAAAACAATTATTATTTGAGGCACCATTAATAACCCCGACATACACCCATTTTGATACCGCCGGATAATACATTTTGCACCAGCAGGCATTTATCTGTGCCGTTGCATGACCGCTGCCACGGAACTGGGTGATATACGGACTTGATGCATCCACCGCGGTATAAAGTGGCGGTTGCGTAGATATCCCACCCACCGACGCAGATGCACTGGCATAATTTCTAAAACATTTACCGATGCCATACATGGTGTCCCGCGACATACCTCCTTGTGCAGCCATCTTTGCACTCCATCTAACTTTCTTGATGGTATTACTGCCACTCGTCGTAGTATCCCTTCCGTATCCCGTGATGTTGTTGTTGGCCCAACTCTGTATACACATATCAACCGCCCCGGACATATCCACACACACAAATGTCAATAACGTCGCCACAAAAAAGTATTTAGCCCCTTTCATTATTTCCCCCACACCACATCACCACAGAATATGTTCAAAGAACATATTATTATATTCGCCATATTCTAGATAGGATGCACATGCCTGCAAACATCCAGTTTCATTTATAATACCAGAGTCACTTTGGATGCTGCACAGCGATGATCCTGTTCCCATTGGAACCCATGCTGACACAACAGGTGAAATCATTTTGCACCAACAATTGGCATTAGCGCCACCTACCATCATTCTCAATTTGTCATCTGACAACACCGCCGCCCCAGAACCTGCGCTATCAGTTGCACATTGCGAAATTACCGTAACCGCAACCCCACCACAATTTGTCGTAAATTCCCCCCCCGCGCTCACTTGAGATTCCGGTGGCCGATCGCAGATGGTTTCAGACGATAATTTCACACATTTTACGCCCGTATTCAGACTGACTGCGGCGTCGCACTTTACGCTGACAGACATTGCCATCAATACGCAGGCGATAAATACTTTCTTTCTGGTATTCATTGTTCCCCCGGCTCCCTTAGACATACCGAAAAAACGGTGGTTTTTTTCCGACGTTGATTTACTGGGATAATATCACGCATTTCCTGGCTTTGTCAAGGCTATTTTATGCCGAATCTAAACCACCGTTTTTTTTCGGCATGACCAGAAATTTTGGGGGGAAAATGAACAGTGTAAAAACGGTCTTTATCGCATGCATGTTGATGTTAATCGTCGCCCCTGTATACGCTGCGACCAAGTGCGCGTTGCTGAACACGTCTGGGACAACATGCACAAGCACGGTTACAAATGCGGAAAACGTGTCAGACTGGCGACGTAGTTGCACCACAAATGGAACCAGCACCCCATTATCCGGGATTGTTCAGTGTTCCGCCACGACGGCGTCGGGCGCGGCAGTCGGTTCGCTGGCGGCGACAATCTCAACCAAGCCGGGCAAGAACTGTTGGGCACGTGTTTTGTCCCCCGTGGTTGGCATGTGGGTCCTGGTAAATGGAACAAATCTGGATTCTGCATCGGGGTGTCATAAATATTGTGCGCGACTGGCCGGTGGGGACAGTTTTGAATGGGGCATTGGCGTTACAGCACCCAGTATATCAACAGCAAATTTATTAAAGTCGGTTACCGGAACAGCAACCATAAAATACTAAATCATAGTGGTGTAATAATAAAAATGTGGAAAATACTGTTATCATCTGTATCGTTTTTTGCAATATGTGCAAGTGCATTTGCTGTCAATGAATGTGCGTACAAGGGATATGTAAATATGTCATCCCTAAATCCCGCACGGTATAGTGTGACAACCTCGCACGCAACAAATTCAACCGAATGGACGTATACGTTGAAAAAGGGCGATTTGAACACGACACCAACAACCGTGGTTGGTGTATTCTATGCCGTTGGGTTGTGCGCTTTCAGCGAGAGTGGCGACAGCCCCGCCACCAGCCTAAAAAGCGGTAACAATATTGGTAATTTTACCGGTGTCAATTGTTGGTGCCGGATGGTATCGCCATTTCGGTCAAAGTGGATTTATGTGTCCACCCATACAGACAGCACAGATGCGTGTGCAAACAATTGCTCTTGCAGCACAGATTGGGGTGGCACGCTGTGGAATGCCTACTTTAACAATATAATACCGGACTAGTCCAAGAGGAACACATATGAGGGTTTCGCAGATATTCATTTATACTTTGGTTATGGGGGTGTTGTCAGGCGTTGCAAATGCCGCTGCACCGTCAACAACATGTCCAGCAGGATACATTACTGTTACTGATAGATACGTTGTCTTGGGTGACACATGTACAAATTATTACCAGGCCAGCAATTCGTCTATTTCATCATGCCTGACCGGGACGTCCCATGGTACAAAATGTTGGATGTATGCGCCAGCAAATATGAATTTTACCGATAATAGGGGCACATATCATTTCACAAGCGCATGTCAGCTGAGATAATATACGCGGCTGTCAGAGTTTCTGATGTATCATGGCAAGGATCCCCCGTCGTAATGACACTTGCCATGATGCGCAGAATAAAATACCCCACCGTTCCTTTCTGTATCACATACCAGCGATACATCCGGCGGGGTGTTTTTTTATAGAAAGCAATGATAAAGTGAGTAAGTGATAGAGTGATAAAGTGATATAGTTTTAGAATAGAAAACTATTCATGTGTCGCCTGCGGACTGCGTCCTTGCCGCATCCTGCGCAGGCAGGAATAGGGTCTAAGAAATTACTCCCGCACATTGTTGCACAATGTCCGTAAAATATAGCCCCTACCACACACCACCGTCACCCCGACCCGGGCCCCGCGAAATTGATAAATTTCGTGGGTGGTTACCAGGCCGGGGGCCATTGCCCCGCAGGGACCACCACTACCCCGTCCACTGCGTGGACACCCCGACCCGGGTCCCACGGAATTGATGAATTCCGTGGGTGGTTCCCGGAGGGGAACTTGGTCCGCGACTAAGACATAAACTATGGTCGTAAAAGACAAAACAATTCTCAGACCTTGTCATTCCTGCGCAGGCAGGAATAGGGTCTTTAAAATTACTTCTGTTCACTGTTGCACAATATTCAGCAAAAATGGCCTAATAACCTTTATCAAATAACACCGCTTATAGTCTATGTTTGGCTCGCGTTCGCTCGCACTGTATGGGCCCTATTCCCGCCTACGCGGGAATGACAATAAGGAGTGTCCGCCATCGGCGGACACAATCATTGCTCTCTAAAATAAACGACACCCCGGCGCGTTGCGCCACCCCTCTGGCCAGAGGGGAACTTAGTCCGCGACGATAGGCGCGCTTCATTGCTCTCTGCTCTCTTTATCGCGACGGAGCGCAGCGGAGACGGATGCTCTCTAAAAAAAAATGCCCCGGTGGGGCATTTTTTATTCAGCGTCTGCTGCTTTTTCTTCGGCTTTTGGTTCCGCTGCCGGTTTTTCTTCGGCAACTTCTTCTTCAACCTTTTTTGTTCCAAATGTCAGAACCTTGCCCGCAATCAATGCCTCAATTTCGTCCTGGGTCTGGGCAACATATACCTTGACCGGAACGATAACGTCCGGGTGCAATGCGATTTTTGTATCAAACGCACCGATGGATTTAATCGGACTGCCCAACAAGACCTGGGCGGATTCAATGTTGACGTTCGCAATTTCTTTCAACATACGCGCGATATCACGTGTGGAAACCGAGCCATACAATTGACCGGTATCACCCGCCTGGCGAATCATGTGCAACTTTGCGTTCTTGACAGCGTCAACATTTGCCTGGGCCGCGGCCTTGGCGGCTTCTTGACGTGCAGTCAGTTCGGCCTTTTTCGCCTCGAACAAAGCGACGTTTTCACGCGTCCAGCGCATAGCCTTGCCATTTGGCAACAAATAGTTGCGTGCGAAACCTGTTTTCACTTCGACTGTATCACCGATATTGCCCAAGTGTGCGATTTTTTCTGTTAAAATAATTTTCATTGTATCTGTCCTTTTTCAAGTTAGGAATTTTTAATTCCAGATGTTTTTTATGTAAATTGATTAGAATTGTGCAGATGCGCCGTTGTTGGCAAGCGTAGTGTACAAATGTTACATGAGCGCGCCAACAACAAGCAGATGTGCGATTATAATCAATTTTAGCCCAAGTTGTTGCGAACAAATGGCATCAACCCCAAATGACGTGCACGTTTGATGGCGGTTGCCAATTCGCGCTGGTCTTTCTGGGAAACACCACTGATACGTGATGGGACAATTTTGCCGCGTTCTGTGATATAGTGCGACAGTGTTTTGATATCTTTGTAATCAATAACCTTGCCCTTTAAAGGGTTAGATTTTTTGCGATAAATTGCTGCACGGACTGCCATTATTCTGCCTCTTCGTTATTTTTTTTCATCATGACCGATGGTTGTTTTGCCAATTCGTCAACGCGAACGTTCAAGAAACGAATCACGTCTTCGTCAATACGCGCACGACGTTCCAGTTCTGCAACCTGGGCCCCAGGCAATTCAACGTTCAGCATAACATAATGTGCTTTGCGATTTTTGCGGATAACATAGGCCAGATTCTTTAACCCCCAAAATTCTGTGGATTTAACATCACCGCCCAGTTCCTTGATAATTTCGGTGTATTTTGCCGCTTTTTCTTTGACCTGCGGTTCGGTCAAGTCCTGGCGGAAAACCAAGACGCTTTCATAGTAAGCCATTTATATTTTTCCTATGGTTTAATCAGCCGACACCCCATGTGCCAGCAGGACATCGCCAATTATGCCGATTTTTTTAATAAAATCAAGTAATTTTTCCACTCGTTTTTATCTGAATAATCTCTATTGACACGATTTTATAAAATTTACTATTATTAATCTGAATAGCAAGAGAGATTATATGACAAACCAGTTTCACAGAACATTAAATCGCATGGCGTTGATGACCGCGTTGTTGGCGGTGGGGCTGATTTTGTTCTATGACCGGTTTATGCAGATTGCGGTCGCAAATATATATCTGAACGGTGTAATTATTGGCACCGCGCTGTTTGGAATCGGGCTGACATTTGTCCATATGTTCAGATTGCTGCCCGAATATCGCTGGTTGCGCGGGTATTTAATGGGTCGGCGCACAGGTGCCCTGCCCCCGATGTTATTGCGACCGGTGGCATTGTTGTTGCGGTCACGCCCAACACGCATATCTGCGTCGTCACTGCACGACATGCTGGATTTAATACAGTTACGATTCGAAGATGCCCGTGAATCTATCCGATATATTGGTAATACATTGGTATTTTTAGGATTGTTGGGAACATTTTGGGGTCTGATTATGACCGTTGGTGGTTTTGCCAATTTGATTGGCGGACTGAATTTTGCCGACGATGCGGTTTTGACCGCAATGCAGACGGGTCTGGCAAAACCGTTGGCTGGTATGGCAACCGCATTTACCAGTTCGATGATGGGCCTGGGGGGCAGTTTGATTGTCGGGTTCTTGGGACTCCAAGTGCAATTGGCCCAGAATGCGATATTCCGTGAACTGGAAGATTATCTGGCGGCACACACCCATGTGGCAAACGCCCCGGATTGTGAATTGGACAATAAATAAGCCCAGGACATACCGAGAGAGAGGAAAAGAAATCATGCTAAATATTCGTTTTCGCGACAGAACAAATACATGGCCAGGATTCATTGACCTGTTTTCGAACCTGGTTATCATATTGATATTTTTGCTGATTGTGTTTGTATTCCTGTGGACCACGACCAGTGTGTTTAACACCAAGACCGGTGCCAAAACAGTTGCCGACTTGAAACAGGCGAACGCCGACCAGGCGCAACAGATTCAACAGATGACCGCGGACGAGCAAGAGGCCAAGCGTCTGTTGGTATTGGCGCGGGCGCAATTGGAAAATCTGGAATCAAACAACACGAAATTGACGTCTGAATTGGCGGCGGTTGATACCAGTATGAACGAACTGATTGCCGATTACGAGGCCAAGGTCGCCCAATTGCAATCCCAAGGAACCGATTTATCGGCGCGTGTTGCCGAATTGTCCCAGCAATTAAGCCAGGCCAAACTGGACAAAGAAAAGACCGCAGAGTTGGAACAACAACGGCGTGATTTGCAAACCCAGATGGACGCCCAACGTGCAGAATTGTCGAATCAGCTGGCGAAACTGCAATCGGCTCTGGATGCTGCCGAGGAAAAATCGCACGCCCAGGAAATCCAGTATGTTGAAATGTCGGCACGTTTGAACAAGGCCTTGGCGGACAAAGTCGCCGAATTGAACAAAGTTTCACAATATCAATCGGCGTTTTACCGCGCGATAAAGGACGCCCTGGGCGACCGCACAACAGTGCAACCAGACGGCGACCGCTTTATCGTGTCCAGTGATATTTTATTCGGCAGCGGTTCATACACTCTTTCGCCCGAAGGGAAAAATCAACTGCGACTGATTGCGAACGTGATAAAAGATTTAGAAAACAAAATTCCTTCTGACGTTAATTGGATTATTCGCGTTGATGGCCACACGGATAAAAAGCCTGTTGTTCCCGGCACACGTGGATACAAAAACAATACAGAATTATCACTGTTGCGTGCAACGGCTGTTGCAAACGAATTAGCACACGATGGCGTATCAAAACGCCGCTTGGTCCCCAGCGGATTTGGCGATATGCACCCAGTAGAACTGGGCAATGATGCGGCCAGCCTGCAAAAGAATCGCCGCATTGAATTGCAATTGACGAATCGTTAAACAAAAACGCCCAACGTGGCGTTTTTTTATTTTGAAAAATATTTCACGGGATTATAATTCAAGTCATGAAACTGGAATCCGTCGGAATTTTAATTAGCATGCGCCCAATGGGGGAACGCGATTCGGTTGCACGCATATTTACGCGTGATTTTGGCGTGATGTGCGGCGTTTTGCGCGGGGCGGCGGTTGCACGCACGAATCGCCCCTTGGTTGGGCAAATCGGGGCTGTATCGTGGAATGCGCGACTGGCATCACAACTGGGCACATTTCATTGGGAATCATCACGCAATATGGCTGCACCGATTATGATGTCTGGGGTGCGCCTGGCATTATTGAACAGCGCATTTGACCTGGTTGCGACTTTATTACCAGAACGCGAAGCGTATTCCTCTCTGTATGACGAAACAATAAATTTACTGGACAATCTGGCCGCCCCTGACGCAAAAGCCGCGTATTTGAATTGGGAGATTGCGCTGTTACGTGATTTAGGTTATGCGTTAGATTTGTCGCACTGTTCGGGATGCGGGGTGCGAACAAATCTGAATTACCTGTCGCCGCGCACAGGCCGTGCCGTATGCAGCAATTGCGCCACGCCGTATATTGACAGACTGTATAAATTACCGCTGACCCTGGACGTAACGGTGCGCTTTCTTGATGCGGTTTGCACTGACCAGGGGGCAACATTACCGCTATCACGGCGACGGCTGGGCGGCCACACTGACGCATAAAAAAATACATATTTATTCCTTGCGAATTTAATAAATTTTTTCTATGGTATTCATGTTCAATACAAAAGGAGAAAAAACATGACTTGGACAATCTTGGTTCTGGTTCTGGGTATTGCGCTGTATATGTTTGGCGGCATGTTGTTGGCCCGTATCGGTGATGATTCCAGTGCTGGCGTAAAACTGGCAAAGAAAGTAACGACTGTTTTTGCCATCATCTTAATCGCAGGCAGCGTTTGCCGCTTGTATGTTCCATATTACCTGACATCGGTCAATCCGCTGATTATCCAACAGATGGCCAACGGTGCCCAGGAACAGATGAACGCTGAAAAGAACAAGGCAGTTCGCACATTCGTTCGCAATCACGCCGACACAATGATTGCAGACGCCCCGGTTTTGGGTGCCCAAGATGCGAAAAAGACGATTTATGTTTGGACAGATTTCAGTTGCCCATACTGCCGTCGCGTCCACGGTGAACTGGACCGTGTATTAAAGGCCCGCAATGACGTCCGCGTTGTTGTTAAAAACTTCTCTATCCATGGCGCATTATCTGATGCCCCAGCCAAGGCCGCGATTGCTGCAAAATTGCAGAGCCCAGAAAAGGCCGCGAAATTGGTTGACATGATGATGACACGGGAATTCTATACCCAGGACGATTTGAAAGACCAGTCTAAAATCGCCGACAAGGTTGAAAAGAACGTGTTAAAAATGGCCGAAGAGGCAGGTCTGGACACAACACAGTTAAAGAAAGACATGAATGGCGAGGTTGTTGCCCGTGAAATGGCAAACGTTCGTGATTTGGCACAACAGTTTGAAATCAGCGGCACACCGTTCTTGATTATCCAGGAGCAATCATTCCCTGGTGCAATTCCATATGACCAGATTATCCGGGCATTGGAAAAATAAAAAAGCGGGGCATAGCCCCGTTTTTTTTTTAGTGAGTAAGTGATAGAGTGATAAAGTGATAGAGTGATAAAGTGATAGAGTGATAAAGTGATAGAGTGATAGAGTGATAGAGTGATAGAGTGATAGAGTGATAAAGTGATAAAGTGATATAGTTTAAGAATAGAGAACTATTCCCGTATCGTCTGCGGACTGCGTCCTTGTCGCATCGGGGCTATGCAGCGCGAACGAACACGAGCCATATCCAAACAATCGTGGATTTTATCATTGGGGACTAATTACCCAATTGTGACACGCCAAGGGAACTCAATGGACCCCGACCTTCGTCGGGGTGACGAGTATTTTTTTGCTTGGGTAACAATTTTTACAAACATTGTTCAAATGAAAGTCCGCAACATAAATTTGAACAATGTCCGTAAAATAAAAAACGGACTACCGCCTTTGTCATCCTGGGGCTTGACCCCAGGATCCAGGTAATAATGTCACACACAGTGCGTGCTTATTGTCATTCCTGCGCAGGCAGGAATAGGGACTAAGAAATTACTTTTGCTCATTGTTGCACAATATACGTAAAAATTAGCACCCAAACCACACACCACCGTCATACCGGCGTCCGGGCCCCACGAAATTAATAAATTTCGTGGGTGGTGCCTGGCCGGTATCCATTGTGTTCCCTTGGCACGTCACAATTGAGTGATTAGTCACCAATAATAAAATCCGCAATTGCTCGGACACGGCTCGCATTCGCTCGCACTGCATGGTCCCTATTCCTGCTCTGGGCCCCAGAATGAATCCAAGCGAAGCGCAGGATGCGGCAAGGACGCAGTCCGCAGGCGACCCATGAATAGTTTTCTATTCTAAAACTATATCACTGTATCACTCTGTCACTTACTCACTTTTTACATCTCTACATCTTGTAAATTCTGATAAAACTGTTTGTTGATGTATTGGTGGAACCACTGCCACCATCGCCACCAGGAACTGCCACGCCTGCGCCATAATAACCACCGATACATGCGCCACCGCCACCACCACCATAGATGGTAATTGCCTGGCCCCCGCATTGGAATGTCACATTTGCACCGCCGCGACCACCGGCGGCATTTTTCGGCGTTGTGTCACCCGGCTTGTAATACGCGTCTGTCACGCCACCACCATCACCCCCGCCAGCGTTCGTCGCATCCGCACCCGCGCTAACAACCGTGTCCGACGGACAGCCCTGATTATACTGCCACGTGGTGCCGCCCGTGCCATTTGGCGCACCGCCACCACCGCCGCCCAGATTCCAATAATATTTCGCACCGTTACGATTACCGGTCAAAATACATACACGCAGATTGCGTGGCGCGTTTGTTTCTTGGTATCCAGCACCCGTGCCCATTGACGTTCCTGTCGCAGAGCTTATGACATTTTGACACAACGGATACGTATCCGGGCCACGATAGCAACTCTGGCCATTTGCACCCCGTGCGCGGAACACGCGGTCGCCAACAACCACAATACTGTCCGCACCAGACGCACCACCGCCAAATGACCCGTAATACGAACCCGATTTGTTCACCGTCCCCGGCATACCATCACCACCACGG
>OJAR01000091.1_pt1 | contig 32628 bp, 40 predicted proteins | sample 1589431 | NCBI WGS metagenome assembly OJAR01 (sample SAMN03283242) | human gut metagenome | biome: human-associated habitat; material: feces | host: Homo sapiens | place: Peru | collected 2012 | reverse complement strand
CAAGGACGGCCCCGGTCCGGAGGCAAAGCTGTGCGCGTATTATAGGGGGATCGTGGAGCGCGGGCGTTAGCATTTTTGGTTAGCATTTTGTGTTTCGCTAATGCAAAAACAATTGCGTGAATGTGCAATATATTATGCGTTCGTACAATGGCAAAAGTGCCAGGAAGCATTGATATATAAGGAAAAACCCGCAATCTCAATGGATTGCGGGTTTTCTGTTTTTGGTGCTGATGGCGGGACTCGAACCCGAAATGCGAGAGGCAAAAGCATTGAGAATTCAACGTTTTTCGTTTCCGTTAGCGTATTGGTTAGCATTCTCTCTGAAAAAAGCGGCCATTTTGTTTTGACTCTTGAGCCTGGCAGCGGCTGCGAGGTGCGTGTAGATCTTGTGCATAGTCTGGTAGTCGGCCCAGCCGCCGAGTTCCATCGTTTCCTGCTCCTGCAAGCCAAGATAGAATGCCAGAGAGGCGAAGCTGTGCCGAAGCCCATGCACGCCAACCTGCGGGAGGCCGTTGTTAAGGCAGAGCTGATTGATCTGTATGCGGAGCGTGTTTGCGTGGAAGGGGTAGACCAGGTCGCTCGGCTGATGCGGGGACGCGCGGCGGATGGCGTCGGAAAGGGCGGGGATCATAATCGGGACGACGCGGCGGGAGGAAGCGTTTTTATTGGTAGGCTTGTGCACGAGCACATTGTCCTCACCCATAACGGCCGCGCCGTGGACGGTGATGGTGTTCGCGGCGAGATCAATTTTATCAAACGTTATGGCGAGGATCTCGGAGCGGCGAAGGCCGTGCAGCGCCAGCAGAGCGGCGATCTCGAACGGTTTACCGCGCACAAGCTCCACGAAGCGCAGGACCTCGTCCGGCTCCAGCCACGGTTTATCAGGCGGCACAATCTGCGGCAGGCGCACGTCCGGCGGCGTCATTCCGGCATGACGCATCGATGTGCGCAAAAAGCTCCATGCATTTTTTAACGTCTTGGCAGACGTGAGGTCGGCTTCCGTGTCAATCACGAGCTGCCAGTTTTTTATTTTTGAGGCAGGCTTGTCTGCAATGCTCACAAAACGGTGGTCGCGGATCGTCGCGTAGCCGCGGATGGTGGACGGTGAGGCCGTCTTCCGGATGCTGTCCATGTAGTCGGACATGAGATCGCGGACAGTCTTATCCGTTCTGAATTTGCTGTCGTGGATGTCGGCGCGGTGCTGGGCTTTGATAAGCTGCGCCTGCTTGATGCAGTCGGAGCGGGTGAGGGCGGAGACGGGGATGCTTTCGCCGCCGAGGCGGAGCTGGATGAACCATGTGCCGGATTTCAGCTTTCGAGGCTCGGGGACTTTCATGGGGACACCTCCAAAAGGATACAGAATACCGCTCCGGCAGTGCGCCGGGGCGGCTATTTTTTATGCACGGAACCAGCCGAGGGTGGGACTCAGGATATCCACCACCAGAGCAAAAGCGCAAAGCGCGACGATGCCGAGCAGGACAAGGGTGGTGATGCGGTGCATTTTCAGGGACTTCCGCAGCTGCTCGCGCTGGACGCGGAGGCTTTTGTTTTCCAGCCGAAGCAGCTCGGAAACGGACTCCGGAGCGGGCGGCGAGATGCCGAAATACGCGTTCATGTCGATGCCGAGGGCATGGCAGATCGGGCCGACGGTATAGACAGAGGCGCTTTTTGATTCGCCGCGCAGGTACTGAGAAACCGTATTCAGGGCGAGGCCGGCGCGGTCGGCGATGATCTGGTTTGTGAGATGCTGCGCATCCTTCGCTTCGCGGCAGAGCTGCCACAACATTTTTTCCAAGAAAATCCCTCCAAACACACAAATGGGGCGTGAAAGCCCACGAAAAGGGATGGACTTAACCATTGGTAAAAGCGTATGGTTGAACTACAAGCGCTCCCAATCGCTTGCAGAAAACCAAGACCCGTGCCGGATTTCGGCACCCGGCGCGGGTGGGATCAACCGATTGGCCGCGTATACCCGGCGGCTTTTGCCTCGGTCACCGTTGACACATAACGATCTGCGACAACAGAATCGTAGCACTTATCAAACGGAAGATAGAAATACATTTCACCGCCTGCACCCATGGCGCACTTAACAGCAGGATAGTTGCGCAAATCAACGGAATAGTTTTCATAATAGTGGAGATTTGGGAAATGCGCAAACGCGGCTTTTGCCTCTGCAGAGATGGAACAGGAACAAACAAGGTGACCGTCTACGCGTATATCAGGATGCTTCGCCTGAAAGAGAGAAACGGTTCCGAATAGCTGCGTGACAACGTTGGTATGAAGCTCCTTTTCAGAAGCCCAGTATTTACACTGGACAACGCAGAGCTTTGACAGATCGCGCTTGAATACAAGAAGGTCGCAGCCCAGATCGCCTTTCCCACATTCGGCACCGTTGTATTGGACAAAGTTACCGGCTCGCTCGTACTGAGAGCCAACATACCGCTCGAATTCAAGGCCAAGCTGCGGGCGGTTTTTCTTCTTAGCGTTCCACGCATTCAGCGCGATCTGGTACCTGTCCTTTGAATTCCATTCGTACAGTGAGAGCAGAGACATGCATTTTTTTCGATCCTCTGCGGACGAAATCAAAGGAAGCCACATATTCTTAGGGGGAACAAGCTTTTCAGGAGGCTCGGATACGCTGACGGCAAGAGAAGTCTTGAACTGTTCAAGAGCAGAAAGCACTTTCTCCGCACGCCGCTTTTCCTTTTCAACGGATTCCAACCGCGCGTTCAGCTCTGAAAGCGAGGACTCGACCGCCTGCGTGTCCAATGTGCTGAGGAGACCAAGGTCAACCGCGAGGTAATACATATGCTTGCAGGGCTGGCGCCGAAACTGAAAGTCAGGGCAGGTGCAATCGTACAAAGTTGTATGATAGATGCCGTGCAGGCCGGAGATATTCGCGCTTATCTCGACAGGAGAATCGTAAGAAATAGGCTCATTCAGCGCGGAGTACAGACGCGGATCCTCAATAAAGCTATAATCCTTCGCCGCCAAGAATGCAGGGGTGGAGTGATATGGCTCCATAAATGCCAAGGCACGATCCCGCAAGGCGTGCATATTTCTCATGTATAAGTCGAAGCAAGCCCGTCTCTCTTTCTCAGAAGCGTCTTTTTCACCCTGCGCGTGGCCGTCAGAATAGCTTTTGGCCTCCGCAGCGGCGATGGCTTTTTCCTGTCTGGCCATATAATCGTGCTCGGCAGATTTCAACACTTCGCGGCTGGAATTTTCGCATTCACATCTTACACGACAACGGATGCGAGGGAGAAGCCAGAGCGATACTGGGATCGTGACGCAGAGGCCAAGAAAATAGAACAGCTCGGATATATGTTCCAGAATGCCGATGAGCGTCTGGGATCTGTCCTCCAAATGGATACTGAGTTCTTCGACAAGCGAACCCAACAACCAAGAAAGAAACGAAGCGCCGACAAAAGCAAGGATTTTCTCGGCCAATGGCAACACCACCGGTAAAATGATAAGCGGGGAACTGCTATTTACAGTCTAGCCCCTTTTCCCAGATGGTGCAAGATGGAAATATGAACGAAAAATGAACGCGGAATTTGTGAAAGGATGGAGGAATCGGGGAAAATGGAAAGAATCGAGCTGTTAGAAGAAATCAAGAGGATGCTGGAAAGCGCGACGGAAAAGGAACTGGACATTGTGTGGCGGTTTTTGCGCGAGGTGGTAAAGCGCGGATAAAAAAAGAGCCGGGGACGTTAACCGTCCTCGGCCATTTTTTTTGCGATCTCGTCGAGCAGCTGCCACTCCTCCGCGCTGAGTTTGCTGATGATCGAGATAAAACGCTTTCGCGGCGCATCGTCCGGGTCAGCGACGACATTACCGAAAAACTCGGCAAGCTCCTGATCGCGCGTAAGCTTTTGGAGCATATCGCCCTCGCCGGTACGGAGCCAATGCTCGTCAATGTTAAACTCACGGCAAATCAGTTTGATAAATGGCTCGTTTGGGGTTGTCTTACCGCCCTCGAGATTTGTGATAACACCTCGAGTGGTTCCGAGGTGCTCGGCAAAATCGGTCTGGGATAAGTTGGCGGATTTGCGGACATCTTTGATCCGCTCATTGATGGACACGGTATCACCTCCTGATAGATACTATTATACGCAAGCGAAATGTATTGTCAATACAAAGCTGACGAAAATATTTCGCGGCAATGTATTGACAAAACACTTGAAAGGTGGTATCGTGTATTCACAATACAAATCACAACAACAAAATGTAGCAATAACGCGAGGTGATAGAAATGTCGGAGAAGGAAAAGCAGGTAGCTGAGAGCCTGAGAAAAAACACAAGCGGTCTGTCCGCGGAGCAGATGCAGCGTCTGGGAGATATCGCCTATGGCATGCTGCTGACCAAGGAGCTGGCGAAGCCGGAAAAAAAGGAGGCGTAACGGCTTGGTGCATAATTACCAATTTGCGGGTGGCTTTGCTACCTAAATTTGTGAAAGTGGTGACGTCGCCGAAATGGTCGGCTATGAGAACTGTCGATTGGAAGGGGGTGGGAGGCATGGAGGAAAAGACGCTGAAAGCCGCAACGGAAACCGCCCTGCGCGAGCAGGTGGAGCTGCTGGCACAGGACGGTATGTGCGGAGGAGCGCTCGAGGACGCGATCAGCAAAATCCACATCCTCGTGCATGTGCTGCATGAGCTGAAGAATTAGTGCTCCGGGTGGGGGCAGATACTTTTGTAGATCGCGTTATAGATCTCTGCAATGGCTGCCCCCATTTCCGCATTGCTGTTTGCATTGTATGGCAGTTTCTTGTCGAGCATGGCAATTGTCAACTGCATTGCAATTTCAGCTTTTGTCATAAAATCACCTCCCTTCGACCGTATTTTACCATACGGAGGGAAGGTGTCAAGGAAGAAGGTGAGAGGAATGGATTACACAAAGCCGACGCCGGGGCTGACCAATTACGAGAAATGCGCAAAGAACAGAAATCCGCGCGCGTATGAGTTAGCTCTGCGGCTGATGGACGCAGCCGCAGAGCTGGATGTCAGCGCGGAAGAATTCGATGCTGCAATCGATTATATCCGCTGGTGGGCCGGTCTGACCGGAGCGCTCCATGTGTTAACGATGGCAGAGGTCAAGCGCAACCGTGATGCCTTCTTCGAGGCACTTTAGAAATTCGGCTTTCCGCGCCAGGAAATCCGCGTGGCGATTCTGCGAGAGCCAGTCGCAGAATTTGCCCTGGGCGTAGGCCAGCGCGATCTGCTGGTCTACGGGGTCGAGCGTGTAGAAATTATCAGACATGAAATCACCTCCCTTCGACCGTATTTTAGCATACGGAAGGGAGGCGTCAAGGGGGTGAGAAGTCAGTGAAAAAGGGACGCGAAAAAGCGGACAATACCAATGAAGTGTTCAGCAACGAGGCCGACGATAAAGAATACAAGATTTACAAGAAGCGTTGCTACCGAAATCTTGTTGTCGAAGCGCTGCTGGCGTTCGTCCTTGGCAGCCTGCTCCGCTTCCTTCTCGGCAAGCTGTAGACGCTCTTTCGCCTCCTTTTGGAGGGAAAGAAACAGCTCCGCGCCGGGCTGCTCCAGATGGACGGAGGAGCTTGCCGAAAAGTCGCCGGAAATGAGGCTCTGGCCGCGCATGGTCTTCAGAAGAACTTTCGTCTGTAGAACGTCGAGGCCGGAAAGCGTGACGGCCTGATTCATCAGGTCAGCAAACTGCATACGCCCGCCGACGCCATAGAGCAGGGCCAGCGGGATATAACGGGTATCCGTTACATGCTCAAACATGGGAGCACCTCCTTTTGACTGTATTTTATCATACGGTTGGGAAGTGTCAAGAAAGGCGGTGAGAATATGTCCGAGGAACAGAAGAAGAAAATCGACGGCGTTCTGCACGAGATGAAGCACATGAACCCGCAGCAGATCGAGGTCATGATCACATATATGCAGGGGATGGCAACGGCGGCAAAGCTGATGCAGGCAGGACGGAAGGAGGCGTAAACACATGCCGAAGATGAAGGTCGAACGCTCGACGGACTATCGCCTGACGGCGATGATCCGCGGCGAGATGGCCGCACAGAATGTCAGCGTGGAGAAGGCCAGCCGGTACGCCGGGTGCTGCGTGAACACGCTTTACAAGGTGTTTGACTCCCCTACCGCGTACATGGATAAGGCGCTGCGCCTGATGCGCGGGCTGTCCATTCCGATCGAAAAGGTGCGGGAGACGATCACATATCCATACTAGGAGGAGAGGGCTATGAGCGACATTGAATTTATCACGGAAATGAACCACCGGCGCGCACGAGAGCGGGAGCTCGGGATGCGCTATGCGGAGCTTGCGAAGCTGCGCGAGCGGCGCGAGAGGGTACGCCGGCAGGGGCTGACGTGCTGCTGGGTCGGCGGGGCGTTTTTGTCCGGGATGGCGCTGGTGCTGCTGGCGTTCGGGGCGCAGATCCCGGCGCTGATCTTCGGCACGGTGGCGGCGGTGGTGGCCGTGGCCGGGAGCGTACTGTATGAGTGATGAGAAGATCACGGTGGAGTTCCGGCCGGAGCAGCTGGAGGATGTGATCGAGGCGGTCGTGCGGGCGGCTGAGCAGGACGCAGAGGACATTGAGATCCTTGCCAGCATGCCGCATCCGGACCGCGAGATCATCGCGGGGCTTGCTGAGAGCCGGAAGCGGCTGAGCACGCTCGCGGCGTGGCTCCAGCACGTCCGGGAGGAGGCGGAGTGAGCCGCCGGTACGACCCGGCGATGCGGCCGGTGCCGCCGCCATGCGGGCAGCACTGCCCGGGCAGGACGGCAGGGTGCAGCGTGATGTGCTGCACGTGGACGCTCTATGAGTCCATCCGGGATCATATCTACGATGCGAACCATCAAGGGAAGGCGGCGCTGGAGATGAACCGGAAGGCAAACAAGCAAATGAACGACGCGGTCAAGGGGCAAAGGAGGCCGAGGCTTTATGCGGCAAAATAGCGTGGACTATTCCGGAGACGGCGGGAAGCGCAGGACGCGGATCGTGGAGCAGGACGGCTACACGGGAAGGAACTACTTTTCGGTGGTGTATGGGGCGCAGACCGTGACCGTGCACGCGGCGGACACGCTCGCGGCATTATTCGTGGCCGCGAAGCATTGGGGGTACAAGTTTTCACACCCGGAGTACCACCAGAACGCGAAGGCATACAAGCTGCACAGCAAGCCGGATTTTTTCGGATAAAAAAAGCCCTCGACCGGAAGGAGCCGGACGAGGGCGCGGCCATAAGGCCGAACGATGACAAGGAGAGTATAACATGGGAAACAGATATTTGCAAGAGGCAACGGAGATCATTCGCAAGCAGCAGGGCAAGCGCGGGCCTGTTTGGATGTGCGGCGAGCAGCTGCTGGAGATGATTGCGCAGGACGAGGACGCGACGAAGCTCGTGCTGGACGATTTGACACACGGCGGGATGAGCCTTGAGAAGTGCGAGAAGAAGATCCGCGAGTTTGCGCGCGGGCACGGCGGCTGCTGCACGGGTATGGAGGGTGAAATGATCATCCGCGAATACTTCGGGCTGCCGGAGACGCGGAAGGCTCCGAATCAGGAGCAGACGGAAAAGCCGGCGGACGATGTGATCGATCTGGAGGCGTTTTTCTGATGGCGGAGCAAATGTGCTACGAGAAGCTGCTGCCGAGGCAGCCGTCGGAGGGGGCGCTGGAATGGTACATCCGTGAAAAATTCAAGGAGGAATACGCGATCTACCGCGACGCATGGTGGCGAGATCCGCTGACGGGAATCAAGGAAAACGGCGTGTCCGTGACCTGCACGGCCTGCGGCGGCAGCTGGATCGCCGAGAAGGGCAGAGGGGCGGACTGCGGCAAAGGCTGGGCGCCGTTCGGCTTCGTGGAGGGCGTCATGCAGATCGGCCCGGAGGACAGATTCCGCTGTCCGAAGTGCGGCGCGGAGCTCCGGGCAAAGCACATCGGGCAGCTGTCAAGGGCCGGGATCGACGACAATGTATATTTCTGCGAGCCGTGGCAGCTGGGAGAAAAATTCGTGCTGCTGGGCTGGCGGGCAGAGCGAAACACCGGGAAGGACGCACAGAAGGTCTACCGGATGTGGCCGTATGAGGCGTATGTGTTTGAGAAACGGAAGGCCGTGCGGCTGACAGGGTATCAAAAATATATGAGTACGATCAGCTTTTTCAACCGGTGGCGGCAGGTGAAGCGCTGCGATGACCGGTGGGGGAAAAAGGGACGGAAGGATTGGTTTCGCTGGCCAGAGAAGCTCGACGGCACGACAATCGAGCATTCGGGGCTGGATCTGTATTTGAAGGCGGCCGGAGATGATGGGCGGCCGGTAGCGTATCTGCGGCTCTGGCAGAAGCACAGGAATCTGGAGAATCTGATCGTGCAGGGATGCGGCAAGATGATCGCGGAGGCGATCTGCAGGGAGTGCAATAGATACGGTTCGAACGGCTCTGCGCGGCTGGAATGGATCGACTGGAAACAGAAACGGCCGGCAAAGATGCTGGGGCTCAACAAGCAGGAGTTTTCTGTGTGCGTGCAAGAGCAGTGGACGCAGGACGATCTCGCGCGGTACAAGATGGTCCGGGCCTACGAGCCGGTGCGGAGCCCGGAGGACTGGAGGCTGATTAAAAAACAGACAATTTACAGCCTGGAAAAGCTATGCCGGGAGACGTGGCTTTCCCCGTCCGCGGTTGGCGGATGCATCGAGAAAGCATGGCGCGGGAATCTGAGCATCATGCGGTGCCTGCGGTATCTGGAGCGGCAGAAATCGGATGTTGTGACGATGCTGGACTACTGGCGGATGGCAAACAGGGCCGGGCTTGACATCTGGGACGAGCATGTGAAGCTGCCGAAGAATCTGAATCACGAGCATGATCGACTCATGGAGGCGGAGCGCATCGAGAAGAACGAGGAAGAAAAGCGGAAGAAGCTCGCGGAGATCGAAAAGCGCCGACCGGCGTTTGAGAAGGTCGTCGCGCCGCTGGAGGCGTGGGCCTGGGAGGACGGCGGGATCTGCATCCGGCCCGTACACACAGAGCAGGAGCTGATGGACGAGGGCGCGACGCTGAACCACTGCGTGGGCGGCTATGGCCAGACGGTAGCAAAGGGAGAGAGCTGCATTTTCTTCATCCGCCGTGCAGATGCGCCGGAAAAGCCGTGGTACACGCTCCAGGTGGAGCTTAAAACGCTCAAGGAGATACAAAACCACGGGCTGCGGAACCGCGGCGCGACAAAAGAGGTACAGGAGTTTGTAAACAGGTGGCTTGCGCACGTTCGGGCGCTGAAAACGGCCAGCAAGAAACGAAAGGAGACAGCGGCATGAGCGATTTGGCAGTGACGCCGGAACGGCTCGGAGTGGAAATCCGGGAGCTGACACGGCAGGCAAAGGCAATGACGGTGTATTACGCCGTCGAGATCGGGCGGCGGCTGACCGCAGCCAAACAGATGGTAGCACATGGAGGATGGGCGGACTGGATCAGCAAAAACACGGAGTTCTCGCAGACGACGGCAACCAGAATGATGCGCATTTTTGACGAGTACGGCGCGGCTCAGATCGGCATTTTCGGGGCGGAGCCAAATTCGTCAACGTTGCAAAATTTGAGTATTTCCAATGCTTTACGGCTCCTCGCGGTGCCGGAGGACGAACGCGAGGAATTCGCCGAAGCGGTCGACGCAGAGAATCTTTCCGCGCGAGAGCTTGATAAGGCGATCCGCGAAAGGGACGCGGCGGTCGCAGACCGGGACAACGCCAGGCGCGAGGCAAACGTGTATTCGCTTCGCACAAAAAAAGCAGAGGAGGAGCTTCAGGAAGCAATGGAGCGGGCTCAGACGCTGGAGGACGATCTGAAGGCGGCGCGAAACGACCGGCGCCAGATTGCGGACGAGCTTGAGGCGCTCCGGAAGCGGCCAGTCGAGGTGGCCGTGCAGCGCGACGAGAAAGCCATCCGCGAGGCTGCGGCCAAGGCAAAGGCCGAAGCGGATGCAAGCTGGGAAAAGAAAAAGAGGGAGCTCGACAAGCAGGCGGAGACAACACAGCAGGAGCTTGTACGCACGCGGAAGGAAACGGAGCTTCTGAAGGAGCAGCTTGCAGAGGCGAAGAAGAAGGCGGAGGCAGCGACCGGGACGGGCGAGAAGCGGCAGATTTTGGACGAGATCGAGGCACTGAAACGGAAGCTCGCGATGGCAGATACGGCGGTAACGGCGGCACGGCTGTACTTCGAACAGTGGCAGAAGGTGTTCCACGAGCTGGCACAGGCAGTGGCGAGTATCGAGGACGAGGAAAAGGCCGAGAAGCTTCGTGCCGCGATCAAGGCGCAGCTGGCCGCGTGGGAGAAAAAGATGGAGGGCTTGCGGTGACAGATAGACAAATTTTGCAGGCGCTTCGACGCCTGCGGGTTGAGACGGGGAGCCTCGCGTGCTTCGGGTGCGGCCGGGAGCACAACTGCGGCACGCACGGCTGCGCCATTTTGAGGAAAGCGGCCGACCTGATCGAGCGCCTGACCGCCGAGAACGCGGCGCTGCGGGAGGGTGACACATGAGCTACAATATTTCGTTCAAGGTCAAAGTCGAAGGGGTTGATGCCTACGTACCAGTTGGTACGTGCGGCGCAAATATAACGTGGAACGCCCGGAAAATTATAGAGAAGTCGACGGGGCTGGAATGGAAGAACTGCCAGAGCAACGGGCTTTGCGTGGACGTAGTTCCAAAAATCGAGGCTGGCTTGAGAAAGTTGGAGCAGAGCCCCGACAAATTCGAAGAATACGAAGCATCGAACGGATGGGGATCGGTAAAAGGGACAGCACAATTTTTCCGGAACATTCTCAACGATTGGAATGATTTCCAGCAATGGCATGAAGATCTTGTTCCGGTTGCGACGTTTTGGATTGAATAGGAGGGGCAGACAATGGATGAAAAAGAAATGCAGAGTGCAGATGCTTGCACCAACAAGAATAAAATAGAGACCAACTTTGCCAAAATCTTTGTTTCTGGATCGGCTGAAAAACCGTATTACAACATCTTGTATTTTGATCTGTCGGAAAAAAAATATCACGTTGGGTTCGGATCGTTTTATCTTGCGTATGTATTCAGGTGGCTATCCGAAGAATTTGAAATTGAAGATGCACCAACTGTTGATGCGGTATCGGTGGTGCGCTGCAAGGACTGTAAACATGGTGAATTGTATGCAAGGAATGATGGAGAGACTGGCGTTTATTGTAATTGCTCAAATTCGATTTTTAAATACGCGAACGAGCACACTTTTACGCCGGTGAGGGATATAGACGATTTTTGCAGCTACGGGGAAGCAGAATGAGCGGGCTGCGGTTTGAGAGCATGGCGGACATGCCGCCGAGGATGCGGGAGCTTTACGCGAAGCAGGCGCGCGACCTCTCAGGCGCTGCGGCGCCAGCTCCCCTTGCGAAGGGGAGCCAAGGGAAAACGAAATACGGAAGCCAGAAGGCAGAGCGCGGCACGATCCGCTTTGACAGCCAGAAGGAGGCGCGGCGCTACGACGAGCTGATGGTGATGCTGCGCGGCGGCATCATCACGGATCTGCGGCTGCAGCCACAGTTTACATTGCAGGAGAGCTATCTCACGGAGAGCGGAGAGCGCATCCGCGCGATCCGCTACACGGCGGACTTTTCGTACCGGTTCGGCGGGAAGCTGGTGGTGGAAGATGTAAAGAGCGGGCCGACGCGGACGAAGGAGTATCTGCGCAACCGGAAGATGATGCGATCCAAGTACGGGATCGATATACAGGAGGTGTGAGGCTTGGTGGGAACAAAGGATCCGTGCACGCTGCCGAAGGACATGCGCTGCTGTGCAGGTGGAATCGGATGCGCTTACGTGTGCCACGGATGCGGGTGGATGGCAGCAGAGCAGGAGCGGCGGCACGCGCTGCCGCTGGTGGAGGACGAGGACGGCCTGCGGCGCAGGCACGTTGGAAATGGCAATCAGCCGGAAGAACAAGAAAATTGACGGACTTATGGCCTGCCGCTTTGCCATGAGACGGCAGGAAAGGAAACCGGCTTTGCATCCTGCGCACGGTCGTCTGCAAAAGGCCGTGCGCAGGACATCATAAAAAAAGGAGCGGTGAGAATGACATTCCAGCGAAAAACGGCTGAACGATTTTTGACGCCGACGGCGGTGCGGATCCGCATCACAAAGCCGGTGGAGCTGTTCCCGGAGCTGCGGCCGACGGTCGGGGCGGTATATGATGCGGAGCGGTGGCCGTCGTACACGTCGCCGGTCGGCGGCTATGTGATCGTGGTCGGCGGGAAGCGGATCAACATACGCAGAAACGAATGTATTGAGGTATAGGGGGTAAAAGGCATGGCACAAATCATGGAGCTGTTTTCGGCGGAACTGGCCGATTTTGTGGAGGCATACGAAAAGGAGTATTGGCGGGTGGATTTTTACGGGGAGAAATATCCGCCCCGGATCGTGATGGAGCGCATGGAGCCGCCGCTTTTTATGCAGGGAGAGGATGAGGCACCGGGCGGGCGCGGCATGATCCAGATCATCGGGCGGCCGGAGATGCAGGTGGTGACGAGCGGAAAGCTGCAAATCGGGAAGAAAGATCTGACAAAGATGGTAAAAAGTGCTGGGAATCTTTTGGGGCTGTTTCTGCACGGGTTTATGCAGGAATGCGATGAGCTGAAAGAAGGCACTGCGCGCTGAACGCATGGCAGGAGGTATCCTGCCATGCTTTGAGCGACACAGAGAAACGTGGAGGGCTTGAGATGGCAAGACGGCATAAACGCAGGATCTTTTCCGGGCACGTGTGCGAGCAGATCGTTTACAGCGTGGCGGCGGGTGCGGAGCTGAAGACCAGCCGGCCCAGAAAGCCGCGCTTTGCGAACAAGGCAGAGCGCGCGGAATTCAACCGAAAGAACTCGGAGCGGAAGTTCGCGGCGCTCGTGAACGCAAACTTCGGGCCGAAAAGCCTGTACTCCACGCTGACGCTGGCAGATGAATACGAGGTACATAGTGCGCAGGAGATGCGCAAGATCCGTGACAACTACTACAGGCGGATTTGCTACCGCTTCCCGGAAGCAAAGATCGTGATGGTCTACGGCCGGGGAAAATCGACGAGCCGCTTCCACCTGCACATGATCACGGACGGCATTCCGGCCTCCGAGCTCGCGCGGCTCTGGGGCCTTGGCAGCGTGGCAGAGTCCAAGGCGCTGCGGAAGCACAACTATTATCTGGATAAAAACGGAAACAAGGTAGACCACGGACAGGACTACACATCACTTGCAAACTACCTGCACGGGCACTGGCGAGAGGAATTCGGCGGGCACCGCTGGAAGGCAAGCCGAAACTGCGTGAAGCCGGAGGCAGAGCCAGCGACGGAGGCTGTCCGGGACTACAGCACGGAGCGGCCGCCGGTCGCGCCGCGCGGCTATGTTCTGGTGGAGGCGCGCGCGACGCAGTACGGCTTCCTGTATTTTAAATATGTATTGGATCCCCAAAAAGAACAAAAAGAGCGGAGCGGGAGCCGCTTACATTACGCCTTGTAAATGTGTAGCGTTTTAAGACGATTCCGAGGGGAGGCGAAAGAAGTACTTGCAAAGTGGGGAAAAGAGTGGTAATCTGGTAATGGAGGGTGATCGCGTGGTCTGCCCGGTATGCGGCAGACGCACGGCGATCAGGCTGCTGGAGTCGACGAGGCTCCGGGACTTCCCGCTGTTCTGCAAGAATTGCAGGCAGGTAACGATCGTGAATACTGAGCCAGAGCCTAAGAGCCAGAGCCGATGATCTGTCCGCTGTTGCGGAGGTCGTCGGCTGCTTGTGCATCCGAGGAAAAACTGGATATGCCAAAAGCCGGATCTCCGCGAAAGCGGGGGTCCGGCTTTTTTGTTGTTTGATCCAGAGGCTGTGCCGGGCGCGAGCCCGAACGGCATAGGCCATGTTTTTACCTCCTACTGGGCGCGGAGACTGGGGACCTCCGCGTCTGGCAGAGCCTCTGGAGGAAGGGAGGCGAAGCGCCTGAACGAAAAGATTTACAAGAGCGAGCGGGAGCTTCGCTCGGCGGTAGACCGCTATTTTGCGTCGATCTGCTACAAGGAGCCGGTGACGAGGATGGTCCCTGTGCTGGAGGATCGGGAGTTTATCAAAAACGGAGAGCGTATCGTGATGCAGTGCCCGGCGCTTGACAAGTACGGACACCAGCAGATGGCCGTGGAGACGGTGATGCGCGGCAAGAAGCCGCTGATGCGCGAGGTATGGACGCGGCCGCCGTGCCTGCCGGAGCTGCTGGCGGCGCTGGGCGTGGACGAAAAGAGATGGGCGCAGATGTGCGCATCTGAGGAGTTTGGCAAAGCGTGCGCGCGCGCAGGGGCGCGAATCGAGATCTACAACATTCAGCGGCTGGACAGCTCGAACGCGAACGGCGCGAAGTTCCACCTGGAGCGGCGCTTCGGCTGGGACGAGGCGAAGGACGGCGGAACGGATGTTGCGTTTGAGCTGCCGGAGGGCGTGGCCGGATGGGAAAAGTGACGATCGATCTCACGCGCATCTCCGACAAACAGCGCCGGTTTATGGAGGCACAGGCGCGGTATGTGGCATACGGCGGCGCGCGCGGCGGCGGTAAGAGCTGGGCCGTGCGGACAAAGGCAAAACTGCTGGCGCTGAACTGGAAGAAGATCAAGATCCTGATCGTCCGGCGGACATACCCGGAGCTGCTCAACAACCACATCGAGCAGCTATGCGCGGAGCTGGCAGGGGCCGCGAAATACTCGCAGGTGCGGAAAACGCTCACATTCCGGAACGGCTCGACGATCCGGTTCGGCTACTGCGCAACGGACAGGGACATTCTGCAATATCAGGGTGCGGAATACGACGTGGTATTTATCGACGAGGCCGCGCAGCTCAAGAAGGAATGGCTTGACGCCATTGACACAACGGTGCGCGGCACGAATGGATTCCCGAAGCGCACCTACTACACGCTCAATCCGGGCGGGCAGAGCCACGGATACTTCAAGCGGCTATTCATCGATTGTCTGTTCGAGACGGACGAAAAACCGGAGAACTACACGTTCATTCAGGCGCTTGTCACCGACAACAAGGCACTCATGGAGGCGCAGCCGGAGTATTTGCAGACGCTGCAAAAGCTGCCGGGAAAGCTGCGGCAGGCATGGCTTGAGGGCAGATGGGACATCTACGATGGGCAGTTCTTCGAGGATTTCATAAACAATCCGGACGGATACCGGACGCGGCAGAACACGCACGTGATCGAGCCGTTCACGCCGGATCCGGGCTGGACGATCTGCCGGAGCTACGACTTCGGATACGGAAAACCGTTCTCCTGCGCGTGGTGGGCCGTCGATTACGACGGCGTGATCTATCGCATACTGGAGCTTTACGGCTGCACGGATGAGCCGAACACGGGGATCAAGTGGTCGCCGGATGAGCAGTTTGCAAGGATCGCACAGATGGAGCGAGAGCACCCGTGGCTCGCTGGAAAGCAGATCCGCGGCGTCGCGGACCCGTCGATCTGGGACGCATCGCGCGGCGAAAGCGTGGCGCAGACGGCGGCGAGATACCGCGTTTACTTCACGCCCGGCGACAACAAGCGCATACCAGGCTGGATGCAGTGCCACTACCGGCTCCAGTTCGATGAGAACGGATACCCGCGCATGTATGTATTCAGCAGCTGCAAGGCGTTCATCCGGACGGTCCCGCTGCTGGTGTACGATGCGCACAAGCCGGAGGACCTGGACACGAGTATGGAAGATCATTGCGCGGATGAGTGGCGGTATTTCTGCATGTCGAGGCCGATCAAGCCGATGATCGCGGCACCGGCCAAGCCGCAGTGGATCGATCCGCTGAACATGATGGGAGGATGAGATATGCGATACCCGAAGCTTACCGCGCCGGCGCAGAGCGAGATGGTGACGGACGCCTTCGCGGGCTACAACCACAACCTGCGCATCGGGGATGGTGAGTTTTACGAGATGGAAAATCTCACATCCAGCTACTATCCCCTGCTGTCGCAGCGCGAGCGTCGGGCGACCGTGATGAGCCTTGCAGGCGTGCAGGGGCTGCTTGCAAAGGATGCGCTGGCGTGGATCAAGGACGGGATCCTGTACTACAACGGCTTATCCATGGAGCCGGCCATGTACGGTGTAACGCTGACGGCGGGAGAAAAGCAGATGGTTTCGATGGGCGCGTATATCTGCGTGTTCCCGGACGGGTGGTACTTCAACACCGAGGATGATACGGACAACGGCTTTATGGGCCGCGAGAACACGGTGAACTGCCAGCAGACGGCGCTGACGGTCAAGGTATGCACGGTGGACGGACAGATCATTACGATCGCTCACCGGCAGCAGGCAATGCCGGAGAATCCGGCGAACGATGCGTACTGGCTTGACACGGGCAAGCACGAGCTCAAGCAGTGGAGCTCGGTGCAGAGCCAGTGGGTGAGCATCCCGACGGTGTACGTAAAGCTGGAGGCAAACGGCATCGGGACGGGCTTTAAGAAGGCAGACGGCGTGCAGGTGAGCGGGCTCCAAGGGACGGAGCAGGTGAAGAAGCTGAACGGCTCGCACGTTTTGCAGGATGTCGGAGACAACCACATTGTGATCATCGGGATCGTAGACGAGGACGCGAGCCAAAGCACGGGGACGGTGAAGGCCGCGCGGCGCGTGCCGAAGATGGACTACATCACGGAGAGCGGGAACCGGCTCTGGGGCTGCCGGTACGGCGTGTCGGACGGAAAGACGGTAAACGAGCTTTACTGCTGCAAGCTGGGCGATTTTAAGAACTGGGAGTGTTATCAAGGCGTGGCAACCGATTCCTGGCGCGCAAGCTGCGGCTCGGACGGGCGCTTCACGGGCGCGGCCACGCTGGCGGACAGCCCGATCTTCTTCAAGGAGGACTGCTTCCACCGCGTTTACCCGAGCGCGCAGGGCGCGCACCGCGTCGTGGAACAGAAGGCACGAGGCGTCCAGCGCGGCAGCGAGCGCAGTCTGACGGTGATCGCGGACAGGCTCTATTACAAGGCGCGAGACGGCGTGTGCGTTTACGACGGCTCACTCCCCTATCTGATCTCCGATGCCTTCGGGACAGAGCTGTACCGCAGGGCTGCCGCAGGCGGCGCGCGCGGGAAGTATTACATCTCGATGCAAAATGCGCAGGACGTATGGGAGCTATTTGTCTACGACACGCTCAAGGGACTGTGGCACCGGGAGGATGTGCTGCATATCACGCAGTTCGCGGCGCTGGACGACGAGCTCTACATGCTGCGAGACGATGGGACGCTCATGACGGCATACGGAAGCGGCGGAACGCTTGAGGACGCCGTGGCATGGAGCGCGACGAGCGGGATCATGACCTGCGGACTGACGGGGAAAAAGTACATTTCGCGGCTCAATCTCCGGATGCAGCTGCCGGTCGGAAGTCGGTGCGACTTCTGGATCGAGTACGACTCCGGCGGGCAGTGGGTACACGCAGGACACATGGAGGGCTGGGGAATCCGGACGTTCCTGCTTCCGATCAGGCCGCAGAGATGCGACCATCTGCGGTTCCGGATGACGGGGACGGGGCCGGTAAAGCTGTTCAGCCTAAGCCGCATCCTGGAAAGCGGCAGCGACGCATAAGGAGGGGAAGATGGAAAAAGACACGGGCATGACGCACATCACGGATGTGCTCGGCGCCGACAAAGCGGGCGAGGACATGCAGCCGGTCGGCGTGGCGCAGATCCGCACGGCGATGGAGACGCTCGAACAGTACAAGGCGAAGAAGGACGCGCTGGAGCAGCGCGTGATCGCCTCGGAGCAGTGGTGGAAGATGCAGCACTGGCAGAGAATGGACCCGAGCGGGAATCCATACGACCAGCAGTGGCGGTCGGCATGGCTGTTTAATGTGATCATGGGCAAGCACGCCGACGCGGTCGCGGCCTTCCCGGAGCCTGCGATCCGGCCGAGAGAGCCGGACGACCGCGCGGAGGCCGGTATGCTGACATCCATTGTGCCGGTGATTTTGGAGCAGAACGACTTTGAGGAAGTCTATTCCGACTCGTGCTGGACGAAGATGAAGCAGGGCACGCTGATCTGGGGAGTGTTCTGGGATGCCGGGAAGCTGAACGGGCTGGGGGACGTCTCCGTGAAGGAGATCGACATCCTGAATCTGTTCTGGGAGCCCGGCGTGACGGACATCCAAAAGAGTCGGAATCTGTTTTACACGGAGCTGGTAGACAACGACATCATCCGTCAGCGATACCCGCAGGTCGGAGACAGCCTGAAGGGCGGAAGCAGCGTGATCGCGAAGTACAAGACGGACGATCAGGTGGACACGTCGAACAAGTCGCTCGTGGTGGACTGGTACTACAAGAAGATCGTAAACGGGAAAAGCGTGCTGCACTTCTGCAAGTTCGTGGGTGAGACGGTGCTTTCGGCGACGGAGAACGACCCGAACATGCAGGCGGGGCTTTACGACGACGGGGACTATCCATTTGTGATCGATGCGCTGTTCCCGGTCAAGGGCTCCGTGGCGGGGTACGGATACATCGACATCGGCAAAAGCGCACAGGCGCAGATCGACCTGCTCAATCAGGCGATCATCAAAAACTCGGTGATGGCGTCCACGCCGCGCTGGTTCGTGCGGAACGACGGCAGCATCAACGAGAAGGAATACGCGGACTGGCGAAAGCCGTTTGTCCACACGGACGGAAATCTCGGGCAGGACTCCGTGCTGCCGATCACGGTCACGCCGCTTTCGGGGAACTACATCAACGTCATGCAGAACAAGATCGAGGAGCTCAAGTGGACGACCGGCAACACGGACGTGAACAACGGCTCGGTATCCTCCGGCGTGACGGCGGCGAGCGCGATTGCCGCCTTGCAGGAGGCGTCCGGGCGGAGCTCCAAGGACGCGACGCGCTCGGCGTACCGCGCATACGCGCGGCTCATCCGCATGGTGATCGAGCGCATCCGGCAGTTTTACGATCTGCCGCGCAAGTTCCGCATCCGCGGGCAGCTCGGGACGGAGGAATACGTTACGTACTCCAACCAGAATCTCAAGCAGCAGGAAATGCTCGGGCTCGGCGGCGACGCCGTGTGGCGCAAGCCGGTTTTCGACATTGAGGTCTCGGCGCAGAAGTCCTCGGAGTACACGAGGCTCAGCCAGAACGAGCTGGCGCTACAGTTCTATCAGCTCGGATTCTTCGATCTGGCGCGGACGGATCAGGCGCTGGCGACGCTCGACATGATGGACTTTGACGGCAAGGACGAGATCAGCCAGAAGATCGCGCAGAACGGGACGCTCCAGCAGGAGCTGGCAAAGTGGCAGGAGATGGCGCTGACGCTCGCGGAGCGGTACGACCCGGCCATGGCGGACGGGCTGGCACAGAAGATCATGGGAGCGGGCGGCGCGGCGCAGCCGGTGGCAGGAGGAAGCGCGGCAGTGGGAATGCCGAACGCAGAGGCTGAGGCAAAGATCGTGACGAACGCGCGCGAGCAGGCACAAAAGAGCACGCAGCCGGAGTAGCCGGCAAGAAAACGTATCGACCGCGCAAAGCGCGACGAGATAAATTCACGGGATCGCCCACCGACGGGCAGAAAGGAGCGCTATGCTTCACAGATTTACATTCCAGTTTTTCGCCGCCGATGACGGCGGCACGGGCAGTATTGCGGCACCCGCCCAGCCGGACATGAGCAGCGGCCAGAACGGGGCAACCGGAGCGCCGGAGGCAGGCCAGACAGCACCCGTCGCTCAGGTGCAGCAGGCAGATAGCTTTGAGGAACTGATCAAGGGCAGGTACAAGGCAGACTACGAGCGCAGCGTAAAGGCTGCAGTGTCGGAGCGGCTCAAGGGCACCAAGCGCACGATCAGCCGCTTCTCCCCCATTCTCGATGTGCTCGGCCAGCAGTACGGCATCGACGTATCCGACCCGGAAAAGGTGGACTACGACGCGCTGACCAGGATGCTGACGGACGACAAGCGGCTCTATGAGCAGGAGGCTCTGGAAAAGGGTATCCCGCTGGAGACACTGATGCACATGAAGCAGGTGGAGCGGCAGAACGCGGCGCTCCAGCGTGAGAACGCGGCAGCGCAGGGCGAGATGCAGCGGCGGGCGGAGTTTGACCGCATCGTCGGAGAGTTCGCGGAGGTACAGGCGCTGTACCCCGGCGCAGATCTGGCGGTAGAGCTGGCAAACCCGAGCTTCGGACGGCTCGTCTCAAACGGCGTTCCGGCGCGCACGGCGTATGAAGTCCTGCACCAGCAGGAGATCAATGCCGCGCGGACGCGCATGGTCGCACAGGCGGCGCAGCAGCAGGCGGTGGCCGGGATTCAGGCAAACGGCATGCGCCCGCAGGAGGGCGCGGCAAACGCAGGCGCCGGAGTCCCTGTACAGTTCGATCCTCGAAAGCTCACGAGGCAGCAGCGCGAGGAAATTCGCGCAAGGGTGAGACGGGGCGAAAACATTGTTTTGTAGCCCCGGGAAGGGAGCATAAATGAAACTTTTTGGCAAGGCATTTCAGGTATTTTTCGCGCCGCCGGACGCAGGTACGCTCGTCAACGCGACCGATACCTACGTAAACGCATACACGGGAGACAAGACGGCGTTCTCGGCGCCGAACGATCTCTCGTCCACGATGAAGACCTACTACGACACGGAGCTGCTGGAGAACGCGCGGCCGAATCTGATTCACGCGCAGTTCGCTCGAAAGCAGCCGCTGCCGAAGGGCCGCGGCAAGAGTGTCGAGTGGCGCAAGTGGAACACGCTGGCGGATGCGCCGGCACTGCAGGAGGGCGTGATTCCGACGGGGCAGAAGTTCGGCCAGTCGAGCATGACGAGCGCCATCGTTCAGCACGGCACCTACGTCACGGTGTCCGATCAGCTGGAGCTGCACGCGATCGACAACGTGATCCTCGGCGCGACAGAGGAGCTGGGCGCGTCGGCCGGCACCACGCAGGACAAGCTTGTCCGAGACACGCTGGCGGCGGGCAAGAACGTGCAGTACTGCGACAAGGTCAGCGCCGCAGGCGAGCACACGAAGGTGGAGAGCCGCGCGGCGATGGACAAGACCTCCCGTCTGACGCCGACGGAGGTAAACAAGGCGGTGACGACGCTCAAGAAGCAGAAGGCGCCGAAGATCGACGGCAAGTACATTGCCATCATCCACCCGTCCGTGACATTCGACATCCGCGAGAACAAGGACTGGATCGAGGCGCACAAGTACGCGGACGTGCGGCCGCTGTTTGACGGCGAGATCGGCGAGCTGCACGGCGTGCGCTTTGTCGAAACGACGGAGGCAAAGGTTTGGTGCGACAGCACCTGCCCGACGAAGACCGGCGGCAACCTCTGCGTGTACGCCACGCTGTTCCTCGGCAAGGACGCATTCGGAATGATCGACCCGGAGGGCGGCGGCCTTGAAATGATCATCAAGAGCAAGGAGCAGGCCGGCGGCCCGCTGAATCAGTTCTCGACGATCGGCTACAAGTTCTCGACGGCGACGAAGATCCTGTACCCGGAGCGCATGGTGCGCGTGGAAAGCACTTCGGAGTATTCCGAAACCGATGAAAAGAACTAAGGAGGGGCAAGCATGGAAGAGGTAAAAGAGCCGAAGGAAGAAGTTAAGGCGCCGAAGGCAGCGGCGACGAAGACCGTGTTTTTGCAGCGTGCCTCCGAGACGGAGCAGCAGTTTGAATTTGTCTGCATCAACGGCAAGGCATATCAGGTGCCGCGCGGCAAGCCCGTGGAGGTGCCGCTGGCGGTGGCCGAGGTGCTGGAGCACGCGCAGATGCAGGAGGCAGAGCTTTTCGAGCGCGTGAGCGCGATGCAGAAGCAGTGATACGGAGGGGCGCGCAAGCGCCCCTTTTTCAGAAAAAAGGAGGCGGCGCGCATGACAATCCGAGAGGCGATTGAAGCCGTAGACCGGCTCACGCCGAATCAATATGAGAACATCGACAAGGTCCGCTGGCTGAGCGAGCTGGACGGCGTCGTTTATCTGGAAATAGAAAAAACACACGCGAGCGGGAATCCCGTGTGCGAGCCTTGGGTGCGGACGCGAGATCCGTTTGAGCGGGAATGGTGCGGATGCACGCAGCCGGCGCAGGATGAACAAACGTTCGCAGGATACCCGGAGGCGGTAGACCTGGACACGGTGCTGCGCGTGCCGTGGCCGTATGACGAGATCTACCGCTGGTATCTGGAAATGAAGATCGCGGACGCAAACGGCGAGATGACGCGGTACAACAACGCCATGGCAAAGTACAACGCATACTACACGGCGTATCAGGACTTCTACAACCGCACGAACATGCCGAAAATGACGGCCCCGTTCATCCATCTGTGAGGCGCATATGGGGAGCCTGACTTTACAGTACCCGCCCATGACCGGCGGGGACGCCGCGCAGCAGCTCGACGGCCTGCGGCGGTATCTGATGCAGATGACCGACACGCTCAACGGGGCAGACTGGTCGGCGGGCGCGGTGCTGACGGAGATCTCGCAGGCGATCGACGCAGAAAGCCTTGCAGAGCAGGAGCGGCAGACGGAGCTTGCAGGCTATGCGGCGCTCAAGACGCTGATCATCAAGACGGCGGACTTCGCGGCCGAGAACTCCGAGGCGTTCCGGCTCAAGCTGAGCGGGAACTATGTGGCGGTCTCCGACTTCGGAAAGTACTGGCAGGAGGCCAGCATGACCGTGGACGGCAACGAGTTCGGCATCCGGCAGCTCTACGAATACGCGGCGGGCGTGAACAATGCGTTCACCGTGAACTCGAAGCAGTATGTCAAAACGGGGCTTTTGTACTACGACGGCGTGAAGCCCGTGTACGGCGTGGGCGTCGGAAACATCGAGACGACGGTCGCGAACGAGAACGAGGTGATCGACAAGTCCCGCAACGAGCTTGTGACCGTGACGCCGGGGCGCGTGAGTTTCTGGCAGGACGGGAGCGAGGTTGCCTATTTGTCGGAAAAGAAGCTACACTTCCCTGCCGGAACGCTGGAGGCATACAGCGCGACGCTGACGGGCAAGATCACGGCGGCGGCCGGATCGAGCTTCGGGCCGTGGAGCATCTCCGAGAGCAGCATATACCGCACCGACAACACATGGGGCGGCGCGGGGCTGTATTTCGGGACGAGCGGGCTTTCCATCAAGTCCGCCTTCAAGGTGGACGCGGACGGGAAACTGACCGCGACAGGCGCGGACATCAGCGGAACGGTCAAGGCAAATGACCTGCTGATCGGAAGTGCGGCCGGAGGCTATTCCAGCATTAAGACGCAGCTGCAGTCGCTGGTGGACGATGTGGCGGAGCTCTCCGCGCTGGCGGCGGCGGTAAGCGTAGACAAGTACGGCTCGCTCACGTCGCTCGACCTGAACATCGGAAACCGCGGGTATATCAGCATCACGGGCGCATCGACGGCATACACGGCGATGGAGCTTTTCAGCTACGGCGCGGTGCGTATCCTGGCGGACAGCGGCGCGGTGTATCTGGCGCTGAGCGACAACAGCGCATACATCCAGATCGCGGCAAGCGGCGCGATCAGCATCAAGGGGACGAGTCTGAAATTCAACGGTGCGGAAATCGGCACTGCGGGAAACGTGACGCAGGACACGAAGGAGGAAGCATGATGGTAAAAGAGGTAAAAACGCTGCGGCGGAAGATCGCCGAGGCGCTGAATGAATCAAAGCTGCCGCCGGTCGTGGCGCAGCTGGTGCTGGACAGCGTCCGGACGGAGCTGGAGCGCATCGTGCAGATGCAGGAGGCGGCGGAGGCGGTGACGCCGCCGGAGAAGGAGGAGGTGGAGGACGATGGCACTCTACAGGGTAAATGAGAACGGAAAGGCCCCTGCCGGGCTGGGCGTGGGCGACGAGGTCGTGACCGCGGGCGGCACATACCGCATCGACAGCGTAGGGCCGGACGGGCAGTACAAATCGACGCTCGTAAACAAGGGGCAGACCACGCAGAGCTATCAGGGCGGCTACGCAAGCCGGAACACGCTGCCGGGATATTCGGATTACACGGCGGGCAGGCTCGGAACGCTCGAACGGGGCTACTCCCCTTCCGGCGCGGTGTCGCAGGCAAAGGCGTATTTGCAGCAGGTGCAGAGCCGGAGGCCGGGGGCGTATCAGTCGCGCTGGGACGCGGAGCTGGATAAGCTCTATGACCAGATCACAAACCGGAAGCCTTTTCAGTACGACCTCAATCAGGATGCCCTCTATCAGCAGTACAAGGAGCAGTACCAGAGGCTCGGCCGGCAGGCCATGGAGGACACGATGGGGCAGGCGGCGAGCCTGACGGGCGGCTACGGCTCGACCTACTCGGAGCAGGTGGGCCAGCAGGCATACAATGCGTACCTCCAGAGCCTCAACGACATTGTGCCGGATCTCTACGACCGGGCGTATGGCCGGTATCGCGACGAGGGACAGGACCTTTACAACCGGTACGGGCTTGTCGAGGGGCGCGAGAACATGGACTACAGCAGGTACCGCGACACGGTATCCGACTACTACAGCGACCTTGCGGACGCGCGGAGCGCATACGACTCCGAGTGGAGCCGGGACTACACGCAGTACTCCGATCAGCTGAGCTATTGGGCGCAGAAGGCCGCACGGGAGCAGGCATTCTGGCAGTCGCAGCAGGCGAAGGCCTCCGGCGGCGGAGGAGGAAGTGGCGGAAGCGGAAGCAAGGCCGGCACCGGAAACGGCAAGGGATACAACAGCGGCGGCGCGGGCGGCGCGGCCGCGAAGACATACGATCAGCTCAAGCGAGGGCTGAGAGAGTGGATCGCGGCAGGACAGCCGGAAAAGGCGTATGAACTGTTTGTGAGCATGGCGGGGCAGCTGAATCTCAGCGATGCGAAGGGCAGAAAACAGTACAACGAGCTTGCGGCAATACTGAACAAGGCGGGGTACGGTATCCCGCTGGAGTAAGGAGAACGAGATGGCAAAGAAACGGACAGGGCTGGATGCGCTCCGGGAATATGAGGCGAGGAGCGGACGGCAGACGCAGAGCGAGGCTCAGACGGAGGGAAGCTCCGGCGGCGCGTGGCGCAGCGGCCTTGACGCGCTGCGGCAGTTCGAGGCAAACGGCGGCGGCCGGGACGTAAAAAACAGGGAATTCAATCCGAACTACCGAACCATGACGCGGGCTATGGAGAAAGAGGCGTATGAGTCGGCGTATGAGCGATACAAGCGCGCGGCGGAAGCCCAGGAACGCTACAGCCGCGCGGCGGAAGCCGTGGGCAGCAGCCCGGTCGGCGGGTATCTGATGGCGATGCAGCAGCGACAGCCGCAGGGCCGCGCCGCGAAAACAATCGACCATGATCAGCAGAGCGGGTACCGGCGGACACGTGAGGTCAAGTCGGCACAGGTGCAGCCGACGATCGAACATGACCAGCAGAGCGGGTATCTGCGGACGATGCAGCTCAAGGGAACCCCGGAATATCTGGAGCAGCCGGAAGACCAGGCGTGGGAGACGGTCCGGCAGGATCAGGCGCGCGGCGGGAAACGGACGCAATACGAGCTGCGGCGGCAGATCGAGCAGCTTGAAAAGGCGCGGGATTATGCGCTTTCGATGCAGGCGGGTGACCCGGAGGGGCTTCCGGAGCTGCGCGGGGCATACGAGGCGGTGAACGCAGGGCGCACAAAGCCGATGACGCTGACGGAGATGGACGAGGCGCTGCGGGAAATGAAGGTCAAAAAGCAGAACGCCGCGACGCTGGCGAACGAGGCCATGACCGCGCAGGAGCTTGAACGAAAAAAGGATGCGATCTATGCACTGGCATTTTATCCGGAGGAATGGACGCCGGAGCAGAAGCAGGCGGCGAGAGGCATTCTCGAAACGCAGCGCGGCGGGAGCGGAATTTTCGGCGGCATGGACCGCGCACCATACGCCTTCGCGCCGTACATCGAGGCGGTGCGGAGCGGAGACATGGCCGGCGCGGACGAGTGGGAGCAGATCTACAACATGCTCTACTCGCGCCTTTTTGAGAAAACAACGGCGGTCACCGAGGGCTTCGCGGAGGGGCTTGGTCTGCGGTCGGCAGAGAAGGTCGTCGGAGCGGCAACGGGCGCGGAGAATCCGGCGTGGGAGGCATACATGCGCTCGGTGCAGGTGGCAAAGGCGCAGAATCCGGCGCTGAGCGCGGGCGGACAGATCGCAGGATCGCTTGCGCTGATGGGCGGCATCAGCAAGGGCGTCGGCGCGGCAAGCGGTGCGCTGCTCGGAACGAAGGCGGCACAGCTCGGGACGGTTGGAAAGACGGCGCTTTCGATGGGGCAGTCGGCGCTGACGTTCGCGGCGAGAGAGGCCATTCAGGGAGCGGGCGCGGCGGTGACCGGAGAGAAGACCGGCGGCGCATACGCGCAGGACATCCTTGCAAGCGGCGCGGGCGGCGCGGCCGGTGCGCTCGTATCCGGGCTTATCTCCACGAACATGGCAGACTGGCTGAGAAGAACAGGAAACAGCAAGCCGTTCTGGGAGTTCGTGCGGCAGAGCGCGAGCGCATACGCCTTTTCCGGCACGAGCGTTGCAACAAGCGCGATGCTCGGGAGTGAGAAAAAGAGCGCGAATGAGATCGCGACGGAGCTTGGAACGGCCTTCCTGTTCTCGCTCGTCAGCGGATACATGAACACGATGCGCGAAACCAAGATGGCGAGCGCGGCCGTGGAGCAGAAGTACGAGACGATCTCGCAGCAGCTGGACGCAATCGGCAAGCACCTTGACGGCGGCGGGAAATTCAGGACGGAGGAGGAATTCACGCAGGCCGTCGAGGATCTGCGCAGGACGGTGCAGGGCCTAAAGGCGGATGTGCGGGGCACATACTACGCAGGACAGCAGGACTTCGTCGATCAGATGGTGGCGGCGCTCGACCGCATCGACTACAACCTGCTTTCGATGCTCCCGGGAGCGGATGCCGGAACGGCGGCAGCTTCGGCGGCCTCGACGGCGGCAGCAGGGGCAGGCGGTGTGACTGCGGCAGAAGCGCAGAAGCTGATGCAGGAGGCGTCTGCGGCGCTGGCAGAGGGCACACAGGGCGTGCCGTCAGCACCGGTACAGCCGGGGGATGCAGGCGGGAAGGGCGCGGCAGCGGCGGCACAGGCGCTCACAGAGGGCATGACGCCGGAGCAGACGCGGAAAATGATCCAGGACGACTTTGGCACGACGGCAGCTCAGGATGCGGCGTTTCAGGCGTACAGCAGGTATGCAGAGGAGCGGGATCGACTTGAGCAGGCGAGAAGAGGTTTAGAAACTGAAAGGAGCACGGCGCAGTATGGACAGCAGGAAGCTGGTAGCCGTAACGGCGAAGGACGGACAGAAAGCGTATATCCCGGAGGACAGAGTCGAGGCATGGGCGAAGGCTCAGAAATCGAACGCACCCTTGAGCGACAAGGAGAAGCAGTTCGCCTCCGAAATCGTGCAAAGGATCTTGGCGCAGAAAACATCAGCCCGGCAGAAGCGGGGCTGAAAGGCGGCGACACGACCAAGTCGCTGCTGAAGGTGCCGGAAGCGGCGTATGGCGCGCATGAAAAAGCGCTCCAGCAGGCCGTGGAGGCCCGCGGAGCGTCGCTTAATATCGTAATGGGAAGAATCCGGCTTGCAAACGGAACGGCTGTGGATGAATTCATCGACACCGAGACGCGGCAGGTGACGGTGCGCGCGGACTGCACGAAGTGGGCAATGGATAATCTGATCGACCATGCCCTCTTTCATGGGCTGAGCACGGAGCAGCGAAACGCCACCGCGCAGGCCGTGGCTGACCGCTTCAGCGAGTCGGAGCTGATGGCAATCGCCGGGCAGTACGTCAAGAGAATGCGAGGCGTATACGAAGGCATGAGCGAGAAAGAACTGCTCAACACCGCGATGGAGGAAGTTCTGGCAGACGCTGCCGGAAGAATGCTCCGTTATACGGACGCGGACGCGACGAAGTTCACAGAGACGGTGCGGGGGATCATTGACTGGAACGGCAAGACGGACGCAGGTGAAGGCAGCCAGCGATTCAGCTATGCAGGAGAGTTTGCCCGCACGGCGGACAAGGAGACGCTGGAACGGGCGAAGCAGATGATCGACGGCGGCGCTTCGGCGGAAGCCATCTTCCGGGAGACCGGATGGTTCAAGGGCGCTGACGGCCAGTGGCGGTTCGAGATCGACGACAGCAAGATGGAATTCCGCAGAGACGGAGATGCCAGGTTGATGGAAGAAGCACCGTACAGAAGGATGCAGGAGCTTTCTGACAAGTGGGCTGCCAGCTTTGAAAAAGGCGGCGAGGAACTCACCGAGGCAGAAAACACAGAGCTGGAGGCGCTTCAAGATCAGTACGTTGATCGGGTATGGGAAGAAAAATATGAGCTTCAGGACTTCCTGAAGCACGACGATCTTTACAGAGCATATCCGAAGCTGCGGCATATGTCGCTGATATTCCGGCCGATGTCCATTGAGGATTATGGCTATTACTCGCCGAAGGATGGCGCGATTGTGATGAACAGCGACCTGATCGGTGCTCCGGAAAAAACGCTCATTCATGAAATTCAGCACATTATTCAGTCCATGGAGGGATTCGCGCGAGGCGCAAGCCCGAAATACTGGAATGACCGCATGGAGGAGGGCTTCTCGAAAAAGAACGCCGCAGGCGAGGAGATGCTACCGAACGAGCTTTACAGGAACACAGCCGGTGAGATCGAGGCGCGGGACGTGGCAGCACGTAGAAATATGAGCGCCGATGAGCGCCGCGCCAGGATGCCGGATACGGGAAATGCAGATACGGTGTTTGCAGAGGCGAGGTGGCAGACTGCGATGGACTACGACCCTGAAACCGCCAGCATCAAGGAGCAGGTAGAAAACAGCCGCGAAGCGCTTAATGCGATGGATTTGGTTGCGCGGGCATCTGTTCCTACGAATCTGAAAACAAAGGATTCGGCGGCTGCGTGGGCTGCAGAGCGGCTGAAAAGCACAGGATACCACGTAGACCGGCAGGGGTACGGCGAAATCTATTTCAGCAAGAAGGATATGGACAAGGGTCTGCGCTATGCCGATACGGCGGAAGAAAAAGCAGCACTTGCCGTATTACCGCAAGTGCTGAAACGAGGGATCGAGATCGGAGACCACGCAAACCATAAAAACAGGGTGAAGCAGACCGTGACGTTTGCAGCGCCTGTGGAGCTGAATGGAACGCGCGGAAACATGGCTGTGGTCGTAAACAGAAACGGCAGCCACTATTATGCGCACCGAATCGTTATGCCGGACGGAAGCGTATTTCGATTTTCCGGGAATGCAGAAAATGCAGCGCAAGAACTGTCCCGGGGAGTGACCGTTTCCGGCTCTCTTGCCGACACCACAAGCGCTGCATCTACGGACAGTATACGCGGGAAAAGCGCAAATGTCAAGCAGCGCTACTCACCTGCTGACACGGAGACGGAAACGAGCGCCGAGAAGGCAAAGCGGACGGCTGCGGAGGGCACGCCGATCTTCACCTTTGACGCGAAATACGACTTTGCATACGGCGCAGACCCGAATCCGTTCTATCGGATGATCGGAATCACGCCGCCAGGGCTGCGGATCGGGATCGAGGCGCAGGCCACCCGTGCGGCGGACAAGATCGAAAACGGACAGGCATACGCAAAAGCTCTGCTGGATTTCGCGACGAAGCCGGACCGCTCGACAAAGACGCTTACGCTGAACTTCCCGAACGCGGACGGTACATACCGATCGGAGAACGTGCAGAACACGAAGATCATGCAGGACATCTATAAGTATTACGCGGAGGCCGTACCGGAGGAAAATCGGCACTCGGAGGCGGACTTCTGGATGTGGCGGCGCAGGATCGCGGAAGGAAGCATCCCGGCCCGCATCGAGACCATGAGCGCCGAGGCAAAGGCGCAGGCATGGCAGGAAAGCGCAAGGGCTGATTTCAAGAGCACCGGGGCGCTGGAGAAGATGGGTGTGAAGGTGGAGCGCTCGATCGGCAGATATGGTAGAACGCAGTCGCTCATCGAAACGGAGAAAGCGTACAAACAGGCAAAGAGGGAAGTCAACCGCGCAATTGATCGGCTCGCCGCCACTCCGAAGGAGATCGCATTTGCACGGCAGATCGCGGACGGCGTGTTTGACATGCGAGACATCCCGCGGGGCTATGACCGGCGTGTTGTTCTGAGCCTGGTGGACTATATGAACGCCGAGGCAGCGCTGGGGAACGACCGCATTCTGGCGCAGAGAAAAGCCATCCGGCAGGAGACGGCCGACACGGTGGAGGCGCTGTTTAGCGACTCTGCCGACAACAAGGTATCCGGCATGTTTACGCTCAACCACAGAACGGCACAGCGGAATATGCTGCACATATTCGGGGACGAGACAGGCAAGAAACTCAACAGAGCGATCTTCGACCCGATCCAGCGGAACGAGGCGGAGCGCATCCGATTCATCAACAAACAGTTTGACGACGTGCGCACATTCGAGGATTCGACCGGAAAGAAGTCGGAGCTGACGCACGTGGAGAGCATCCTTGTTCAGCTCGTGATGGAGGGCAAGGCTACGGTGGCGCTGCTGGGTGACATGCCAGGCAGCCCTGCGATCAGCAAGGCCGGCATGAAAATCGCTGACGGGATGAAGCCAAACGCGGCAGCAAAGAGCGAGCACCTCAACAAAAATGAGAAACAGCTTGCGAAAATGTACGCCTCGTGGGTCAGCGCACTGCGCATGATGGCCGATGGCAAGATCGACACGGTGAAGATTGACAACGCCGCAAAGGTCTATACGCAGAAGTACAACGAATTCTATGCCGCGATCAACGATTTCCTTGTAGCGCATGGGTACGAGCCGATCGGTTTCATTCAGAACTATGCGCCGCACATGCAGGCGGAGGAAACCAGGACAGCGCTTGATTCGGCGCTGGAGATGCTTGGTATCAACGAGGACGTGGTCACGCTGCCGACCAGCATCGCAGGTCTGACCGCTGATTTCAAGCCGAACAAGCGATGGAACCCGTATTTCCTGCACCGAACAGGAGAAACATACAATTTCGACGTGGCGAAGGGCTTTGAAAGCTACGTTGCGTATATGTCGGAGCTGTTCTATCACACGGACGACATCATGACGGTGCGCGCGCTGAGCGACTATCTGCGCAGACGGTATTCTCCTGATGATATCAGTTTTGACATCGACAAGTATACATGGCTCCGCGAAAGGATGCCGGACGAACAGCTCCTCTACTTGCAGCAGCGCGGGAAACTGGAGCACGGCGCGATCGTTGATTCTGAGCAACTGGACAGCATGATCGACGATGAGCTTACGGCGCTGTATGAGAACGCAAAGAATAAAAGCAAGTACTCCAATCTGGTCGTGTGGCTGGACAACTACGCAAACGTTCTGGCGGGAAAACAGACCAAGGGGGACCGCTCCACAGAGGAGGATTTCGGGCGAAAGACGCTGACCATCGGGAACAAACTCACTCGAGGATTCGGTGCGGCAAAGGTCGCGGGAAATATCGCCACGATCTTCAACCAGACAGCACAGATCCCGACAATTCTCGCGGAGAAGGGCCTGCGGAACACGGCAGCCGCCATCAAGGACATGGCGACCGGGCAGCTCCGGAAAACAGACTTCGCGCGGGAAAGCGACTATCTGACGAGCAAGAAAGGCGTACACTTTCTTGTCACGGATGAGAAGAACATGTATGAGTGGGCACTGGACAAGGTCGGGCAGGCGCAGGAGTTCGCGGACGCAACGGTGGCGACGATCGCGGTGCGGGCGGCGTATCTGGAGGGCATCCGGAATGGAATGACGCACAAGCAGGCCATGAGCTATGCGGATCGGTACGGTGCACAGGTCATGGGAGACCGCTCGAAGGGCGCAAAGCCCGTCGCTTTCAACTCCAAAAATCCGGTCATGCAGCTGATCAACACCTTCCAGCTTGAGGTCGCGAACTCGTGGGAGCACGTCACGCAGGACACGGGCGGCTTTGACTTCCGGGAGATGGAGAAAAAGTTCGGTAAGGACAAGGCTGTCAAGGCGCTGGCGGGCATTATCGTGAAATTCCTCGTCGCCACGTATATCTGGAACCGGATCGCGGATGAGATATACGGCGGAACGCCAGCGCCGTATGACGTGCTGGGCATCACATCGAATTTCATTGCGGGCGGATACGGCCTGAGCATCAACGACGCGATGAAGACCGTGATGGACAACGGCTGGGAAAAGGTCACGGGAGAACGGCTCTTCGGCACGGAAGACAAGGCGCGCAGCTTCAACGTTTGGAAAGCTATTGAGGCGGCGGGCGGTGACATCGCGAACGACATCCCGTATTTGCAGAATGCATCCGCATTGGTCGGCTGGGGTGACAACACGCTCCCGGCGGCGATCCCGACGAAGGCGCTGGACAACATGATCAACGCCGTCAAGGGCGGCAAGGGCGTGAAGGACATCACAAAGGCAGCGTTTGACGTCGGCACGGAGATCGCGCCCGGCGGCAGCCAGATCAAGAAAACGGCACGCGGCATCGACGCGATGGTGCGCGGCGGCGTGTATCAGGGCTACGGCGACCAGACAAAGCTTCGCTACCCTGTGGATAACAAAAATATCGGGAAGTGGATACAGGCTGTTGTGTTCGGCCCGAACGGGCTGAGCGAGACGGGGCGGTATTACGCCGGAGAGGAGCGCGCCATCGGCGAAAAGCAGACGACCGCATATCAGGCGATGATCGCGGCGGG
>OJAR01000087.1_pt1 | contig 33089 bp, 30 predicted proteins | sample 1589431 | NCBI WGS metagenome assembly OJAR01 (sample SAMN03283242) | human gut metagenome | biome: human-associated habitat; material: feces | host: Homo sapiens | place: Peru | collected 2012 | reverse complement strand
CCCGCCGCTTTTTCAAACTGCCTAATAATATTATCGCCGTTTACCGTAACGGGATAGCGTATGTCAAATTGGGCGTATGCCTTGTCATCTTCGATATGCACGGATGAAAGGTTTACCGTAAGTGCACCCGAAACGGAGTCGCTCATTTTCAAGCCGAGAGAACGACCGTTGATTTCTTTATTTATCGCATAATCAATAAACGAACATAACGAACCGATTTCGGGAACATCATAAGCGTTTGCAATAAGGTCAACAAGATTTGCCGCCGCATTCTGTCCCTTTTGAGGCTCACAGGCATGAGCCGCTCTGCCTCTGCTGATTATCATAAGTCCGTCAATGGTATAGTTAAACTCAAAATTTCCGTCGCTTGCATCCGAAAGTCTCATAAGAAGCTGTTCGTCATAGCTTGACGAATCAAGCATCACATACGCCATATCGGGAACGGCGTTTATTGCGTTGCCCGAATGAAACTGCGTCAGCGTTTTTGCGTCGTTTCGGCCTGCGCTTACCTGTATGTGAAGTATTCCTTTTTCGGCATAGCATATACCGTAATCGCTGTCGGGAGTAAACGCCATATCGGGAAGCGGCATTTTTTCAAAATATCCGTCAATATCGTCCATACCCGTTTCTTCCGATGTGCCGTAAATAGCTCGGAGGGTGTTTTTTCCCTTAACTCCGTTTTCTTTAAGCGCACGCAGACAATACAGATTTACAAGCGCCGCACCCTTGTCGTCGGCAATTCCTCTGCCGTAGAGTCTGCCGTCCTTTTGTGTGAGCGCATATGGATTGACGCTCCAGTTGCTGCATGCGGGTACAACGTCAAGGTGAGAAAGTACTCCGCACAGTTTTCCTCCGCCGCCAAGCTCAACGTGTGCGCTTTTATCGGTCACACGGCTTGACGCAAGTCCGAAGTCACCTGCACGTTTTATAATGAATTTAAGCGCACTGTCACACTCGTCGTTCTTTTCACCGTCTATAGACTGAATACTTATCAGCGTATTTAGATCCGACAACATTTCATCTTTGTATTTTAATATTTTTTCGCCAAATAACATACTGTCAACTCCGTTTTTCGTTGCAGCCGCACATTTTTTCATCTGCACAGCTATCTGTCTGATTTTTTCCTTTAGTCCTGCGGTAAATCACAATTACGGTAACGTATACCGCAAAAGCGCATAAGGAAGCAAGACTTATGAGCAAGCCCGTGCCAAATCCGGGCGTTTCATAGTTAAACTCAATGGTACAATCGGTGTTTGCGGGTACTTTAACAGCCATAAAACCGAAGTTTACTTTTTCAACGTCAACGCTTTCGCCGTTTACCTTTGCACTGAAGCCCGTGCTGTAAGGTATGCTGAAAAACAAAAGGTTATCATCACCGGTATTGTTATACTCAGCCGTAAAACCGCTGTCGGTATATTCAAACCGGAAACAGCTTGAAGCCGCCAGCTTTTCACACTGCTGTTTGTACTGATATTTGTTAAAAACATAATCGTCAACAACGCTGTCAAAAAGCTCGGGCTTATCGCCGTAAAGCTCACTGTACTTTTCGTCGGTATAGCCTGTAATGTCGGAATACTTTTCCATAAGTTCACGGCTCAGCACCATTGCGTTGAGTATTCCCTGAGATTTGTTATCGTTTCTGAGCCTGTCAAACTCCTCTTCGGCTACAAAGCTGTCATAGGTAAATCCCATTGGAATATAACATTCATTTTCGTAAATATCAAAATTGTTGCAGGTTTTCAGATACTTCCAATAGGGCATCTTAGTCTTATTGTCTTTGTCAACAAACGAAAAGTCGCTGTCATCATCATTGTTGTCCTTATTATAGTCAAAATAATATTTACAGCTAAACAAAGCTCTCAGTCCGTATGCAGAAAAATCGGGGCGTGAAGCCACGTCACGGGTTATTTTCATAGCGCTGTAAAACTGCATTATAGAAGTTGAAACCGAGCTTTGAAAGCAGTTGATGCTCGGCACTTTCCAAAACATTGCCGTATTGTCAACGCATTTGTAAAAATCACTGCGAACGTCCTCAAGATCGGAAATTTTTATATCGTCACGGCAATTTAAAATGTCGTCATTTATCTTCTTTGTTGTGTTGCTTGATAAAACACCCGTTCCTATTATAAAATACGAGCTTAAAAGCGACACTGTCAACATTCCGCATATCAGAGCTATAGAAAATTGAAATTTATTTGTACTGAATTTTTTAAAGATAAGAATAAATGCAAGCAGGCTCAAAAGCGCAATAAGCACATATATCCAAAAGCGTTCAAAGGTTGCTTCTACGCCTACGGAAACGCTTTTGGTCTTGTCATCATTCTCGGTTATTTTCGGCATAAATCCGATAAGCAGCGCCGCTCCGACTGTCAGCGAAACCGACCAGACCGTCGCCCTTTTCCAATCGGCGGAATTATCCTCAAGCGCACGCAGAGTTGCAAGCACAAGCATCAGCACAAGCATATAAAACCAGCGTGTATAGTAAATTGAACTGTTGAACATCTGGAACATACTGTTCAGAACAGGGATAAGCGCACACAAAATAAGCAGAGTTATCAGCTTTTTGAGCCAATCACGCTTTCTTGTCTGCAAAAAGGCAATAACGCCCGTCATTCCCACCAAAGGAAGCCAGCCCGCAACCGAAGCCCACTTGCAGTTTGATTCGGGCGTAAACACGGGCATTGCAGGCATATCTGCAGGAAACAAAAACGCAAGCACGGCAAGCCAATATCTCTGGGGCTTTGCGTTTACAAGCGCATCCCAGCCGTTTGGATAGGTAGCAAGCCGAGGATTGCCCAAAAGTCCGAGTACCGACGGCAGCAGCACAAATGCCGACGCCGCAAAACCGATTAATGTTTCAAGCGCAAGCAGCAAGAAGTCTTTTAATTTAAATTTGTAGGTCTTGGTCAGCGTTATCATCAGAAAATACATTATTACAAAAACAACCTGACCCACAAAAAAGTAGTAATTGATAACGCACGCAGCACAAACAGCTAATGCAAACACACCCCTGCGCCTGTCGTAAATAAATGCGTCAAGCGCCGCCAAAAGCAGGGGGAACATTATCATAGGTTCATGGAAATGGAAAAAGAACACATTATATATAGAAAATCCCGAAAAGGCATACAAAAGTCCGCCGAACACGGCAAACATTTGATTTTTTACATACCTTTTGATATATATGTGTGCAGTAGTTGCGGCACAGGCAAATTTTAAGATAAGGAGCGGACCGATAAGATAAGGCACAAAATCATTCGGGAAAGGAATTGTAAGCCAAAAAAACGGGCTGCCCATAAGATAAAAGCTGTAGCTTGACAAAAGATCCGAACCAAGGTCGGTGGTATGGTTCCAGCCGAGCTGACCGCTTCTTACTGCGCCGTGAACCATTTGATAGAACGGTATCTCCTGCACGTTAAAGTCGCCGTAATAATAGAATATACCGTCATTTATTGACATAAACGGTACAAACAAAGCGGCCGCAGTGACAAGCGCAACTAAAAATGTAAACAGTATATATACTCCTTTTTTGGAGCCGATGCGTTCAAGCCTTGCTGTCATTTGAATTCTCCTGTCGTATGAAAGCCCGTTACGGACATATTCCATACCATAAAATAAATTAATCTTTGACTTTTATTTGAAAAATAGTATAATTATCAATATATTATAGCATATTTATAACTCATTTGCACTAACTTTTGTAAAAAATCAGGAGGAATTTTTATATGTCCTATCATTTTTATGCAATGATGTCAAGAATGAAGTACATTAATCGCTGGGGTTTGATGAATAATACCAAAAATGAAAACATCAGCGAACACAGTCAGCAGGTCGCAATTATAGCGCACTGCCTTGTTCTTATTCACAATAAGCGATTCGGCGGCAGCCTTGACGCCGACAGAGTTGTTGTTTTGGCAATTTTCCACGATGCAACAGAAATAATCACAGGAGATATGCCCACTCCGATAAAGTACTACAATCCCGATATTATCGAGGCTTATAAAAGAATTGAGGATATTGCTGCAGACAGGCTTGTTTCACTGCTTCCCGATGATTTTAAGGCAGACTTTGAAAAAATTATTAAAATAAACGACGAAACCGACGCCGAACTCAAAAAGTATGTAAAAGCTGCAGATAAGTTTTCGGCCCTTATTAAATGCATTGATGAGATCAGAATGGGGAATGATGAATTTGCAAAGGCAAAGGAGTCAATAGAAACAATTATTCACGATATGAATATGCCGGAAGCAGAGGTTTTTGAAAAAGAATTTTTGCCGTCATTCTATCTGCCGCTTGACGAGCAGGACTGACATTTTGCAACTAAATATTGAAAAAACTACAAAAAAAGCCCTAATTATTACAATATGCACTTGTATTGTTCTTTCAAAGAATTATTCATCAGAATTATATGTTATAATAATAGACTGTTAAAACTTGTCGAAAATCTGATTTAGAAGTATTTTTAAGGCTTAGCATAACGGAGGTGCAGTATGTCTAATGATACAAAAGGCAATCTGGTTGATATAAGCTCAAATACGCAAGTTATAAAATTATATAAGAAAAAAGGCAGAGCAAAACGCATTGTATGTATTATTCTTTCAGTTGTTTTCCTTTTGACCGGAAGCGGATTTATTTATTATTATTCATTGCTCAATTCAATGAATTATGTTGACATTTCGGATAAGACTGCCGACAACGACAATAACAACCCGACCGGACCCACTGTTTCGGATGTTATCGGCGACGGACTTACTGACAGCGACTTGATTCAACATTCAAAGGTGCTTAATGTTATGCTGTTCGGCGAAGACAACAGCGACGGCGACGAACACGGCAGAACAGATACAATGATAATGCTGTCTATCGACAACAGTCACAAAAAGATAAAGCTTACTTCTTTTCAGCGTGACACCTATGTTTATATTCCCGGCTACGGATATAACAAAATCAACGCCTCATACTATTACGGCGGTGCAAAGCTTTCGATAAAAACCATTGAGGCAAACTTTGGAATAAAAATCGACCGATATGCGGTAGTAGATTTTGAAAGCTTTATAAAGATAATCGACACTCTCGGCGGAATTGATATGCAGGTCACCCAAGATGAGATAGATTATATCAACTATCAGATGTACAAGAACGGTCAAAGCGACGCTTACACGACAATCACCGACGCTCCCGGCATAGTTCACCTTAACGGTCAGGAAGCTCTTTGGTATGCAAGAAACAGAGGTCTTTCCAAAGGCGAGGACGGAAACGAAATCGGTATTGACGGCGACGACTGGGACAGAACATCAAGACAAAGAAAGCTGCTTGAAACACTTTTTGACAGTATGAAAAGTGCGGATCTCGGACAAATTATTTCTATTGTAAGCTCAATAGGACCGCTGATAACCACAAATCTCAAAAAAGATGAAATTACTGCGTTGGTTTCAAATTCGCTTACCTACCTTAAATACGACGTTGAACAGTATTATGTTCCGGAAGAGGGACTTTGGTACTATGATGACAGCACCGCAGTAGGTTCGGTTATCAGAATTTCGGATTTGCAGGCTCAAAGAGTTGCATTTGCCAAGTTTGTTTACGAAGACCTTATCTCAACGGGTTCGGATTCAAGCTCAACAACAGTACCTGCCGCACCGAATTATTAATACAAATATTTCTATGCACGGCTGATACCGATTGGTATCAGCCGTTTTTTATGTAAAATTTTAAAGAAATTTATAAATGATATTGACATATATATCGTCGTATGAATAAGCACGCAAAAAGGGCTGTTGATGAAATTTCATCAACAGCCCCGCATTTTTTAAATACTTATTTCACCCTGTACACCTCTCGGTACAGGGTATTCTTGATCTGTTCAAAAGTATGTTTATCAACAACCGAATCCGAGGTCATAACCATAAGCGACAACGCCTTTTTGCCTTTTGAAAACGACGGCTGAATATACGGATACTCATTGAGAAAAAAGTTGTTTCGCCGATAGAACCCTATACGCCTTTTTGACATCTCGTTTTCGGGAGGCTCTACCTCAAGACAAATGAGCTTTGAAAAACTGTCCTTAAATTCACCAAGCATTTTTGCACCAAGCCCCTCGTTGCGAAACTCGGGAGCAACGGCAAAATGCTCAATATAGGCAAAGCGGTCAAACTCCCACGCCGCAATAAACGCTTTAAGCTCTGTGCCGTCTTTTAGCGCAAAAACCGTGTATTCGGGTATATCAAACAGCGCCTTCTGTTCTTCATAGGTTCTGTATTCATCTTCAGGAAAGCTCTTTTCCATAATATCGAATATTTTGTCAAAGTCGTTGATATTTAATATTTCAAACACTTTTACTCCAATGCAATTTGTAATTAGATTATTTATGATTTACTGCTATCCAAATTTCACAAGTATAGTCGGGATTCTGAACATCAGCCGACGGATAAACCTCAATCTCTGCGCCGTTGCCGTATTCATAGTCGCTTGACGCAAAAAACTCGGTGCATATTCTGCGATAGGTTTCCCTGAATGCATCGGGCATCTTACCTTTGACGGTAAACACCGCATAGGTATAGGCAGGAATTTCAACGACCTCCAAGCCATCGGCGATTTCTCCGCCCTTGTACTCATCATCGGTCATAAGTTCTCTTGCCTTTGTATCCGAAAACACGGGACAGGCTTCGTTTTCAGTATGAAACGCCCTTGAAAATGCCGACATCAGTGAAGTTATGCTTGATTGGTTTTCCATAAATTCTCCTTGAGTTTAATAATCCAAATGCATCCGTTGCAAGGTCTGCTTTTTGCAGGCAAAGCAGAGCGTTGCTCCGATTTAATTTACTTCTTTTTCCACGGCCTTGATTTTGCGTGCCAGCCTCTTTCCTCCCAATACGAATAATCAGGTTCAATTTTGGGTTCAAAATGAATATGTGCAAAACGAATAAAGTAAAACCACGCTCTCGCCTTTAGGTTACGGTTATTCTTGCCTGCATTGCGTTGTATCTTATCTGCCGTTTTGTCAAGGCTTTTATCAATCTTTTGACTGAGCTTATCGGGAAATTTACCTAACTCCGCTGTTCCGATTCCGAAACGAATCTTGTATATTTTGGGAACTCCCCAAAACAAAAGGCTGTCAGCCATATCCCTAACCGTTCTTTTCATTCCGCCGCCCGCTGCTGTACAAATACTGACGCCCTGTTTAAAAAACATTCTTTCATCAGGTCTATGTACCATCCACCTTATCGCATAATGATCGAGAAAGCTCATCATCTGACCTGTTGCGTGATATACATATACGGGACTTGCAAGAATTATCAGGTCTGCTTCTGTCATCGCTTCGGTCAGCGGACGAAGTTTTTCATAATGCGGACAACGAGTCATATCTGTTCTCAAACAAGCCCTGCAACCGAGACATTGTTCGTCAAAATCACGAGGAAGAAAAAACTCGGTGATCTCTCCTCCAACCTTTTCGGCAAGCTTTCTTGCGACCGTGCGGGTGTTGCCCTTATGATTTTGTCCGTTGATAATAACTGTTTTCATAATTACACCTCATAACTTCCCAACATTCGATTAGTGACCGTTGTGTTTTTCTTTTTTCTTTTTTGTACCGCCTTCAATGGTTTGCTTTCTTGGCAACACACCCACCTCACGATATAGAACATTGTTGGATTATATGTTATATACCATAAATTTTAAAAAAAATCAACGCACTTCAATATTGTTCCTTCCCTAAATTCAAAAAATCCCGTACTGCAAAATTACAGTACGGGATATACTTACAAGATAAATTGCGATACAATACGCCTTATCAGAGCTGAGGACCTGCTTCAACAAGAGCCTTGCCTGCTTCGTTGCCTTCATATTTAGCAAAGTTCTTGATAAATCTTTCTGCAAGGTCTTTTGCCTTTTTGTCCCACTCGGAAGCGTCTGCATAGGTGTCGCGCGGATCAAGAATTCCTGTATCAACTCCGGGAAGCTCTGTGGGCACTTCAAAGTTGAAGTAAGGGATTTTCTTTGTCGGAACGTTGTTTACATCGCCGCTGAGGATAGCGTCAATAATTCCACGAGTATCTTTAATTGAGATACGCTTGCCTGTGCCGTTCCAGCCTGTGTTTACAAGGTAAGCCTTTGCGCCGCTCTTCTCCATCTTCTTAACAAGCTCTTCGGCATACTTTGTGGGATGAAGCTCCAAAAATGCCTGACCGAAGCAAGCCGAGAATGTTGGGGTGGGTTCTGTAATTCCGCGCTCGGTACCTGCAAGCTTTGCGGTAAAGCCCGAAAGGAAGTAGTACTTTGTCTGTTCAGGTGTAAGAATTGATACAGGCGGAAGCACACCGAATGCGTCTGCGGAAAGGAAGATTACGTTCTTTGCGGCAGGTGCGGAAGATACAGGCTTAACGATGTTTTTGATGTGGTCAATCGGGTAAGAAACACGGGTATTTTCCGTTACCGACTTATCGGCAAAGTCAATCTTTCCGTCCTTGTCAAGTGTTACGTTCTCAAGGAGAGCGTCACGTCTGATAGCGTTATAGATATCAGGCTCAGACTCCTTATCAAGGTTGATTACCTTTGCATAACAGCCGCCCTCAAAGTTGAACACACCGTTGTCATCCCAGCCGTGCTCGTCGTCGCCGATAAGCAGACGCTTTGGATCTGTTGACAATGTGGTTTTGCCTGTACCTGAAAGTCCAAAGAAAATAGCTGTGTTTTCATTGTTCATATCTGTGTTTGCAGAGCAGTGCATTGAAGCGATACCCTTGAGCGGAAGGTAATAGTTCATCATTGAGAACATACCCTTCTTCATCTCACCGCCGTACCATGTGTTGATAATAACCTGCTCACGGCTTGTGATGTTGAATACAACGGCTGTTTGGGAGTTGAGTCCGAGTTCCTTGTAATTTTCAACCTTAGCCTTTGAAGCGTTGTAAACAACAAAGTCAGGCTCAAAGTTTTCAAGCTCTTCTGCTGTCGGCTTGATGAACATATTCGTTACAAAGTGAGCCTGCCAAGCAACCTCAACGATAAAACGAACAGCCATTCTTGTGTCCTTGTTTGCACCGCAGAAAGCGTCAACTACAAAAAGTCTTTTGTTTGAAAGCTCTTTGATTGCGATATCCTTAACAGCCTTCCATGTTTCCTCGGAAGCGGGGTGGTTGTCGTTTTTGTATTCATCGGAAGTCCACCAAACAGTGTCTTTTGAGTTTTCGTCAACTACGATAAATTTGTCTTTAGGTGAACGTCCTGTATAGATACCCGTCATTACATTAACGGCGCCAAGCTCGCTCTCCTGACCTTTTTCATAACCTACGAGGTCTGATTTTGTTTCTTCTTCAAAAAGCGTTTCGTAAGAAGGATTGTAAACAACATCTACAGCCCCGGTAATTCCGTATTTGCTCAAATCAATTTTTGCCATGTCTTGATTAAACCTCTTTCTCTTATAATATTTAATGCTTTTGCTGAAAAAAGAATGATACTTCTCTAAAAAAGCATTACCAAAAGCATTTATATTATACTTTATATTGCCTTAAATTGTCAAGCAAAATGCAATTTTTTCGATATGATATTTCATTAATTCTTAAATCCCCCCGCTATTTTTTTTTAAATCTCGTATTTTTGCACGGATTTGCTGTTTTAATATTGCAAAAATCATCTAAAATACTATTTCTTTACTTTCATCGGTGTTATGTTATAATAAGGTCGGAAGGGCGGCGGTGATAATATGAATTTAATTTCCGTAAACGGGAAAGACTTTAAGGTAAAAAAATTGCTTGGCAAGGGAAAGGGCGGATATTCATATCTTGTAAGCGACGGTAAAGCCGAGCTTGTGGTAAAGCAGATTCATCACGAACCGTGTTCGTACTATCAATTTGGGAACAAGCTTGAATCCGAGCTCAACGACTATAAGCGCCTTTGCAATATAGGAATTCCTATGCCGAAAATGCTTGACGTTGACGTGCAAAACGAACGCATATTGAAAGAATACATTGAGGGGGACACCGTTTTTGAACTTGTAAAGTGCGGCAAAGTAAAAAGTGATTACATAAAACAGGTAAAAAGTATGTGCAATCTGCTGTATTCTGCAAATACAAACATCGACTACTTCCCGACAAATTTTGTTGTACAAAACGAAAAGCTGTTTTATATCGACTACGAGTGCAACGACTATATGCAGGAATGGGATTTTGAACACTGGGGTATCAAATACTGGTCAAAAACCGATGAATTTAACCGATATATCAAAGAGCACGAAAACAAATAGTATATACAAACAAAAAAGAAAGGCTGCGTAACCTTTCCTTTTTTGTGTATTAATCTTCGCCCATTGCACTGTCAAATATCCGCTTTGCGGTATTCATCATTTCTTCGACCTTTTGCCGACCGCATTTCTGCGATATGCAGTCAATCGCCTGAGTATAACATTCGGGCGAACGGTGCGTCATTGAATGAGTGTCTGAACCGAGTATATCAATAAGTCCCTCATTGATGTACTTTATAAGCTTTCGCTTGTTAAAAAACGGAGCTTTATCCGCATAGTTTCCGATGTTTGTCTGAATAAGCATACCTATATTTCTCAATTCAGAAATCATATCCGGATGGTGCATAAGCGTTTCGTAACGCTCAACGTGCGGCAAAACAGGCTTCAGGTCATAATTTTCAATCAGCTTGTATATCTGATCAAGCGTTCTGTCGGAAAAAGATGACGAGTATGCAAATTCGGTGAGGATATACCTTGATTTTCCGTAGGTTATATCGGACAAATCAACATTAGAAAAAAGATAATTGCTCACATATACCTCTGCGCCGAGAACAATGTTTACACCGTCGGGCTTGTGCGGCAAAAACCTTTCATATGCTTCGTTGCGCAATTCAACAAACTTTTCCACACTCATTTCGTTTGTATAAAAATGCGGTGTAAAGCATATGTTTTTGATATTCTGCTTTTTAAGACATTCTATCATTTTAAGGCTTTCCTCAACACTGTCCGAACCGTCGTCAAAATCGGGCAGAATGTGGGTGTGCATATCATATAGCTGCATTTTATACCTCTTTAAAGCGCATCACAAACAAGGTCGCCCATTTCTTCACAGCTTACCTTTGTAAAGCCTTCCTCATAAATATCGGGGGTGCGGTGGGTTTCAAGCACCTTTGCAACAGCCGCTTCAATCGCGTCGGCTGCCTTGTATTGGTCGAGCGAATAGCGAAGCATCATTGCAACCGAAAGAATCGTTGCAAGCGGATTTGCTATACCAAGTCCCGCAATATCGGGCGCAGAGCCGTGAATAGGCTCATAAAGACCGAATTTGCCCTCGGAAAGGCTTGCCGAGGCAAGCATACCGATTGAGCCCGCAATCATTGAAGCCTCGTCGGAAAGAATATCGCCGAAAATGTTTGAGGTTACAATTACGTCAAACTGTTTTGGATTGCGGACAAGCTGCATTGCACAGTTGTCAACATACATATGGTTGAGCTCGACCTCGGGATAATCCTTTGAAACCTCAATAACCGTTTTTCTCCAAAGGCGTGAAGATTCAAGAACGTTCGCCTTGTCAACGCTTGTGAGCTTTTTGTTTCTCTTCATTGCCATTTCAAAGGCAACCTTTGCAATGCGTTTTATTTCAGGCACGGAATACATCTCGGTATCCCATGCGGCAGGCTGACCGTCAACGGTTTTTGTTCCTCTTTCGCCAAAATAGATACCGCCCGTAAGCTCACGAACGATAAGTATATTCATATTGTCGCCTATGATTTCGTCTTTTATCGGAGATGCACTTTTAAGCGGTCCGAAAATAACCGACGGTCTGAGATTTGCAAAAAGTCCGAGCGCACCTCTGATTCCGAGCAGTCCGGCTTCAGGGCGGTTGTTGCCCGGCTGATCGTCCCATTTCGGTCCGCCGACAGCTCCGAGTATAACACTGTCGGAAGCCTTGCACTTTGCAACCGTTTCTTCGGGAAGCGGAACTCCTGTTGCATCAATAGCGCATCCGCCGAGAAGCGCCTCGTCATATTCAACGCCGAAGCCGAATTTTTCGCCTGCTTTGTTGAGCACCTTTACGGCTTGGTTTACGATTTCAGGGCCGATTCCGTCGCCCTTTAACAATGTAATCTTGTAGTCTGACATATTTATTACTCCTTTGGGTCAATAATTTACTCTTTTTCATACGGCAAAGCAGAAAAAACCTCGCACACCTTATCCCTCTGCCAAAGCATCGGCGTAACCCTGAGCGAATAGCCGAAGCCGTTGTCCATTGTCCATTCAAACGGCTTTGCCTGCGGCAGTCCGTAAACCGCAAGAAGCGTCATTATAACGCCTCCGTGAGTGACTATCGCACATTCGGTAGTGCCTGTTTTCATCAATCCCTCAACTATGCTCTCAAACATTTTGCAGATTCGGCGCACAAAGTCGTCGTTGCTCTCACCCCTGGGGGGCTTTACCGAATTGTCGCCTGCAAGCCATTTTTCAAAGTCGGGATCGGTTTTTAACTCCTCTGCGGTTTTGCCCTCCCATTCTCCGAAATTGCACTCCGAAAGAGCGTCAATAACAAGAGGCTTAATATTCGGAAAAAGAATTTTGCAGGTTTGGGTACACCTTTTGAGCGGACTTGTAAAAACGACCGGCACCTGAGGATAGACATAATCAAAGTTCAGCTTTTTCAGCGACATTTTGCCCTTGTCCGACAGCGACACATCGGTCGTTCCTATATATTTGCCCGACAGGGTTTCATCAATAGAGCCGTGTCGGATAAAGTGAATAACGTAAGATTTCATAAAATTCTCCGCAATATATTTACAAATGGTTATAATTATATTATACTTGCAGTATATACCGTAAAGATATATTTTTCACAATATATTATTATACTATTATTAATTTTGAGGTGTCAAGTTTTGAACAAAGATTTTCCGAGGATAATTACCTTTTTAAGAAAAGAACGCAGGCTGAGTCAAAAGCAGGCGGCTTCTGATTTGGGAATTTCACAGGCTCTGCTGTCGCACTATGAAAAGGGAATAAGAGAATGTGGTCTTGATTTTTTGGTTAAGACCGCAGAATACTATGAGGTTTCGTGTGATTATCTTTTGGGAAGGACAGTTCAGCGCAGACTTGCTTCCGTCAGCGCCGACGATATTCCCGACAGTGATGAGATCAGGCATATAAAAGGTCATATGATAAATCAGATAAACAAAAAGCTGTTGATGAACACCACCACGGTGATATTTGACCTTTTGGCGCAGATTGGCGATAAAAAGCTTACAAATGCGGTAAGCAACTACCTTATGAGCGCCGAATATCAGATATTCAGAACTATTTACTGCTCCGAAGAAAACAACTCGCAAACTATATTTTCGTTAGATAAAAACCGATACAAAACACTTACATCGGCCTCTATGGCGCTGGATCTGGAAATAGTTGACGCTTTGATAGAAAGAAACGAACTTTGCATTACCCTGTCGCCAGACATAATTTCAACCTACTTTAAAAACGGTGCGCCGTCGCTGTTTAACCTTATTCAATTCTCGGAAAGAAATATACGCAGTATCGCTCTGCCAAAAAATCTCGGCTAAAGCTTTTGGATTATTCCTCAAGGCTTATGTCGTTCATAATTACACTGCCCCATGACTTTTGCCACGGCTGTTCGGTGGATTCGGTGCGGCGTTTGCGGAAATTCAATCCCATTGCGATTTCTGCGTCTTCAAACGCAGAAGAAGCGGTTTCACGGCTATAGAACACATAGCGTGTGTAATATATGCCCGTTGCAAGCTTTGACACATCTATGCTGAATTTTTGTGAATGAGCTTCACCCAATCTTCCCGAATAAAAGTTCTCTATAACAAATGCCGTAATCGGATAACGCTTGTAATCGTATACCTCAATACGCAGGCTCAAATTTTTAATATCCTCAAGATTTTCCCATTTGAGTTCGAGCTGAATATTCTCGTCGTCATAAAAAATATTGTCGGTTCTGCCGTTGTATTTTACCGAAGTAAGGTTAAGCTTTTTATTAACAACCCTCTGTTTGTATTTGTCGTCTTTATATTCGTGACTGAAAAAGTCGTCCTGTTCGCCGCCGAGGTAGCGTTTTATCGCCTCGTCAACCTCGCCGTCAAACGTCTTTTTCCCGCTTTCAAGCACAATACACCGACTGCAAAGCTCCTGTATGGTTGACATATTGTGTGAAACATAAAGAACAGTTCGATTTTCGTCAACCGCAAGCTCCCGCATTTTTGAAATACACTTGCGCTGAAACTTCATATCTCCGACGGCAAGCACTTCGTCCATTAAAATTATTTCTGCGTCAAGGTGTGAAGCAACGGCAAACGCAAGCTTAACAAACATTCCCGAAGAATACCGCTTTACGGGTGTGTCAATGAATTTTTCACATTCCGAAAACTCAATTATCCTGTCTATCTTTGAATCAACTTCATCTCTTGACATACCGAGAATCGCACCGTTGAGATAGATATTCTCCCTGCCCGTAAGCTCTCCGTGAAAGCCTGTACCGACCTCAAGCATACTTGCTATCCTGCCCTTGTACATAATTTTTCCGCTTGTGGGAGAGGTAATTCGTGACAACAGCTTGAGCAGGGTGGATTTTCCTGCACCGTTCGCACCGATTATTCCGACACGCTCTCCTCGGTTTATTTCAAGGCTTACATCGTCAAGTGCAAGAAAGCTGTCGCCCTTTGTGTATTGATGCGCTCCGAGCTTTTGGTTGGGATCGGGTTTGCCGTGACGGCGTGCGTACAGGCTCTGAAGGTCATGCCTGAGCGTACCCGAACCTATTGAGCCGAGCCTGTATTCTTTTGTAAGATGTTCAATCTTGATTACACAATTTTCTTTCATAGCCTACACCGTGTCGATAAAATCCTTTTCAACCTGGTTGAATACAATTATCCCGAAAAATACTACGATTGCCGTAACCGCAACGCTTATCAATAAATAAAACCATTCAAATGTTCCGCAGCCCAAAAACGAGAAACGAAACGTTTCAATAATCGGAGCAACGGGATTCAGCAAAAATATCGGACGAAGCGACTGAGGCACCTGAGATGACGGATAGACTACGGGAGTAAGATACATCCAAAGCGAAAGCCCGAAGGACACAAGGATATTTAAGTCACGGTACTTTGCGGTTACGGACGAAATCAAAAGTCCGAAGCCCGTGCCCAAAAGTGAGATTTGGAGCATAAGCAGCGGCGTCAGCAATGCAGCAATATTCAGTTGAACGTTTTTCCCGATAATTACATAGATTATCGTCAAAATAAAGAATGCCGCAAATTGAAGCAAAAAGTTCACAAAATTATACACTATACCCGAAATCGGCATTACAAGCCGAGGAAAATACACTTTGCCGAACAAACGGGCGTTGCCGATAAAAGTCGATGAGCTTTGGCTCAGACAGCTTGAAAACAACCCCCACACTATATTGCCTGACATAAAAAATAAAAACTGAGGTACGCCCTCGGTCGATATATTTGCAATGATACCGAAAATTATCGTAAATACAAAAGTAGATAAAAACGGTTTAATTATTATCCAAAGCGGGCCCAAAACGGTCTGCTTGTAAAAATTTTTGAGGTCGCGCTTTACAAAAAGCATAACAAGGTCACGGTAACGCCAAAGCTCTTTGAGATTTATGCCGAATAGTCTGCGCTTTGAACCGATAACGGTAATTTCATCATTCCGCATTGCGCCGCCTCCCCTCATAATATGATAAAATTTTATCATATTAATGATTTTGTGTCAATTCACGGTTGATTTGTAAATCAAATAATGATAGAATAATCTTAATTATTTATTGGAGGAAACAAAATGAAAACTCATATTAAATCACTTTCAATCAAAACGCTGAGCACAATGATCGTTGCGCTGCTCGCCTTATCCTGCGTATTCCTGGGAGGCTGCGGAAACGACAGCAGCTCAAGCAATTCAAGCAAAGCACAAAAAAGCACAAGCGCAGTGTCAAATGCCGACTCAAACGTTTCTATTCCCGATAACGCCGTAACTGCGGTAATTGACGTTAAGGATTACGGAAAAATTACAGTTGCGCTCTTTCCCGACGACGCTCCCATAACGGTCGAAAATTTTGTAAAGCTTGCAAAAGACGGTTTTTACGACGGTCTGACATTCCATAGAATCATCAGCGGATTTATGATTCAGGGCGGTGATCCGCTCGGCAACGGCACAGGCGGAAGCGATGAAAATATTAAGGGCGAATTTACGGCTAACGGCGTTGAAAATCCGCTCAGCCATACAAGGGGAGCTATCTCAATGGCTCGTTCTCAGGATTTTGACAGTGCAAGCTCTCAGTTCTTTATCGTTCACAAGGACAGCACCTTTCTTGACGGTCAGTATGCGGCATTTGGATATGTAACCGAGGGAATGGAAATTGTTGATAAAATTTGTGCCGATACCCCTGTTACAGACAGCAACGGTACTGTTGAAAAAGCAAATCAGCCTGTTATCAATTCAATTACCATTGAAGAATAATTCTTTTAAGGAACTTAAACTAAAGCTCCGTCGATTTGGAAACAAATCGGCGGAGCTTATTTTTATGCTTTGTATTGAATTGATATACTAAATATTCTGCTTAAGGCAAGTTTTAATATCATCACTTGCGTTGCTTATCGCTCTCAAATCAAAGGTGTCTGTCAAATACTGCAAAACATCTCATATCCTAAATCCATATTATTACTCATAGCTTTACCTCCAAATTAATTTGGTCATAGCATTTGTAAATATTGGGAATTTATGCATAGTTCAGCTTTTAAGCTTGGAGAATATTTTTGCGTAATCAAGCCCATACTATATTCAATAAGATAATGTTATGTGAGGAGATATACAATGTCATATTTAGAAATTGTAGATGTAAAAGGAAGAGAAATTCTTGATTCAAGAGGAAATCCCACTGTAGAGGCAGAAGTAACCCTCTATGACGGAACGGTCGCCTGCGGCACTGCACCAAGCGGTGCGTCAACCGGCGAATTTGAAGCCCTTGAGCTTCGTGATAACGACAAATCAAGATATCTCGGAAAAGGTACTTTAAAGGCTGTCAAAAATATCAATACCGTTATCAAAGACACGATTACGGGACTTGACGCATCGGATATTTATGCTGTTGACAAAGCTATGACAGACGCTGACGGAACCGAGGATAAATCAAAATTCGGCGCAAATGCGATACTTGCAGTATCTATAGCCTGTGCAAGAGCGGCGGCGGTTTCGCTTGATATACCTCTATACAGATTTTTAGGCGGCATTTCCGGCAACAAGCTTCCCGTTCCGATGATGAATATTCTCAACGGAGGCGCGCACGCCGCAAACACTGTTGACGTTCAGGAATTTATGATTATGCCCGTCGGTGCTCCGAACTTTAAAGAGGCGCTTCGCTGGTGCGCCGAAGTATTCCACTCTCTTGCATCTCTCCTAAAATCAAATGGGCTTGCAACCTCAGTAGGTGACGAAGGCGGATTTGCTCCTGACCTTGCAAGCGACGAAGAAGCAATTCGGTATATTCTTGAAGCGGTAAAGAACGCAGGATACGAGCCGAAAAGGGATTTTATGATTGCTATGGACGCCGCAACGTCGGAATGGAAAGGCTCAAAAAAGGGTGAATATATACTGCCGAAAGCAGGAACAAAATTCACCTCATCAGGACTTATTGACCATTGGAAAAACCTCGTTGAAAAATATCCTATCATATCTATCGAGGACGCTCTTGACGAGGAAGATTGGGAGGGCTGGCAACAGCTTACACGCGAGCTTGGCGACAAGGTACAGCTTGTCGGCGACGATCTTTTTGTAACCAATACCAAACGCCTTGAAAAGGGTATCAAGCTCGGGTGCGGCAATTCAATTCTCATTAAGCTCAATCAAATAGGTTCTGTTTCGGAAACCCTTGAAGCAATTAAAATGGCGCACAAAGCAGGCTACACCGCCATTGCGTCACACCGTTCGGGTGAAACGGCAGATACCACCATTGCAGATCTTGCCGTTGCGCTGAACACCTGCCAGATAAAAACAGGCGCACCGAGCAGAAGTGAAAGAGTCGCAAAATACAATCAGCTTCTCAGGATTGAAGAACAGCTTGGCAACAGCGCAGTTTATCCGCAGATGTCGGCCTTTAATCTTAGGTTTTGCCGAACAAACGATATGTGATTGCTTTAATGTTAATTTGTATTCGACTGCGAACAACCGCAAGGGTTGTCCCTACAAGCTGAATTTGTAACGATGCTTACAATAACGGTTGGGGACACAAAAGTGTAAAGACCGACTCGTTTTCTTTTGAGTCGGTCTTTTTTTCAACACATTTTATTGCTGATTAAATTCACGAATACCGTTTGTAAAACGCCAGATATTTTTGCAGAGTGGACGCATCATTTATATCAACCTTTCCGTTAAAATCAGCATCACACCACGATATTTGTTTATCACTTAATTGTGCCAAACCGGAAAGGTATTTTTGAATAAGCGTGCTGTCGGTAACACCGATAACGCCGTCACCGTTTACATCGCCAACTCCAAGTCCCTCCTGCGGATTGGTTGTCGGTTGAGTTTCGGGCGGCTCGGTAGTAGGCTGAATTGTCGGCTTTGCCGTTGTAGGCTCAGTAACAGGCAAGGTTGTGGTGGGTGCGGTTGTAGGTTGTGTGGTCGGCTTTGCCGTTGTTGGCTGAGTCGCAGGCTTTTCGGTTGTGGGTTGAGTTGTAGGCAACTCTGAAATATATATACAAAAATCAAGTGCAACCCAACCGCTTTTGCCGTTATATGTCGTATAGCCCCAAGTATAACCGTCGTTCTGCTTTATTTGAGTAACATTCAGTAATGCACCGTCGGGAACAGAGGTTACATAGCCATAGCTTGTCCCTGCCCCGCTTCGTATATTAAGATAATCGTCCACATTGGTTTTATATACGCCTGTTTTTGTAATCGGCGCTGTTGTATCGGGGGTTACATTATCTTTTATGTAAATATATCCCTGAAAATTCCACCAACTGTTTCCTCCGGCATTTTTATCAGACGTGCTTGCATACGAAAGGTAGAAATTTTCACCGCTGTACGCTGAATTTGAAAAGGTAATTGTACCGTTTTCAATTTTTTCAACGACTGCAACGTGACCTCCGCCGTTGTCATAATACCAGCAGGCTATTGCGCCGAGCTTCGGTGTTTTTCCGTAATCATAGTAACCGCCTTTTTTGTTATAATCATACCATTCCTCGGCACTGTAGCGGCAAAGATTAGGTTCGGAACCCAATATTTCATATGCTCTGCCATAAGCATAGGCTGTACAGTTTGGCATTCCGTAGCCGTATTTATAAAATAAATTCAGGTTGCTGTAATAATACTTGTTGCTTGAAGGCGGAGTAGAAAGCCTTGGCGTAAACGATGAGGCGGCATTTGCAAAAACCGACATTGAAAATACAGTTGAAAACAAAATTGCGACTGTTACTACAACAGCGGGAATTCTTTTTAACGTGTTGTTTTTCACATAATCATCCTTTTGATTTATTGAGCAGTATAACCGCAACTGATTTCATTTTATCATATATCAGCATATAAATCAAAGTGTATTACGCTGATTATAAGGCATACCGTGTCAAGATTTTACAGCAGTAAATACAAAATGCTATATTAATAATTTAAATACAAATACCCCACCTCTTAGGCGGCATATGCCACTTCTGTCTTTGCAGAAAAAAATAAGTCTATAAATCAGTTGATTATTTGCGATAATTATGCTAAAATACATTGCGGTTAGCGTGTACTAACCGCAGCGAACCATATTATTGCAATCTATTATAAATCGGAGCAATGCCTAGCTTGCAGGAAGCAGACAAATCATTGCGCAGATTTTAAAAATAAGCGCTGTCGAAATCGACAGCGCTTTAAATCAGAAATTAAATTGTGAACTCAGAAGTATCAGTTCATCTTTCTTTTTCTTGAAAGGAATACTACGCCTGCTGCTGCAACCATAACACCGCCAAGTATATAGAAAATAGTTGTTTCCTGACCGGAACTAACTGACTTTGAACCTGAGCCTGAGCTGCCGCTGCCTGAGCTGCCGCTGCCTGAGCTGCCGCTGCCTGAGCTGCCGCTGCCTGAGCCGCCCGTTTGCTTAACATCTCCTTTTGATTCCTTTTCAGCTGTTGAATTATCAGCCTTCCAATCAACAGTTACGCCTGCTTCTTCAATAGCTTGCGGAATAAGATCCTGACCGATTCCGAGTGCTTTTGCTGTATCATCAATAAGTGTCTGATCATCTTTACCTGAGAACTCTTTTGCATTAGCAAGAGTATTTTTAAGGAAAGAAACAAATATGCTGTAAGCTGATTCTGACGGTGCAAGCTGTTCGCCTATTATATTACCGACACTTGTAATAACCATGTGCGGCTTCCACTGTGTGTTGTTCTTCCAATAAGCAACATATGACTGCTTGTTGGAGTCAGATGGATTTTCGTATCTTGCACTCAAGTCCTTAATATAAGCTGTGTCACCATAGCAATCTGTTGTTAAGATAAGGTCTGATGTCTGCATACCAACATCGTTTGAGAAAATTACAGCGTAGTATTTGCCGCTTTCAAGGCTAATACCGGCATTGTCAAGGTCATATGTCCATACATTGTCCTTGTCTTCATCCTTCATACGGGTCTTTTTAACGCCCCAGTCAAAGAATTCGTCGCCGCTGTCTATATCATAGATGTAGCACATACAATATTTGTAGTTTTGCCAGTCTGTTGTGCTTGCGTCAAAGTTGATGACATTTCCAGAACCAACGCTTGATGATTCGGAATCTGCACCGACACTGTCAGAATCCTGTGCGCCGACTGCCGACTGATCTTCAGCTGCTACTGCCGAGTCGTCTTTAACTTCAGCTGCGCTTGCTGCAATTCCTGCTGTTCCAACGAGCATTGTTGCTGCAAGAGCAATACTTGCTAATTTTTTGAACATTTTAATCTCCTCCTAAAATTGTTCGTTCAGCCGAGAAACTATATTTCTCAGTGAACTAATTATACAATAATTGTATCAAAAATTCAATGGTTTTTAAGGATTTGTAACCTCGCTTATTGCACAAGGTTTTGTGACAATATTTGTTAATTTTGCACAATCCAACTCAGCTTTCGGTTGTTGAGCCGCCAATAAAACAATGGCGTCTGCTTAACCTACTCATCATTTCAGCATTGCGTACACGGTTTCTTTTACGATTGCAAGGGCAGAGTCAACCTTTTCGGGGGCTTTTGCTCCTGCCATTGCAAGATCCGGCTTGCCGCCGCCGTTACCGCCTGCCGCCTGTGCAACGGCCTTTACAATTTTTCCTGCATTTGCACCGTTTTCAAGAGCCTTTTTTCCGCAAGCCGATGCAAACGTTACCTTTCCGTCGTTTGTAGCCGCAAGCACGATTACCGCATTGGGAGCCATATCTTTTCCGCGCTCGCACATTGTGCGGAGCACGTCTGCATTTACGCCGTCTAATTTGCCGGTAACTATTCTTACGCCGTTTTCGATTTCCGTTCCGGAGAAAAACTCCGCAAGACGGGTTACCGCAAGCTTTGAATTCAGATCTGCAATCTCTTTTTGCTGTGTACGGAGATTTTCTTCGACCTTCTTTACGCCCTCTACAACCTTTCTGGGGTCATTAATTTTGAGCATTTCACAAACGCCGACTACCGCTGCGTGAATATTATTGATATAGTTAAGCACACCGTAGCCTGTTATAGCTTCAATTCTTCTTACGCCTGCCGCAACAGAACCTTCCTGACGAATCTTGAACAGTCCGAGATTTGAGGTGTTCTTTGCGTGCGTGCCGCCGCAGAATTCAACCGAGAAATCTCCTGCGCTTACAACTCGAACCACATCGCCGTATTTTTCGCCGAACAACGCCATTGCTCCGAGCTTCTTTGCTTCTTCAATCGGCATTTCACGGGTGTTGACCTCAATAGCCTCAAAAATCTTTTGATTCACAAGGTTTTCTACTTCGATAAGCTCCTTTGCACTCATTGCCTCAAAATGGGTAAAGTCAAAACGCAGGGTTGTGTCGGAAACAAGCTGACCTGCCTGCTGAACATGGTTGCCGAGCACCTGTCTGAGAGCCGCCTGCAAAAGATGAGCCGCAGTATGGTTGCGTGTTATATCGGCGCGGCGTTCTTTGTCAACCGTTGATTTAACCTCTGAGCCTACGCTGATATTTCCGCTCTTAATAAGCGTTTCGTGCAGGAATATTTTGCCCGACGGGTCTTTGGTGGTGTTGCAGACGTCTGCCGAAAAGCTGCCGCTTTCAACAACGCCTGTGTCGCCGACCTGACCGCCGCTCTCGGCATAAAACGGAGTTTTGTCAAGCACAAGAACTACGTTTTCGCCCTCGCCCGCACTGTCTATTCTTATACCGTCTTTTACGATTGCAAGCACCTTTGAATTACATTCAAGCTCGGTATATCCGACAAACTCGGTCTTATTAATGTCCGAAAGGTCGGTGGCGTCTGAGATCCATGCGTCTGCGCCTGCGTTTTTGCGCGCATCACGGGAACGCTTCTTCTGTTCCTTTAACAGCTCGTGAAAACGTTCAACGTCAACATTAATTCCCTTTTCCCCAAGGATTTCTTTTGTCAGATCTATCGGGAAGCCGTATGTGTCGTTGAGTTTGAACGCATCTTCGCCGCTCAGCGTCTTTATCTGAGCGTTGTCAATTATGTTTTGGAGCATTTTTATGCCCTGATCAACTGTCTTTGCAAAGCTTTCTTCTTCAACACGGATTACCTTGATGATAAAGTCCTCTTTCTCCTTTAGTTCGGGATATGCAACAAGATTTTCCTTGATGACGGTATCGCAAACCTTGTAGAGGAACGGCTCCGTGTAGCCGAGCAGTCTGCCGTGACGTGCGGCACGTCTGAGAAGTCTGCGAAGCACATAACCCTTGCCCTCGTTTGACGGCATTACGCCGTCGCCAATCATAAAGGTGGTGCTGCGGATATGGTCAGTAATAACACGCAGTGAAACGTCTTTTTCGGGATCTTCGCCGTATTCCACACCTGTTATTTCAGAAATTTTTTTCATTATGTTCTGAATTGTATCAACCAAAAACAGGTTGTCAACTCCCTGCATTACGCAGGCAAGGCGTTCAAGTCCCATACCTGTGTCGATGTTGGGGTGATCAAGAGGAGTATAGTTGCCCTTTCCGTCACTTTCAAACTGAGTGAACACAAGGTTCCATACCTCAACATATCTGTCACATTCACATCCGACATGGCAGTCGGGCTTGCCGCAGCCTTTTTCGGGACCTCGGTCAAAATTTCCGAACAAGGTCCGCAAGGACCTGAACCGTGCTCCCAGAAATTGTCCTCTTTTCCGAGGCGCACCATATGCGACGGATCCACACCTACCTCCTCCGTCCAAATCTTGTATGCTTCATCGTCGTCCTGATAGATTGATACATAAAGCTTGTCGGCAGGCATTTCAAGCACCTTTGTGAAGAATTCCCACGCCCATGCGGTAGCTTCACGCTTGAAATAATCGCCGAACGAGAAGTTGCCGAGCATCTCAAAAAACGTGCCGTGGCGTGCGGTAATTCCTACACGCTCAATATCCGGGGTGCGGATACATTTTTGGCAGGTAGTAACACGCTTGCGCGGAGGCGTTACTTCACCGGTAAAGTATTTTTTCATTGGTGCCATTCCGCTGTTGATAAGCAAAAGGCTGTTATCGTCCTTTGGAACAAGCGAAAAGCTCGGAAGTCTGAGACATCCCTTTGATTCAAAAAACGATAGGAATTTTTCTCGCAGATCGTTAAGTCCTGTCCATTCCATAATTATTCTCCTTTTGGCAATGTTATGACAAAAATAAAACCTGCCCCATAAAAATGGGACAGGATAATTCCTGCGGTACCACCCAAATTGACGCAATGCGTCCGCTTTGAGTAATCGTCAGATTACATTTCATTAACGCTGAAAAACGTCGTGCTTAGTCACACGAAGCTCAGGGGCAGCACGCTGAAGCCTTGCCCGAAGTCTTGCACCGACCGACTTCTCTCTGAGGGGCTTAAAATCAGCTGATCCCGTCATTGCCGAATTTTATATTTCCTATAAATTATAAGACTGTTTGCTGAGATTGTCAACAGTTTTTTCTGCGTTTTGTTGCTTTACAAAACATTTTTCTATGATATAATTAAAATGCAAATATTACGCCACAACTCCGGAGTTTATTACATTTTTAGGGGGAAATAAAATGAATAATGATTTTGAAAAGCAAAAAAGACATTTTTTTGAAAACTTAACCTCACACAAAATAATGGTGCTTTCTACAAGCGCAGACAGCAGAGTGTCTTCAAGAACGGTAAGCGTGATTATTCATAATGGTAAATTTTATTTTCAGACCGATGAAAACTATTTAAAATTCAAACAGCTTTCTGTTAATCCAAACGCCGCTTTTTGTTTTGACTATTACTCTGTCGAGGGAATATGCAAATGTATCGGCAAGCCGACCGATGATCAAAATTCATTTTTTATTGAATTGTTCAAAGAGCATTTTTCCGCCTCATATGAGCTGTATTCAAAATTGGATACGGAACGCTTGATTGAATTTACACCTAAGCTGATATACTGCTGGGGATACGACAATTCAAAACCGTTTATAGAATATTGGGATTTTGAAAATCAAAAATATAATAAGGAGTATCAGTATGGCTTTTGATTACAAAAAAGAATACAAGGAATTTTATATGCCGAAAAATAAACCGAGCATTGTGGAAGTTCCGACTATGAACTATATCGCTGTCAGAGGCAAGGGTGATCCCAATGACGAAAACGGCGAATACAAAAATGCTATCGGCATACTGTATGCCGTAGCCTATACAATAAAAATGAGTAAAAAAGGCGATCATAAGATAGAAGGATATTTTGACTATGTAGTACCGCCTCTTGAAGGATTTTGGTGGCAGGAGGGCGTGCACGAAATCGACTACGCCCACAAAGAAAAATTCTGTTGGATCTCACTCATACGTCTGCCCGATTTTGTGACTCAGGCGGATTTTGATTGGGCGGTCGGCACTGCGGAAAAGAAGAAGGGCATTGATTGCTCGGCGGTTGAATTTTTGACGGTCAGTGAGGGATTATGTGTTCAGATTATGCATATCGGCGCCTATGACGACGAACCAAAAAGCATTAAAATAATGGATGACTTTATTGAAGCAAACGGATATGAAAACGATTTAAGCAGCAATCGGCTTCACCACGAAATATATCTGTCGGACGCAAGAAGAACCGCTCCCGAAAAACTGAAGACCGTAATCAGGCACCCCATAAAACGGGCAAAAATTTAATCATATACAAACATAAAACGGTTGGCAGTGCCAACCGTTTATTCTTGCTTATTTTTTCTTTCTTATTACAGAACCCTGCGGAATAATATGGTCTGATTTCATAGTCAGCCGTTCTGTCGGGTGCGGTGCGCTCTCTACTGCTATGCCGTCCGCATTTTCAAGCGACAGACATTTTGTTAAAAACGGTATTCCGCTCGGCGGCAAAACGTCAAGCGTATCACCGACATAAAATTTGTTGCGCTGAGATATAACCGACGTTGTATCGTCAACCGAACTTTCGCAAACCGCAACGACATCGTAATGACGGATATATCCGCCGTTGCCCGTCACCTGTCCGGGTTCGGTGTTAAAATAAAATCCCGTGTTATACTCTCTGTGGCTTATCTTGTCAAGCTCTTCCTTTATCCAAGGTTTCAAAGTATAGCTTTCACCCTCGGCAAAAAAGTCGTCAACTGCGTGGCGGTAGGCATTTGTTGTTACGGCGGTGTAGTATGCCGACTTTGCTCTTCCCTCTATCTTAAAGCTCGAAATTCCGGCCTTTATGAGTTCGGGGATATGCTCAATCATACACAAATCACGGGAATTATAGAGATATGTTCCGTCGCAGGTTTCTTCAACAGGAAAATACTGACCGTCACGATTTTCTTCATACAAATGATATTTCCAGCGGCAGGGCTGAGCACAATCGCCGTGGTTTGCGTCTCTGCCCGTCATATAACTCGAAATAAGACATCTTCCCGAAAACGAAACGCACATTGCTCCGTGTACAAAGCACTCGATTTCAAGCTCGCTCGGCACCTTTGCACGCATTTCGGCAATCTCATCAAGCGGAATTTCCCTTGCAAGAACAACCCTTGACGCTCCCATATTATACAGCACGTTTGCGGCGGCGTAGTTTGTTACGCCTGCCTGAGTGGAAATGTGGCGTGCGACATTGGGAGCATATTTTTTTGCCGCCTCAAAAATTCCGAGGTCTGCGATAATAAACGCGTCAACTTTGCACTCCTGTGCATAGGTCAAATAGTCGGGCAAAGCCGAAAGCTCACGGTTATGCGGCAGAATATTGCAGGTGAGGTGTACTTTTTTCCCCATTGAATGTGCAAGCTCGCAAGCCTTTTTTAAGTCTGATTTATCAAAGTTTTTGGGGGCAGAGCGCATTCCGAACAGCTTACCCGCAAGGAACACTGCGTCTGCGCCAAAACTGAGAGCCGAATTAAGGCACTCAAGATCTCCTGCCGGAGAAAGAATTTCAGGTTTTTTTATCATGACTCTATCTTCCCCAGATTTGCTTGATGCTCGTACAGAGTTGAGGCGTAATATGCTTGTCCGTCCTTATCGTGACAGAAGAAGTAGTAATTCGTATCATTCGGGCAAATTGCCGCTTTTATGGCGTCCATACCCGGATTACAAATCGGTCCTGCGGGAAGTCCCGACTTGTTATATGTATCATAATTGCTGACATAATCGCTTCCGAGTTCGTTTGGAACGTCCGACTCACTTCTGTAGGGATAGTATTTTGTAGAATCAAGACCAAGATTTGAAACGCCCATACTTGAATCAGCCGAAAGTCTGTTGTGCAAAATTGAAGAAATATAATACATATCATCTTTGTTTGCGGCTTCCGCCTGAACGATTGAAGCTATTCGCATTATCTCATCAAGAGAATAGCTTGTCCCTGATTCTTCAATCATTTTCTGAACGGTATATGTATTGTCATAGCCGCTGAATTCCTGCTTTTCATTGATTTTGGATTCATAGTTGTTCAGGAATTTGTATATAGCGCTTTCGGGGTCCTCGTTGAGATAAAAATCATACTTATCGGGATATAGGTAACCCTCAAGCTTATAATATCTTTCATCGGAATTGTTTATGTCTTTCAAAAAGCTGAAATCATTGTCAAAATTATTTGAGTTGCAAAGCTCAAGGAACTTGTCCTTATCGCTGATTGCACCATCGTCATAGAGAGTGTTTGCAATTTCAAGAACATTCTGACCTTCAATAATTGTTACAGAAACTGTATCGGTTCGATTTGTTGAGCCTTCAAGATTAGTAAGTATTGCCTGATAATCCATATTTTTTCTCAGCTCATATGTACCCTGCGAAAAATCATCGGCAGACTTTGTAAACTTTGCGAACATCTTAAAGTAAATCGGTTCGTCAATGATTTCGTTTGATTTAAGCAAATCGGCAACCTGTTCAAGCGTAGGATCTTTCGGAATTTTTACTTTAACGGTATCCGAGCTTGTGCGGTTTATTGCAAGCAAGTCGTTCATACCGATTATCATAAACACAGAAACCATTGCGCCGACAATAATTACCGATATTATCCATATCCAGCGGAATATTCTGCGGTTGCGCTTGTTCTTTGCTTTAAGCTCTTTTTTTTCAGCCTTTTTCTTTATTTTGAGAGATTTCTTAGATTCACGCTCTATCTGCTCCTTAACATCCTGTCCGCTGTAGGAATTAAGCTCTGATGGACCGTCGGCGTAGCTTTCGTAGTCGTATTCATCATCATAGGTTTCCTGAATATTAAGGCGAAAATTTTCAGCCTTTCTGCGTCTCTGCTCTTCAAGATTTGACTGATTGTTGTAGTTGTCAACGCTCATTTGTACCATTCCTTTAATCTTTATGGTTTATAGTTAATGAATTTTTCGGTTACAAGTATATCCGTCTGTTTATCAAAAACTCCCCTGGGAAGTTCTTTTTCAATACATTTTGAGTAACATATGCCAACGGAAACTCCGCTGAATTTTTCAAGAAAGCGGTCGTAATATCCTCCGCCGAAGCCCAAACGGTAGCCCAGAAAATCAAAGCATAATCCGGGGACTATACAAAGTGCGTCCGAAAAATCTTCTGCAAGCCCGCACTTTTCGGGATCGGGTTCCAAGGTAGAAAAACAGCCCTTTTTCAAACCGTCAAGAGAAGCAATATAATAAAAATCCATTTCGCCGTTTTTGTTGCGGCATTTAGGGACGGCAACAGCCTTGCCGTCCTTGAACGCTCTTTCTATTATTTTGTGCGTATCACATTCAATAGGCATTGAAACAAAGGTGAAAAGCGTTTTGCATGACTTGTATTCCTCAAGTCTGAGAAAATTTTCCGCAACGGCATTGTCAAGCCTGAGCTTAAGGTTGGCAGGACATTCGCTCCTCAGCTTTTTGTATTTTGCACGGAGCATAGATTTTCGTTCTCTGACATTTTTCAGAGGCATTGCATATCTCCAATCACATTATCGGCAACAGCCTTTGAAGCGGCAAGACAGGCTATTGCGTGCCCAAACTCCACGGCACAGCCTGCGCCCTTTGCGGTAACCACAAGTCCGTCGGTTTGAGTGTGTGAGGCAGTATATTCCTTGCAGTCAAGCTCGTTTTCAAAGCCCGGAAAGCAAGTAGCTTTTTTGCCCTTTAGAATTCCGAGATGACCGAGAATTGACGGAGCGGCGCATATTGCCGCAACTATCTTGCCGTTTTCAAAGCAGTATTTTGTATATTCAAGCACCTTTTCATTTTTTTCAAGATTCAGCGTGCCCGGCATTCCTCCGGGAAGCACCACGCCCTCGATATTATCCAATGAAACATCGTCTATAACGATGTCAGCCGTAACCGTAACCTTGTGCGAGCTTGTTACCTGTCTGCCCGTTACGCCTACCGTCTGAACGCTCAGCTTTGAGCGACGCATAACGTCAAGCGTTGCAATGGCCTCGGTTTCTTCAAACCCCTCCGCAAGAAAAAGATAAAACATATTTGCCGTCCTTTCTGTATCCTATACTGATTTTACGCTGTAAAAAATATAATATTCATTTTTATTACAGAATATCGGATACAACGTTTTCGATTTCTTCTGCAATTTTTTCAATAGACTTAATATCGCCGTTTTCACAGCAATTAATCTTTATCCAGCCGCATTTTTTGGCGGCATAGAGTGCGCTTTCACGACATTCAAGCAAAAACCTGACGTCCTTTTCGTGTAAATCCATTTTTGACTTGTCGCCGCAGTAGCGTTTTTCCATCAGCTTTTGCGAAACCTCAGGCTCAACGTCAAGATATATTACGGCGTCGGGCTTTGGCAAACCGAGCTTGTTATATTCAAAATCGTTCTGCCACTCGATAAAACGGTCGCGCTCATCTATACTGACCTTTGACATTTGATAAATTATATTTGACGTGCAGTAGCGGTCGCAGAGAATAACACTGCCGTTACAGCAATCGTTTTTCCAATATTTTAAATAACTTGCAGCCCTGTCAACGGCATAAAAGGCAGATGCGGCATAAGCGTTTACATCCTCGGGCTTTTCGCCGAATTCGCCGCCGAGATACATTTTTACAAGCGACGAGCTTGGGCTGTCATAATCCGGAAATTCAAGCCGTTTTACATTCCTGCCTTGTGACACCAGCTTTTCGGCAAGCAGCTTTGTTTGCGTAGCCTTGCCGCTTCCGTCAAGCCCTTCAATTACAATTAATTTGCTTTTCATATACACCCTCGGTTATCTGCCGTATTTTGCACGCATTTCATTTTGCTTTCCGCAGCACATCTTGCCCTCGGTACAAGGTCCGAAAAGGCATGACGGTCCGCAGTTTTTGAACAAATTGGGAGCAACTTCAAGACATTGCAAAAGCATTTGTTCGGCAACTTCACGAATCTCCCACTGTGCTCTGTTGCAGCATCTGTGTGCAAAAAAGTTGTGCAGACTGCGTGCATTAAATGTACACACTATCTTGGTTGTTGTGGCGTTCGGAAGAATAAACCTCGCGTCCTCGTTAGCTTTTTTAACAAAGGTGTTGTACTGCGTTTTGTTGCTCGCCTTGAAATTTTCCATTACTTCTTCATTTGTACCGTCAATATTGCCGTTCAGATATTCTTTTATATAGCCTGCCGTGAGGGCGTTGCGAATCTCTTTGTATGCCTTTGCCTGCATATCAATAACAACATTATAAGCTTTAAGCGCCTCGTCATTGCGGGCTATTTCCGGAGGAGTTACAAATTCAAAATTTGTGCCGTCAACATATCTTTGTGACTGCTGACTGTATGAAGCTATTCTATGGCGCACAAGCTGGTGTGAACAGGCACGGGAAATTCCCTCGATTCCGAAAGTAAACGAAACGTGCTCAATCGTGCTGTCGTGACCGAGTTCGGTAATCATCTTTATGAACGACTCGGTTTTTTCCTCTGTCAATCCGTCGCGGATTTCTTCAATACCCGACGGAGAATAGCAAAGCTTCGCCGCCATTGCAACGGTTTGTTCGGGATTTGGCGTGTAGTTGAGCAGTTTTACTTTTATAGCCATAATATGCCCTCTTTCGTCTGAAAATTCAATACTGTTACATAGTTACAGATATTATAACATTTTATTGTACTTTTTTCAACATCTAATATTTAGGGAAAAATAAATATCGAGGCTGAAAATACAACCTCGATATAATCAAAGTACAGATATAACTGTCGCAGGCATTGCCCAGATTTTAACACCGATAAATATATTACTGTTTATTAAAACCGCATAAAACCGCTCTTTGCAAAATCAATACTGATTAAACCTTGACAAAAACGCCTTAGTACGTGGGTTTTGAGGATTATCAATAACCTGCTGAGGCGTTCCCTCTTCGGCAATTACACCGTCAGCCATAAAGATTATCTTATCTGCCACGTCGTGGGCAAATTCGATTTCGTGGGTCACTACTATCATAGTGCTGTCTGAACTTTTCAGCCCCTTTATTACGTTAAGCACCTCGCCTGTAAGCTCGGGGTCAAGAGCCGATGTAGGTTCGTCAAAGCAAAGCACATCGGGTTCAAGCGCAAGTGCCCTTGCTATGGCAACTCGCTGCTGCTGACCGCCGCTCAGGTGGCAGGGATACGACTCCGCCTTTTCGGAAAGTCCTACCTTTTTGAGCAACGACTCGGCGTCCCCTCTTATCATCTGCTGAGCATCCTTGTATGATTTTGCGCCCTTGTACGAGCCGTTTTTTTTCAACTGTTCCTTTGCCAAAAGCTGAGGCGCAAGTGTTATGTTATCTATAACCTTATACTGAGGAAACAGATTGAAAGACTGAAACACAAGCCCAAAGTGCAGGCGGTTCTGCCTTATTGCAACCTCGCTTTTTTTTGAAGCGTCGTCGCTGTCAAACAGCACCTTGCCTCCGACAGTTATCTTGCCCTTCTGCGGTGTTTCAAGAAAGTTAAGACAGCGCAAAAGGGTTGTTTTTCCCGAACCCGAAGAACCGATTATCGCAAGCACCTCGCCTTTTTCGAGGGAAAAGCTTATGTCCTTGAGAACTTCGGTTCTGCCGAATGATTTTTGAATATTCTCCACATTTAACATTGACATATCCTGTTCCTCCCTCAGCCTTTGTAATAATCAAGCTTTTTCTCTATAAAGGAGAAAAGTAATGTCAACACGCCGCAGAACAACAGGAAGAACAGTGCCGAATAGAACAGCGGCCAGATAAGTCCCTGCATTGAAAAGTCCTTGGCATTCATAAGTATTTCGGGAATCGCAATTACGCTTGCAAGCGAAGTGTCTTTTACAAGCGTGATTATCTCATTGCCGATTGGTGCGGTAATGCGCTTGATGACCTGAAGAAGCACGACCTTGAAAAATATCTGCGACTTCTTCATTCCCAGCACCTGACCTGCCTCGTACTGTCCCCTTGGAACCGATTCGATACCGCCGCGGAATATTTCGGAAAAATATGCCGCATAGTTAATTACAAACGCTATCAAAGCTGCGTTCATTCTCGGAAATGCAAAGCTGCCGTTCGACACAAGAGGCGGAACATAAAACACCACAAAAAGCTGAAGCATCAGCGGTGTTCCTCTGATTATCCACACAAACGTCCTTGTAATCGCTTTCAGCGGCAAAAAGCCCGACCTTGAGCCTGCCGATATGATTAGTCCGAGAGGGATTGCCGCAACAAGGGTAACGATAAATATTAAACTGTTTTCGCCAAAGCCCTTTAGGAGCTGTTCGGTTACGTTTAAAAACTGGTTCATCAAAAGCCCTGCTTTTTAATTATTTTGCTTTGATAAGAAGCAAATCCTTAAGATTATATTTATCTGCGATTTTTTCAAGCTCGCCGCTGTCTGCTAATGCCTGCATAGCCTCGTTAAGCTTTGTAAGAGTTTCCGTGCTGTTTTTGCGAATAGCAACGCCGTACTGTTCGGGGTTAAAGCTCTGGCTTTCAACAACAGAAAGATCTGAGTAATCCGAGCCTGCTTTGAGCGTACCGATAGACATTACATAGTCGATAACGGCAATGTCAGCCGTACCCGATTTAACCTCAAGCAAAGCCTTTGCCTGAGAATCAACGGAAACATAGGTTGCCTGTTTAAAGAAGTCGTTGCTCTGAGCCACTTCTTCGCCTGCGGATTTCTTTTCTGCAACTACCGTTGCACCTGCAAGTGCGTCGGCGGAAGTATATTTGTCTGCATTTTCGGCTTTTGTTACAATTACCTGCTTGTTTTCCATATAAGGAGTTGAAAGATCCATATTTTCTTTTCTTTCATCGGTAATAGTAAGACCGTTCCAGATACAGTCGATAGTCTTTGCGTTAAGCTCAACCTCTTTTGAATCCCAGTCAATCTTCTGGAACTTTGGTTTAACACCGAGCTGTTCACATACCTTTGTTGCAAATTCGGTTTCAAAGCCCGTAAGCTCGCCGTTTTCATCCATATAGTTCATTGGCTCAAAATATGTAATACCGATAACCATTTCGCCCTTGTCCTTGATATAAGCCCAATCACCGTCAGACGCAACAGATGATGTCTTGTCCGATATGTCGGATGAGCCTGACGAAGCTGATTCCCCGCAGCCTG
>OJAR01000082.1_pt1 | contig 34211 bp, 33 predicted proteins | sample 1589431 | NCBI WGS metagenome assembly OJAR01 (sample SAMN03283242) | human gut metagenome | biome: human-associated habitat; material: feces | host: Homo sapiens | place: Peru | collected 2012 | reverse complement strand
CTGACGAGCCGCAGCAAAGACCCGCGCGGACAGCGGGTGTTGGAACTGCTTGCAGAGAACGGCGCGCCCGGTGAGATCGTGTATCTTGCAAAACCGCATATCGGGACGGATCGCCTGAGGGCGGTCGTGTCAAACCTGCGGAGGCGGATCGAGCAATTAGGCGGTGAAGTCTGGTTTTCCGCACGCCTATCGGGCGTCCGCTGTGATGCCGGCAGGATCGCGGAGATTGCCGTCACAAGACCGGATGGGGAAGTGCGCGTACCAACTGCGGCGCTCGTGCTCGCGACCGGCCTCGGCGCGCGGGATACCTGTCGGATGCTGCATCGCGCGGGCGTTGCCATGCAGCCCAAAGCATTTGCCGTCGGCTGCCGTATCGAGCATCCGCAGAGCCTGATCGATCACGCTCAGTTCGGCGACGCCGCGGGAGATCCGAGGCTCGGCGCTGCGGAATACCATCTGAGCGCGAGAAGCGGTGATCGCGGCGTGTATACGTTTTGCATGTGCCCGGGAGGGAAGGTCGTCGCATCCGCGTCGGCACCCGAGCAGCTTGTCGTCAACGGCATGAGCGACTATGCACGCGATGCGGAGAATGCGAACGCTGCCGTGATCGTGCAGGTCGGGCCGGAGGATTTTGGATACGGCGCGTTCGACGGCGTACGGTTCTGCGAAAAGCTGGAACGCGATGCGTTCTATGTGGGAGGCGGCGATCATACCGCGCCCGCGAGCCGCGTGGAGGACTATCTTGCGCGCAGAGCGTCCGCAGCGTTTTCGTATGTACATCCAAGCTATCGGCCGGGCGTCCGCCGGACAAACCTGTGGAATTGCCTGCCTGAATTCGTGGCGGCGGGTATCGCGGAAGGCGTCGTCGCTTTTGGCCATCAGCTTGCCGGATACGATCTGCCGGACGCGGTACTTACGGCCGTCGAGAGCCGCACAAGTTCGCCCATCCGAATCCTTCGGACCGCCATGGGCGTGTCGGAAACCGTATCGAACCTCTATCCCGCCGGTGAGGGCGCAGGCTATGCGGGCGGCATCGTCAGTGCGGCGATTGACGGAATGCGGGCCGCAGAACGGATTATCGGCAGATTTCGGCCGCCCGTATGGGAATAAGTTCACAAAACCACAACAAATAGGCCGTCTATCTAATGGTATAATATGTTTGTATCCTTGCGCGGGCTGACGCTTTCAGAGTGTTTTCGATAGCGCATCGTATGGCGGGCTTGTTTGCGGGGGATGGTAGATACAGGGTGAAATGCACCCGAAAAGACATCATACTTGGGAGGATGCAGCATTGGCAACGGATCAGTCGAACTATTCCGGCTATTCGGATGAATATGAACGCCGCACACCGCGGCAAGCGGCGCAGCGCAGCGGATATGCTTCCGGTGTGGCGGCACAGCGCGGACAGCAGCGCCCCGTGAACGGCGCGGCGCAGCGCGGCGGGAGCGCCGCATACCGGAGTACGGGTGAGCGCACCGCACGCGGTGATTACGCAGCAGGCACAAGAACCGGCGGCGCGGGACGCGGGACTTCGACGGGCACACGCTCCGCACAAGGCAGAGACGGCGCAGGGCAGCCGACGCGCAGCAGGGCAGCCTACGGCGGCGGAAACGGCGCGGGAAACGGAATGCCGCCGCGCGGCGCAGGCGGACAGCATCGCAGAAAACGGAAGAAACGCAGAACGCTACAGCCGCGTTTTATCGTTCTGATCGTATTGCTTGTCGCCGTTGTCGGTATCGGCGTATTTTTGATGCGCAATGCCGGAGCGCCGGGCGGTGAAAAAGAGCCGGGCGGAATTACCAGCATTTTTGCTACGCCTACGCCTTCTCCGTCCCCGACGCCAGAGCCGACGCCGGAACCGACGCCGACGCCGAAGTTTGACACGCCGCATGCGGTGGACGGGACCAACCCCGCAAACTGGGGCTATACGTCGCAGGTGGAAGTCAACGGCGCACAGGCGGAGAGCTATCAGCGGGAGACGTCGATCAGCTTCGGAACGGGCGCGGAGTATACGGATGTAGAGGGCATCGTGACATTCCGCGGCAATAACTACCGTGAAGGCGCAGCGTACGGAACGGCAAATGTGTCCGCAAAAACGCTCAGCATTGCATGGCAGATCGACACGGGAGAGATCATGCGCGGCTCGAGCAGCGGCTATAAGAATACTTGGACGGGCAGTCTTTGGGTCGGCCAGCCGCTGATCGTCAAATGGCCGGAGAGCACAAAGCGCGTTATGAACATGTACGACAGCGCAAAGAGCAATCCGGAACTTGTCGAGGTCATCTATGCAACGGCGAGCGGCCGTGTGTATTTCCTGAACCTTGAGGACGGCACGCCGACGCGCGATCCGCTGGATCTCAACATGCCGTTTAAGGGCGCAGGCGCGCTTGACCCGCGCGGCTATCCGATCCTGTATCTCGGTTCGGGCGACATGTATGACGATTATCCGGAGATGCAGACGCGCGCAATGGCGATCAGCCTCATCGACTTCTCGATCCTGTACGAGTTTGGCAGAGCCTATGATTCCTTTGCGATCCGCGAATGGCATGCTTATGACAGCTCGCCCATCGTAAACGCCGCGACGGATACGCTGATCTATCCCGGTGAAAACGGCATCATCTACACGATCAAGCTCGGAACGCAGTATGACGAGGCGGCGGGAACGCTGACCATGCAGCCTTCCGAGGTCGTGAAGTACCGGTATAACTCCAGCCGTTCGACCACAAAGAGCACCTACTCTTACGAAAAGGGCGAGTACAAATATTGGCTTGGCTTTGAGAGCAGCGTTGTGACATGGGGCGAGTATATGTATCTGACCTCAAACGACGGCTATGTGCATTGTATCAATCTGAATACGATGGAGATCGTCTGGATTCAGGATATCTGGGATGATGCAAACGGAACGCTCGTGCTTGAAGAGGACGAGGCAAACCGTACCGCGTATCTGTACGCAGGACCGTCGCTGCACTTTACGCAGGACGCCAACGCGACCGGCATTACCCCCTTGTTCAAGATCAATGCCGTAACGGGCGAGATCGTCTGGCAGCACGACATGAAGGTGCATACAAAGAGCGGTGCATCCGGCGGAATTCAGGCGACCGCGGCGCTCGGCAAGGGCAATATCTCAAACCTTGTCATCATCCCATATGCGCGCGTGTATCGCGAGGACGATCCGGAATCCGCAGATCACGGTTATACGGTCGCGATCGACAAAAACAGCAACCAGGAGGTCTGGCGGCAGATGACGCGCTTCTGCTGGAGCTCGCCGCTTGCGATCTACGATGCGGCGGGGAACGCCTACATCGTACAGGCGGATTCGAGCGGACATGTGCATCTGTTCGACGGCGCAACCGGAACAAAACTCTTTGATCTCAATACGGAGTCGAAGAACTTTGAAGCGTCTCCGGCAGCCTACGGCAATATGATCGTCATCGGCAATAAGGACAAAAAGATCTTCGGCATCCAGATTTCATAAAGGAGAAGGAGGTCGAGCCCCGTGGCAAAGCGGCGCGTGCAACCGAAGTTTTTTCTGTTTGTGACCATTGTGATCGCAGTGGTCGCGGGCGTCATCGTGGTCGCAAACAAACTCGGTGAAGAAAAGACGTCGGCACAGTTACCCGAGTCAACGGTGTCGCCCGTTGAGACGCCGGTTCCAGGCGCCACGCCGACTCCCGCACCGCCGCTGCCCGATGGATTGTCGGTGCAGGCGGGAGCGGAAACGGATCCCGCGCTGTTCGGCTTTTCCTACAAGATCGCCGTGAAGCGCAACGAGGTCTCTTCCTACATGCGCGAAGAACCTATTTCCTTTTCGACGGGCGAAGCATACGCAGACGTGAAGGGCGTTTTGACCTTTGGCGGCAATAATTACAGGAATACGTTCAGCTGCGGGACCGCCCCCATTGTTGAGAAGCAGATGCGGCGCACCTGGGAACAGAGCATCGGCGGACTCGGAAACTGGACGGGAACCGGTTGGACGGGACAGCCGCTCATCGTACAATGGTCGGATGAAGTACGCCCGCTGCTCGGCGTAGCGGAGGAGTTCCGGCAAATGCAGGGCTTTACCGAAGTGATCTATCCTGCAATGGACGGAAAGATCTACTTTTTTGAGCTTGAGACCGGCACAAAAACAAGGAATCCGATCAACGTCGGCGCGGTCATAAAATCCACGCCCTGTCTGGATCCCCGAGGATGGCCCGTTCTGTATGTCGGGCAGAGCATTCAGAGCGTCAACGAGAACAATCTGCCTGTCGCCTACATCTATGCATATTCCCTCATCTCAAACGAGGAATTGGCACGGTTCGGCGGCCATGACTATTTCAGCGAGCGCGAGTGGCAGGCCTATGACAGCAGTCCGCTCATCGTGGATGATACGCTCGTCTATGGCGGTGAAAACGGTGTGCTCTATACCGCGAAGCTCAACACCACATTTGACGCAGCGGCCGGGACCGTTGCCATTGCGCCGGAGAGTCTGGTCAAGTACAGCTATACCGGCACAGGGTATACAAAGACCGATGCCGCAGGCTCGCGTTGGTATGGAATCGAGAGCTCCGTGTCCGGTTTCCGCAATTATGTCTACTTTGCGGATAACGGCGGCAGACTGCAATGCGTAGATCTCAACACGATGCAGTTGCAATTCGTGGCCGATCTATCGGAGGATGCGGACGCAACGGTCGTGATCGACGAGAGCTATGAGGACAATACGTTTTATCTGTACGCCGCAAGTCAGGTCAAGACAGCGACCGCGGGCAGTGAATACGGATACAGCTATCATCGATGCTTTGACGGACGAACGGGCGCGCTGAAGTGGGAAGCGAAGTGGCTCGCCTCCACGGGCGATTCCAATAACGGAGGCGGCACGCTTGCCACGCCGCAGGCGGGACGGGGAAACGTCTCACATCTTGTATATTATTCGATGAACCTTGTGGCTTTGACCGGGTCAAACGCACAGCAGACGCCCGCGGCGGCGAGTGCGGACGAGGCACAGGCAACGCCCGCCGAACAGAGCGCCGGCACACAGTATGCGTTGGGCGGCAGGATTGTTGCGTATGACAAGCGCAGGGGAGAAGTGGTCTGGTCGATCGAGCAAAGCGCTGATTACTGGTCGTCCCCGGTGCTCGTCTACGATGAACTCGGCAAGGGGTATCTCATCCAATGCGACAGGTCGGGGTTTGTCAAGCTTTATGATGCGCTGACGGGAGCGGAACTGTTTTCGATCGACTTGGGCTCCCGGATCGACTCGACCCCCGCTGTGTTCGATCAATATCTAGTCGTCGGAACGCGCGGCAAGGGCGGCGCAGGCGACGCGGCAAAAATCGTCTGCATAAAGATCAATTAGAGACCAGCGAACGGGGAATGCAGCAAAGCGCCGTGACGGCAAGTCACGGCGCTGATGATTTAGAAGTGGTTGCTGTCTGTCAGTTGTGGGCTCCGTTACTCCGAATGATCGCGCCGAGGGCGCGAATGTGATCCGGTGTTGTGCCGCAGCAGCCGCCGCAAATGCGGGCGCCGTCGAAAAGAATGTCCCGCATTTCTGCAGCAAAGGACGGAGCATCGAGCGCAAAAACGGTCGCGCCGTTTTCGTAGCGCGGCAGACCGGCGTTGGGGCTGATTGCTATGGGGACCTGCGTCACCGCCCGCAGACGGGACAAATGCTCCCGCATGGCGGCCGGGCCGACGCCGCAGTTGCATCCGAATACGTCGATGCCAAGCGGAATGAGCTCTGCGGCGGCCTGCTCGAGCGAAGCGCCGGAAAGCAGTCTGCCGTTTGCGTCGAATGACATGGTAAGAAACACGGGAAGCACAGGCACAGCGGACTTTGCCGCCTGAACGGCAGCCGCTGCTTCCTGCACGTCGCCCATGGTTTCAATGAGCACGCAGTCCGCAAGATCCGCCGCGGCCTCGATCGGCTCGCGAAATAGTGCGACAGCCTCTTCAAAAGTCGTTGTGCCGAGAGGCGCAAGAAACGTACCGAGCGGGCCGACGTCGAGCGCGGCAAAACAGGCGCGTTCGGCGGCGTTCGCGGCGTCTCTGGCAATCTGCATTCCGGCGCGTGCAAGCTCTGCGGCCGTTCGCTTGCTGCGCCGCTGACGAAGCGCATTTGCGCCGAATGTATTGCTCGAGATCAGTTGTGCGCCTGCGGCAATGTATGCATCGTGTACGGCGCGAACACTGTCCGGCCGGTCAATGTTCCATTGCTCGGGAGACCTGCCGCCGGCAAGCCCCATGGATTGCAGCATCGTTCCCATGGCGCCGTCGGCAAGGATCGGTGTTTTATGAATCAAATCCAACAATTTCATTGCAAAAGAATAGCATAAAAATATCGTTGTTTCAAGATGTATAGGAACGCTTGCTTTCACACATGATAGTCGTATGTGGAAGGAATTATTAACGATTGTAATCGTATCCGTTGTTTCTGTAGTCGCATTGTTCGTGCTGACAAAGCTGATGGGAAACAAACAGATCTCGCAGATGTCCATGTTCGATTATGTCATCGGCATATCCATCGGCTCGATCGCTGCGGAAATGGCGACGGAGCTTGAGCAGCCCGCGTATCCGCTGTTTGCAATGGTCGTTTATGCCTTGATCGCATTCGGCATTTCCGTATGGTCCAGCAAAAGCCTCTCATTCCGTAAACTCACCACAGGAAAACCGATTCTTTTGCTTGATAACGGCGTGATCTATCGGGACAACATGAAAAAAGCCCGCTTGGATCTGTCGGATTTTCTAACGCTTTGCCGTGCGGCAGGATATTTTGACCTCGCTGATATTCGTACGGCGATCTTTGAGCATAACGGCACGGTAAGTTTTCTTCCGATGGCGGAGAAGCGGCCCGTGCAGGGAGAGGACATCGCGGTGTATCCAAAGCAGCAGAGCGTGGCAACGAACGTCATCATGGACGGAAAACTCATGGACAAAAACCTCGAAAGCACTGGATTTTCCCAAGTGTGGCTCAACGCGCGGCTTCGGCAGCAGGGTTTTAAGTCTTACCGAGACGTGTTCCTCGCAACACTGGACAATGCAGGGAATTTTGCGGCCTTCCCGATGGTCGCCCGGGTACCGGAGTGGGAGCCGTTTGAATAAAGGAGCGGCGGGTGCAGCACTTGCACCCGCCGCCTTGCGCTTTAAATCACAGCAGTTTATTTCACGGTGATCAGTTCATAGTTTCGCGTGCCGATCCCGATGCGTTCCGCGTGTTCAAGCGTGACTTGCCAGTTGGTATCCGGAGATACGTTCTTGAAGTGATCGTGATGATCCGAGTGCTCATGCAGGGCGTCGAACAGCATGGAGTTCGGCATCACGGGCTGGCGGTTGCAAGCGTCGGCGCAGGCCGCGTCCAGAGCAACGGGGTCGAAAGAAGCGAACATGCCCACGTCCGGGATAATCGCCATATCATTGCCGCCGTAGCAGTCACAGTACGGGGATACCTGCATAACGATCGAAATATGGAAGCACGGCCGGTTCTGCACGACGGCCTTTGTGTACTCCGCTACCTTCATGCAAAGCTCATCCAAGGCCACACAGTTGGGGCTGTAAACAGCATGAAAATTACATGCGCCGAGACAGCGGCCGCAGCCGACACACTTTTCCTGGTCGATGTGCGCTCTGTGTTCCGCATCGAACACAATGGCGTCCTGCTCGCATGCACGCTTGCAGGCGCCGCAGCCGCGGCAGAGCTCCGTATTAATCTCAGGCTTTCCGCTGCAATGCTGTTCCATTTTTCCCGCACGGGAACCGCAGCCCATGCCGAGGTTTTTGAGCGCACCGCCGAAGCCGGTCGCTTCATGCCCTTTGAAGTGCGTGAGCGAGATCACGATGTCCGCATCCATGATCGCGTGGCCAATCTTTGCCTCCTTAACGTAGGTCGTTCCCTCGAGCGGTACGAGCGCTTCGTCCGTACCCTTGAGCCCGTCGGCAATGATCACGGGACAGCCGCAGGACGCGGGAGAAAACCCGTTTTCGGCAGCGACGTTGAGATGGTCGACGGCTTGCGTACGTTTGCCGACATATAGCACGTTGCAGTCCGTCAGGAAGGGAATGCCGCCCTTTTCCTTGACAAGATCGGCAACCACCTTTGCAAAATTCGGACGAAGAAACGTCAGGTTGCCGGGTTCTCCGAAGTGCATTTTGATCGCGGTAAAGCGCTTGTCAAAATCAATGCTTTCGATTCCTGCAGCACGCATGAGCCGGTCAAGCTTTTTCAGAAGATTGTCCCCGTTCTTTACACGCATATTTGTAAAGAAAACCTTAGATGCTTCCATGATCGCAACGATCCTCTCGTATAGTATTCTGCTGATTATAGCAGTTTCAGCCCGAAAAGGAAAGCTTCTTCATCGATCTCCCCGTGAGAACTGGCGGCAATGAACCCATCCCGGTCAATAAAAACTGTCGCAGGTCCACCGCCCGTACCGTAAAGACCGGCAGTTGCGCCGTTTCTGTCAAAGTAGATCGGGAAAGAGTATCCCTTTTGCCGCAGCGCCTCGTAAGCGTTGTCCAATGGCGAATCGGATTCGCCGCAGATCGGAACGGAAAGGAATACGATATCCTCTCCGCAGGATTCATAGGCGCGCTGCACGGCGGGAAGCGCTTCGGAGTCGACGGTTCCGTCAAAAAGCCAAAACTTTAAAACGACCGGTTTTCCGTAGAGATCGGAGAGCCGGACCTCCTGTCCGTCCATGTCGACGAGTGAGAAATCGGCAGCGGCCGTTTCCGTGTAAGCGGCCGTCGGCACGGGCGGCACGGTATAACCGGGACGCGGATGCAGTGTGGGCGAGCAGCCGGAAATCATTGCGGCCAAAACCAAAAAAATAACAAACGCGCCGGTGAACATCGGCATAACTCGGATTCCTCCATAAGGTATGGGTTTCAAAAACCAGTATACCCTATCCCATGCGCAAAGACAACCGATATTCGCGTGGCGCGTTATTCTGTGTTTTTGTGTTTTATTGTGTTCGGATGTGATTTGTGTTTAGTGCCTTACACGGACAAAGCCTGTTCAAGATGCTTTGCTACGGTGTACAGAAACTCTTTGTTGCCCGGCGGATACTTGTCCCGGTTGTAGAACATTGTATCCAGCCTTGCCTGATTGCCGTAATCCCAAATTGCACGGATCTCTTCACGCACATTGCGCTCGATGCGCGCGGGCTTTGTTCCGCAGATCTTTGCGACCTTTGGGTACAGCACCCGGGTTGTGCTCAGGATTTGAGATTCGCTCAAAATGAGCTCGATCGCGCACGCCATCTGAGCATATCCTAATCTGCCCGTGGGTGCGCCCAGCAACAGAAGTTCTTTTTCCACCATCTGTCTCATGCAAGTCCCCCCTAGATATTTAATATTTCGAATTCCGTCTTTCGCGCCCAGTCTGATGTCTGAATCGTGCATGGGTTCGTTTGAGGAAACGAGTTCCGCTTCGCATCGGTGCGAATGCGTTCCGCAGAATTGAGTTGCGGACGGACAGAGCAGTCAGAGTTTGTAAGATTGATTCGATGCGAGAACTACATTAGCGCGATTTTTGGCGTCTTGCAAGCAATCCGTTAGAATTCGAGAAAACCCAGCGGAATTAGTTGTTTGCCGACGTAAAAATCGCGTTGTTTGTACAAAAAACGCTATGATCCGACAAAACGAAGACGGCCTCACAGTCGACTGCCCCCGAACGGATCAGCGCGAGGGAACAGTCGAGACCGAGAATAAAGAACGCCGTGGACAGCGCATCCGCTTCCGTGCCGCCCTTTGAGACCACCGTAACGGAGAGCAGACCGCTGTCCGCCGGATACCCGGTTTTGGGGTCGAGAATGTGGTGATAGCGAACGCCGCCCTCTTCAAAATACCGCTGATAGCCGCCGGAGGTGACCGCCGCGCAGTCCGTCAGCTCTAAGACGCCGATAATGGCGGACGCATCTGTGGGATCCTGTATGCCGACGCGCCAAGGCGTCCCATCCTGACGGGTTCCGATTGCTTCGATGTTTCCGCCAAGAGAGAGCAGCGCGCTTTCAATGCCATAAGAGCAAAGGAGCGCATGCAGACGTTCGCCGCAGTAGCCTTTGGCGATACCGCCGAGATCGACCCCGGCGGGCGGATCGACAGCGGCAAAGCTCCCCTCGATCCGGATGGCGCTCTCGCCGGGAACGGGCAGCAGAGCATCGAGAACGTCGCTGCTTGGGACGGACTGCTTTGGTTCGGTAAAGCCCCAGGCCGTGATGAGCGTGCGCAGAGCTGGGTCGAATGCACCGCCGGTGATCACGGAAAGCTGTTTTGCGCGCGAGAGAAGCTCCAGCGTGGTTTCGTCGACCGCAACGAGCGTTCCGGCGGCCTCGTTCATTCGGCTCACATCACTGGCCGCGTTCGTCGCGCTGAACAGAGCGTCCAAGCGCGCGGCCTCTTCCGCACAGGCGTCCAGAGCGGCTTGCGCATTTTCGCCAAAACAGCGCAGCTCCATATAGGTGTCCATGAGAAAAAGTGTGCGGGTCTCCTCGACCGCCGGGGTCGGACCGCATCCGCACATCACAGCCAAAAGACAGCAGAGCAGAATCGATGGATAACGTTTCATATACAAAGTATACCATAAACGGCGGATGGAAATCCAAACGCGAGCAGAATTTCGTGTCAGCCGAAAAAAACTGTCGATTTTTTGCCGATTAGGCTTTTTTGCGGCGGCGCATTCTGTTATACTGTAGCTGTCGGAGTTTGGGCCTGCTCTTTTGAGGAGATGTACCGGCCGGCCGTTTTGAAATCGTTTTGGAACAATATACAGTTTATTATACAAACCGTAACAGGAGGTATTATCATGAACGAACTCAAAGGCGCATGTATCATCGGACAGTCGGGCGGACCGACCTCGGTCATCAACGCGAGCGCATACGGCGTCATCCGCACGGCGCTCGACAGCAGCTGCATCACGAAGGTGTACGGCGCTGCACACGGCATCCGCGGCGTTCTGGATGATGTGCTGTACGATATGGGCGAAGAAGCGGCTTCCGAGCTGGCGCTGCTCATGCATACGCCGTCTTCTGCGTTGGGTTCCTGCCGTTATAAACTGCAAGACAGCGAAGTGGACGATACGGATTATAAGCGCATCCTCGAGATCTTCAAAAAGTACGACGTCCGCTATTTCTTCTATAACGGCGGCAACGACTCCATGGACACTTGCAACAAGATCAGCAAGTATATGCAGAAGGTCGGCTATGAATGCCGCATCATGGGCGTTCCGAAGACGATCGATAACGACCTGTACGGCACGGATCACTGCCCCGGTTTTGCGTCTGCGGCCAAATATGTTGCGACGAGCTGCATGGAACTCTATCATGACTCGCGCGTATATGACAAGAACATGATCTGCGTTGTAGAGATCATGGGTCGCCATGCGGGATGGCTCGCGGGTTCGGCGTCGGTCGCGACCTATATGGGACAGGGACCGGATCTCATTTATCTGCCGGAAGTCGATTTTGATATGGAGCAGTTCATCGCGGACGTCCGCCGTATTTATGAAGCAACCGGCGAGTGCTTCGTTGCGGTTTCCGAGGGAATCCATGATAAGAACGGTACGCTCATTGCGGAATACGGCGTTGAAAACGCACCCGTGGATGCGTTCGGCCACAAGCAGCTTGGCGGCCTTGCGTCTACGCTGGTCAACATTCTCCGCGGCCACCTCGGCAACGTGAAGATGCGCGGCATCGAGCTGTCGCTGCTCCAGCGCTGCGCCGCACACTGCGCTTCCGAAACGGATGTGCAGGAGGCGTTCCTTGCGGGCAAGAGCGCTGTTGAGTACGCGGTAAACGGCGTGACCGACAAGATGGTCGCGTTCCGCAGAGGCAAGAACGCAGAGGGCGATTACCAGTGCGAGATCGAGCTGCTTGACCTTGTCGACGTCGCGAATACGGAGAAAAAAGTCCCGCGCGATTGGATCAATGAAGCGGGCAACGGACTCAACCAGAAGTATATTGACTATGTTCTGCCGCTGCTGCAGGGCGCGCCGAAGCTCGTTTACGAAAACGGTCTGCCGCGCTTTGCGCATTTGCGTAAAGTCCGCGCGAAATAAGACGGCGGGAGATTCAAAGAAAGATGCGGGCGAGGAGCTTTACGGAAGGGCTCCCCGCCCGATCGTTATCTGCGGGGTAGTTCCGTGCGAACCACGCCGCGGCAGGGAAAGCCGACAGAGAGATACGGAGAAGGCTTGCAGAAACGGGTTTCGGCCAAAGATGGCCAAGACGCGGCGCGAGCATCCAATGGACTGTCGGTTTTTGTCTTTTTTGGGGGCTTGTATCCGGTGCATTCGGATGATATGATAATAAAACCCGACAAAAAATAACGATCGAACGGCACAGCAAAGGAGTATCGCAATCTATGAACAATCGAAGGAACATACTCATTGCCAACGATGACGGCATACAGTCGCCGGGTATCGTCCGCCTTGCGGAAGCAGCGTCCAATTTCGGCGATGTGTGGGTGGTCGCGCCGGAGGGACAGTGCAGCGGCATGTCGCAAAAGCTCACGATCTTCAACGAACTGAACGCCATGAGGCGTGATTTTCCCTCTGCGGTCAAAGGCGCATATGCGATCAGCGGAACGCCCGCGGACTGTGTGAAGGTCGCGCTCAAGTCGCTCATGCCGGCGGCGCCGGACGTTGTGTTTTCCGGTATCAACGCAGGCTACAACGCCGGGTACGACATCGCATATTCCGGCACGATCGGAGCTGCAATGGAAGCAGTGCTGCACGGCATCCCGGCGATCGCTTTCTCCGAGAGCCATGACGGCTGCCACGAGGTTACGGACAAATACCTGTGCGCGATTATGGAGGAATTGATCGATCAACCCCTTTACGGCGAGATCTGGAACGTGAATTTCCCCGGCTGCCCGGAAGCAGGCTTCCGCGGCATCATCCGAGACGTTGAACCCGCGCCGAGCTTTTTCTTCGACAACGATTACAATAGCGCGGAGGAGAAGAACGGCTATGTGCTGACGCCTTATGCAAGGCTGCTCGGGCCCGACGATGCGCCGAGAGGAAGCGACGTGTGGGCGGTGCTGAACGGATATATCGCGATCGGACGCATCCGTAACATGGTGTATCGCATAGTCGGCCTATAATATATTCGCGAAGCGGAAGGTCTATCCATTGTCAATGGATGACGTTTATGATATATTGAAAAAGCAATGTGAAATATTGCGGTTTTCGAAGTATTTTGGGATTCATAGGCGAGATGCCATGAATATAAAAAATGGAGGAAAAGAAGAAATGAAAAAGATCGTAGCACTGCTTTTTGCAATTGTTATGGCTCTTTCCGTCTGCGCCTGCGAGAAGACGCCCGCAGCCGTTGAAGAGCCCACGGCAGCTCCCGCGACGGATGCAGAAACGCCCGTTGCAGAGCCTACTGCAGAGAGACCGCACTTCGACAAGCTGACGCTGGAGTTTGTACCCTCCAAGGATGCCGATGTTATCATCGCCGGCACCGCGAACCTGCCCGAGCTGGTCAAGGCCGAAATGGCAAATCTCGGCTATGACATCGACGAAGTCGACATCACTGTCGGCACGAGCTACGATGCGACCGGCGAAGCCATGTCCGCAGGCTCTATCGACCTCGGCTGGCTGCCCGGCGGCACCTACGCCCTCTATTCCGATGATACCGACGTAATCCTGACCGCGACCCGCAACGGCCTGTCCAACGACAGCGTCAACCCGGCCGATTGGAACGGCGAAGCGAACGCAACGAAGAAGGATGGCCCGCAGGTCACCTATTATCGTTCCCTGATCTATGCCGCGCCCACGGAGTACGGCAAGAAGCTGGCCGAGAAGGTCAACAACGGCGAAGCTCTGACCTGGGAAGACCTGGACGGCGCACGCTGGGCGGTTCAGAAGACCTCTTCTTCCGCCGGTTACATCTATCCGTCCATGTGGCTGATGGCCAACTATGACGGCAAGAAGATCTCTGATCTCACCAACGTTGTACCGCTCGACTCTGGTTACGGCACGGCGTTCTCCTATGCGGCCGCGGAGCAGGTTGACATCATCGTTTGCTATGCGGACGGTCGCAACGATTACGAAGCGAGCTGGATGCTGCCCACCGACCAGAAGGACGAGACGGGCAAGCAGGGCATGGGCCGCTCCGATTCGATTTGGAACGAGCTCAACGTCATCGGCGTCACCGAAGGGATCTACAACGACACCGTTGCGATCTCTAAGGCCAGTCAGTACTATACCCCCGAAATCGTTGAAGCGCTCCAGAACTGCTTCATCAATATCATCAACACCGAAGAGGGCAAGGCGATCTTCTCCGTCTACAGCCATACCGGTTATGCCAAGGCGACCGACGCTGATTACGACGGCGCACGCGCTGCTCTGAAGGCAGTTTCCGAGTAAACGAAAAATCAAAAAGCGCCCTGCCTGTACAGGGCGCTTTTTCCCTCATTGAGCAACCATTGCATCAGTAACGATAGAAAGAGTCGCAGCATGATAGAATTTAAAAATGTGTATAAGACTTATCCAAACGGCTTCACGGCGCTGAAGAACATCAACCTGAAAATCGAGCAGGGAGAATTTGTGGCCATCATCGGACTGTCCGGCGCGGGAAAATCTACCATCCTCCGCTGTATCAACCGTATGCACGACGTCACCAAGGGCGAGCTCACGGTGGACGGCGTGGACGTGAACACACTCCGCGGAAGAGAACTCAGAAGGTACCGCCGCAAAGTCGGCATGATCTTCCAGAGCTTCAATCTGGTGTCCCGCAGCACGGCGATCAAAAACGTGCTGACCGCGGACGTTCCCGATATGCCGTTTTTCAAAGTGCTCTTCGGCATCTTCTCCAAAGCGCAGAAAATGCGCGCGCTCGAAAGCCTGGACAAGGTAGGCATTTTGGATAAGGCCTATACCCGCTGCGATCAGCTATCCGGCGGCCAGCAGCAGCGTGTGGCGCTTGCCCGTACGCTGAATCAGAATCCCAAGATTATCCTTGCGGACGAGCCCGTTGCGTCGCTTGACCCGATCACGGCCAAGCAGGTCATGCAGGACTTTGTACGCATCAACAAAGAGTATAAGATCTCCATCCTGCTCAATATCCATCACGTTGACCTTGCGCTGAAGTACTGCGACCGGGTGATCGGTATCCGCGCCGGCGAGATCGTGTTCGACGGGCCCGCCAGCACGATCACACAGGAGCAGATCGACGAGGTCTATAACGGAACGAAAGTGCCGACCATGGGTGAGGGCGAAGGCGAGCTTCACCAGCTCAAGACCGAGGACTGAGACGATGGAAAACGAAAACAGCCCTGTCGTTATCAAGGAAACGCTGTACGATAAGATCTTCAAGCCGCAGAAGATCACGCTTCAGAATGGCCATAGCGTGATGCGCCGTAGGAGCCGTGCGCCGTTGATCCTGCTGCTGCTTGCAGCCGCGATCGTTCTTTCGCTAAAAATGACGGGCTTTGATATGGGGCTTGTCATTAAAAAGTTCGGCAAGATGCTGGATCTGATGCAGAAGATCTGGCAGCCGGATTGGAGCTTCTTCCCCAAGGTGTTGTCACCGCTCTTCGATACGATCGAAATGTCCATTTTGGGAACTGTCATCGGTTGTGCGCTGGCGCTGCCGGTAGCGATCCTCTCATCCAGCAATATCAACCATAGTGTGCCGCTTGTGAGCGTCTGCCGGTTTATCCTTGCGCTCATCCGCACATTGCCGACGCTGATCATCGCTTTGGTATGCGCGCTGATCTTCTCGCTCGGAACCTTCTCCGGCACCGTCGCGATCGCCATCTTTACGTTCGGCATCGTTGCAAAAATGCTCTTTGAGAGCATCGAAACCATCGATATGGGACCGTTCGAGGCCATGGAGGCACTGGGCGCGAATAAGTTCCAGGCATTCTGGTCCGCTTGCGTTCCGCAGATACTGCCGGTATATCTCAGCCACAGCCTGTACTGCTTTGAGATGAATGTGCGTGCGTCCGCGATCCTCGGTTATGTCGGCGCCGGTGGACTTGGCATCACCATCAATGAGCGCATCGGCTGGAGAGATTATAACAGTCTCGGCATGGTGCTCCTTTCGCTGTTTGTCGTCGTCGTTGCGATCGACTTCTTCAGCGAATACCTGCGGAAAAAACTGAGCTGACGGGGAGGAGCAGCATGGAAAAGAAGAAAAGAAGCATAGAGGCACTGGAGCAGGTGCTTGATCGGAAGCTCACGGTCGCGGAGATGTACGCAAACCGCCCGAGAAAGTGGTTGCTGTATCTCGCTATCGTGTTGGTCATCGTGCTTTTGGTCGGTTGGTCTGCACAGGACATCCGGTTTACGGGGCTCACCGTTACGGGCACAGAGGTCGCAAAGGGCGTGCTTCACGGCGTGTTCAGTCCGGACACCGACCTGCTGTTCGGCACGAAGGCGACGGACGTACCGTATCTGCTGCTTCAGACCATAGCGATCGCTGTGCTCGGAACGTTGTTCGGCGCGGTGCTTGCGATTCCCTTCGCGTTTCTTGCCTCGTTCAATATCATGCCGAAACCCATAGCGTATGCGGTACGCATATTGATCTTGATGATACGTACCATCCCGAGTATCGTTTGGGCGCTGATGTGGATCCGCGTGACCGGGCCGGGCGCTGCCTGCGGTGTGATCACGCAGTCAGTCTGTTCTATCGGTATGATATCAAAAATGTATATCACGGCCATTGAGGACCTGGATACACACATTTTGGAGAGCTTGGACGCTATGGGCTGTACGCCGTTCCAGAAAATCCGTTACGGCGTCATTCCTCAGCTGACTGCGAGCTTTATCTCCACCACAATCTATCGCTTCGACATCAACCTCAAGGATGCAACGACCCTTGGTATCGTCGGTGCAGGCGGTATGATCGGTTCTAACATGGTACAGAGCGTTTTGATGCAGTGCCTGAACAGCCGCCGTTGGGCGATGGTGGGCTCCTTTGTGTGGGGTTTGATGGTGCTGGTTCTGATCATCGAGCTCGTCTCTACCAGGATCCGCCGAAAACTGGCGCACGGGGCTTGACCTTCGAGACATTGTGCGAACGCCCTGCCACCCTATGATGTGCGGGGCGTTCGTTGACGAATCGACACAAACGGCGCGATGAAGAAAACGCTTACAATCTACTATACAAGCGACGTACACGGAAGCTTTTCGCCCGTAGATTACGCCAGCGGGAAACGAATCGCTTCCGGCTTGGCAAACTGCATCCAGAATTTCCGAAAAGACGGCAATACGCTGGTGATCGACGGCGGAGACGTCCTGCAGGGGAGCCCGTTCACATACTATCTTTATAACCAGCGGGAGGGCGGCGGCAAACTGATCGCTGAGGTTATGAACATCGGCGGCTACGATTTTGTTACCCTTGGAAACCACGATTTCAATTACGGAAAGAATGCCGTCGAGACATATCTTTCAGCGCTGCATGCAACATGCCTTTGCGCGAATGTAAAGGGCATCCATGGCGTTGAGGAGACGGCGGTCGTCACGCTGGAGAACGGACTGCGCGTCGGCATTACCGGCGTCGTGACCCACTTTGTCAATCTGTGGGAAAAGCCGGAAAACCTTGCCGGCATCACCGTGACTGATGCGTTTGAAGGCGCAAAGCATGCGCTTTCGGAGCTTCGAAAAGCGCACACGGACGTAAACATCTGCATCTACCACGGTGGGTTTGAGAAGGATCTGACGACCGGTGAACGCGTGACCTTTACGGACGAGAACCAGGGCTGCCGTATCTGCGAGGAGCTCGGCTTTGATGTGCTTTTGACGGGACATCAGCATATGGCGACAGAAAATGTGTGCCTTTGCGGCACCTATACCTGTCAGCCGCCGGATAAAGCGAAACGATTCATTCGCATGGATGTCGCGGTGGAAGAGAGGGTAAGCGCCGTGTCGCGCCTTATGGAGCCGGGCGATTCGGAAAATGAGGAGGCAGCGCGCCTGCTGCAGCCATTGGAAGCGGAGGCGGCGGTGTGGTTCGATACGCCTGTGGGACATTTGGATGCGCCGCTCTTTCCGTCAGATCACTTGGATATGGCCGCAAACGGGAGCCTGATCGCCAACTTTTTCAATCAGGTGCAGTTGGAGGCTTCCGGTGCGGAGCTTTCAGTCACCAGCCTCGGAAACATCGTAAAGGGTCTGAACCGCGATGTCACCATCCGCGATATTGTGTCGACCTATGTATTCCCGAACACGTTGAAAACCGTCCGTGTAAACCGGGGACAGCTGAAACTGGCCTTGGAACGCAGTGCTGCGTACTTTGCCTTAGACGAGCAGGGCGCGCTCAGGGTGAGCGAAGATTTTTTGGTTCCGATCGAGCAGCATTTTAATTACGATTATCTTTCCGGCGCGGAGGTCACCGTGGATGTGCGGCGACCGGTCGGGGATAGAGTGCTGTCCATTCGGTACGGCGGCGAGGAACTTTCGGAGGAGCGGCAGCTGACGCTGTGCCTGAATAATTACCGGGCGACAGGGACGGGTGGATACGATGTGTATCGGACATGCGAACTGGTGCGGGAACAGCCAACAGAGATCGCCGAGCTGATCATTGCGTATGTTGATCGGCACAGAGAGATCGCCGTGGACAAGACCAAATGGCTGCATGTGATATATTGATTTGAATGAAACAAGAAGGAGACAACATGAAAAACAACGTATTCAAAGTGGTTCTGCTGCAGGCGCTGCCCGCATCGGGAAAGTCCGAAGTGCGAAATTATATGTCCCATGTGGATCCGCAGAGATTGCAGGATGAATTCCATATCGGTGAGAACCTTCAGCTGGATGATTTCCCGTATGTCCACATGATGCGGCGGATCGACGATACGCTTCAGGGCTTGGGACAGGCGCGGATCTTCTACCCGGGCGAAGCGCCGTTCATCGACGGCCGCGACTGGGGAACGCTGTGCAATCTGCTCAATGAGGATTATCATGATCTCATGAACCGGAACATCATTAAGACCGATTCCGCCGCCCAGCTGTTGTTTGATCGGTTCGACAGAGCGGGTCAGGCCGCAGGGCTGCCGCCCAGACTGGGCTTGCTGGACGAGGGTATCCGGAACAAACTCGCGGAAACGCTGGAAACGGAAGCCCGTAAGTTGCTTGACGAAAAACACGCCGGGTATCCCGACAGCTTTGAAAACAAAACCATCATCATTGAGAGCGCGCGCGGCGGTCCCGACGGTTCGTCTATGCCGCTGACCGGCACATTTGGCTATCAGTATTCGTTGTCAATGTTCTGCCCTGAAATCTTGGAGCAGGCGGTGATCCTCTATATCTGGGTCACACCCGAAGAGTCGCGCCGCAAAAACGCGGACAGAGCGGATCCGAACGACCCGGGCTCCAATCTGCACCACGGCGTTCCCATGGAGGTCATGCTGGGCGATTACGGCTGCGATGATATGGAGTATCTCATCAAGACCAGTGAAGTGGAGAATACCGTCACTGTTCGGGCACACGGCAGAACCTACCATGTCCCGGTCGGCGTGTTCGATAACCGTGTAGACAAGACTTCGTTCCTGCGAAACGAACCGGATGCTTGGGATGCGGACAAGGTCGCGGAGGTGACCAAAGCGATCCGTCAGGCTACCGACAGGATGTTCAGCCAGTACAAGGGGTAAGTCGGGCGGAGCGTTCGCGTAAATAACAAAACAAAAGATCCCGAACCGACGGTTCGGGATTTTTTAATGCGTGGAGCAAAACGCCCAGAAGTCATCGAACGGGACTGATAGTCCTTCGACGTTCGCATTTTCCTCGCTGACATTCATCGTAAAGGTGTAAATATAACCGGCCTCGAATACAAACAGATCGGATCCGTCGAAGTCGTACAGACGCCTATAGACGCAGCCCCCGATCCTGTTTTGATTTTTGATATGGTTCGTCGTGTCATCGCCGTTGATAAGGGGGGGGGAAAGAGCTGCAAACGGCCGTTTTCTGAAGCTGCGGCGTAATCGGGCAGGTAAAGAAATGGAAGCTCTCGGCCGTTTACAGGCCGTCATAGCCCTCGTTTCATGGAAGGGAGATCGAAGAGAGCACCGCATTCGTTTGCACAAAGAAGTTTTCCAAAAGCGGAAGCGAGATAGTTATGGAATTGCGATCGGAGCAATGCGAACAAAAGCAGCGGTCTGCCGAAGCAAACCGCTGCTGTGCGCTGCACCCATACGGGCAGGATCACGCTCTGCGCCCGTTGCAGAGATAGAACACCGTCAAAAGCCCGGGACCGCAATGCGCGCCGATAACGACGCCGAGCCCGCTGATCGTGACAGGCCCGATCTCCGGGTGTACTTTTCGGATCTCATCCCGTACATAGGAAGCGTCCGCCTCGCAGTCGGCATGGAGAATGCGAACCTCAACGCCGGTTGCGTCGATCTCGGCAAGATCGTTCAATACACCCGTGAGGATGGTTTTGAGCGCAGACTTTCTGCCGCGAACCTTTTGCGCGACGTCGAGCGTGCCGCGATCCGGTACATAGAGCACGGGCTTGATCTGAAGCATTCCGCCAATCAGCGCGGCAGCGTTCGATACGCGGCCGCCGGCTTTCAAATACTCAAGATCGTCGACGGTAAAACGGTGCGCGATCCGGAGTTTGTTTTCTTCGCCCCAGGCAATGACCTCGTCGAACCCCATGCCGGATTCCATGCGATCCACCATATTGGAAACGAGCAGTCCAAGACCGCCGGAAATGCAGCGCGTGTCCATGATGTAGAGCCTGCGGTCGGGGTATTCCTCTCGGATCATCTCGGCAGCCTGCTTCGAGTTTTCATAGGAAACGGACATCTTCTGCGACATATCGAGAAAAATGACATCCTTTCCACTGTCCAGCAGGGAACGGAAAAAGTCCGCGTACAGGTAGGCGTTGATCATGGAGGTGCGTAGGCGATCGCCGGAACGCATTCCCTGATAAACGGATAAGCGGGTCTCTTCGCGGCAATCGTCCTCAAACAGCTGTTCTCCGACCGAATAGCTGTAAGGGATAAAGGGAATCTGATGTGCGTCGAGATACGTTCTCGGCAGATCGGAGGTAGAGGATGTTGCGATGATATAGTTCGGCATAGTAACTCCTTGACCTGATATGGGGGTAAGATTATCCCTTGAGTCCGCGGGACTGGCGATCCATATCTTCCACTACAATATCATAGATTTCGCCAAGCGTCGAGCAGTATTTCAGAACGTCCCAAGGCTCGTTCGTGTGAAAGTGGATCTTGATCAGGGTATCGTCGCCCACGGCAAGCAGGCAGTCCCCTTGAAAATGCTCTGTAAAGTATTCGCTGATGCGGTCTTCATCGAGGCCGTTTCCTTCGATCAGCAACTGCGTATCATAACGAAATTCTGTTTCTTCCATAAAATTTCATCCTTTCTTGCACTTGCAACAGTATATCATACCAGGCCGAGACTTGAAAACAGAAAATAACTGATCCCGCACGCAGCCGCGCAGAGAACCGTGCCGAGCACGAACTCCGAGACGGTATGCCGCTTGGAAACGACGGAGGACCAGAGTACGAGACAATAGCATGGAACGCAGACGGCCAGTGCGGGGAGACCGAAGGACGCGCTGAGAACGATCATGGGGCCGGCGAAGCCGGAAGCGTGGCCGCTGGCACGAATATGGAACAGCTTGTTTGCCGCAAGGAGCAGCAGGACGGACAGAAGGTAGATCGTACAGATCAGTGCAACGGCCGCACTGCACGCAGACAGCAGACTGTACAGCCATGTGCCGACATATCCGACTGCAGAACAGATAAAAGCGAGATTGCGCTGCCCCTCACGGCCCCTGCGCCTGATGGAGGGTAAAAGCAGGGACAGGGGATAGGCGGAAGCAGGAACGAGGGCCAATCCGAATACGGGGACGGCGAGATCCCATGCGGAGCCGAATGCCGTCGGTTTGCCTGCATAAAGAATTGCAAACAGCACAACGGCCATGAGCGGCGGCGCAGAGAGAATGCGGAGTACATAGGCAAGCCTTTCTTTCGATGATCTCATATTGATCGTCTCCTTTCTTGCTACAGAGCCTTATTGCTCGCACTTGCGGAAACTGCCGTCGCCGAGGAAAAACAGCGCCAGCGTCCCCGGGCCGACATGCGCGCCGGTCACGGGCTCATAGCAGACGGTCAGGATCCGTTTCGGCGGGTTGTACCGGCATAGCAGCTTGCCAAGCTGCTCCGCTTCTTCCGGACAGTCGGCGTGCGCGATGCCGATCGTCTGCGCATCTGCACTTCGAACATATTCGTTATATTGCGCTGCGAGCGTTTCAATGGAGCGCTTTCGGCCGCGAACCTTTTCGGCGCAGACGATCTTTCCTTCGACGTCGCCCTTCAAAATGGGTTTGATATGCAGTACTGCCGCAAGCGCTGCTTTGATGTTGGAAATGCGGCCTGTCGCACGCAGGTATTTCAGGTCTTCAACAGTGAATACCTGGCACATGGCATGACGCAAACGATCCAAAAGAGACGCGGTTTCTTCCAGTGTAAAGCCCTGTTCCCGGCAATCCACAGCACGCATGACCAGCAGCCCTTCGCCGAGAGACGCGCTCAGCGTGTCGACCAGCAAGAGCGTCCGCGTCGGGAACTCCTTGCGCAATTCTTTCGCAGCCATGGATGCGGAGGAAAATGAGCCGCTGATCCCGGAGGACATGCCGATATAAAGCACGTCGTTTCCACCCTCAAGCAGGGGGCGAAGATGTTCGATATATCGCTGCGGTGTGACCTGCGAGGTGCGGACCGATGCACCCGTTCGCATGGCGTTGTAATATGCAGCGCCGTCGAAAGCCGCAGTGTCGATGCAGGTGCGTTCTTCATCGCCTACAAGAAATGTGAAGGGAACGACTGTCACATCGTGTGCCTTCAAATAGGCGCTGTCAAGGTTTGCCGAGGTGTCGGTTACAATGCTAAACATAGTCACAATGGCTCCAATATCTAATCTTTAAGATCAGATTAACACGTCATGATTAACGTGTCAAGTGTTCGACACGACAGGAAAGCTTTGCAGGAAGAACCGCCGCGTGTTATACTAAGAGTAAATGAAGAGAGAGATGGGAAGAAGATGGCATACGATAAACAGCTGATTGCAGGAAAACTTCGCCGTTGGGAAAAGTATTTGCTTCGGTATCATCTTCCGGAATGGGAGAGTATTCCGAATATGGGATTGTACATGGAGCAGGTGGTGGATCTGCTCATGGAGTATCTCGACTATATGCCGCCCGAGCTGAAAGAAGAGCAGGTGATTACGGGCGCTGCGATCAATAATTATGTGCGCAGGGGGTTTTTGCCGGGACCGAAAAAGAAACGGTATTATCGGCTGCACATCGCCTGCTTGATTATGATCTGTACGCTTAAGCAGAGCCTGAACATGTCGATGATACAAAAGCTGCTGCCGGCCGGAGAGGACGAGCAGAGCATTCGGGAGGCATATGAATCGTTTGTGCAGCGGCATCGTCTGACGGCAAGGTACTTTGTCGATCAGGTGCGGCTCGCAGGCGCCGTGATTTTGGATCATGCGGATACGAGGGAGCCTGCGGTGCAGACCACGGAGGAACTCATCACATCTACGGCGATGGTCGCGGGATTCTCGCGGCTGCTGGCAGAAAAACTGATCCTGCTGGATAATCGCACGCTTGAGGATGGCGGCAGCATCGAGATCGAATAGGAAAACGCACGATAGGGAAATGCACCATAGAAAAGCCTGCCGGGAATCGTTAGGCTTTTTGGCAGTTTTCAATCGAGACCGTTGGGGAAATGCCGTTTGCGCACCGCTGTTTGCACGGTACGTGTCGCCGCGTCGCGAAAAGGGACTGTCTCTGACAGCGTAACCGCTTGAGACAGTCCCTCGTTCTGGCTGCTTGCTGCTCGAATCACACGGTTTCCCGTGTTCCGTAATAGGCGTTGAGATACATTTGCCGGATCTCGTGCATCAAGGGATAGCGGGGATTTGCGCCGGTGCACTGGTCGTCAAAGGCCTGCTCGACCATCGCGTCGAGCCGGTTGAGGAAGTCCGTCTCTTCAATGCCATAGTCGCGGATCGTCTTTTTGATGCCGACCTGTTCCTTGAGCGCGTCGACCGCGGCGATCAGACGTTCCAGCTTTTCCGCATCGGTGTTGCCGCCGAGCTTGAGGTAGTCGGCGATCTCCGCATAACGAGCCAGCGTATGCGGATGGTCATATTGCGGGAAAGTCCCCATCTTGACCGGGACCTCGGCGGCGTTGAAGCGCAGAACCTCATCGATCATCAGAGCGTTGGCTACGCCGTGGGGCAGATGGTGAAATGCCCCGAGTTTGTGCGCCATGGAGTGGCATACGCCAAGAAACGCATTAGCAAAGGCCATACCGGCCATGCAGGCGGCGTTCGCCATATTCTCCCGCGCGCGCGGATCGCCGGAACCGTTGGCGTAGGCTCTGGGCAGGTTTTCAAAAATCAGCTTCAGACTGCGGAGGGCGAGACCGTCGGTGTAGTCCGTTGCCATGACGGAAGCGTAGGCCTCGAGTGCGTGGGTCACCGCGTCGATGCCGGAAGCGGCAGTCAGACCTTTGGGGGCGTTCATCATCAAATCGGCATCCACGATCGCCATCTTCGGCAGCAGTTCATAGTCCGCCAGCGGATATTTCACGCCCGTGACCTCATCTGTGATGACAGCAAACGGCGTGACTTCGGAACCGGTGCCGGCGGTGGTGGGAATCGCGACAAAATAGGCGCTCTCGCCCATCTTCGGGAAGGTGTAGACGCGCTTTCGAATGTCGCAGAAGCGCATCGCCATGTCCTGAAAATCTACGTCGGGATGTTCGTAGAGGACCCACATGATCTTTCCTGCGTCCATTGCCGATCCGCCGCCTACCGCAAGGATGAGATCCGGCCGGAACGCCGCCATCTGTGCTGCGCCCTCTTTGGCGCATGCCAGCGTGGGGTCGGGTGCAACGTTATAGAATGTCGTATGCGTGATACCCATTTCGTCGAGCTTCTGCTCGATAGGCTTCGTATAGCCGTTTTGATAGAGGAACGTGTCTGTGACGATGAACGCTCTTTTGTGATGTTTCAGCTCGTTGAGCGCGACAGGCAGGCAGCCCTTTTTGAAATAGGTCTTTTCCGGTGCGCGAAACCAAAGCATATTCTCCCTCCTGACCGCGACGGTTTTGATGTTCAGCAGTTGGTGAACGCCCACGTTCTCAGACACCGAGTTGCCGCCCCAGCTTCCGCAGCCGAGAGTCAGAGAAGGCGTCAGCTTGAAATTATACAAATCGCCAATGCCGCCTTGTGAGGAGGGCGTATTGACAAGAACGCGGCAGGCCTTCATCGCATGGGCAAATGCGGCGAGTTTTTCCTTTTGGTTGACTTCATCGAGATAGATGGAGGCGGTATGGCCGTAGCCACCGTCGCGGACGAGCCGGTCTGCCGTTTGCAGTGCGTCACTGAAATCCGCAGCGCGATACATCGCCAGGATCGGAGACAGCTTTTCGTGCGCGAACGGCTCGGAAAGCTCGGTCGATTCGACTTCACCGATCAGGATCTTTGCCTTTTCCGGCACATCGATCCCTGCCAGCGCGGCAATATCATGCGCTGTTTGACCGACGATCTTTGCGTTCAGCACGCCGTTGATGAGAATCACGCCGCGCAGTTTTTCGGCTTCCTCGGCGTTCAGGACGTAGCAGCCGCGCCGAAGGAACTCCGCTTTGACCGCATCGTAAATGCTGTCGAGAACCACAACGCTCTGCTCCGAAGCACAGATCATGCCATTGTCAAACGTTTTCGAGTGGATCACAGAGGAAACCGCCAGCAAAAGGTCGGCGCTGTCATCAATGAGCGCAGGGGTATTGCCGGGGCCGACGCCGAGCGCAGGCTTGCCGGAGGAATAGGCCGCCTTGACCATGCCGGGACCGCCGGTGGCAAGGATCAGATCCGCCTCACGCATCAGCTGATTGCTCAGCTCCAGCGCCGGCTGATCGATCCACCCGATGATGTCTTCCGGTGCGCCCGCAGCAACGGCTGCTTCCAGCACGACTTTTGCCGCCGCAATGGTGCAGTCTTTTGCCTTTGGGTGCGGGCTGAGGATCATGCCATTACGGGTCTTAAGGCACAGCAGCGCCTTGAAGATGGCGGTGGAGGTGGGGTTGGTCGTTGGGATCACAGCGGCGACCACGCCGATCGGCTCCGCAATCTTTTGGATACCGTAGGCCGGATCCTCCTCGATCACACCGCAGGTTTTGGTATCTCTGTAGGCGTTGTAAATGTATTCGGAAGCAAAATGGTTCTTAATGACCTTATCCTCGACCACGCCCATGCCCGTTTCTTCGACGGCGAGTTTGGCCAGCGGGATGCGCATCCGATTGGCAGCGGAAGCGGCGGCAAGAAAAATGCGATCCACCTGCTCCTGTGTGTATTCAGCAAATCTTCGCTGAGCAGCGCGGCACCGAGTCAGCGCGTCAGTCAGATCGTTGGTATCGATAACCTGTGCGTATACTTTTTCCATAACCATCATCCTTCGACAGTATTTATCAGTAAAAATTTACTGATATAATTTTATTGATATTATAATATAGATTTATGGGAATGGCAAGCACAATTTTTTGCTTACGATGCGTGGACTGTCCGTGGGACGCCGCGCTGTATTTTCGGATCTACTTGATACTCGTGCAGGTACACAACGGCCACGACGCTTGCATTGAGCGGGCATGTCGCCCCGTCGTTGATTACGAAGGCTATGCGGCAGAAGCGCGGGAGCGCTGCAAGCATGCGGACGAGCGGACCGTGCTCGAAGCGCTTAACAAGCTGTCGGTGTCACCGATCACGCGCCGCTAATTTGGTGGCAACCGGAGAAAATTTTTCCAAATTTCAGACGGTTTTTGATGTTGAGGCGCAGCCTCAAGCGGAATCGAGGAAGCATGAAAACAGCCCGGAATCTCTACGATTCCGGGCTGTTTGGCGGAGAAAGCAACCACCTTTGATAAATCCTCGCACAAAAAATAACTCAGCGCACAGGCGACAGCACTCACAGCTAACCTACAATTTATAGATAATATCGAACAATCGAGCCGTTTGCAATAGCAAGCGGCTCTTTTCATATCAAAAATGACAAGGAGGACAACCACATGACCAAAGTAATCGCCCTCGCCAACCAAAAAGGCGGCGTGGGCAAAACGACCACCACCGTGAATCTCGGCATCGGGCTTGCGCGGCAAGGCAAGAAGGTGTTGCTCGTTGACGCGGACGCACAGGGCAATTTGACGGATTCGCTTGGCTGGAACGAGCCGGACAAGCTCCCCGTTTCCCTCGCCACCATTATGAGCAAGGTTATCATGGAAGAACAGATCGAGCCGGGCGAGGGCATTTTGCACCATGCGGAGGGCGTTGACCTCATGCCCGCCAACATCGAGCTATCCGCTATGGAGGTATCGCTTGTCAACACCATGAGCCGCGAGATCGTGTTGCGGAACTATCTGAAAGAGGTTAAGGGCAAGTACGATTATGTTCTCATTGACTGTATGCCGAGCTTGGGCATGATTACGGTCAATGCGCTTGCGGCTGCGGATGGATAAACGCGAGAACGACACGCTGGACACTGTGCCAGAGCAAGAGGAGGAAAAGGTGAGGAAACGCGATGATTTTGAAAGGTAAAAACCTGTTGCATATTCTGCTGATTGTGGGTATACTATTAGTAGGAAAGTAAGACTTTCCTACTAATGCCGCAGGAGGTGAACGAATATGTTGGCAGAGCTTCGTACAAAGTCACAAGTTACGATACCCAAAGAGGTCGTGACAAAGCTCGGCATCAAAGAGGGCGATAAGCTCGATGTTGTGGAAAAGGATGGCGTAATACAGCTTATCCCCGTGGTGGTGTACCCCAAAAAGTATGTTGACGAATTGAAAAGCGAGATCGACGGCATCAAAGCAAAGGTCGCAGAGGGAACACAGCCGGTATTCTCCACTATCGACAGTCTGTTCGACGCATTGGAGAAGTAAATATGGCGTATCAGTTTACCTTTACCGACAGGTTTCAAAAGCACTTCAAAAAGCTGAACGCGAATGAAAAGAAGCAGCTTATGAACAAGCTGGAGCTGCTTTCGGAAAACCCTATGCACCCGTCCCTTAGAACAAAGCGGATTCAAGGAACGACTGACTTATTCGAGTGCAGCGTGAACATGGACATTCGTATTGTTTGGTTTTATGAGGGCAGCGTGATGATAATCCTCGTTGATGTCGGACACCACGATGTGTTGAATCAATACTAAAACAGAGCTTGCTAAGAGCGTCGGAGCGATCCGGCGCTTTTTGTATGCTCCGAAATGAAAGGCAGGCGAAACAATGCCATACATCGACCATGAAATTATACTGGAAGCAAAGAAAATGGACTTGCTGACCTATCTTGAAAACTACGACCCGCATGAGCTTGTTCATGTGTCCGGCGATGTCTATTGCACGAAAACCCACGACAGCCTCCGAATATCCAACGGAAAGTGGTGCTGGTATTCGCGTGATATAGGCGGCAGATCGGCACTCGACTATCTCATTAAGGTGAAAGGCTATTCGTTTTTAGACGCGGTGGAGCATATCATGGGGCGGGCGGCGACAGCGCCGCCCGTTTCGCTACCAGCCCAAAAAGAAAAGGAAAAGCGGCTTGCGCTCCCTCCCGCATATAAGAACGCCGATACAGCCGATCAAAAGATGCGATGCATATTGGGAACTCCGTTTGAGCCTTTCCGCCGCCTGCTCCCGAAGGTTCAGCATCTGCTCGGCATAGGGGCGGAACGCCCTGCCCTCGCCGGTCAGCGCCACGCCGCCGCTGCGGTGAAACAGCGTTTGTCCCAATTCCTTTTCAAGCTCAAATATGCGCTTGCTCACGGCGGATTGGGAGATAATAAGCCGCTGCGCACAGCGGGAGAAATTCTTCGTTTCCGCCAGAGCAAGAAAGGTTTCAAGCTGTTCCGTGTTCATGGACGCCCCTCCGATTCTCATGGGGAATAGAAACGATTCGGATAATTCGTTTTATCTATTGTACCAAACGTGGTAGAATTGTCAACAGAAATACCTGCGGGACGAAGGAGAGGATAACATGCTGCTGAAGCAAAAAAGCTATGACCTGACAGAAGGCCCTGTCCGTAAAATGCTTGTGCTATTCGTGCTGCCCATCATTGCCGGAAGCCTGTTTTAGCAGCTCTATACCACGGCTGACGCTGCAATCGTCGGCCGGTTTGCCGGAAAGCAGGCGCTTGCCGCCATCGACGCGGTATATAACCTCATCCGGCTACCCACGGTGTTTTTTACGGGCCTGGCTTCGGCGGCGACAATACTCATATCGCAGCACTATGGGGCAAAGAAAAGCGAAACATTGGCTGAAACGGCCCATACGGCGGTGCTGTTCAGCTTCTTTGCGGGGCTGCTGCTGACGCTGCTGGGTGTGCTGCTTGCGCCCGCCTGCATACGGCTGCTGAATGTGCCTGAGGATATCTGCCCCATGACGCTGCGCTATACGCAGATATATTTTTCCGGCATGGCCGCCTCTATGGTTTACAATATCGGTGCGGGGATATTCAGAGCGGTCGGAGATTCTAAAACGCCGTTCGTATTTCTGCTCATCGCCAACGGCGTGAATGTGGCGCTTGATTTGCTGTTCGTGGCGGTATTCAGGTGGGGCGTTGCGGGCGTGGCGCTGACCACGGTTTTTTCTCAGCTTTTGAGCGCTGCGCTCATGCTGTCCGCCCTCACGCGCACAAAACTCCCCTGCAAAATCATCCTGAACAGGCTGCGCATCCGCGGACAGAGCCTTGCCCCGATTTTGAAAAAAGGCTTGCCCATCGCGGTACAGTCCACGCTGTATCCGCTGGCCAATATGCTGGTGCAGTCAAGGATCAATCCCTTCGGCACGGACAGCATCGCGGCCTGGGCCGTATGCGGCAAGCTGGATTTTCTCGTCTGGCTCATTGCGGACGCCTTCTGCGACGCGGCGGCCACGTTTGTTGCGCAGAATTACGGCGCGCGACGGTATGACCGGGGGCGCAGGGGAGTAAAAACGGCGCTCCTGATGTCGATCGGGGTCATAGGCCTGCTGAGCGTCGGGCTGTATCTGTGGAATGTGCCGCTGGCGCATATATTCGTACAGGACGCAGGCGTTATCGCCATCAGCGCCCGCATCATGGCGGTGCTTGCCCCGCTCTATATTCTATACGTCCCGGGCGGCGTGCTGCCCGGAGCCGTCAGGGGCACGGGCGACACCTTCCGTCCCATGCTCATGACGCTGGCGGGCTGCTGCGTCACCCGCGTGATATGGGTATTGCTCATAGCGCCGCTGCGCCCGACGCTCATGATGGTGCTGCTCTGCTACCCCGTATCCTGGGCGATCACATCGTTGATGTTCATATTGTACCGTGTATTTTATGAAAAAGCGCCGCAGGCTCCTGCGCCTGTGATCTGCGAAGGGCCTTTGCCGAAAAATGATCCGCAAAATCTCTGTTAAGCCCCCTTTCCCTCTTGACAGGGCAAGAACCCTTGATTTATACTAAGCGCAAATAATGATTCTTATTCTTGTAAGGAGTGGCTGCAATGTCTAAATACGCAGAGGAGATATTGGCCGCCGTAACGGAGCTTCAGCGGCACCCCACGGCGGAGCAGGTGTTCATGGCGATGAAGAAAGATCATCCAAACATCGCCTTGGGCACCGTATATAAGCATCTGAACGCTCTTGCGGAGGAGGGATTGCTGCACCGCATCACCGAGCCGGGCTCGCCAGATCGCTATGACCGGACGGAGCGGCACGATCACTTGATTTGCAGCCGGTGCGGGAAAATTACGGACGTCCGCCTGCCGGATATGCAGGAGCGGATCGAGGGGGCGCTGGGGCAGGAGATCCTATCGTATGATCTTAAAATCCGGTATATCTGTCCCGATTGCAGGGAACAGGAAGAAAGCAACGCTGAAGGAGGCACCCGATGAACGCTAACGTATCGAAGTTGCTCAACGAGCAGATCAACAAGGAGTTCTTCTCCGCCTATTTATATCTGGACTTTGCCAATTACTACGCCTCCGTCGGCCTGGACGGCTTTGAGAACTGGTACCGGGTACAGGCGCAGGAGGAGCGGGATCACGCCATGCTGTTCTATCAGTATTTGCAGAATAACGGCGAGGGCGTCACCTTTGAGGCTATCGCAAAGCCGGAGTGGGAACGAGGCGACCACATGACCCCGCTGAAAAAGGCGCTGGAGCATGAGAAACTCGTTACCGCCAGCATCGACGCCATCTACGCCGCCGCATACGAGGCCAGGGACTTCCGCGCCATGCAGATGCTGGACTGGTTCATCAAGGAGCAGGGCGAGGAGGAGAAGAACGCCGCCGACCTCATCACCAAGATGGAGCTGTTCGGCGGAGACAGCAAGGGGCTATATATGCTCAACAGCGAGCTGAAGGCACGGGTCTACACCGCGCCCTCCATGACGATGGAATGACGCTGTCCCCCGATTCAGCAATCAAACCAATTAAAAAGAAAAGGAGATTAAACCATGTCACTTATTAACAAAGAAATCAGCGATTTTTCCGCACAGGCATATCAGAACGGAGAGTTTCGGACCGTGACCAAGCAGGATGTGCTGGGCAAGTGGAGCCTGTTCTTCTTCTACCCCGCAGACTTTACCTTTGTCTGCCCCACCGAGCTTGAGGATTTGCAGAACAAATACGCTGAGTTTAAGGCGGCCGGCTGCGAGGTTTATTCCGTATCCACCGACACACATTTCGTGCATAAGGCGTGGCACGACCACTCTGAGCGCATCAGCAAGATCACTTATCCCATGCTGGCCGACCCCACACATGCGCTGAGCCGCGACTTTGAGGTGTATATCGAGGAAAACGGCCTTGCAGAGCGCGGAAGCTTCATTGTGAACCCGGAGGGCAAGATCGTAGTATACGAAGTCAACGCAGGAAACGTGGGCCGCAATGCCGATGAACTTCTCCGCAGGCTTCAGGCCAGCCAGTTTGTGGCGGAGCACGGCGACCAGGTCTGCCCCGCCAAGTGGCAGCCCGGAGCCGAGACCCTCAAGCCAAGCCTTGACCTTGTGGGTATGCTGTAATGGAGATGGAACAGCTCTATGATGTAATCGTGATAGGTGGAGGGCCGGCCGGACTTACGGCGGCCCTTTATCTTGCCAGGGCACGCTATCGCGTGTTGGTGGTGGAGAAGGAGCATTTCGGCGGCCAGATCACTATCACGAATGAGATCGTGAACTATCCCGGCGTAGCAAAAACCAGCGGTAGAGAATTGACGGACACAATGCGGCAGCAGGCAGAGGGCTTCGGCGCAGAGTTCCTGCTGGCCGAGGTCACGGCTTTTGAACTGGACGGGGACGTCAAGACCGTGAAGACCGGGCGCGGAGAATACCGCTGCTTTGGCGTGCTTCTGGCCACGGGAGCCCATCCGCGTATGATAGGCTTTCCCGGCGAGGCGGAGTTCCGTGGACGGGGCATAGCCTACTGCGCCACCTGCGACGGCGAGTTTTTTACCGGTAAGGAGGTTTTTGTCATAGGCGGCGGTTTTGCCGCGGCGGAGGAGAGCGTTTTCCTGACACGCTACGCAAAGCACGTCACCGTACTGATTCGCGGCGAGGACTTCACCTGCGCCGAGGCTGTGTCGCGCGCCGCCAAAGAGCATCCGAAGATCACTGTCCTCTCCCATACCGCAGCGGTGGAGGCTACGGGCGATACGGCGCTGCGCAGCCTGCGATACAGAGATTTGAGAACCGGAGAGGAAACGGTTTTCGCACTGCATGGGGATACCTTCGGCGTGTTTGTGTTTGCCGGCTACGAGCCGGAAACGGCCTTGATCCGGGACAAGATTGAGACTGACCCGAGAGGCTATATCGTTACGGACGGCTCGCAGCGGACGAACCTTGAGGGCGTATACGCCGCGGGCGACGTGTGCGTGAAGGAGCTGCGGCAGGTGGTCACCGCCGTGGGCGATGGCGCAAAGGCGGCGACTGCGCTGGAAAAGTATGCCGCAGCCATGCAGGAAAAAACCGGTCTTCGCCCCCGAAAGCCTGAGATAAAAGAAACGAAAGCGGCATCCGGCGGCGAGGCTCAGCCCGAGGGGATATTCACGCAGCAGGTAGTGCAGCAGCTTGAGGCAGTATTTGAAAGGATGCAGGAGCCCCTGATACTGGAACTTTACCTTGACGAGAAGGCTATTTCAGAGGAACTCCGCTCCTATATGGAGGAGCTTGCGCAGCTCACACCCAAACTCACAGTAAGGAAATCTACCGACGGCGCTGAGCATGTGCCGTTGGTGCGTGTACTGCGCTCTGACGGCAGCGACTCCGGTCTCGCCTTCCACGGGGTACCGGGCGGACACGAATTTACTTCTTTTATCATGGGGCTTTATAACGTGGCCGGACCGGGACAGGCTCTTGACGGGGAAACTATGGGCCGAATAAGGGCGCTTGATGCACCGACAGATATGCAGATATTCGTTTCGCTTTCCTGCACCATGTGCCCGGAGCTGGTGATTGCAGCCCAGCACATAGCCGCCCTCAACCCTAATGTCAGGGCAGAGGCATACGATCTGAATCACTTCCCCGCCTTGAAGGAAACGTATAATGTCATGAGCGTACCCTGTCTCGTGCTGAACGGCGAAAAGGTGCTGTTCGGGAAAAAGAGCATAAACCAGTTGCTGGACATGCTGGAACAGCAAGAGTAAAAGAGCCGATACACCGGATCGGCATGAGGGATGATGGCCGGAAGCAGTACATATCAGTTACTTGAGTAACCGCTGCCGGCCCCTGCGTTGACAACGGCGTTGTGATAACCGGGGTTGATATGCGACTGAAGCCAAGGCAGACTGCACACAGGCGACCTGCCTTTTCTTCCACCAAGCGGTTAGAGATGGCTAACTGAAATACAGAGCAGAAAGGAACATGACTCTTGAATAAGGAAAAGTAGATTGAAATCGTTACCCTCATGCTGCGCCGGTGTGGACGTGGCGCACATGGGACAAGGCGGAAGGAGCCTTGCCCTGTGTGCGCCACCCTGCCGGGAAACGCCAGCCAACGGCGCGTCCGATGCCCGCACGGGGACAATAAGCCCTTTTGCGCAAGCCGCCCCATCTACTATCGCATGGTTCGGATGTGCGCAGTGATGCGGTATGCAGAGCCGAGTATGCTGCTGAGCCGCCCCATAGCAGAGAGACTGTTCCTCCGCTTTCCGATTCCGGAGGTGTAATATGGAAAAGAAAGAGTACCGACAGCTTTTGTCTCAAAGGCAATACATCCGGCTTCTTTTAGCGGATACGATCAACCGC
>OJAR01000081.1_pt1 | contig 34303 bp, 36 predicted proteins | sample 1589431 | NCBI WGS metagenome assembly OJAR01 (sample SAMN03283242) | human gut metagenome | biome: human-associated habitat; material: feces | host: Homo sapiens | place: Peru | collected 2012 | reverse complement strand
GCTTTCATGCGCTTTTCGTAGTTGAGAATGGTCTTGCGGATGCGTAGGTTCTCCGGCGTGACCTCCAGCAGCTCGTCGTCCGCCAAAAACTCCAGGCACTGCTCCAAGCTCATCTTCCGAGGCGGCACCAGCCGCAGCGCATCGTCGGAGCCGGAGGCACGGGTGTTGGTCTGCTGCTTTTTCTTGCAGACATTTACCGTAATGTCTTCCTGCTTGGGGGAAACACCCACCACCATGCCTTCGTACACCTTCACGCCGGCGCCGATAAAGAGGGTGCCGCGCTCCTGGGCATTGAACAGGCCGTAGGTAATGGATTCGCCGGTTTCAAAGGACACCAGCGATCCTGTGTTGCGGCGGTTCATCTCGCCCTTATAGGGCTCATAGCTGTCAAAGACGCTGGCCATGATGCCCTCGCCGCGGGTATCGGTAAGGAACTCGTTGCGGTAGCCGAACAGACCCCGGGCCGGAACCAGGAACTCCACCTTCATACGGCTGCCCACAGGGGTCATCTCCACCAGGTCGCCCTTCCGGGCGCCGATCTTCTCGATGACAGCGCCCACGGACTCGCCGGGCACATCCACCACCAACCGCTCGATAGGCTCGCACTTCTTGCCGTCAATGGTCTGGTACAGCACGCGAGGGGGCGAAACCTGGAATTCATAGCCCTCTCGGCGCATGGTCTCAATGAGGATGGACAGGCTCATCTCGCCGCGCCCCGCCACGTTAAAGGCATCCATGGCGCCGGGGATCTCGGAAACCCGCAGAGACACATCCTTCAGCGTTTCTCGGAACAGGCGCTCCCGCAGCTGGCGGGAGGTAACGAACTTACCCTCGCGGCCGGCAAAAGGCGAATCGTTGATGGAGAACGTCATCTCCATAGTCGGGGCGGAGATCTTCACAAAGGGCAACGGCTCCACGGCGGCGGGGTCGCAGATGGTGTCGCCGATGGTGATATCGCCGATGCCGCTGAGGGCGATGATATTGCCGGCGGTGGACTCGGTGACGGGCTTCTTCCCCAGCCCCTCAAACTCATACAGGCTCACGGCCTTGGCCTTCTTGGCCGGGGCGTCGGGATCGTGGTAGTTGCACACGGCGATCTCCTGATTCTGCTTCAGCGTGCCCCGCTCGATGCGGCCGATGGCAATGCGCCCCACAAACTCGTTGTAGTCAATAGCGGACACCAGCATCTGGAACGGCTCGTCCACGTTGGCCTCCGGAGCGGGAATATACTCCAGAATGGTGTCAAACAGCGGCTTGAGGTCCGTGCCGGGCACGTCGGGAGAATAGGAGGCGATGCCTTGACGGGCGGAGCAGAACAGCATGGGAGAGTCCAGCTGCTCCTCGGTGGCGTCCAGATCCAGCAGCAGCTCCAGCACCTCGTCTATCACCTCATGGATGCGCTGGTCGGGGCGGTCGATCTTGTTCACCACCACAATGACCCTGTGACCCAGCTCCAGGGCGCGGCTCAGCACGAAGCGGGTCTGGGGCATGGGACCCTCGGCGGCGTCCACCAGCAGGATGACGCCGTTGACCATCTTCAGGATGCGCTCCACCTCGCCGCCGAAGTCGGCGTGACCCGGGGTGTCCACGATGTTTATTTTGGTGTCGCCGTAGCGGATGGCCGTGTTCTTGGCCAGAATGGTGATGCCCCGCTCACGCTCCAGATCGTTGGAGTCCATGACGCGATCCACGGTCTCCTGATTTTCCCGATACACACCGCCTTGCTTGAGCATTTCGTCCACCAGCGTGGTCTTGCCGTGGTCGACGTGGGCAATGATGGCAACATTTCTCAACTTATTGTTCTGCAATGGTAAAAGCCCCTTTCTCATGGCTGATTCTATATCTTGGCGCATTTTCTGCACTAACCTTTGTATTATAGGCTCTCAAAAAGCAGAATGCAAGGGTTTTTCCGTATTTTTCACCGGATGCATTGACATTTTTTCCATTCAAGTGTAAAATAGCAGAGCAAATCACCTGTCTCAGTAGCTCAGCTGGATAGAGCGTGCGCCTCCTAAGCGTAAGGTCGGGGGTTCGAATCCCTTCTGGGACGCCAAAAAGGAAACGACGATTTTCACCGGAAGATCGCCGTTTCCTTTTTGTTTCTTGTACCTCTCCGTCAGGACACTTAGCCTTCCCATGGCTCGCTCTGCTTTTTTTGGGCACTTTCGGGCAAATTTCACGCAGCACTTGCATTCTCATCATAAATATAATAAAATAAATGTGTATTTTGCACATTTGATCCATGCAAAAAAAGAGGGAGAAAGGAAGTATCGCCATGGACAGAGAAACCGCCCTGCAGCAGCTGCAGGATATGCGCCGGGAGATCCTGGCCATCTACACCGAAACGGACAACTGCCGCAAAATTCAGCGTCGGGTGGAAGCCCTGCAAAAGGAAAAGGAGCAGCCCGCTCCTCCCGCCGCCGTACCTCTGAAACCGGAAAACACCGCCGACAAGCTGCAAAAGACCCTGGAGCAGCAAAACCGGCAGCGCCACGCAAGCAACACCAAGCCCGCCCTGCTCATCAAGCTGGTCAATGCCGCCCTGCAGGTCATTCTCTGCGTCCTGCTGGCGCTGGATCTGTTCGGGCAAAAGGGCATCATCATTCAGGAGGCTATGCTGGCTCAGATCACGCAGTTCGGCAGCAGCAACGCGGCTATGCTCTTCGCCGCCCAGCTCATTCTCTCCCTTCTCGTGGTGCTGGCGCCCCTGTGTTGGAGCTTCTTCACCCGCCGTCGGGTGCTTTTTGGTATCCTCTTCGGGCTGGTGGCCATCTTCTATTTTTACATGATGGGTACAATGGTCAAGGCTTGGCTGTATGTCATTCTCTTCGCCGTCAGTGTCGGGCTGCTGCTGGCAGCGTTCGCCGTACTCCGCTCGGTTCGCAGCCACATGGTCAGCTCTCCCACCCTCACCGCCGCGCAAAAGCAGCAGGTGCAGGCCGCCAGTCAGGCCGACGAACGCGCCAAGGCCGAGAACGCCAAGGCTCGCGCCGCCGCCCGCCAAAAGAGTGAGGCCGAGCACCAGCGCCGTCTGCCGGAAATTGATAAGGAGCTTCAGGCCAATGCGCAGGAGTTCAGTGCCAGCCGCAAGCGCATTGACGAGCACATGGAGCGTCTGGCCGCCATGGACTGCCTGTGCGAGGAGGACAAAAACCTCCAAACCGTGGAGCTGCTGATCCGCTTTATCAACACCCGCCGCGCCGATTCTATCAAGGAAGCCCTGCAGGAGTACGACAAGCTCATGGCCAACCGCCAGCTGCTGGAGATCGAAAAGCAGAAGCTGCAGGCCGAGCTGCAGCGAACTGCCTCGGAGCACGCCGACCGCATGCAGCAGTTGGAGGCGCAAAAGCGCCACCAGTCCGAGCTGGAATATCTGGCGCGGGACAGCGCCCGAAGCCGTGCCCAGATCGTCGATCAGCTCAACAGCATCGGCAATATCATTTACTACGACCTCCGCTTCTGACCGGATATTTCTCCCTGCTTTTTAAGGCTCTGCCGCAGCTGCGGCAGAGCCTTTTGTCTGTCGAAAAACTTATTTCCAGCCAGTCCACAGGATGGTATTGCAATCTGTTCCGTAGATCTTCGATGCAGTCTTCATCCCTGCATGGATCAAATAATATCTTGGTGTGCATACATAAGCAGGGCGCCGACCATATGGCCGGCGCCCATTTTACATTTGAAATATTTATCTCTTTCCCTTGTCGTAGGGGATGCCCTCGGCCTTGGGGGCGCGGGACTTCTTGGAGGTGAAGGCCAGCACCACCAGCGTGATGATATACGGCAGCATCCGGTAAACATGGGAGCTGATGCCGATCTCCGCCAGCCAGTACACGCCGTCGCCGTTGATGTCCAGGCTGGAGTAGGCCGCGGCAATGCACTTGAACAGGCCGAACAGCAGCGATGCTCCGGCGATATTCAGCGGCTTCCAGTTACCGAAGATCATAACCGCCAGCGCCAGGAAGCCGAAGCCGGCCACGTCGCCGTTGGAGCTGCAGTTGGCGGTGGTCAGCGCGTACACGAAGCCGCCCATGCCGGCCAGCGCACCGGAAATGGTGGTGCCTGCATACCGCATCTTATACACGTTGATGCCCAGCGAGTCCGCTGCCTGGGGATTCTCGCCGCAAGAGCGCAGCCGCATACCGAACTTGGTCTTATACAGCAGGATGGACAGCACCACAAAGATGATCAGGCAGATATAGGTCGCCAGATACACCTTGTTCAAGAACGTGTTGCCCAAAAAGCCCAGATCCGCGTCCTTGTCGAAGCCCAGCGTGGTCTTCTTGATCATGAACCAGCTGGCCGAGTCGCCGGTGGCCATCTGCAGCACGTTCTGGTTGGCAATGATGCGGATGAGGAACAGCACCAGAGCCGGAGCCATCAGGTTCAGTGCCGTGCCGCCGATGGTCTGGTCGGCTCGCAGGTTCACGGACGCAAAGCTCAGCAGCAGGGAGAAGATGGCGCCCATCACGGCGGCCACCAGCATAGCCAGCAGCTCGAAGCCCTGCAGGGCGAGCCAATCGCCCGACTTTTTAGCGGCGTCAAACACCTGCGCCTGCTGCATCATGCGCACGAACAGAACGCCCACAAATGCGCCGAAGATCATGATACCTTCCAGAGCGAGGTTGATGATACCGCTTCGCTCGGCGAACACGCCCGCCAGCGCCACGATCATCAGAGGGATCGCAAAGATCAATGTCTGTTGGATCAGAAATGTCATGCGTCCTCCCCTCCTTTCTCCTGCTCACCATCTGCACCCATCGAAGGCTCCTCTGCCGCATCCGGCGGCGTTTCCTCCGGCGCGTCCAGCGGCTGCGCCGCGGCCTCCGGCGGGACAGGCGCCGTGGTAACGGCGGCCTTCTTCAGCTCCTTGCGCTTTCTGATGTTCACCAGCATCATCCGGATCACCAGCGAGAAAGCGGACAGATACACGATAACGGCAATGATAACGTCGGTGATATACTCATTATAGGCCGTGAGGTTGGTCAACTGCATGCCCACGATATTCAGCATAGCCATAAAGATACCGGCAAAAATGACGCCGATGGGGTTGTTGATGGCCAGCAGCGCCACGGGGATGCCGTTAAAGCCCACCACAGGCAGGGACTGATACGTCGTCCAGTAGAACTCCGTGTTGCCGGAGAGCCAGTACAGCGCTGCGCCGGCGCCGGCCAGAGCGCCCGCAATGGCCATAGACAGCACGATGTTCCGCTTGTCGGGGATGCCGGCATAGCGGGCGGCGTGGCGGTTGCTGCCGCAGGCCTTGAGCTGGTAGCCGAAGGTGGTCTTCTGCATGATGATATACACCACGATCGCCAGCAGGATCGCCAGCAGAACGCCGCCGTTGACCTGCGAGCCGGGGAACAGCTTGTCCAGCCCCAGCTTCGGGGTGGCCACGCCGTTATAAGTCGTCTTGTAAATATAGCCGGACTTGGTGCTTTCCGCTATATTCTTGAAATTACTGATATCAAACATCCACGTCACAAGGTTGGCGGCGATCCAGTTGGTCATGATGCACGCCAGCACCTCGTTGATGTTCAGCAGCGCCTTCAGCAGGCCGGGGATAGCACCCCACAGTGCGCCCGCCAGCATACCGCCCAGCAGCGCCAGCACCCAGATGACGCCTGCGGGAACGGAGGAAGACGGGATGCCGAGTGCAATGCACAGGGAGGCCAGCGTGCCCATCAGGTACTGACCCGGCGCGCCGATGTTGAACAGACCCGTCTTAAAGGCCACAGCCACGGAAAGACCGGTCATGATAAGCGGGGTGGCACGGAACAGCATGTTGCCGATATTCTGCGCGTTAAAGCCCCAGGTCAGCGAACCGGCTGCGTCGCGGCCGGTGCTGAGGATGCCGGCAAAGATGAGGCGAATGCCGTCCCAAATGCTGCCGCTGGTGATCTTCGGCTCCACCAGACCTACGATGAGCACCACAATGCCGCCCACCAGCAGGCCGACCACAATGGAGATCAGCGAGGACAGCAGCTTGTTGAAGCCGTCGCTGCGGCCCAGAGTCTGCAATTTCAGCTTCATGCCTGCTCACCTTCCTTCCCCATACGCTTTGCGCCGGCCATGTAAAGACCCAGCTCCTGCACGGTGATCTCCTTCGGATCAAATTCGCCCACGATCTCACCCTCGTACAGCACGAGGATCCGATCGGACAGGCTCATAACTTCGTCCAGCTCCAGCGACACCAGCAGCACGGCCTTTCCTTCGTCCCGCTGCGCCACAAGCTGGCTGTGGATGTATTCAATGGCGCCCACGTCCAGTCCGCGGGTGGGCTGCACCGCCACGATCAGCGGCTTTTCCCGATCCAGCTCGCGGGCGATGATAGCCTTCTGCTGGTTGCCGCCGGACATGCTGCGGGCAATGGTCACCGGCCCCTGACCGCTGCGCACGTCGAACCGCTCGATAAGGTTCTCGGCGTACGCCCGCACGGCGTCCCGCTTGATGAACCCAGCGTGCTGGAACTGCGGCTCCCGGAAACGCTGCAGCACCAGATTGTCCTCCAGCGTGAAGTCCAGGATCAGGCCGTGCTTGTGCCGGTCTTCGGGAATGTGGCTCATATTTGTGCTCCGCTGGTGAATGGAGCAATGGGAAATATCATGGCCGCACAGGGTGATCTTGCCCGTAGACTTGTCAAGCCCCGTCAGCCCGTGGATCAGCTCCGTCTGGCCGTTGCCGTCGATACCGGCGATGCACACGATCTCGCCTGCGCGCACGCTGAAATTCACATGATTCACGGCGTCGCGCTTGTGGGTGTGGGAGGCCACGCACATGTCCTCCACCCGCAGGATCTCCTCCTTGGGCTGGGCAGGCGCTTTCTTCACCTCCAGCTGCACCGGACGACCCACCATCATGTTCGACAGCTCCTGCTTGTTGGTGTCGGCGGTGTTCACGGTGCCGATGTAGCGCCCCTTGCGCAGCACGGTGACGCGGTCGGACACCTCCATGATCTCGTTAAGCTTATGGGAGATGAACAAAATGGATTTGCCCTCTGCCGCCAGATTCTTCATGATCTGCATAAGCTCCTCGATCTCCTGCGGCGTCAGCACCGCAGTAGGCTCGTCGAAAATGAGGATCTCGTTGTCGCGGTACAGCATCTTCAGGATCTCCACACGCTGCTGCATACCCACGGTGATGTCCTCCACCTTGGCGTCCACATCTACCCTCAGACCATACCGCTGCGACAGCTCCTCCACCTTTTTGCGGGCTTCCTTTTTCTGCACGAAGCCCATCTTGGTAGTTTCAGCGCCCAGAATGATATTGTCCAGCACGGTGAAGACCTCTACCAGCTGGAAGTGCTGATGCACCATGCCGATGCCCAGCGCAGTTGCCGCGTTGGGGTCGGTGATGTTCACCTTCACGCCGTTTTTGCGAATTTCGCCCGCCTCGGGCTGATACAGGCCGAACAGCACGCTCATGAGCGTGGATTTGCCGGCACCGTTTTCGCCCAACAGGGCGTGGATCTCGCCCTTGCGGAGCTGCAGCGTGATGTCGTCGTTGGCCTTGATGCCTGGGAACTCCTTTGTGATGTGAAGCATTTCGATCACATACTGGGGAGTATTGTCCATGCCGCCACCTACTTTCCTTAGTTTTCTCTTCCCCCGTATAAAACGCAGAAATAATATAGATATTATACAGTACACTGCGGCCGATTGCAAGTCTTGTGTCGTGTTTTTACAAAAAAATGCCGCGCGCATCTTTCCAATTTGTGCAAAAAAAGAAGGGCTTTCGCCCTTCTTTTTTATGTAGACTCGAATTACTTCACGATGTTCAGAGTCAGGCTGTCGGTGCTGGCCAGCTTGTTGAAGTCGTTATCCACGACCAGCTTGCCGTCGGCCATATCCTTCAGCATGGCCTTGTACTCGTCAACAGTCCAGCCCTTCAGGGACCAGGTAGCGGTGGGCAGACCCACAGCGTTGTCCTTAGCACCCAGAGTGATCTGCTTGCCGCCGAACTGATCCCAGGTAGAACCAAGAGCGGCAGCCAGAGCCTGCTGAGCAGCCTCGCCAATGCCCTTCATAGCGGAGGTGATAACGGTGTCGGACTCGAAGCTCTGGTCCACGTCCACGCCGATGACCTTGGCATCAGCAGCGGCAGCAGCAGCAGAGACAGAAGCGAACATGGAGCCGCCGCAGGAGAAGATGACCTCAGTGCCGTTGGTGTACCAGCCGCTGGCCATGGTCTGCAGCTCGGGGGAAGCCTGGAAGGAACCGCCGTACAGCCAGGAGTAGTTCATCTCGACCTTCTTGTTCAGCTCCTTGGCAGCAGCGCTGGCGCCCTGCACGTAGCCGTAACCATAACGGCAGCAAGCTTCGTTTTCGCCTGCGCCACCGCCGGTGAAGCCCAGCTTGGTGTAGCCTTCCTTAACGGCAGCATAGCCGGCCAGATAACCGCACTGCTCTTCCCGGAAGTTGATGCCGGTCACATTGGTCAACACGTTACCATTTGCGTCCTGCAGAGGCCAACCATCAATGAACACGAACTTTACATCGGGGTATGCAGCACCGGCTCTGGCCAAGGCAGCACCCTGCATAAAGCCGGCGCAGACAACGACCTTGGCGCCATTGTCGCAGGCAGCCTTCATGGCGTCGAAGCGGTCATCATCGGTGGCCTGATCTTTGTTGGCGGGCTGATAATACTTGTAGCTGAGGTTGTTGGCGTTGGCATACAGCTTCACGCCGTCGTAAGTGCCCTGGTTGAAGGACTTATCCTTCAGAGCGCCCACGTCGGTGACGAAAGCGATCTCATACTTACCGTCAGCAGAGGTCATTTCGTCCTTGATGTCGTCGGCCTTAACGACCTTGTTGTCGTCAGGATCCTTGTTGTCGTCCTTCTTGCCGCAGGCGAACAGGGACAGCGCCATGACAAGAGCCAGGAGCAGAGCAAGAAACTTTTTCATGTCTAATCTACCTTTCTACATTTTTTCCGCCCCGAAGGACGGCTTATTTGTATGGCTTTCCTTCCATACATATTAGTATTTTACCAGTTTATCTCCGAAAAAGCAAGTCCCAATTTACAATTTGGCCGCAAAAACGCAGCCCCTAATGTGTGCAAGGTGCACAAGGGGCTGCGTTTTTGTAGCCTATCGGTTTACTTGTTCGCCATTTTCACGGCCACTTCCAGCGCGATCTTCATCATGTTGGTGAAGGTGGTCTGGCGGTCGTCGGCGGACAGCTCCGTGCCGTTGACCAAATTGTCGGAAATGGAGCAGATGGCCAGCGCGCGCTTGCCGGTGTAGGCGGCGGTGCAGTAGAGCGCGGCGGCCTCCATCTCCACGGCCATCACGCCCATCTTGCCGAAGCGCATGTTCCGCTGCGCCGCGTCATAGAAGGTGTCGGAGGAGTAGAGATTGCCCACGGGCATCTTCACGCCCAGCTCTTTGGCCGACTCCACGGCGGCCATCAGCAGGTCAAAGTCGCAGATGGGGGCGTAGGTGCCGCCCAGGTCATACTGGTCGGCAAAGTTGGAGTTGGTGCAGGCGCCCTGACCGGCCATCACGCTGCCCAGCTCCATATCCGCCCGCATGGCGCCGGCGGAGCCTACACGGATGATGTTCTCCACATCGTACTGGGTGTACAGCTCATAGGCATAAATACCGATGGACGGCATACCCATGCCGCTGGCCATCACAGACACCGGCACGCCCTTGTAGGTGCCGGTATAGCCCTGCACGCCTCGGACGTTGTTCACCAGCTTCGGCTCGGTGAGAAAATTCTCGGCAATGAACTTCGCCCGCAGGGGGTCGCCGGGCATGAGCACGGTTTTTGCAAAATCGCCTTTTTGGGCGTTATTGTGGGGAGTTGCCATATCTCTGTATCCTCCTTATTTTTCCATGGCCTTCACGGCCTTCACGATGCGGCTGGTGCCCAGACGGTCAGCCCCCAGCGCCACAAAATCCTCCGCGTCCTGCAAGTTGGCAATGCCGCCGGCGGCCTTGATCTTCACATGGGGGGCAACATTCGCCTTGAACAGCGCCACATCCTCGCGGGTGGCGCCGCCTCCGCCGAAGCCGGTGGAGGTCTTGATATACTCCGCGCCGGACTCGGATACCACACGGCACATCTCCTTTTTCTCCTCGTCCGTGAGCAGGCAGGTCTCGATGATGACCTTCAGGAGCTTGCCGCCGCAGGCCGCCTTCACGGCCTTGATCTCCTCCAGCACCTTGTCATACAGCCCGTCCTTCACCCAGCCGATGTTGATGACCATGTCGATCTCGGACGCCCCGTTTTTCACGGCGTCCTCCGTTTCAAAGCACTTGGTGGCCGTGGTGCTGTACCCGTTGGGGAAGCCGATGACGGTGCAGATGGCGATCTTCCCCGCCACATAGTCCGCCGCCTGTTTCACATAGCTGGCCGGAATGCACACGCTGGCGCAGCCGTACTTCACGCCGTCGTCGCAGATGGCGCGGATCTCCTCCCAGGTGGCGCCCTGGCTCAAAAGGGTGTGATCCACCCGCCGGAGAATGTCTTTCACAGTGTCGTTCATGTGCAAATAAATCTCCTTTCGGTCATTATACCATCGGTTGACAAGGGCAAACACGCCTTCCGGCGTGTCTTTCCGGCGCTTTTTGCCCTTCTCACCTTGACGGGCGCCAGCCCGCCTGCGGCTCGAAAGCCAAAAATCACTCGAAAATGCATCGCCGGCAGGTGCGAAGCAGTTTTGCCGGAGCAGAAATGTGTCCGGACAAGGAAAGCCCCGCAGGGAATACTTGCCGTATTTCCAAGGAGCATGACGCAGTATGGGCGCATTTCTGCCCGTCAAAACCGTGTCTGCCCTTGTCAGCCGATGGTAAAAGTATATCACAATTTCGTTGCCGCCGCAACCGGATTTACAAGCCGATATACGGGAGCACCAGCGCCACCAGCATCACCACCGCCAGCAGCAGGGCAATGCCCATAGCCACATATCTTGTCCATTTCGGTCTCATGGTTTCTCCTCCTCTATGATCCTGCGGATGCTTTTTTCCACCTTCCGTCGGGGCGCCATGATCTCATGGCCGCAGCCCAGACACCGCAGCTTGATGTCCATGCCGATGCGCAGCACCAGCCATTCCTTGCTGCCGCAGGGATGGGTCTTTTTCAGCTCCACCCTGTCGTTCACTTTCAGATCCATGTCACTCTCCCCCGCCCTTTATCAGCTCCCAGTAGTGCTTGGCGGCCTGCTCGGTCTTGTTGTCGGCGTATTCGTAATAGGTCTTGTCGCCCATGATCTCCGGCAAGTATCTTTGCTTTACATAGTGCTTGGGATATAGGTGCGGATACTTATACGCCTCCGGCTTTTCGCTGCCGGCGCTGTCGGCGTGTACGTTTTTCAGATGCCTGGGAATGTCCCCCACCTGCCCCGCCTCAATGTCCTGCATGGCGGCAATGATGGCGTTGTGGGCGGAGTTGGACTTCGGCGCCGTGGCCAGCAGCACCGCCGCCTCCGCCAGCGGAAGCCTCGCCTCCGGAAGTCCCAGTTGCACCGCCGCATCCACGCAAGCCTTTGTGATGGCTATGGCCTGTGGATAGGCGAGGCCGATGTCCTCTGCAGCGATGACCAAAAGCCGCCTGCAAGGCGACAGCAGATCCCCTGCCACCAAAAGCCGTCCCAGATAGTACACCGCCGCATCCGGATCGGAGCCGCGGATGGACTTTTGCAGCGCCGAGAGCAGATCGTAGTGGTCGTCCCCCGCTCGATCATAGCGCATGGCGCTGTGCTGTGCAAGCTGTGAAGCGTCTTCCCTTGTCAGCTTCAGCTCCCCGTTTTCCGGTTTCGCCGCCTGATACAGCAGCTCCACGGCGTTCACTGCCTTGCGCACATCGCCGCCGCAGCCGGCCGCAATAGCCGCAGGCACAGCATCCTCCCAGGAAAGCGGCAGCGCGCTCTGCCCCCGCACGATCTCCAGCGCCCGCACCATCGCCGGCACGGTCTCCTCCGCCGTCAGGGGCTTGAACTCAAACACCGTGCTGCGGGAGAGCAGGGCATTGTATACATAAAAATACGGATTCTCCGTGGTGGAGGCCACCAGCGTGATCTTGCCGTTTTCCATGTATTCCAGCAGGCTCTGCTGCTGCTTTTTGTTGAAGTACTGGATCTCGTCCAGATACAGCAGCGCCCCGTTGGGCGCCAGCATGGTGCCCACGTCCGCCATGATGTCCTTCACGTCCTGCAAAGACGCCGTGGTAGCGTTGAGATGGTACAGGGTCTTGTTGGTCTGCCTGGCGATGATGCCCGCCACCGTGGTCTTCCCCGTGCCGGAGGGACCGTAGAATATCAGATTTGCAGAGGTGCCGCTCTCAATGATGCGGCGGAGCATGGCGCCCTGCCCCAAAAGATGCTTTTGTCCCGCCACCTCGTCCAGCGTCTGCGGACGAATGGCGTCGGCTAACGGCTGCATGCAGTCCCCTCCCTCCGTTTTGGATTTTAACATTGTACCACAGTTTTATGGGAATTGCAATTTTCTTTCGCATCTATTATAATGGCCGCAAGAGGTGATGCAATTTGAAAACCCCCGCTCAGGTAAACGCCATCATTGCCGAGCTGGAGCGCCTGTATCCGGCCGCGCTCTGCTCGCTGGAATATGAAAAAGACTATGAGCTGCTCTTTGCCGTGCGGCTCTCCGCCCAGTGCACCGACGCGCGGGTGAACCTTGTCACCCCCGCGCTCTTTGCCCGCTTCCCCACCCTCGAATCCTTCGCCGAGGCCAGCGAGGAGGAGGTGGGGCAGTATGTCCACTCCTGCGGCTTCTGGCGCGCCAAAGCGCGGGATCTGGTGGCCTGCGCCCAGATGCTTCTCCGCGACTACGGCGGCAAGGTGCCCGGCACCATGGATGAGCTGCTGCGTCTGCCCGGCGTGGGGCGTAAAACAGCCAACCTCATTCTGGGCGATATATTCGGTCAGGCCGGCTACGTCTGCGACACCCACTGCATCCGCATCACCGGCCGTCTGGGGCTTACCGACGGCAGCAAAGATCCCCTGCAGGTGGAAAAGCAGCTTCGGCTCTGCCTGCCGCCGGAAAAATCCAGCGATTTCTGCCACCGCATGGTGCTCCACGGCCGCGCGGTCTGCACCGCCCGCAGTCCCCGCTGCGAAAGCTGCACCCTCCGCTCCCTCTGTGACACGGGCTGTGCCGCCCATTGATCCCCCGTTGAAAATTTTCCAAAAAAACATTTGAAATTTTCTTTTTCTTCCGCTATAATAAACCCACAACGTGTGGCGTTTCTGCGTAAATCCGGTTGCAGAAACGCCCTTTTTATTTTCATACGAACCGTCGCGCTGCAGCAATGCGTAAGTCCAGATCTTTTTGGACTTGCGCATTTATTTTTTTGGAAAGAAAGGCGAATTATTTTGAACGAAAACAATCAGTTTCTGGGCACGGAGCCTGTGGGCAAACTTATGGGGCGGTACGCCATTCCCTGCATCATTTCCCTGCTGGTGGGCGCCCTTTATAACATTGTCGACCAGATCTTCATCGCCAATGCCGATTATCTCGGCTCCTACGGAAACGCCGCCAACACCGTTGTGTTTCCCCTCACGGTGGTGGCCTTGGCCGTGGCGGTGATGATCGGTGACGGCTGCTGCGCCTTTGTGAGCATGTCCCTCGGCAAAGGCGACGCGGACACGGCCAAGCGCAGCGTCGGCAACGCCGTTGTGCTGTCGGTGGCCGCCGGCCTTGTTCTCACGGCGGTCTACCTTCTTTTTCCCGGCGGCATCATCGCCCTGTTCGGCGGCACGGTAAACGCCGAAACCTACGAATACTCCAAGGAATATTTTTTCTATATAACCTTGGGCATCCCCTTTTATATGTTCGGGCAGGCCATGAATCCCATCATCCGCGCCGACGGCAACCCAAAGTTCGCCATGATTTCCACCTTGGCCGGCGCCGTTATCAACACCATTCTTGACCCTATTTTCATTTTTGTTTTCAAATGGGGCATGATGGGCGCCGCCGTGGCCACGGTCATCGGTCAGGTGGCCACCGCCGCTCTGGCCGTCCTGTATCTTCTGCGCATGAAGATCATCCAGCCCCGCAAGGGCGACTATGCTCTCTGCCGCTCCTGCTGCGGCTCCATGCTCTCTTTGGGCGTCACCAGCTTTCTCTCCCAGATCAGCCTCGTGGTAGCCATGGCGGCCATCAACAACATGCTGCGCAAATACGGCGCCCTGGATCCCGTTTTCGGTCAGGAGCAGTTTGCCCAGATCCCCATGGCCGTGGTGGGCATCGTCATGAAATTCTTCCAGATCGTTATATCCATCGTCGTGGGCATGGCGGCCGGCTGCATCCCCATCGTGGGCTATAACATGGGCGCGGGCAAGGCGCAGCGTGTCCGTTCCCTCTTCTCCCGCCTGCTTCTGGCCGAGGCCATGGTGGGCGCCGTGGCGCTGATTTTTGTGGAGTGCTTTCCCAGCCGGCTCATCGCCATCTTCGGCGCGGCCAATGAGAGCAGCTATTACGCCGACTTCGCCGTCAAGGCCTTCCGCATCTATCTTTGCATGCTCATACCGGCCTGCATCAACAAAGCCTGCTTCATCTTCCTGCAAGCCATGGGCAAGGCTCTCGCCTCCACGCTTCTCTCCCTGTTTCGGGAGGTGGTGTTCGGAGTCGGCTTTGCCCTGCTGCTGCCGGTATTCTTCGGTCTGGACGGCGTTCTGTATTCCATGCCCCTCTCGGACATATTGACTTTCGCCGCTTCATTGGTTATTATTGTAAGAACCTATCGTGAGTTGCATGCGAAAGGAGCGCAAAAACTATGAAAAACAGAGTCATCACCATCAGCCGTGAGTTTGGCAGCGGCGGACGCACCATCGGCAGAAAAGTGGCCGAAAAGCTGGGCATTCCCTGCTATGATTCCGAGCTGATCCAAGAGCTGGAAAAGCAAACGGGTTTCTCCGCGGACTATGTGAAGGAGGCCGGTGAGTATGCCCCCGGCGGTTTCCTCTCCTCCGCCCTCTCCAACCGGATGTTCGGCCCCACCAACGAGGACATTCTCTGGACGCACCAGTATAAGATCATCACCGCTCTGGCCGAAAAAGGCCCCTGCGTCATCGTCGGCCGCTGCGCCGATTACATCCTGCAGGACAAGGCCGACTGCCTGAAGGTCTTCATCCATGCGGATATGCAGTTCCGTGCCGAGCGCATCGTCAAGGTCTACGGTGAGCGGGAGCAGTCCCCCGAGGAGCGTCTGAAGGACAAGGACAAGCGCCGCGCCGCCTACCACCGCTTTTACACCGACATGAAATGGGGTCACGCCCAGAACTACCACATCTGCCTCAACAGCGGCGTCCTCGGCATCGACAAGTGCGTGGACATTCTGACGCAGCTGTTCTGACCTTCCCCTTGGTACTATTTTCCGCTTCCCGTCATATACTGCCATGAATGAAGCGGAAAGGATGATGCCTTGTGGACATACAGCAGCTACTCAAGCAGGTGAAAAACGATCCCCAGATGGTGCAGCGCATCATGCAGTCGCCGGACGGGCAAAAGCTGATGCAGATGCTCACGCAGTCGGACGGCGGAAGCTCGCTGGATCAGGCGGCCTCCTCGGCCAATAGCGGCAGCACCGCCCAAATGGTGGCCATGCTGAAGAAAGTCATGCAGTCGCCGGAGGGGTCGGCGCTGATAAACCGCTTAGGCAGCCAGATGCAGCAGTAACGAGGGGGTGCAGCCATGTCGGAAGACAAGCTCAACTCCCTCCTCTCGGATCCCGCCGGCATGGCGCAGGTGGTACAGCTGGCGCAGCAGCTCTCCGGCTCCATGGGGTCGCAGCAGCCGCAGCCTCCGCCCTCTCCCCCGCCGGAAAGCCCGCCAAACGCAGGCGGCGTAGGCTCTCTGCTGGGCGGGCTTGACATGCAGACCATCGCCCGCTTTCTGCCCATGCTGCAGGCGCTGACCGCCGACCAAAGCCATTCCACGCAGCTCCTCAACGCCCTCAAACCCTACTTAAAGGAGGAAAAGCAGGCCAAAGTGGAGCGCGCGGCGCGTCTGGCGCGGCTCATCACCGTCGGCAAGCGCTTCCTCACGGAATGGGAGGGATGAACGGGATGTATAACCGCTACACGCGCAACGACAGCGGCGTTTACACCCGCATGCCGCAGCCCGATCCGCCTCCCCCTACCGCCGGAAAGCCGCAAAACAGCCCACTCCCCAACCGCCCGCCGCCCAAGCCGGACGCAAACACCCGCCCGCCGTCTGCTCCTCCGCCCATACCGCCCCCCGCTCCCCAGCGTCCGGAGCGCGACATGCTGAATCGGATCCTGGAGAAGCTGCACCTTGGCGATCTGGACGCCGGCGACCTGCTGGTGCTCCTTCTGCTGTTCATGCTGTTTCGGGAAAAGGCCGACGAAGAGCTGCTCATAGCGCTGGGTCTGCTGCTGATTTTGTGATTCAATGAAAAAATCCCGCCGATCTCTCGGCGGGATTTTTTGAACATGCTGAAAGCATGGAAAATACTGCTCTGCAGCTTATTTGCTTTTGGCTAACTGCATTTCTGTCGAGAAGCAAACAATTGACGAAGGGTCTATATCAACACCGGCATCAATGTAGCGAATAACCCGCTCGAGATCTTCTTCAGTCTCAAGGTCACTGAGTACGCCAACAATGAACTCTTCGTCATCCCAAATATCTCTCAGTTTATCCGCCAAAGTCTGATATAGCTGATCCAGATTCACAGAGGTCCCCCTTCCTTTTATGCTTATCGGCAGTCAATACTTTCTCCGTTGCTCAGAGTGTGCCATCAAAATTATTACTGAGTGGCCGAAGATCGAGATTGAAATAATGTAGGAATAAGTATGTAGGAGTAGTGTAGGAATAATGTAGGAATGACCCACATTTTTCCCTTTTTCACTACTCCTACACACATCTAAAGCATAGCGTTTATGCGGGTTTACAAGCTATAGCCTTATTACTTCAGGCTCTCCTCCACCGCCACGGCCACGGCCACGGTGGCGCCGACCATGGGGTTGTTGCCCATGCCCAAAAAGCCCATCATTTCCACGTGGGCAGGCACGGAGCTGGAGCCGGCGAACTGCGCGTCGCTGTGCATGCGACCCATGGTGTCGGTCATGCCGTAGGAGGCGGGGCCGGCGGCCATGTTGTCCGGATGCAGCGTGCGGCCGGTGCCGCCGCCGGAGGCCACGGAGAAGTACTTCTTGCCCTGCTCGATGCACTCCTTCTTGTAAGTGCCGGCCACAGGATGCTGGAAGCGGGTGGGGTTGGTGGAGTTGCCGGTGATGGACACATCCACGCCCTCGTGGTGCATGATGGCCACGCCCTCGCGCACGTCGTCAGCGCCGTAGCAGCGGACGTCGGCGCGCTCGCCTTCGGAGTAGCGCACCTCGCGCACGATCTTCAGCTCGCCGGTGTAGTAGTCGAACTGGGTCTGCACATAGGTGAAGCCGTTGATGCGGCTGATGATCTGGGCGGCGTCCTTGCCCAAGCCGTTGAGGATGACCCGCAGCGGCTCCTTGCGCGCCTTGTTGGCGTTCTTCACGATGCCGATGGCGCCCTCGGCGGCGGCGAAGGACTCGTGGCCGGCCAGGAAAGCAAAGCACTTGCTCTCCTCGCTGAGGAGCATAGCGCCCAGATTGCCGTGACCCAGACCCACCTTGCGGTCTTCGGCCACGGAGCCGTCGATGCAGAAGGACTGCAGACCCACGCCGATCATCTTGGCGGCCTCGGCAGCGGTCTTCACGCCGGCCTTCAGGGCGATAGCCGCGCCCACGGTGTAGGCCCAGCAGGCGTTTTCAAAGCAGATGGGCTGGATGCTCTTCACGATCTCATAGGGGTCAAAGCCCTTGGCCTGGCAGATCTCGCGGCACTCCTCCACGGAGCCGATGCCGTACTGAGCGAGGACGCCGCTGATCTTGTCGATTCTTCTTTCGTAGCTTTCAAACAGTGCCATAATTTCGTCCTCCTCCTTATTCCTGTCTGGGGTCGACATACTTGGCAGCATTGTCGAACTGGCCGTAGTGCCCCTTGGCCTTTTCCAGAGCGGTGGCTGCGTCGTCGCCCTTCTTGATAAAGTCCATCATCTTGCCCAGGCTGATGAACTCGTAGCCCACGATCTCGTCGTCCTTGTTCAGCGCCACGCGGGTCACATAGCCCTCGGCCATCTCCAGATAGCGAGGGCCTTTCTCCTTGGTGGCGAACATGGTGCCCACCTGAGAGCGCAGACCCTTGCCCAGATCCTCCAGAGAGGCGCCCACGGCCAGACCGCCCTCGGAGAAAGCGGACTGGGTGCGGCCGTACACGATCTGCAAAAACAGCTCGCGCATGGCGGTGTTGATGGCGTCGCACACCAGATCGGTGTTCAGCGCCTCCAGAATGGTCTTGCCGATGAGGATCTCGGAGGCCATGGCAGCGGAATGGGTCATGCCGGAGCAGCCGATGGTCTCCACCAGAGCCTCCTCAATGACGCCGTTTTTCACGTTCAACGTCAGCTTGCAGGCGCCCTGCTGAGGAGCGCACCAGCCGATGCCGTGGGTAAAGCCGGAGATGTCGCCGATCTCCTTGGCCTGCACCCATTTGCCCTCCTCGGGAATGGGAGCGGGGCCGTGATAAGCGCCCTTGGCGATGGGGCACATATGCTGTACTTCGCTGGTATAGATCATAGTAGCCAAATCCTTTCTATGTGATATGTTTCTGCTGTTCTCAGTTCACTTCGATTATAACAAATATTTTCCTTCTTTGCAAGGAACTATACATGATAAGATCTTGATATGATCTTGCCCTTACTTTGCCACAAAGCCTATCTTGCGGTACACTTTGCTCAGGGTCTTCTGCGCCAGATAGGAGGCGTGGTCTGCTCCCTCCTTGTAAACGCTCTCCAGGTACGCCTTGTCCTTCATAATGCGCTCGGACTCCTCCCGCAACGGCCGCAGCAGCTCCACCACGGCCTCGCCCACGGCGGGCTTGAAAACGCCGTAGCCCTGTCCTGCAAACTCCGCCTCCGCCTTGGCCATGGTCTTGCCGGTAGCGGCGCAGTAGATGGTCAGCAGGTTTGAGATGCCCGCCTTGTTCTCGCGGTCGAATTTCACCGCCGTCTCGCAGTCGGTGACGGCGCGCTTGAACTTGCGCATGATGTCCTCGGGCTTGTCCATCATAAACACGCAGCCGTCGGGGTCGGATTTGCTCATTTTGTTTTCGGGGTTTGCAAGGCTCATGACCCGCGCCCCCATCTTGGGGATGAACGCCTCCGGCAGAGTAAAGGTGTCACTATACAGCCCGTTGAACCGCTGGGCAATGTCCCGCGTCAGCTCCACATGCTGCCTCTGATCCTCTCCCACCGGCACCAGATCCGCCTGATACAGCAGAATGTCCGCCGCCATGAGCACGGGATAGGTAAACAGCCCCGCCGTGATGTTGTCGGCGTGCTGCTTGGCCTTGGCCTTGAACTGGGTCATGCGGCTCAGCTCGCCGAACTGGGTGTAGCAGCCCAGCACCCAGCTCAGCTCCGCGTGCTGGGGCACGTGGCTCTGGATGAACATGATGTTCTTCTTGGGGTCAAGGCCGCAGGCGATGTACTGCGCCAGCTGGTTCACGCTGCGGCGGCGCAGGGTGGCGGGATCCTGCCGAACGGTGATGGCGTGCATGTCCACGATGCAGTACAGGCAGTCGTATTCGTCCTGCAGAGTCACCCAGTTGCGTATGGCGCCCATGTAGGAGCCGAGGGTCAGCTCGCCGCTGGGCTGTATGCCGCTGAATATCCGTTTTTTCTTCTCAACGGTGGTTTCCATAGAGTCATTTCTCCTTCCGAATGGGGCGGCAAAGCGCACTTATCGCCCATTTTCATACATAGCAACGCCATGGTATCACTTTTCCCATAAAAATGCAACCGAAATTGCATTTTTTCTTGACTTTTTCCGCGTCTTCTTTATAATGGTATGGTATCTTTTTATTATGGAATACTATTTGTTTTTGATACTATCACGGAGGTTTTTTCGCCATGACACTGGATCACAGCTATTTTGAGCAGATGGAGGCCAAGATCCCCCACGGCCAGGTGCGCACCCGTTTTGCCCCCTCCCCCACGGGATACATGCATGTGGGCAATCTGCGCACGGCGCTGTATACCTGGCTCATCGCCCGCTCCCACGGCGGCACGTTCATCCTGCGCATTGAGGACACCGACCAGAGCCGTCAGGTGGAGGGTGCCGTGGACGTGATCTACCGCACCATGGCCGAGTGCGGCCTCACCCACGACGAAGGCCCCGACGTAGGCGGCCCCGTGGCGCCCTATATTCAGTCCCAGCGACGGGACACCTACGGGAAGTACGCCCAGCTGCTGGTGGAAAAGGGCGCCGCCTACTACTGCTTCTGTGAAAAAACCGAGTCCGAGGAGGACAGCGGCGATTTCGGCCGCGCTGCCGATCCCTGCCGTGAGCTGACGGCGGAGCAGGTGGCCGAGAAGCTGGCGCAGGGTCTGCCCTATGTCATCCGCCAGAAGATCCCCGCCGAGGGCACCACCACCTTCCGCGACGCCATCTTCGGCGACATCACCGTGGAAAACAGCACCTTGGACGACCAGGTGCTCCTCAAGCGCGACGGCCTCCCCACCTACAACTTCGCCAACGTCATCGACGACCACCTCATGGGCATCACCCATGTAGTCCGCGGCAGCGAGTATCTCTCCTCCGCCCCCAAGTACGACCTGCTGTATAAGGCTTTCGGCTGGGAGATCCCCACCTATGTCCACTGCTCCCCCGTCATGCGTGACGCCCAGAACAAAATGTCCAAGCGCCACGGCGACCCCTCCTACGAGGATCTGAAGGCGGAGGGCTATCTCACCGAGGCCATTCTCAACTATGTAGCCCTTCTGGGCTGGAGTCCCAAGGGTGAGCTGGCGGAGCAGGAAATTTTCACTCTGCCGGAGCTTATAAAGGCTTTTGATATTGCCGGCATCTCCAAGTCCCCCGCCATCTTCGATCGGGTGAAGCTGGATCATTTCAACGCCGTCTACCTGCGCTCCATGGCGCCCGAGGCTTTCGCAAAAGTCGCCGAGCCTTACATCCGCCAAACGGTGAAGGGCGATTTTGACATCGCCGCCATCGCCGCCTTGCTGCAGGCCCGCTGCGAGCGCCTTTCGGACATCCCCGAAAAGGTGGATTTCTTCGACGCCTGTCCGGCGTATGACATAGAGTTTTTCACCAATAAAAAAGCCAAGACCGATCCCGAAGTCTGCAAGGCTATGCTGGAAGCGGCCATTCCCATGCTGGAGGCGCTGCCCGATTGGACGGCGGACAGCGTACACGACGGGCTCATCTCTCTGGCCGAAAAGCTGGAGGTCAAGAACGCCAAGCTCATGTGGCCTGTGCGCATCGCCGCCGCCGGAAAGCTGGTCACCCCCGGCGGCGCCGTGGAGATCTGCGCCATTCTCGGAAAGGAGGAGACGCTGCGCCGTCTGCGCGCGGGTCTCGCCAAGCTGAGCCAATGCGAGGGTTAAAACAAGCCTACGGCGACAGCATCGCCTTTTTCCGTCAGGAGTTCGGCAGCACGGTCTTCACCGCCGGCTGGGCGTTTGCCGGCATCGTTCTGCTGAGCTTCGGAGCCAGCCTTCTCTTTCCCCAGCAGGCGGACGGCATCGTGGAGCATTTCGCCCAGCTGCTCTCCCAGAGCGGCATGTCCGACGGGAGCGGGCGCATCGTTTTCACCGCGCTGCTGCTCAATAACCTCTTTGCCATGGTAATGGCCATTGCCTACGGGCTGCTCCCCTTCATCCGCCTGTCCGCCCTGACTCTGGGCGTGAACGGCGCCACCCTCGGCCTGTTCGCCGGCTACTATATCCATCAGAACATCCCCCTGTGGAAATATCTTGTGGGCGTTCTGCCCCACGGCATTTTTGAGATCACGGCTCTGATCCTGTCGGCGGCGCTGGGTCTGTACCTGTGCAGAGCAGTGACCACCGCCCTGCTGAAAAAGCAGAAGGGCGCCGTCAGCGCCGCTGTGAGCCGCTGCGGGCAGACTCTGCTTTTGTGGATCCTGCCGCTGCTGGTGGTGGCCGCCGTCATCGAAACCTATGTGACACCCGTTTTGTTTCAAGCGGTGTTATAAAAAACTGCCGCATCGTGCGGCGAAAGGAGTTTGCAATGGACGAAAACATCAAAAAGATCCCCGAACTGTTCGGCAGCATGGTCTTCAATGAGGACAAAATGCGACAGCGCCTGTCTGCGGACGCTTATGACGCATGGAGGCAGTGCATGACCCAGGGCACCACCCTGCCCCGCTCCATTGCCGACCAGATCGCCGCCGCCATGAAGGACTGGGCCACGGACCTGGGCGCTACCCACTATACCCACTGGTTCCAGCCCATGACCGGCGTCACCGCCGAAAAGCACGACAGCTTCATCACCCCCTCCGGAAAGGACTCCGTGATCATGGAGCTGTCCGGCAAGGAACTCTCCCGCGGCGAGGCCGACGCCTCCTCCTTCCCCTCCGGCGGCCTGCGTGCCACCTTCGAGGCGCGGGGCTACACCGCCTGGGATCCCACCTCTTACGCCTTTGTAAAGGATAAGACCCTCTATATCCCCACCGTGTTCTGCTCCTACAGCGGCCAGGTGCTGGATAAGAAGACCCCCCTGCTGCGCTCCATGAGCCGGCTGGATCAGCAGAGTCTGCGCATTCTGCGTCTTTTCGGCAACACGGATGCCAAGCATGTGATCCCGCAGGTCGGCCCCGAGCAGGAGTATTTCCTCATCGACAAGAGCATGTACCACAAGCGCGAGGATCTCAAGCTCTGCGGCCGCACCCTCTTCGGCGCCCGTCCCCCCAAGGGTCAGGAGCTGGACGACCATTACTATGGCGCCATCCGTCCTCGGGTCGCGCAGTTCATGCAGGATCTGGACGAGGAGCTGTGGAAGCTGGGCGTTTTCGCCAAGACCGAGCACAACGAGGTAGCCCCCGCCCAGCACGAGATCGCCCCCGTATATACCGACGCCAACACCGCCACGGATCACAACCAGCTCACCATGGCTCTGCTGAAGAAGGTGGCCGACCGCCACGGTCTGGTCTGCCTGCTCCACGAGAAGCCCTTTGCCGGCGTCAACGGCAGCGGCAAGCATGATAACTGGTCTCTGGCCACCGACACCGGTGAAAATCTTCTCAAGCCCGGCAAGACCCCCAGCCAGAACGCCCAGTTCCTGCTGTTTCTGGCGGCGTTTGTCAAGGGGGTGGACGAATATCAGGACATTCTCCGCTGCTGCGTGTCCTACCCTGGCAACGACCTGCGTCTGGGCGGCAACGAAGCGCCTCCGGCGGTCATCTCCATTTTCCTTGGCGACGAGCTGACGGCCGTGCTGGACTCCATCATTCAGGGCACGGAATACGTGGATATGACCAAGAAAAAGCTGGAGATCGGCGTGGATACCCTCCCGGAGATCCCCCAGGACACCACCGACCGCAACCGCACCTCTCCCCTGGCCTTCACCGGCAACAAGTTCGAGTTCCGCATGCTCGGCTCCTCCCAGTCCATCGCCAGCCCCAACACCGTGCTCAACACCATCATGGCCGAGGAGCTGGGTCAGTTTGCCGACATTCTGGAAAAGGCCGAGGACTTCAATTCCGCCCTCCAGACCCTGCTGCACGACACCTTCAAGGCGCACCAGCGCATCATCTTCAACGGCAACGGCTATGACGACTCCTGGGCGGAGGAGGCCAAGCGCCGCGGGCTGAGCAACCTCCGCGACACCGTGGACAGCATGCCCGCCTATATCGACGGGAAGAACATCGACCTTTTCACCAAGCACGACGTCTTCTCCTCCGAGGAGATGCACGCCCGCTACGGCATCCATCTGGAGAATTACTGCAAGATCACGGCCATCGAGGCCAACACCCTGCTCTCCATGATCCGCCGCAGCATCTTCCCCGCCGTGTCCCGCTACACCGGCGAGCTGGCCGAGACCGTCCAGCGCAAAAAGGCGCTCTATCTGGACTGCGCCGCCGAAACGGAGCTGCTGCAGCAGCTCTCCGAGCTGAACGGCCAGCTGTATGACACGGCCAAGGCCATGGCCAAGGCGCTGGAGAACGCCCCCGCCTCCGAGGGGGACATCGACTCCGCCCGTTACTATCGGGACGTTGTGTACGCTCTGGAATACAAGGCCAGCCATCTGGTGAACGCTTTGGAGACCCACACCGCCGCCGAATTCTGGCCTTATCCCACCTACGCCGACATTCTTTTCAGCGTGTGAGCCGTGCAGGAATTTGCAATATAGAAAATTAATATGGGAAAAATGAACGATCCCCGTCCGTCCGGAGCCACCCCCTCCGGACGGACGGCTCCCCCTTGGCGCCGCGCCGTTGCCGCCGCCTTTCCCCACACCGTTCCGGTGCTCACGGGGTATCTGGTGCTGGGCATTGCCTACGGCGTGCTGATGCAGGCCAAGGGCTTCGGTGCCCCTTGGGTGCTGCTGATGAGCGGGGTGGCCTTTTGCGGGAGCATGCAGTTTGCGGCCATCTCCCTCTTGACCTCCGCCTTTGACCCGCTGGGTGCCTTTGTCATGAGCCTGATGGTCAACGCGCGGCATCTGTTTTACGGCGTGTCCATGCTGGAAAAATATCGGGGTCTGGGCGGCGCAAAGCCCGCGCTGATCTATCTTTTAAGCGATGAGACCTTTTCCATCGTGTCCTCCGTAACGCCGCCGCAGGAAGTCTCGGCCAAAGATTTCTATCTGGCCGTGTCGATCCTTGACTATGTGTATTGGGTGGACGGTTCCCTGCTCGGCTCGCTGGCAGGGCAGTTCATCCGCTTTGACACCACGGGGCTGGACTTTGCCCTGACGGGGCTTTTCGTGGTGCTGTTCATCGAGCAGGTGACCGACCCGCAAAAGCGCGCCGGCGGCATCATCGGCCTGGCCTGCAGCGTGGTGGCGCTCACGATCTTCGGCGCCGACCGCCTTGTGATCCCCGCCATGGTGCTGGTGCTGGCCGCTTTGCTGATAGGGAGGAAAAAACTATGACACTCACGACGACACAGGCGCTCCTCATTGCGCTGGCCGTGACGGCGGGCACCGTCATCACCCGCTTTCTCCCCTTCCTCCTCTTCCCCGACAGCCGCCCCGTGCCCAAACTCATCACCTACCTCGGCCGCACGCTGCCGGCTGCCATGATGGGACTGCTGGTGGTCTATTGCCTGCGGAACGTTTCCATCGCCGCTGCCCCCCACGGCCTGCCGGAGCTTATCTCCATAGCCGCGCTCACGGCGCTGCACCTGTGGAAGCGCAACGTGCTGCTGTCCATCGGCGTAGGCACGGCGCTCTACATGCTTCTCGTTCAAGTCGTATTCGTATAATTTTTAAGGCTCTCTGCCCTTGGGCGGAGAGCCTTTTCTATTCATCCAGCCATCGCCCCAGCCTTTGCAGCGGCGGGCGTAGAGGCAGACCCACCAGATAGCCGCAGGCGCAGCCGACGGTGTTGGTAATAAAATCGGTTATGTCGCAGGAACGGTCAAAAAACGGCTGCACCAGCTCAATGGCCGCGCTGCAGACCGCCGCCTGCAAGAGCGTCAGAAAAAGCCCCCGCCCCGTGCGCAGGGGCACAAGCACGCCGAAGGGCAAAAAAAGCAGCATGTTCAGCAGTATCTGCCCCACGCTGTTCCCCCACCCGTGCAGCAGATCCCGAAACGGCCGCAGGTTCACGGCAAAGACATGCTCCGCCACATAGGGCAGCCTGCTCACCACCGGCAGAAGCGTCACGCGCAAAATGCCGCAGAAATAGATATACAGCCCGCAGCTCAGCAGAAACCGGCTGCGCGGCCACTTGCGCCGACGCGGCAGAACAAGCAGTACAAACGCCAAGGTCAGCACACACAGATCCGGCAGCACAGACGCTTCCCCCTCTTCCCAGAGATAATATCCAGTATATCACGGCGCGGCAGCATGATATGCCTCTCCCGATTTTTTATATGGTTTTTACGAAAAGGTATTGACAAGTAAACGATGGTTTACTATACCATCGGTAAACGAGCGTTTACCGCAAAGGAGCGTGTTTTTTTGAATCAAACCAAAGAAAAAATCATGCAGACGGCACTGCGCCTGTTTGCCCGCGACGGCTACGAGGCGGTGCCCGTGAGCGCCATTGCCGGCGAGCTGGGCATGACCAAGGGTGCCCTGTATAAGCATTATGCCAATAAACGCGCCATTTTCGACAGCATCGTGGAGCGGATGTATGAGATCGACGCCCAGCGGTCGCAGGAATTCTCCGTGCCGCAGGAGGAGTATGCCGCGGCTCCCACGGCCTATGAAGCCGTGTCCGCGGAGGCCGTCCGCGCCTTCACGCTGGCGCAGTTCGGCTTCTGGACAAAGGACGACTTTGCCGCAAATTTTCGCCGGATGCTCACGCTGGAGCAGTACCGCAGCGAGGAGATGGCGGCGCTTTACAGCCGGACGCTCACAGCGGGGCCGGTGGCGTACATGGAGGACATTTTTCGTGAGATGATGGCGCGAGGCGTCCTCGAAAGCGGCGACCCGCGGCAGCTGGCGGTGGAGTTTTACGCCCCCATGTTCCTGCTGATGAACCTGCCCGACGAGGCGGAGGGCACGGCGCTGCTGGAGCGGCACATAGACAACTTCATGCGCTGCCGGATGGGCGGAAAAAGCGGTGGAAATCATGTTGGATAATATTGCTTCAAATGCGGCTGCAAATGCGGCTGTGGACATGAAAATGTACGGTCTGCGGGAGCAGACAGCCTATGAAAGATACGACGGCTGCCTCATCGGCCGCATTCTATCCCAGGAAAAGGGGCAGTACCGCCTGATATGCGAAAAGGGTGAGCTGCCGGCCGAGCTGTCGGGTCGGCTGCGGCACCGGACGCCCGCCGTGGGAGATTTCGTGCAGGCAGACTGCGGCGAGGGCGACGGGCTTGCCATGATCCGGAGCGTCCTGCCCCGAAAGAGCGTGTTTCTCCGCCGCTCCGCCGGCACGGCTCACACCAGTCAGGTGGTGGCGGCCAACGTGGACACGGTGTTTCTGTGTATGTCTTTGAATCAGGACTTCAATCTCCGGCGGCTGGAGCGGTACCTGACCGTGGCGTGGGACAGCGGCGCGCGGCCGGTGGTCGTGTTGACCAAGGCGGATCTCTGTCCGGACGTGGCCTCCCGCCTTCGAGCCGCGGAGAGCTGCGCCATGGGCGTGGATATTCTGGTGGTCTCCGCCTTGGCGGAGGACGGCTATGACGCTCTTCTTCCCTATATTCGTTCCGGCGAAACGGTGGCGCTCATCGGTTCCTCCGGTGTGGGCAAATCCACCCTTATCAATCGTCTTTTGAGCGAGGAGCGCCTGCAGACGGGCGGCCTGCGCCACGACGGCAGGGGGTGCCACACCACCACAAGGCGGGAGCTGCTTTTGCTGCCTCGGGGCGGTCTGGTCATCGACACGCCGGGGATGCGGGAGCTGGGTCTGTGGGACGCCGGCGCGGGGCTTGACAGATCCTTTGCCGACATCGAGACTCTGGCCGCCCAGTGCCGCTTTGCCGACTGCAGCCACACCGGCGAGCCGGACTGCGCCGTAAGAGCCGCCCTGTCAGGCGGCACGCTCTCCCGGCAGCGCTGGCTCTCCTATCAAAAGCTCTCCGCCGAGAACGCTTATGCCGCAGACACGGAGGAGTATCTGGCTCAGAAAAAAGATAAATTCAAAAACATTGCAAAAGTCAATAAGTTGAACCGAAAAAAGTGAGGAATGAATATCATGAAATATCCTAAAAGCGAAAAATACAACACCCCCGCCCTCCAGAGCAAGATCATGGGGCCGAACCCCGTGAAGCTGGAGGAGGAGCTGCTGCTGCACCACCGGATCCCCCAAGGCGCCGTGGTGTGCGATCTGGGCAGCGGACAGGGGCTGACCAGCGTGTTTCTGGCCAAAGAGTACGGCTTCACGGTGTACGCCGCCGACCTCTGGAGCGATCCGGAGGAAAACCGCCGTTTCTTTGACGAAATGGGGCTGTCACGGACGCAGATCATCCCCGTGAAGGCCGACGCCGCCGCTCTGCCCTTTGAAAAAGAGTTTTTCGACGCCGTTGTATCCACGGATTCCTATAATTACTTTGGCCGCGACGAAAAATATCTGGACGAGAAGCTGCTCCCGTTTGTGAAAAGCGGCGGGTACATCTACATCGCCATCCCCGGCATGAAAAAGGACTGCCATGAGCACCTGCCGGCGGAGCTGCTGCTGTCCTGGACGCCGGAGCAGCTGGACTATATGCACGACGCGGCGTACTGGCGGGACATGGTGCGCCGGTGCCAGGGCGCCGAGGTGCTGTCCGTCAGCGAAATGGAGAGCAACGAGGAGGTCTGGGACGACTGGCTGCGGCAGGAGAACGAGTACGCCGTGGGCGACCGCAAGGCCATGGAGGCCGGCGGCGGGAAGTATCTGAATTTCATCGCCATCGTGCTGCGGAAAAAGTGAGCGGGCAGAATTATTATAGACAGGGCAAGACCTCCGGCACCCGCCGGAGGTCTTGTGCGCTTTATTGATTAATTATTGATTTAATCCTGCTCTGTCCGCCGCAGCGGCATACAGGCAGACGAGGGCTGCGCTGAGCAGCACGCCGCCGACAATATCCGTGAGCCAATGGACACCGGAAATCAGCCGTCCGACGACCATAAAGGCCGTGAACGCCGCAAGGACTGCCAGCACAAGGCTGCGCAGGCGGCCGGAGCGAAGGCGGCGGCTCAGCTGCAGCATGGCCGTGGGCATGACGCACAGAGTGAGCAAGGTGGTGGAGGACGGATAGGACACCTCCAGAAATCCGTCTATAAGCACGGGGCGGTAATTGACGGCAAATTTCTCAAACAGAAGATAGGCCGCCATTACCGCGATATAAAAGGCGCCCAGCACGAGGATGCTGCCGTCGACCCGCCGCAGGCTTCGGCGGCTGATGAGCTGAACAAGACCCAAAACCGCAAAGCCGAGGGCAAAGGCCACGGGAACCAGCCCCAGCCAATCCGTGAGCGTATAAAGCGGCCAGCGGACGCCTACGGCGGCATGGACAGCTCCGTTGAGAGCGGCAAAGCCCACAGAGGAGCCGTTCGGCCCGATAGGCCGCATATCTATCAGGCAGACGGCGGCCGTCCACAGGGCAAACGCCCCCAGCAGGGCAAAACCCCAGTAAAGATTTTTCTGATATTTCTTTTTCATTGTGCACCGTTCCTTTGGTCATATAGTGGCTTGCGCCCTATACACAGCGTAGCCCAAAGGGGCGGCGGAGGCAAGAAACGGAACGTCACAGGCACGACACGGCGCGTGTCACGGCCGCTTGATAAGCAAAAGCGCCTTGACGAGCAGCAGCGCCAGCGCAAATACCGACGCATAGGATTGCTGGGCGGCCACAAAAAGCACCGCAGCGGCAGCGTTCAGCCCCAGCGAGAGCCTGACCTGACAGGTGCGCCACCGCGCGGAGCCGCCGCTTTGCAGCGCCAGCGACAGAATGCCCAGCAGCACCTGCAAAATGACTGCCGCCAAAAAAGCCGTTTTCAGATACGGCTGCACGGCAGTCAGGAAGAACAGAGAAACCGCCTGCACGGTTTCGCCGCTTCGCTGCCCAAACAGGGGGAGAAACAGCAGCAGGCTCATGCCGCAGTCCAGCAGCCCCAGCACAAGGCCGCGGATACGGCTCGCCCGCTGTCTGCCCTCTGCCTCGGCCATGGTCAGCAGCGCATCGCCGGAGAGCAGCTCGTCCACCGACACAGAAAAGAACGCGGCTATGGCCTTGAGGGAGTCAATATTGGGAAAGCCCCTGCCTGACTCCCACTTGGAGACGGCCGTGCGGGAAACATAGAGCGCCTGCGCCAGCTCCTCCTGCGTGAGTCCCCGCTGCCTGCGGAGATTTTGCAGCTTTTCATGAAACTCCATTTTATTCTCCTTTTTCCACATGGGGTCGCGCCGCAAAATGGGCACCGGCACAGAGGCGGCCGGCGCTGTCATCGGCCTGCATATGGCTCACCGCACAGTTCTTTCTTTTGCTTGGCTCAAATAGTTTTCAGACCAAATATCGCCTCCTGCAGCAGGCGCAGGAAGTGGGCGGCATGGGTGCCGTCCATCTGGGTGTGGTGGAACTGGAACGACAGCTTCAGCGTTGCCTTAAAATGCCCCCTGTGATATTTGCCCCAGATGAGAAACGGATTGTTGAAAATGCCGCTGTACATGCCCACGGCGCCGTCGATCTCGGTGTCCGCAAGGGCAGAGGTGCCGATGACCATGCGATCGGGCAGGTCGTGGTTTTCACAGCTCTCGGCCGCCTGCTCCGTCAGGCGCAGGTAATCGGCGTTAAATCGGGCGAGATCGGCGGAAAAGGGCACGTCGCAGGAGGTGACCTCGCCGTTTCTGTTTTTTACAATGGTATTCACCGCTATGGAATCGTATTGCAGCAGCTCCTGCCCCACGGGGAGGAGATAAAACTCCTTTACCTGCGCTGCGGCTCTGCCGACGCACCAGCAAAGGAGCATATTGAATTTCAGTCCCCGCCGGCGGCTGAGCCGGAGGAGCGGGGTCACGTCCAGCGTCTTAAAAAGCGTTACCATGGGGTTGGGCGCCTGCATCCACAGGGAAAAGGCTTCGGCGCGGGTGGTGCCTTTCGGGTCGATACGGATCGGTTTCATTCTGCACGCTCCCATGGCGGATTCCCCAGCGCAGCGTTTGGGTTCGTGACCACGTTTTTCAGGTGCACAGTCCAGCAGTCACGGAGACGGGGATAGATCTTTTTATCCATTTGTCATTTCCTCCCGTATAGCAGCATCCGCGCAGGCGGGGTGCGACAGGAACAGGTGAATGCCCAGAGCGGCGTTGAAGCCCGTGGTCGCAAACACGCTGAAGCGCTCCACCACGCCGAAGTAGGCCGCCGGCACCAGCTTCATGCCCAGCGCCCCCACCAGCATCATGGCCAGCGCAATGGCAGCGCAGACGCCATAGGAGCGGCAGCTCCTGTCTCCGGCTCCGGCCACGATGATGAGCACAAGGGACACGATGGACAAAAGCACCACCGCGGCCGTGACCACCATGTGCATCACGTCCTGAAAGGCGCCGGCATAGCCGCTGGAGCTGAGGGGAAACATGCGGTAGCCAACGGCGGAAATCCACTCCATGACGGCGAACAGGTAGACGCCCAGACGCAGCAGGCGGCTCTTCTGCCCCTGCAGGCCGATGCACACGACGGTGACGCAGGTCACCTCGCACACGTTATACAGGGCGGTGAGCCGGTTCCACAGAGCAAGGGACGGCGCATCGGCGGCGCTGAGGTCGCTGACCGCCTGCGAAAGCCAGTTATACCCCGGGTAGGCCAGGGGCGCAAATAGAACCGCCGCCGTGTAGGACAAAAAGCTGAGTACGCCCAGCAGCCCCAGCCACCGGAGCAAAGATCTTTTCATAACACAGAACCTCCATTATTTTTTCAAAAATCAGCGGAACGAGCGGATCGTCACCGCCAGATGGGCGGCGCCGAAGACCAGCATCAGCAGCACCGCCGGCAAATTATGCAGCCAGACGGCGGCGCACAAAAAGTAAAGCACCGGAAACACCGCCAGCGGCAGCGGCACAAAGAGGAACGGACGGTTGAGCATCGCCACGTCACGCCCGCGGGCAAAATAGCGGAGCCAAACCATGTAATACAGGCACAGAAACGCAGCCGCGAGGTACAGCCAAACGCTGCGCAGAGTATGCGGCTCCCGACTCACCAGAAAAGTCACGGCCAGCAGGTAGGCTATGCGGCTGCCCTGCTCCACCAGCTCCAGCCAGCGGGGCGCAGGCGCGGCAGGCGCGGCCTCTCCCGCAGGCGGGAGAAGTACATAAGCGATATTGATGAGCATGGGCAGAGCAAAGATCACCAGCCCCTCCCAGCAAAAAGACAGCGTAAGATTCACAATGTCAAGCCTTCTTTCTCGGAATTCTCCGGCAGCTTAGCGGACTGTGCGCCGCAGGGCAGGTGCACCAGACGGAAGAAAGCGTGTACATGATCCCGCAGCTTCTGCAGGCACTCCTCCTCCCTGTCCGGCTGGCGGTCGCAAATGCCGATGAGGGCATTGATCGGGGCGACATACAGCAGAGCCAGCGCCTCCGGATCGCCGTCCTGTATGCAGCCGGCGGCTATGAGGTCGCGGAAAATGGCGGCGTGGTAGGCCACAAGGCGCTCCACATAGCGATGCGAGTACAGCGCCGCCAGCTCCGGCGAACGGAACTGCTCCAGGGTCAGCATTTTGCGGAGGCGGCAGATGGTTTCATCGTGCAGAGAATACGCAAAGATCTGCCGCACCTTTTCAAAGAGGGCGTCCTCCGTGATCTCTTCAAACACCGAAAAATCCCGCGACGCATCCTGCACATGGATGCTTATTTTAGCCGTATCCTGCTCATACTGCTCCGCTGCCGCCTCCACTATGGCGTCAAAAATAGCGCGCTTGCCGGAAAAATGATTGTAAAGCGAGGGAGCTTTAACCCCCACGGCGGCGGCTATATCTCCCACGCTGACGGCATCATATCCCCGCTGCGAAAACAGCTCCAGAGCTTTGGCAAGGATCTTCTTTCGAGTGTCCTCCTGTTTCATAATTCCCTCCACTAACTACCATTAGTTAGGATATTATATTTGACGATGCTGCTGTCAAGGCGATTTTTTGAAGTTATTAAAATATGGAGCTGTGCTCAGTTTTGCTGGCTTTTTCGGGGGCGGTGTGGTATAGTATCAACGATCAATATTTTTTGCGAAAGGAACTCCTATGGATATTATTCAAACCCTTGCCCAGGAGCTGGGCAAGGAACCCCGCCATGTGGAAAACGTTGTGCAGCTGCTGGACGAGGGCAACACCATCCCCTTCATCGCCCGCTACCGCAAGGAGCTGCACGGCGCCATGGACGACACCTCCCTCCGCACGCTGGAGGAGCGTCTCCAGTATCTCCGGAATCTGGACGAGCGGCGTGAAACGGTGAAAAAGGCCATTGACGAGCAGGGCAAGCTGACGGAAGAGCTGGCCGCCGCCATTGACAGCGCCAAGACGCTGGCGGAGGTGGAGGATCTCTACCGTCCCTACAAGCAAAAGCGCCGCACCCGCGCCACCATGGCCAAGGAAAAAGGGCTGGAGCCGCTGGCGCAGCTGCTGCTGGCGCAGGAGCGGGACTGCCCGCGGCCGGAGGATGCCGCGCGGGAGTATATCGACCCGAATAAGGGCGTGGAGAGCGTCGAGGAGGCGCTGCAGGGCGCCAGCGACATCATCGCCGAGCAGATCAGCGACGACGCCGCCATCCGCAAGAGCCTGCGGGCGCTGCTCATGCGGCAGGGGCGGCTGGTGAGCTGCGCCGCCACGGAGGAGGACAGCGTTTACCGGCTGTATTATGATTTCACGCAGGCCGTCTCCCGCCTGCAGGGGCACCAAATACTGGCCATCAATCGGGGCGAAAAAGAGGGAATACTGAAGGTTTCCATCGCTCCGGAGCGGGAGCAGGCGCTGCCTGTGCTGCGGCGGGCGGTGGTGCGTCCCGCCTCGGCGGCCATGGAGTTTATTAAGTCCGCCTGCGACGACGCCTATGACCGGCTGATCTTCCCCTCTCTGGAGCGGGAGATCCGCAGCACGCTGACGGAGCAGGCCAACGAGGGCGCCATCGGGCAGTTCGCCCTGAATCTGAAACCGCTGCTGATGCAGCCGCCGGTGAAGGGCAAGGTGACTATGGGGCTGGATCCCGGCTACCGCATGGGCTGCAAGGTGGCTGTGGTAGACGGCACGGGCAAAGTGCTGGACACCGCCGTGGTATACCCCACCTACGGCCAGCGCCAGAAGGACGAGGCCATTGCCGCGCTGAAAAAGCTCATTAAAAAGCATGGCGTGGAGCACATCGCCATCGGCAACGGCACCGCCAGCCGCGAAACGGAGCAGATGGCGGCGGAGCTTATCCGGCAGGTAAACGAAAGCGGTGCAAACGTCAGCTATATGATCGTTTCCGAGGCGGGCGCCTCCGTGTACTCCGCCAGCAAGCTGGCAGCGGAGGAATTCCCCCAGTTTGACGTGAATCTGCGCTCCGCCGTGTCTATTGCGAGGCGGCTGCAGGATCCGCTGGCGGAGCTGGTGAAGATAGACCCCAAGGCCATCGGCGTGGGGCAGTATCAACATGACATGCCCCCCAAGCAGCTGGACGAAGCCCTCAGCGGCGTGGTGGAGGACTGCGTAAACGCCGTGGGCGTGGACGTCAACACGGCCTCTCCCTCCCTGCTGCAGCGGATGGCGGGACTCAACAGCACCACGGCGAAAAACGTGGTGGCCTATCGGGAGGAAAACGGCATCTTCACCTCCCGCGCGCAAATTAAAAAAGTGCCCAAGCTGGGTCCCAAGGCTTTCCAGCAGTGCGCGGGCTTCCTGC
>OJAR01000075.1_pt1 | contig 35673 bp, 23 predicted proteins | sample 1589431 | NCBI WGS metagenome assembly OJAR01 (sample SAMN03283242) | human gut metagenome | biome: human-associated habitat; material: feces | host: Homo sapiens | place: Peru | collected 2012 | reverse complement strand
GTAGCGGCGGAGGTCGGTCCACTGCTCGGGTTGCATGTACATGGCTATGTATTTCTGCATCATCAGGTCGCTAAGGGTGTACTGCGAGGGATTGAAGAAATAGTGCATATTGCCGATTTCGGACGCAGGTTTGGTTTTCTCGACCTTTTCGTTTTCGAGGAAAGCTGTCACCATCCTATCCCAGCGTTTGAGGGCTGTATTGGTGCCCTGGGGCCTGCATTGGTCAGTGGGAACTGTTAGGCCTCCGGTAGGACTGGGGTTGTCTTTCTGGAAGCGGTCGAGGTGACGTTGGATGTTCCATCTCGTGGCTTCCTTGGCCAAAGCGCAAGCCTGTTCTTTATTGCCCATCCAATAGTAAGCCTCTGCCTGTATGAAGTAGAGTTCTTCCATGGTGAACAACGGAGTATAGGCATCCTTAGCGGCTGCATATGCACCGCAGTATAGCATCGGGAAGTGTGACTGCTTGAATGTCGAACCGGCACCGATATTGTTTTCAAGATAGCGCAACATCACTTTCTCGCTGGCGTTGGACGCGCTGATGGGGCCCTTGTTGGGACGGAACAGCAGTAGCAGACGCGGGTCGTTGCCGTAACCGTTTTCCTTGTCATAAAAGCCCTGCTTGAGCTCGTCTCCTTGGTTGATGACACCGAGGCAGTTCTCCATGAAGAACTTGGAAGGCACAGCCTCTGTCAGTCTATTATCACGCGACTCCCAAGCGTTGATTATGGGCTGGGACTCGGACCATTGTGCATTTTCCTCGGTCACGCCGCCATCGAAATTGTAGCGAGGCTCGCTGCCGAACCATGCGCCGTAGATTGCATCACCGCCGCGCCATGTGTCGATGGCCTTTTGTGCCGTCTCAATAATCTTTTGGCAAGTGGCTGCCGAACGGTCGATATTGGGGATATTGCGGAGCAACAGGCGAGCCTTGATGGCGTATGCCAGACCTTTCCATTTGCTGAGGTCGCCGGCGTACACGCGGTCTTGGGAGACGTCGATCTTCTGGTTTGTCTCGCAATTGACGGCCTTGCTGTAGAACGGGTCTTCTGCTCCCGGTTCGTCGGTAAGGTTGTCGGCTTCTTTGAGCATCCAGTCGTATATGGATGCCTGAGTGTCGTACTTGGGCGAGTTGCTTTCGTAAGCCTGACTGCGGGGCATGTCACCGAAGGCATCGGTAGTCAACTGTGTGGACATCAAGCGTATAACGCGTGCTATGTATTCGTAGTTGAGCGAGCCTAATGACTCGGCGTTTGCAATAAGTTCCTTGCCGTTTACACCTATGTCGTAGAAGTGACGACGCCACTGCGGGTGGCGGTTCATGGTCAGGAACTGCCAGCCGCTCTTGTATGCGTAAGTGCCTGTCTGGCTCTTGCCCATAGTGGTGAGACATTGCGACAGATAGATATTGTATTCGGCGTGGTCATAGTTCACCTGGCTGGAATAGAATACCAACACGGGAAGGCCAAGCGAGCAGGTATTGCGGTGGGCGACATCCGGGTTGACATTCTCATAGAGGACGTCATCGCAAGATACCGCAGTAACACCCAGCAGGGCAGCCAAAGCTATGGATTTTATCTTGTTCATATCTGTGTATGATAAAGTCGTGATTTATATGTATTGGTCGGAGAGATTTAGAATGTAACGTTTACATTGAAGTTGAAGCTGCGGAGGCTGGGGACGCTGTAGTTGTCGATACCCATGGAGCCTGTACCATTGGATGCGGAGGGCATCACCTGTGGGTCGGCGCCGGTATACTTGGTCAACAGGAAGAGGTTGCGGCCTGTCAGCGAGCACTTGAGGCCCTTGATGGGGTTGGAGCTGCCAAGGCGCTTCATAAGGTTGGAGAAGTCGTAGGCGAGAGTCACGTAGCTCATGCGCAGATACGATCCGTCTTCGATGAAGTTGGACGATACATTGTAAATATAGTTGTTGAATGTCGTCTGGTCAAGGATGACGGGGGTGGTGTTAGGTCTGTAGGTGCCGTCACCATTGTCTACCACACCTTTGAACACGACTTTACGGTTACGGTAGGGAACGAGCAGGGCATTCTGGCCGTTGGAGTAGAGGCTTCGGCCTGTGATATTGGCCACGTCGCCGCCGATACGTCCGTCAAGCAGGAAGGATAGCGAAAGATCTTTCCAAGTGAAAGTGGAACCGAGGCCGAGGAGGCAATCAGGTTCGCGGTTGCCTATATAGGTCTGTTTTACAGGCGAAACCTTGGGAAGGCCGTTTTCGTCGATGATGACGTCTCCGGCAGCGGTGCGCTCGTAGTCGATACCGGCAAGACCGGTGGTGGACTCGCCCACATATGCCACGGTGAAGATATCACCATACTGTCCGCCTTGGATGAGGGCCACGTTCTCGGGCAAGGAAACCACCTTGCCGCGGTTGTACGAGAAGTTTAGAGTAGCAGTCCACGAGAAGTCCTTGGTGGAAAGGATGTCCTGATTGAGGGTGAGCTCGAGACCCTTGTTCTCAATGCAACCCTCGTTACGGGTCTGTAGAATGGTTCCCGATGCGGGAGATACGCGCACGGTTACAATCTGGTTATCCACGCTGGTGTTGTAGTATGCAACATCAAGACGGGTGCGATTGCGGAAGAAACGCAAGTCGGCACCAATTTCCCAAGACTTGGTCATTTCAGGCTCGAGGGTGATGGCCTTGGAGATGGTGGGATTGACACCGAAGCCCTTGTCGGGGAAGGTGGACCATTGCTTGTAGTTGTCGCTAAACTGGTTGGCGGGAGCATCTTTACCTACCTTTGCCCAGTTGCCGCGGATTTTACCGTAATTGAACACGCCGTTGGACGATCCTATGCCGAGGAGCTCGGAGAAGATGATACCGCCGGTGAAGGAGGGATAGAAGTATGTGGAGGTCATCTGCTTGAGCGTCGAGGAACCGTCAAGACGGCCGGTTACGGACAGCTGGATGACGTTGCGATAGTCAAAACGCATTTCACCGAAGTAGCCGAACTTGTTGCGTTTGGCGTGATTCAGGTAGACGTTGTAGTCGCCTGAGCCGTATTTGAGGTATTCGTTGTCGCAGTTGTTGAGCGAGTAGAAGTCGCCATCCAACACATAGTGGATGCCACCGAGGCCTGCGCTATAGGACTTGCTCTCGGAGTATTCGCCGCCGACAAAGAAGTTAAGATTGAAATTATCGTTAATCTTCCAGTAGTAGTTACCGAGAAGTTGTGCTGTGGCACGTTCGCTACGCGAAGGCTGGAAGGTATATGTACCCATGCACTTGTCGTAAGCCTGTTTGATAGCCGAGGGGAATTCGGTTCCTATCTGGTTGCCTTCTTCGTCATATACGGGGTCGAATATGAATTCTTTGCCCGAGGTAGTGAAGCGAGGCACTGTGGACGATTCGTAGGAAGACCAACCCTTATCATAGTTGAATTTACCTGTGATGGTCAGGTTCTTGATGGGTTCCCATTGGATCGAGGTGTTGATGATGACACGCGAGCTTTCGGTGCGGCTCTTGTCCATGTAACGACTGTAGTAGGGAGACAGGGTTGCGCCTACGCGCTGGCTGTTGGTGAGGATGTCCCAGTCGTCGTAACGGTTGCCCCAGTTGGGGAGGCCGTTTTCGAGCCGGTAGTCAGCCATGTCGCGGTTGATGCTCCAGCCATAGATGGTGTTCATCAAGTTGCCGAAACCACGGGCCTTGCTGTCGATGAAGTTGGCGGAGAGCATGATTTTCATGGCCTTTGACGGCGTAAATTCACCTTTGACGAATACACCCATGCGTTTCTTGTAGTCTTTGGGAACGACGCCTTCATTGTCCATAAAGTTGGCGGAAGCATAAGCCGAGTATTTGTCGTTGCCGCCGCTGAGCGAGATGTCGTATTTCTGCATGAAGCCTGTACCGAGGAAGTTGCCGACGTTGTCATAGTATACATCGTCGCTGTTCATCTTCGGGCCCCAGCCGCCGGAGGAGTTGGCCACGTAGAAGCCATTGGCACCGCCGATATATTCTTTCTGCAAGGAGGGGAGGTTGAGCGTATTGGAGATTTCCCATCCTCCGTTTACAGCAACATTAACCTTGCCTTCCTTACCGCTCTTTGTGGTAATGATGATGACACCGTTGGCACCTTCCTGACCATAGAGTGCTGAGGCGGCAGCGCCTTTGAGCACGCTCATGGTTTCGATATCGGAGGGGTTGATATCGCCGATGGACGAACCACCGCCACGGATAGGCATACCGTCTATCACGAAGAGGGGCTCGTTGGACTGTGCGGTGTTGATAGACGAGATGGCGCGAATCACAATCTGTGATGCCGAGTTGGGCGAACCGCCGGAGGTGCTGACCCGCACACCGGCCACCTTGCCTTGCAGCGAGTTGACAAAGTTGGCGGACTGTCCGGCGAGTACTTCGTCACTCTTGAGTTCTTGCACGCCGAAGTTGAGTTTGCTCTTGGCTTGGCTCTGGCCCATGGCGGTTACAACCACCGCTTCCAATACTTCGGCATTTGCCGGCAGGTTGACATCGATAACTGTACGCGACCCGACAGTTTCGAAAACGGTCTTATGACCTACCATAGAGAAAGTCAAGACAGCATTGTCATTAGGGACATTGATGGAATACTTGCCATCAAAATCAGTGGCGACACCGGTCTTGGCACCCTTTAGGGAGACAGACGCTCCTAAGGCGGGCTCGCTGTCGGAGTCGTAGACGGTACCTGTCACGACTCGGGCTTGCGCCATTATCGTGATGAGGGAAAATAACAGTAGAAACAGCTGTTTTTTCATAACTAATTAATAATGTTTATATTCAAGGTTAACATACTTGTTTTCAATTGATTAACACAGCAAAATGTGCTACTCGAAAGATGTTTTTCCGAGAGTTTAGTTCGTCAATTGCATCACAATAGCACACCAATGATTTCCAATGATTGGTCTTCAAATCGGTTTCTTGCAGGATTTTTATACAAACTTACCGCTTTTTTCGGACGTAGAAGCATTTTGTTAAGATTGTTTATATATCCTTTGCTAACATAAATATTATTTAACATTGACCGACCATTCTCCGGACCGAGATTGTCGCTCTTAGGCTGAAAAGTCACCCCGCACGCCGTCGGCACCGCGCACCTTACCTCGCCATCCGCCCGACAGCGCCTCATTATATATACACGATATATACAACGCCTCATTATATAAAAATACAGGCATACTATGTATAATGAATCGATTGCGAAAGTGACGCATACCGGCCAAGATTAACAATCTGTTAAGAATACAAGCCAACAATACCGTACCACCAAAAAAAACGCTAACTTTGTCTTTACGAAACAGAAAAATCCAAACACGCTAAATAATGGCTACAAAGGAACATCCACACCACATACTCGTGGTGGACGACGAAGAAACCCTGTGCGAGGCGTTACGCTTCAACCTCGAGGCTGAGGGCTACGAAGTATCGGTGGCCTATAGTGCCGAAGAGGCCCTGGCACTGGACTTCCGTACATTTGACTTGATACTTCTGGACATCATGATGGGCGCGGTCAGCGGCACTCGCTTGGCTCGAATGATCAAAAGCGACCCTGCCACATCAAACATCCCGATAATATTTTGCACCGCCCGTGACGACGTCGAAGATATGGTGGCCGGACTGGAGCTGGGTGCGGACGACTATATCACCAAGCCCTACTCGTTGCGCAACGTTTTGGCACGTGTCAAGACCGTATTGCGCCGTACAACCGGAGACAGCACTACGACATCACACGCATCCCACATTCTCGAATGCTGTGGACTAAGAGTGGACACGGACAGCAAGCAATGCACCGTGGATGGGAAGGACGTAGCCATGCCGCGCAAGGAGTTTGAAATCCTGGCGACACTGATGACCGACCCGGGACATATCTTCAGCCGCGAAGAACTGCTGGCAAAGGTATGGCCCGAACAAGTGGTTGTCGTGGACCGCGTCGTCGATGTACACATCACGCGTCTGCGAGCCAAAATAGCGCCTTACGGCAAACATATTATCACCAGAGCAGGATACGGGTATGGGTTCAAGCCATAAAACATCTTACCACCATCGGCTTTTCATAGGCCTTGTCGTATACTCGTGGCTGCTGGTCGGATGTTTTGCCGTATTCCAGTATTACCGCGAAAGGCGCTACAAGGCCGATGAATTAGATGCACAATTGCAGCTAATAAACAATAGGGTACTGACCGAATACGATACCGACAGCGTCTTCGACCCTGACGTTGCACGTCCATACCCCTTCAAGGACATGCGCATTACTGTCATAGACGATGACGGGAATGTGGTCTACGACAACTCGTTGGACCGTCTGCCTGACGCCAATCACCTTGACCGCGAAGAGATTGCGGCCGCAATGAAATCGGGACACGGCTTCAGTACCCGACGACACAGCCAAAGCACGGGACAGACTTATTTCTACAGTGCCACTCGCGGTCGAGATTGCATAGTGCGCACAGCCGTCCCCTATTCGGTGCCCCTGCAAGAATTCCTGAGCGCCGACTACGGCTTCTTGTGGTTCATGATAGGTATCACCATAACCATGTGTTTCTTCGGATACTGGGTTACACGCCGTGCCGGACAAAACATCGCACGCCTGCGCGACTTTGCACGACATGCCGAGGCCGGCGACCGCATATACGACTCGCCCGGCTTTCCGCATGACGAATTAGGCGAAATATCCGGTAATATCGTACGCCTGTATTCGCGCCTGCAACAAGCCGTCATAGACCGCGACCGCGAACACCGCGCCGCGCTGAGGCAGGAGCAAGAAAAAATACGCATCAAGCGCGAGCTGACCAACAACATCAACCACGAGCTCAAGACTCCCGTGGCCTCCATGGCTCTATGCATGGAGACGCTCTTGGCACACCCCGAGATGGACGCCGCACACCGCAACGACTTCCTGCGCCGCAGTCTTGCCTCTTGCCACAGGCTGCAAAGACTATTGGCAGATGTGTCGGCCATCACGCGCCTTGAAGACGGCAGCACGGCCATAGCACGCACTGATGTAGACCTGTCCGACATAGTTTCCGAAGCGATGGCAGACAGTACGGACGCGGCCGCCCAAAAGGGTCTCACTATCACCGGCACCTGCAACGGCCCGGCAATTGTCAATGGCAACGAGGCTCTACTTATCTCAGTGATGCACAACCTAATAGACAATGCCATAGCTTACAGTGGGGGGACCGTCATAGATGTTCGTCTGGGATGCACCAACGACAATGCAATACTCACTGTAGCAGACAACGGCGTGGGCGTGGACGACGAGCATCTGTCCAGACTGTTCGAACGCTTCTACCGCGTGGATAAAGGGCGGTCGCGTCAGGCCGGAGGCACCGGCCTGGGCCTTGCCATAGTTAAGAATGCCATACTATGGCATGGTGGTACCGTCGCCGTGGCGCACAATCATCCCTCGGGATTGATATTCACCATTACCATCCCCATCAAGCACTGATACACAAACCAAATTCGTAGCGACTCGCTCAATCATCGCGATCGGTAAAGAATCTGTTGAAATTGCACAAAAAGACATCGGATGCTTCCGCCAAGTCCTTACGCCGGGCGTACAAGTCAGACAAAGCCACGTCCCCTATGACATATTTGTACTCGGCACTGCGATAGCTCTCGTCTATGTGCCGCCACGGCAGCAATGCGACAACATCTGTGGCATTGTAGCGTGCATATACGTGCAATACAACGTCATCGGTGAAGGTCGGGCGGTTGGCAAAACCCATTTTCTTGTACTCGTAGCGATAGTCATGACAGCGAGCCATGACATCGCTGAGTATGGACGATGCCGTTGGACTGCCGCCCGCGCCCTTGCCGAACATGAACTGGCGGTCATAACACTCGCCGCGTATGACCACGCCGTTGTACTCATTGTCCACCCCATATATATAACGGTCGGGAGTAACAAATTCGGGCATCACAAACATGGTAAAGCGGTCGGGAGCGACTTTGGCCACCTGTGCCACAAGCTTGATTTTTGCCCGTTTTTCGAGCGCATAGCTGATATCGTTGTCATTTATGGACTGTATTCCATAAGCAAAAACCCCGGCAGGAGACACGTACACGCCCAAGGCGTGCATCGTAATGATGACCAACTTATTGAGTGAATCTATGCCGCTTAGGTCAAGCGATGGGTCGCTCTCGGCAAAGCCCAAGCGTTGGGCCAAAGCCAAGGCCTCGCCATAGCCTTCACCATGGTCGAAGACGCGCGAAAGGATGTAATTGGACGACCCGTTGAGAATGCCGCGAACCTCCAGCAACAAATCGTTATCGTAGTACTCCTCAAGATTGCGTATCACAGGAATCGAGCCGCATGACGAGGCATCATAGAGCAGCGCCCCGCCGCCGGAGCGTTGCAGGGATATGAGTTCGGGTAGATGGGCGGCTATCATGGCCTTGTTCCCGGACACAACCGACAGACCGCGCCGCAAGGCCCGGCTGACGATACCGAAGGCTGCATCGGCATCGTCTATAACTTCGACAACAAGATTTATATCATTGTCATCGAACACCTTGTCAGCGTCATCCGTAATCAGAGATGTCGCAATGTCCGCAGGTCTGGGGCGATGTATATTACGCACAACGATATGGCGTATGGAGGCATGAGCATTGGCGCAGGTCGAGAGTACACGACAAAAAGCTGTTCCCACCGTACCAAGCCCGAACAAGGCTATATTGAGATGTGTGGATTGTATTGGCATATCCTATTATATTGAGACTAAATAAATTGTGTAAGAATGGAGTTAAGCTGTGCATGTTCGACCAAAAATCCGTCATGCCCCATCGGCGAGTCTATTTGGCGATACACTGCATTGGGTATATCGGCTGCGAGACGCTGCATGTCCTCCGGTGGGAAAATGATATCGGATGTGATGCCGACAACTATCGTTGGAGCGGTTATACGCTTCAAAGCGGCCTTGACTCCGCCGCGCCCACGCCCGACATCGTGCGTATCAAAGGCGTCGAGTATCGAGATATACGAATAGGCATTGAAGCGTTGCACAAGTTTTTGGCCTTGGTGCCGCTGGTAGGTACATGCGCGATGCGTTGTCGGGATGCTATCAGAACTTTCAATATCGCGCTGCGTGGCGTTATACCCGCTTCGACCACGATACGTCAACATCCCAATGGCACGCGCCGCGGCCAGTCCCGCTGCTCCCGCGTCCGGTGTATGCGCCCCGAAGGTGGCGTCCGCACGTATTGCCATACGCTGAGCCTCATCTATGGCCAAGGCCCAGGGCGTAGCGCATGCGTCGGTAGCTATGAGCGCAAGTGTGCCAATGCGCAAAGGTTCCTGAATGGCCCATTCGACAGCCTGAAACCCACCGACACTACTGCCCACAAGTGCGTGTATGCAGCCAATGCCCAAATAATCGGCCAGTAACTGATGTGCCCGCACCATGTCGGCTATGGTGACAGCCGGGAAGTCCTCGTAGTAGCAATGTCCTGTAGAGGGGTTGACACTCAAGGGCCCGGTAGTACCATAGCATGAACCTAAGATATTGGCACACACTATGCAATACTTCTCCGGGTCGAGAAAACCACCGGTCTCCACCGTATGCGGCCACCAGTCGGCCACCTCGCTATTGGCCGTTAACGCATGACATACCCATACGACATTGGAACACTTGGCATCGGGCTTGCCGTAGATGTGGTATGCAATCTCCAGCCCTTCGATAGAACCGCCCTGCTCGAGAACGAAAGTCCCGGGATGACGATATGTATGCGGATTATTCATCGAAGTCTATATTACTGAATGCTTGTTCGAAATCGGCAATAATATCCTCGACATCTTCCAGCCCCGGCGACATACGTAACAGCGTGGGGGTGACTCCGGCGGCAATTAAATCGCTTTCGCTGAGCTGCCGGTGTGTGGTGGAAGCGGGATGGGACACGGCGGTAATCGAATCACCTATCATTGTCTCATGCACAACCAATTGTAGCGACTCGACAAAGTTTATTGTCGTCTGCAACGTGCCGCGCAATTCGACACATAGCACCGCACCAAGGCCATCGCGGAAATACTTGGCTGCATTTGCATGGCCGGGATGGTCCTCAAATCCTACATAGCTCACGGCTCTGACCTTAGGATGCTTCTTGAAATATAAGGCCAAACGTTGGGCCGACTGCACTTGATGACGCACGCGCAGCGCAAGCGTCTCCACGCCCAATGCCAGCAGATAACTATCAAAAGGAGACGGACATACGCCAAAATCGCGCATACCATCGACACGGCACTTCGCTATAAAGGCGGCCTTGCCGAAGGCATCGCAGAGATTGAGCCCGTGGTAGCCGTCATCCGGGCCGGCAATATGCGGGAAGCGACCCGATGCGACCCAGTCAAAGTGTCCGCTGTCAACGATGATACCACCCATGGTTGTACCATGTCCGCCTATCCATTTGGTGGCGCTGTCAACGATGATGTCGGCGCCAAAGTCAAAAGGATTGCACAGGTATCCGCCGGCGCCAAAGGTATTATCTATTACCAATGGGACATTGTAGCGATGTGCAACGGAAGCAAGACCCTCAAGGTCAGGCACATAGCATGTCGGATTACCCATGGATTCGGCATATATGGCGCGTGTTCCTCCATCTACAAGAGCTTCAAAAGCCTCCGGGTCGGTGGATGAAGCTATGCGCACGTCCACTCCCAAGCGGTGCAACGTGTGGCGATACAGGTTGTAGGTACCACCGTACAACAAGGGCGATACAACGATATTCTCGCCTTGAGACGCCAGCGATGTAACGGTGAGTACGACGGCAGACATGCCTGAGGATGTAGCCAAAGCCCCTACTCCGCCGTATAGTGCAGCCACGCGCTCCTCATAGGCACTTGTGGTGGGGTTCATCAGTCTGGTATAAATATTGCCGCCGGCGCTAAGGTCAAAGAGCCTCGCCGCATAATCACATGTAGGGAAACGATAAGCCGCCGTAGGATAAATGGCAAGTCCGCGGGCGCATGTCTTGTCGTCCTTGTCCAGTCCGGCATGGATCTGGCGTGTCGCAAAGTGTAGCTTGGTGTAGTCCATTGTGCGTTGTATTATGTTGTTTCTAATTAGTGCATACAAAAAGCGCCAACCCCGTGTGGGAGTCGGCGCGATGTCTTATCAATACTCGTAATAAAGGTATGCGTGAAACATCTACATCCGACTCCCTGAGCGTCGCATGCACATCATCATACCCATGGACATGACTGCTGTCAATGTCCGCGGTGTCATTGTCGATGCTATGTGCATGTTGCGTTTCACTGTCGGATTATGTTTCTGCATTTTGCAAGGCCACAATCACCTTCGGGGCGTCCGGCCTTGATTTTCGGCTGCAAAGTTATCAATTTTCCACCAATTATCAAAAGAAAAATTCATTTTGCCCGGCGCAGCAGCCATCACGCATAGTCGCGCGCGCGGCCACACAACGAGCTAATCAGCGGCAGCAGTGCGACTTGGCGGCACAAAATACATCAGGGCACGGGCGTGCCGAATACGCCGAGGAAGTACGTCGCCACTTGGACGTAAATGACCAGGCCGACTATATCATTGGATATTTGAATAAAAGGACCGGTGGCAAGTGCGGGGTTGATGTGCAACTTTTCGAGTGTCAGCGGCACCACCGTGCCCAGAATTGTGGCAAACATCACCACAATAAACAGTGATACTGCCACGGATATAGTCACTGCAAATTCATCGGGCAATGTGATTAGATTGTACACTAATACGACAGAAGATATTATCGTGGCATTCATCAGACCTATAAGCACTTCCTTACCTAATTGTCTACTGAATTCCTTGATTTCGAGCGTGCCGTTGGCCAAAGATTGCACCACGATGGCCGAGGCCTGCACACCCACATTACCGCCTGTACCACCGATAATCGGGATAAAAAGCGCCAGAGCCGTGACGGCCTCCAACTTGGCCTCAAAGGTGCCGAGGATGAGCGAAGCCAAGATTCCGGAGGCAATACCTATAAGCAGCCACGGGATGCGGGCCTTGGTCTGTGCAAAGATGCTGTCATCTGCATCGACGTCACTCGAAAGACCGGATGCCAATTGGTAGTCGCGTTCTGTGCTTTCGCGAACCTGGTCCATAACGTCATCGACGGTGATACGTCCCAGCAGACGGCCTATCGAATCGACAACGGGCATGGCCACGAGATCGTACTTTTCGAAGTCAAGGGTAACATCGTCTATAGGCGTGTCCACTTTCACACTCACGGGGTCAGTCTCCATGACGTGTTTGATTTTTGACACCGAAGGATGCGTAATCAGCTTCTTCAGGGGCAGCACGCCTCGCAATCTGTGGTCATCATCGACAACATATACGTAGTATATTTCGTCCATATCCTCAGCCTGCATACGCATCTGCTTGATACACTCAGGCATAGACCAATTCTCGTTGACGACTATCATCTCCGTACCCATAAGGCCGCCGGCGGTATCTTCATCGTACTTCAACAGGTCGATGATGTCGCCGGCCTGCTCGACGTCGTCTATGTGCGAGAGGATTTCATCGCGGTCCTCCTCGTCCAATTGCTGTATAAGGTCTACGGCATCGTCTGTGTCCAAGTGGTCTATCTGCTTGGCAATCTGCTCGGCAGGCATAGCATCCAATAACTTACGCCGGTCGTCTTCGTCCAATTCCATGAGGACGTCCGCGGCCGTGTCTTCATCCAGCAATTTGTACAGATATTCAGCCTCTTCGAGATCGAGGTTCTGGTACAATTCGGCGATGTCGGCCGGGTGCAGTTCCTTAAGCTCTTTACGAGCCTGATCTATATCATTGTCATGTATAACCTTGCGGATGTGCTCAAGGTATTCGTCGGTGTACTCCTTCATACTTCTTCGACGTATTTAGATGCCGCCGGCGCCGAGGCAACCAGCAACGGTTGGACAATATTGGTAAGCTCGACAAACTGAGCCACAGAGAGCTGCTCGGGACGTAACGACAGCAAGGGACTGTCAATGACCGCATCCGGGCGCAATGGCAGAGAACGCAACGAATTGCGCAGGGTCTTGCGACGCATCCCGAAGGTAGCCTTGACGATACGACGCAGAAGTTCCGGGTCGCATCCGGGGTCGATGACACCGTTACGTCTCAGGCGTATCACACCGCTACGCACCTTTGGCGGAGGATTGAACACACCCGGCTCGACAGTGAAAAGGTACTCAACATCATACCATAGCTGAAGAAGCACGCTCAAAATGCCGCGATCCTTAGTGCCGGCAGGCGCGGCCAGGCGCAAGGCCACCTCACGCTGCAACATTCCTGCGATGCACGGCACGCGGTCTTTGTAATCGAGTATCTTGAAGAAAATCTGCGAGGATATATTGTAAGGATAATTGCCTATGACCACGAAGTCGCGACCTTCCATAAGCCGGTCAAGGTCTTCGCGCAGGAAATCTCGCGAGATTATACGACGGCCCGGAGTCTGCAACTCGGGGAAGTGCCCGTCAAGATACTCGACACTCTCGCGATCTATCTCAACGACCGTAAGATCCTGAGCCTTCTGCAACAGGAACTGTGTCAGCACACCGGTCCCGGGGCCTATCTCCACCACGGGATAGCGTTCGGCATACCCGTCAATAGTGTCGGCTATGCGTGCCGCCACCGTCATGTCGGTAAGGAAGTGCTGTCCCAAGGACTTCTTCGGTTTCACTCGTTCAATCATAACTGCAAAAGTAGTTTTTTTTTGCCAAACACCCAACACCCACAGCGTCCGAATACCCGAATGTTATGAATAAAAGCAAGAGAGCGCACCATATTTTGATGATGCGCTCTCGATTATAGCTGCTTATGCTATTTTGACAGTTTCTTGAATTGGAACGGACAGTCGCGCAAATATGGATACCCTCCATTATAGTTGTTGCTGTCGATAATCCAAGTATTAGTAAAGTCAAAGTTTTTAAATGTCGAGGACTTACCTTTGTCTTCTTCTTTGAAATCGTCTGCACACCATCCACCACCTGAGTCTTTGAGATAATATAAGTTGTGGTGGTAGAATATGCCGCCATCCTTATGTGTGCCCACGCAGCCGTTACCGTGACTGACTTTGCCGACATTTATGCAGTTTTGTATTTCGCCATGGTGGTCGACATAGCCGAGGATTCCGCCATTATCGTCTTTTTGGTCTGAGGGCACCGCACCCATATTGTAGCAGTTGTGGAGCATATAATGGGTGTCGTCCCATTGCGAACCTTGCTCTTGATAGCCCAACAGACCGCCAACGTGCGACTGACCGGTATCGCTTGATATTTCGCCAAAGTTGCAGCTGTAAGACAGCTCCATGTTGCTCTCGGTGTTTGTTCCACTTGCATCATTTGTGCCCATACGACCGGCGATGCCGCCGACCATAACATCGTTACCACTGCCCTTGATATTTCCGTGGTTTGCACAATGCATCACTACGGCGAGAGTGCAGTTGAATTGTCCGATGACGCCACCGACATTGCCGCCTCCGCTATTGGAGACATTGCCATAGTTGGCGCAATAATCTATTTTATGCAGCTTGTCGTAGAACTTGTGATCATACAGATTTGCAATCAGACCGCCGGTGTTTCCGCTACCGGTAATATTGCCGGCATTGACAGCATTGGCGAGAGCAAAGTTGCTATTAGAATTAATATACTCTACATATCCGAATATGCCACCAGTTTTGTCAGAGCCTTCAACATCTGCATAGTTTATGAGATTTTCGAAGGATGACGCCGAGTAGAATTTCATATATCCGACAATGCCGGCGGTGCACGAGGACTTATTGTTGGTAATCTTCTGAGAGTTATTAAAGCAGTTATAAAGCTGCCCCGAGCTCCCGTTAACCATCATGCCGATGATACCGCCTACGTTTTGCGAGCCGACTAATGTGCCCGTAAAACAAATATCTTTCAGTACAGAGTTCTCTGCCGTACCGACGATGCCGCCTACGCATGTGGCATCGGTTCCATCGCCTACGGTGCCGGCAAACGAGCTTTCAAATGTCGAAGCGGCAGGTATGCCATCACAATCCCGGAGTTTTTTATCAAAATGAGCGCTGCCTATAATCGTGCTGCTTTTGGCATATCCGACAATACCACCGATATTTTGGGGACCACTTATGTGCATTGAGTTTGAAAGAACAAATACTTCAGTGTTCAACGTCGTTGATTCGAGAATGCCGCAAATGCCGCCGACGTTGGTCTCCGTACAAGATATTCCGGTATTGATATAGAACTTGCTACCCGAAAAATTTGCATAGGACAGTCTGCCGGCAAAACCTCCGATATTGCTAACACCTGTCACCTTCACAAGCGCATTGTCGGTTTGCTTGACTGACGATGTTTTGTCAGAGCCTTCAAATTTGATATTGAATTTGTTTCCGTTGACCTTGCCAAAAAAACCGCCTACACAATCCTTGCCGCTGGCAACCGAGCTAAATACACATTTTTCCAATGAAACATCTGCCGACAAGTTGGCATATCCCACCATGCCGCCGACATTATTGCCTCCATATACAGGCGCATTGATTGAGATGTTCTTAGCCAAGCAAGAAGCAACGCTGTTTAGCGACCCGAACAGACCGCCGGCATTGCTCCCTTCGGCTGACACGGCCTTTACCGAGCCATCTTCGGCTTGTACGGAGTGTAAAAATGTGATGTCTTCAACATCGACAACCGAACCGCCATCGACAGATCCTACCAAACCGCCGGCATTGTCTGCTGTGGATGAAACTGAAAATGGCGAGTAGTATTGCTTTACGTTGCCGAGTTTATCCGTCTCTGTTTTACGATTGGCAAAGTTCTTGATTGTCAAGGTGCCACTGCCGTGTCTTCCAACCACACCACCGACGGCGTTGCTGCCTTGCACAAATGCCGTGAGATTGCAATCTGTAAAAGTAATATCACCGGCGACATAGCCTATAAAACCACCTATATTGGTGTGGTTGTTAGAGTTGATTGAACCTTCAACGCTGACGTTTGTAATGGTGACACTTCCCGATGATTTGCCGGCCAAAGCACCGCCATTGTCATGTATGCCCTGCATCAGGGCATTGATGGTGAGATCGTGAATTGTTGCGCCGGGAAGCAACTCTTTAAACAATCCGATATTTGAATCATTGCCCTCTGTAGCGCTACCGGTGTATGGCACATTGACAGTATTGCCTCCGCCATCGTAGTTGCCGGCAAATGATTCGCAAGCGTGATATGTGCCCATGATTATTTGACTGCGAGGAGGCACATCAAAACTTGCCGTCTGCTTAAAGAAGAGACCGAAGCCATTTGAATTACCTTCTTCGTAAAGACCCTTTTCGAATTCGTTAAAATCGCTTTTTGACGAAATCTCATAGGGACTTTCTTGTGTGCCTTGACCACGCAATTTGAATTTTCCCTCGCGCGTAGCGATCTCCTCAACCACCATTTTGGACGTTCTGAAATACATACGCGGTCCGATTGTTGTTCCGTCAGAGCTTAAGGCAACGGCATCATATTCACCATCGGGCAATGTCTTGTGATCGGGAATATACATTGTGAAGATTGGCTTGGCCCCGCTGTTGTTCACTTTTAATTCAAAGTTATACAACTTATTATCAGCATGTGAATGCAGTATGATGTGATAATTCTCCCCGGCCTCGCTAAGTCGCCATTTTATAAGTTCGGAGGCAAAAGAACTGAGCTTGAAACCTTCGACTTCTTCGACTTTATTGTCTGTAACCAACGGCTCGTCATCCTCTGAGCAAGCATACCACATGGGCAGCGTCAAAGTGAGTAGTAACGCGAATATAATGTGTTTTGTTTTCATACTTATGATGCATTATGTTTTTGTTATTGGATAGGGGCTTCCATTTCGGAATGATATGGTATCGGGAAAAATCCAGATTTATCTGTTATCTGCCACAACGGTATCGATCCTGAGAGATTTAGGGCCTTTTCAAAGAACTTTTTGTCGTGAAGTTGTTCGAGAGTAACAGATGTGGCGTTTGTATAGTGTGGCAAAACAGCATACGTGCCGCCTGAGTAGTAGAAGTTGTCTGAATAATCGACAATCGACTCTGCATGAGCGGCTATAGGGTTGAACCAGTTTGTGCCTACTGAAACGTTGCGCATAATGACAGAGCGATAATCGGCTTCGCCGGTTATGCCGCCGGCATGCGCGTTGTTGATATTGCCATCAAGATTGCCTACGTTGAGACAATCGGTGAGTTTGCAGTTTTGTTGAGTGTATCCCAAAATACCACCTACATAGTCAGACGTTGTCGTCTTTATAGTGCCAAGGTTTGTGCATTGGTTGACGACAATGGCGTTGACTTCGAAATTGGTGGCACATTCGACCATAGCGTTTGCTCCGCCGACAAATGTCAGTATTGACGCCATAATCCCGGCGGAGACTGCAGTCATTGTGCCGGCAGTGGCAAAAGATGCAACTATACTTGCCACAGAGCCTACTATAATGCATGTGCCGGCTATTGATTTTTGTACTATTTCTTTAATCTCTTGACGATGTTCCAACTCGCCGACACGCTCCTCGCGAGTACGATTTAGATTGTAGTTGATAATGGAATTGTTGTCGTCTGATGCCTGATAAAAATCCATTGCTTTATTAAAATTGTCAAAGTATCCGGTTATAGCAGCACCGTTGATACCTTGCGGCAGCTTAGCGGCATCAAACACATAAGAGTCCTGAATGGATTTTATTGTAGCTTTCACATCATTATCAATGGCTGTAGCCTTGGTGTTGAGGTTTACATTGATTTCATTCAGATCTTCTTCGGTGAAAATCCCATAAAGGCTCATCGAATATGTCACAGCATCATAAGCCACCATTGCCCAATCAAGAGTGGCTTCACCGACATGCAAGACATGGAAAAACTTCTTGAACGCTTCTGCATGCTTGACCACGTTTTGCGTGACCGCATTGCCGGTGACCGAAAGAACGGGGCCGGCAAAAACCATGACACATTCGGCTGCACCTATGACGCAACCGGCGATATCCATTCCGGTCCACACACGAGCGTCACCCGCTTCGCCGATAATACCACCGGTGGCGCGAGTGCCGTTATTATTTACCAATCCGGTATTAAGACAATAGTTTGCAACAGTGTTGTTGCCGACCCATCCGGCAATACCTCCGGCATATTTTGATGTTACCGCGACATTACCATAGTTCTGACAACCATAGAGCGCACCCCAAGTGGTTTTACCGACAACACCGGCAGCCGATTCGGCAGATGTTGATGTCACGGTACCTTGATTGATGACATTATGAAGTACTGTTATTGAGGTGTTGCCTACGATACCGCCCAAGGTGCATTGATTGTCCGCGGCTGTAATTGCGCCTTTATTATATACAGCATATGCTCCGAACTGCGCTTCTCCGCAAATGCCGCCGACAGATGTGCGACCGGAGATATTGCCGGTGTTGCCACAATTCTTTACCAGCGAGTTATTGTATAATAATTCGCCCTCATAATTGCTATCATCGTTGCCTACGCGTGTGCTGCCGATAATGCCGCCCACACCTACCGCACCGGTGATGTTGCCGGTGTTTTGTGATGAATAGATAAATGACACGCCGGTGCCGCCGGCAATACCGCCGGTGCCATACCCGCCTTTGTCCATATTTCCGCTCATGGCGCCTGTTCCGCCATTGATAGTCGCATTATTTTTACATCCTATAATCATTAGCGAGTCCACCGAGCCAACAATGCCTCCGGCACCGGTGTACCGCGCTTCAACAGAACCTTTGTTTTCGCATGCCAATACTTGAGTCATCGAATACAGCGAACCGGCGCCGACAATACCTCCCACGGCATAGTCTCCCGATACGCGAGTGCCGGCATTGTAGCAACTGTCAACAGACAAAAAACCCGTGCAATCAACAACGCCAACTAAACCGCCAACACCGGCACTGCCTTCGGGCGCTGTCACCGAGCCTCTATCTACGACACAGCCGTGTAACGAAGAACAACCGCGAATGTCGCCGGGCGATGTAGTGCCACCTACTATGGCTCCCACTGCGTAGTTGCCGGTGATGTCGGGATTTGAAACAATAACATTCTTGATTGTCGCTTGGTCTATAAATCCAAACAAACCAACGCCGGGAGAGTGCGGGCGATCTATCCATAGTCCATGAATCTTGTAGTTTTGCCCGTCAAAGACACCGCGGAAGGGATTCTCCGGAATACTGCCAATCGGCAACCAACCATAATGGCGATCTGATGATGTACATATATCCTTCATGCGGATGTCGGCCTCCATACGGAAGTGCGTATCCTTTGTCAATTTCTTATTATTGTCGTCATTGTTGGTGTAGTCGCGAAGTCGCCACAAGTGCTCGGCACTCGATATGATATACGGATCGTCCTCAGACCCCTCACCAACGAGATTCATTTCAGGATCATACGAATCTAAAACAGTAGCTGTTTGAGTCTCGGCAGATATACGTACGCGACAGCCCAAACCATAATCCACCCACGTGGTATCGGACTCGGCACCCACAGTCGGCACCTCGAGAGCCAGTAGACGGTAGACACCTGACTTCAGTCCTGTATCAAGTGTTAGTATGGATTTGCCATTAATGCGAATGTGGCTTCCCGAACGACGAAATACAGTACCATCTTCGGCTTTGATTACACATTCGAAATCAATACCGGTAAAGCCTTTCATCTCGGCTCCTAAAGTAATCTGCCTCTGTGTGCCGATATAGGCATCAGTGGGCACAGGCTTGTTTGGCTCGTTTGTATCGTCACACGAGAACATTGCCATGGCTATACATACCAAGACAATCAGATATTTTGTCATTCTAAATAATGACGTGTTTCGACCGGACTCGCCTACGTAAGAGAGGTTGTTTGCTTTTATCATCAGAAGTATCTGTTAGATTGGTTACAACGTAAAAAAACGTCCGACAAATTTAAGAAATGGTTTGAAAAAATGGCTTTTATTGACATATTTTAACACACAAACCGAAATAACTCACATATGGCAAAATAATAATATACATAAGCAGAAATATGACATAAGCAGAAATATCGATCAACGTAACATTTAGAGCAATATAACCGACACTATAGTATATAAAACGGAGGGGAAAGACTTAAATCTTTCCCCTCCGCAGTACCCGGACCCGGGCTCGAACCGGGATGGGTCGCCCCAACGGTGTTTGAGACCGTCGCGTCTACCGATTCCGCCATCCGGGCATTGGTGGCACAAAGGTACAACTATTTTTTGACGTGACAAACCGATGTTGCCGCTTTTTGCAAAAAAATCGTCCGAAACCACCTCTTCGCATGAGACGGTTTCGGACCTAACAAAAGTCGGAAGGATGTATAAGGTATCAGCGAACGTACACTTTGGCTGAAATAGTGCCGGAGCCGGTACGAGCACTTAGAACGTACACGCCTGCTGCGGCAGGGCTTGCCACCTCTGCGGCATTGGTTGCATGTGCCACTGTACGGCCTGCAAGGTCGGTCAATGTGAGTTCGGCAGCACGGAATGGTATGGAAACTAAGCCATTGGCAACAGTAACTCGAAGCACATTACCGCTATCGACATTTACTTCTTCGATACCGTCAAATTTCTCGTAGACAACCTTCATAGACGCAATTCTTACGGACTGTTGTCCTGACTTGGACGGCTCGAGGCTTAGGGAGGTCACTCGTACAGGGTAAGAGGTCATATCTTCCGTGTCGATGACTTCTTTGAGATCAAGGCGCAACGTAGTTTCCTTACCGAATGCGATAGTGCCAAAATCTTTTTTGATAGATGTTTTCCCCTGAGCATTCAGCGACACGGAGAAGTTTTTGAGATTAGAAGTTTCGGGCTTAACGACGATTTCGATGGCATCGGGCTGTGAGAACAATATCAGTTCTTTAGCCAAAGCCAAGCGCGGTCCGCGCATCGACGAGGGCTTGAAAGATATATCCAAGCCATTGGAATCATTTATCGGACTTATTTCCACGCTATTGGAAATCGAAGTACGGGTTACTTTCCATGTGTCAATTTTGATTTCCCCGTCCGGATCGAGCGGCGTATCTTTGGCCGGAGTACATTCGACAGTAATCGTGACGGAAACACTGCCGGCAGCATTTGTTCCGGTGGCTACGGTAGTGCCGTTGCGCAAACCGGTGATAATGCCGTTGTAATCAACTGTGGCGATTTCGGGTGCATCAGTTGTCCAAGCATAAGCAGCGGGATCGACACTTACATAGCGTCCGGCCACAAGTGCATGCAGCTTGATGCCCCAATGACTATGGTTATCCGTCAGGATACTCGTCACCTCGGGCGTTGCAAGCGCATTCGGGTCAACTGATACGGCTATGGTAGCATCATCAACTCCCGGCAGCGATGCACGCAAAGCGTGCATTCCGCTACCGGTGACAAAGAGTGCCGTACCATCATCCTTGATTGTTCCCATGGCCTCGTCCACCGACAGCGTAACACCTTTAACATCGGTGTCTATGAGCTGGCCGTATTGATTGTATCCGTATATTACAGGACGATAGAGTGCATATAGCGGAAGTTTGGCATAAGGGTCGGCGAAACGTATCTTGGCGATTTTTTCGTCTTTGGGCGCTTCGAGGCGCATAAATATGCCGTTGCCGACAGCGCGTTCGCTGCCATCACGCAAGACATTGAGAATACCTGCATGGGCGCTCCACATTGTCGTGGAACCGCCTCCGTCAAGGTCGAGAGCATCGTAGCATCCGAGATATCGCATCAGATCGGCGCCCTCGTAGTAGCTGACGCCGCTGCTATTGGGTACTCCGGCATCGACTGCGCACAGCACAATATAGCGGCGGTCTTGGCTGTATCCGCACAGCGAACGTCCATATTGGGCACCCGGGGTATTAATCCAACGAATGGCCGAGGTAGTGACATTATTACAATTGAGAATGCGCACATCGCCGCCGCAGACGTCGCGCACATCGGGGCGCAGACCTCCGAAAGCGGGCAGCGACATCCCTATTTCGATTTTGACGGCATCACCATCTTTGAGGTTGTCTATGAAGTCGTTGGCATATCCATTGCCGCATGACAGCACGATACCGTCGGTCGGAATGGCCGTCGAGCCGCCTTGGCGCCATGCGCCGTCCACCACAAAGTCCATAGGTGTATTGATGGCCCAACGCTGACCGGTGACTGCGGGACGAAGTATCAATTCGCGGCCTGAGCCGTCCGTACCCGTGGTTTCACCCATATAGCTGTTGTATATCATCATCTGATCACCCACACGAGGATAGTTGCAAGCTGTGGCTCCCACTACGATGCTGCCATCGGCGCTGAGGACATTGTACGACATATCAGTAGCGTCAATCCACGCGCCACCGTTGTAATCCATAATCAAGGCATTCTCGCGAGATGTGATATCTATCATGTCCGGGGCAGCCAATTTGCCGCCTATGGCACAAGTCATATTGGGATAGCCGAGTATGGAATTACCCAGCGGATGCTGTGCAGCAAAGGCGGACACAATGAAGAAGTCGCCATTTATACCCGCCAAATATTGGTATTGGTCGTTGGTGTGGCGTTTGCCCGACTCGGATATACGTTCGGCCAATGGTGCTTGGTCGTTTCCTATTTCGACACGAGGCAGCATACGTTCAGCTCCGGTGGCTTTGGTGTCAAGTTTAAGTATATAAGCCTGAAAGACGCGACTACCGCTGGCGAAACTGAAATGCGAATGTGTCAGGCCGGGACCTACATAATAGTGTTCTATTGTGTCTACTGTAAATGTTGTGCCTTGAATATCGGCATGGTCATAGGCATGTGCTCCTAAGGTTATGGCCAAAGCCGCAATGGTGCTTGAAATACGGTGTGTCATGGATTCGTGATTGTGGCATCAGCCGAAGCGGATGCCATGGTTTTATGTGATGATTTGGCGTTATATTTAGCTCCGGAGGGGAGGCCGGACCGGCCTAACCCTCCGGGCTTATTGATTTAAAGTGTTTTTCAGCGACGGCGCTTGGCGTTTTGCTTAGCCTGTTCGCGCATCAGGGCTTCCTGCTTTTTTTGCGCAGCCTCAAGGCGAGCCATAAATCCGCTCTTTTTGCGCGGTTTCTTGGCGTTTTCGAGCATCTGAGCACGCACCTTTTCTTCGCTGACGCAACGGCGGAAGATGTATGTCTGTATGATCGTAATCAACAGCGACAGGAAGTAGTAGTAGCTCAAGCCTGAAGCATAGTCATTGAAGAAGAACAGGAACATTACGGGCATCAGGTACATCATCCACTTCATGCCGGGCATACTGGTGCCGCCGGGCTGATTCTGCATATTGATACGCGTGTATATGATATTGACCACGGTCATCAGCAAACAGAACAAGCTTACATGGCTGCCATAGAAGGGAATGTTGAAAGGAAGCGTCAAGATTACATCGGGTGCCGCAAGGTCATGTGCCCAAAGGAAGGACTGGCCGCGCAGTTCTATGGCCGATGGGAAGAATGAGAACATGGCTATAAGCACAGGCATCTGCAGCAACAGTGGCAAGCAGCCCGACAATGGGCTGGCGCCGGCGCGCGAATATAGCCTCATAGTCTCTTGCTGTCGCTTCATGGCATTTTCCTGGCCGGGATACATCTCGTTGATTTCCTTGATTTCGGGGGCAAGGACGCGCATCTTGGCCTGCGACATGTAGCTCTTGTAGGTGAAGGGGAAGAGGATGAGCTTGATGAATATGGTCAGCAGCAAAATGATGATACCATAGTTGGAAATAAATCCGCTGAGGAAGCTGAACACGGGTATAACCACAAATTTATTAATCCAGCGGAAGAGACCCCATCCCAGAGGCACGAGGCGCGTCAGCTCGAGATCTTCATCGGGCGAGATGACGTCATCCAGCGAGGACAGCAGCGGGTAGTCGTTGGGACCGAAGTAGAAGTCGAAGCCGGCGACTTGCTCGTTTTTGGACGAGTACTCGAAGGTGGCGTCCATGCTCATTTCTTTGAGGCGCGGTTCGTCTTCCTTTCCCTTTATGGGGCTTGAGGCCACTTCGGCTGTTGCAAGGTTCTTGCGAGCAATGAGCACGCTGGAGAAGAACTGATTTTTGAAGCCTATCCATTTGATGCTGCCTTGCAGCTTCTCTTTTTCATCGGAGTGAGCCGAGAGATCCTCGGGACTTTCGTTAAGCAACTTGTAATATATGGCGCTGTTACGTTCCTCAAAGGTACGACCTTTTTCGTTACGCATCATTGTCTGATGCCACAGCATTCGCATCGTGGTGACCGTGGTGGGTATGACACTCTCCATATTATGCTGTTCGATGTCCATCTTGACAATGTACTTGTCCGGGATGACGGTGTACACAAATGCCAATTCGGCGCCATCAGGCAAAGGCAAAGACATACGCACGGTGCTGTCGTTGACACGTGCGGCCTTGAAGTTAAGGTCGGCGGTATTGACACGCTGCTGGTCTACAGTGGTAAACTCGAAGGAATAGCTATTGGTACTGTCTGTAAACAGCGTGATCGGCGAAGGCGGAGTCGTCGTTTCGGTCTTGTACCCGGGCAGGGTGACCGAGGCTATACGTCCGCCGCGGCTGCTAAAAGTAACTTTCAAGTTTTTGTCGCCCAGGGTGATGGTTTCGGCTTTGGCTTCGGTGTCCATAAACTGAGCCATGCCCTTGTATGCGCGTTCGTTGTTGAGCGCAGTCATCACGCGAGCCAACACGGGGGCGCCGGCGGGGGCGGCGATAATGCTGTCCACGACGGTCTTGGTTTCGCCCAGCACAACGCTTCCGGAAACATTGCCGGTGCTGTCGGCTCGAAGATCAAAGGCATTGGTGGTCAACGCATAGGTGCGAGCGGCGCTATCTACAAGGGTGCCGGCGCTGCGCACGTACTTGGCCATCTCGCCGCGAAGGCTGTCGCCCGTGAGCGGCTTGGCTACGGCCTCCGCTGTCGCGTCAGCCTGTTGTTCGGTGGCTGCTTGCCGGTGCTGTTCCTGGCTGCTACGATTGCAGTACATGAAGCCAAAAAGCACAGCACCCATCAACAGCAAGCCTGTAAGGGTGTTTTTATCCATTTGTGGTGTTTATAATGTTTTTACGTTTCTATCTGACATATCTTCAGCTATGGCTCGCCATCGTAATTCAATACCGGAGGTCGATCATGCCGTATGTCTGCTTTGTTTAACGGTTATGACTTATTCTAATTATTTATCGTTCTGTTGTTTGTCCTTATCGTAGGCTATAGCCGCACGTACAAAGGATAAGAATATCGGATTGGGATGCAGCACCGTGGACGAATACTCGGGATGGTATTGCGTACCTATGTACCAACGCAATTGCGGCACCTCGACAACTTCGACAAGATGCGTCTCGGGGTTCTCGCCTACACATTGCATACCGGCTTCCTCAAAGCGCTGTCGGTATGCTTCGTTGAATTCAAAGCGGTGGCGATGACGCTCGCGCACCGTGGTAGTACCGTAGGCCTCGGCGGTCTTGCACCCCGGCCGCAAAATACAGTCGTAGGCCCCCAGACGCATGGTACCGCCCTTCTCAGTGATGCTCTTCTGTTCCTCCATAAGGTCGATGACGTTGTCTGACGTATTGGGATCCATCTCGGTGGAATTAGCACCCTTGAGGCCCATGACATTGCGGGCAAACTCTATGACCATGCATTGCATACCCAAGCATATGCCAAGTGTAGGTATATTGTGCGTGCGGCACCAATGCAGAGCCACAAATTTGCCCTCTATACCGCGACTACCAAAGCCGGGAGCGACAACCACACCATCCATGTCGCCCAGTAGTGCATCGACATTACCCTCATTGATTTTCTCGGAATGTACGGACACCAGTCGCAGGCGATGGTCGTTGTATGTCGCGGCTTGGAAGAGCGCCTCATTGATGGACTTGTAGGCGTCTTGCAACTCGACATACTTACCTACAAGCCCGATGGTTACGGTTTCGGCGGCATTGTCCATACGTTCAAGAAAATCGAGCCAAGGCGCCATATGCGGCTCGCCCTGAGGCTCGATTCCGGTCTTGCGCAACACTATCTCATCCAAGTGCTGATGGTGCATAGTCACCGGCACCTTGTATATTGAAGGAACGTCTATGCTTTGGATCACCGCCTCGGGTGCCACGTTGCAGAACAATGCAATCTTGCGGCGCATCTCGGCATTGATGTCATGCTCGGTACGCAACACCAGAATATCCGGCTGTATACCCGCCTCTTGCAACTGCTTGACAGAGTGCTGTGTAGGCTTTGTCTTCAGTTCTTTGGCCGCAGCAATATACGGCACGTAGGTCAGATGAATGCACAGGCTGTTCTGCCCAAGCTCCCAGCGCAACTGGCGTACACTTTCCAAATAAGGCAGCGACTCAATATCGCCCACAGTGCCGCCTATTTCAGTGATTACAAAGTCAAAGCGTCCGGTATTGCCCAGGGCCTTGACATTGCGTTTGATTTCATCGGTGATATGGGGCACTATCTGCACTGTCTTGCCCAGATATACGCCTTCGCGTTCTTTCTTGATGACGCTCTGATAGACACGACCGGTGGTAACGTTGTTGGCACGTGTGGTCTGAATATCGGTAAAACGCTCGTAGTGGCCCAAATCAAGGTCAGCCTCGTGTCCGTCCACGGTCACATAGCACTCGCCATGCTCGTAGGGGTTAAGCGTCCCCGGATCAATATTGATATACGGGTCAAATTTCTGTATTGTTACACGATAACCGCGAGCCTTGAGCAGGCAGGCCAATGATGACGAGATGATGCCTTTGCCCAACGACGAAACCACGCCGCCGGTCACGAAGATGTATTTAGTTTCCACGCACTTATTTGGGATTATTGATATTAAGCCTTACAATTCTGTTGCTTTTCTGCCTTGTCCGGCGCAATGCACCGATTTTCGGAGTACTCCGAGCTATTCGAGGCACTCCGATTTCTTTGAGAGCTTGGAATCTCGCCGGAATCATCACTCTCTTCGCCTGCAAAGGTACACCTTTTCCCCGAAATCCGCAATACCCGCCACCAAGACCTTTTACTGCACATATAGCAATGTCCGTTTCTGAATTTGGTTGACTCGATTTCGAGGCATTTGTCTCATTCGTTTTTCAGCAAATTTCGAGATGTTTGCCTGTACAACCCGCCATTCGCACGAAAAATATCCAACTCGACACGTATCTATTATTTTTTACATATACTTGCGAGCCATCGATGTTCAATATCATTACTAAACATAAAACACTGGATATAAACATATAAAGAACGACAAGACCGCAAGCGCCGGAATTTTTATAGAAAAAAGCGCAAAAAAATTTTGTGGGTTCGGGGAAAGTGCGTAACTTTGCAACGCTTTCGGCGAGAAACCGGGCGCTTAGCTCAGCTGGTTCAGAGCGTCTGCCTTACAAGCAGAGGGTCGGGGGTTCGAATCCCTCAGCGCCCACCACAGACACCCTCGGTGACACGTCAAAGGTCTCCGAGGTTTTTTTGTGCCGGACCGGTCCATACGGACCTCGGCCTCACTCCGAACTGCACAACCAACGAAACCACGCGCCCTGTCGCGCATATACACATATCACATATGAACATAGCCATCATCGTAGCCATGACCAAGGAGCTGGAGCTGCTGCTTCCGCTACTGCACAACACCTCGCGCACCACCGTCAACGATTACACCTACCACACCGGCACCATAGGTCGCCACGAGGTCACCGTCATGCAATGCGGCATAGGCAAGGTGAACGCCGCCGTGGGCACACTGACTCTCATAGACACCTTCCACCCGGCCATTATCATCAATACAGGCGTGGCCGGCGGCACCGGACATGGAGCTTCGATAGGAGACGTGGTCATCGCTTCGGCCGTGGCTTACCATGATGTATGGTGCGGCCCGGGCACAGTGCCGGGACAGGCCGCCGGTTGCCCGTTGTACTTCGAGTCGCCGCTGACACCCGGGACAATAGAGCGTATGGGCGCAGACTTACGCCGCGGCGTCGTTGCCTCGGGCGACATCTTTGTGTCGCGACCCGAAGAAGTGCGGCATATACTTGAAGTGATACCCGAAGCAGTGGCCGTAGATATGGAATCCGGTGCCATTGCTCAGGTATGCCACCTGAAGAACATTCCCTTTGTATGTATGCGCGTCATCAGCGACACTCCGGGAGCGACACACGACAACATCGCCCAATACGAAAACTTCTGGGAAGACGCTCCGCGCCACACTTTCGATGTGCTACACCGACTGCTCGAGGTGCTTTGACACGACACATAACTTACACCCCTACTACGCAAAACAAGCATGTAACCATGGACAAGATAGCAAGCTTCCGCATCAACCACCTGGTCTTGCAACCGGGCATATACGTGTCTCGGCGCGACACCACGCCCTCCGGTGACGTCCTCACCACCTTCGACATACGCATGACCGCACCCAATCGCGAGCCGGCCGCCGACCCGCGTGCGCTGCATACCATCGAACATCTTGCCGCCACATGGCTGCGCAACAATGCCGAGTGGCGCGACCGAGTGGTCTACTGGGGACCCATGGGCTGCTGCACCGGTAATTATCTCATACTGCAAGGCAACCTCGAAAGCGAAGACATTGTACCGCTGATGCGCGAAATGTTCCGCTTTATCGCCTCCTTCGAGGGCGATATTCCCGGAGCTACGGCTCGCGACTGCGGCAACTATACCTTCAACGACTTGCCGACTGCACGCACCCTGGCAGCACGATTCCTGCAAGTCCTTGACAATATAACCGAAGGCAGGCTCAAATATCCCGAATGAAAGACCTCAAGGCCATACGTGGATACCGATATATCTCCGAACTGGTGGCGCGCGGCGAGGACGAGACTCAAGACTTCAAACTCACGGTCAACGACGCACGCAAAATTGCTCGCACCGTTTCGGCCTTCGCCAACAACGCCGGCGGACACTTGCTTATCGGCGTCAAAGACAATGGCGCCATCGCCGGAATACGCTCCGAGGAAGACATCTTCGTAGTCGAGCAGGCTGCCCAATGCTATTGCGAACCGCCTCAACCCGTGGACTTCACCGCATATCGTGCCGGAGATGCCGACAGCGACCGTCCCGGCGCCAAGGCCTCGGTGGTGATACGCGCATACATTGCCCCGTCAAGCTCCCGCCCGGTGATGGCTATCGAGGCCGATGGCAAACGTCAAGCCTATTTCCGCGTGGCCGATGAGAATATTGCAGCCCATCCGCTGATGGTGCAGGCGTGGAGACGCGAGGCCGACAATAACGGCGGTCACATTTATTCGGTCGGCGATGTCGGCATACACGGCGCTATCATCGACATAGTCAGTGACGGAGCCACCACGCCGTCAGCAATAGCTTTGACCACTCATACCTCGCAACGCAGTGCCGATGATGCCATCGTAGACCTGCTCGTAGCCGGAGCTTTGCGCTTTGTCTATGACGGCTCGACGTGGCGTCTACACACGCCATAGCCTCGAGACCGCAGTGGCCGTTTACAATCACTCCATAACATATCCTCCGAATTCCGCCTTCACCCTACCCCTGGAACTCACATTCCAACATTTTCCGAATGAATAGACTATTATTGCTATTGTTTGGATAAAAAAAAGGAGCTGCACCTATTTTGTCCTTGTTTAAGTTTTGCGGATTTTTTTGATGCCTATATCGGAGAATTTTCTTATCTTTGCTCCTACTATAAGTAGGCTTGGCACTAATCCGGCAATCTCATAAGTTATCCCCATAACATGTCTGACAAACAATGTCTTCAACGCTATCATGATGCACAAAATAGCAAAGCCGAGGCAATCCGATTTGCCGATTTTCATAGCCTTAGCCTCGGTAAAACGAGTGTAATATACAAAGCATAGTACACGATGACATCCTCTTCTATATACAGCTACTCCCTTTGTATTGCACTGCCGCTGATGTTGTTCTTCGGCTTTTACTTCATGCTTGCTAAAACGCCGGAAAAAGCGATTTTCGGGAACTACCTACGCTCCCGACGAATTATGGGCGCGGCAATATTGCTCCTTGCAGCCAATTATTCGGTACATTTCTTTTTCGGTATCAGATTCAAAAGTGCCGATGCCGCCATTACGATGAATCTATCCACCTATTTTCTGTGCTATTGGCTGTTCAGCTCGGCTCTAACCACTCTGCTCGACCGCTTTTACATAACACGGAAGCGACTTAGGACACATATATGCTTGTGGATTTCATATTCCGCACTTTCTTGCATTGTACTTCTCATTTTCCCGAAAGGGGACATAAGGACATCGGCATTGCTTGTTTTGGCCGCCTGTCTTATTGTCTACGGACTTGTTCTAACCAAAAGGCTACTCCACATTTATCACAGAGTCACCCGCATTTTCAAGGAAACTCATGCGGACGACCTCGGCGCCTATATCAAATGGCTTTCTGTGTTCACATACTGGGTTGTCACCTACGGAGTGGGATGCGGACTGCTGACATTCCTGCCTGACGAGTATATTTATATCTGGATCTTGTCTTCCGTGCCGCTATACATCTATATGTTCCTTTGCTATTTGAACTATATGCTGTTTTACGAACAAGTAGAGAATGCCATGGAAAGCGAGGTAACCGCGGAAGACGACATATCATGCGGTGCACAAGCCGAACAAACGCAGAAGCAAGAGACCCCGGCATACCATGCAAAAATGGCGAAAAAAATCCAAGAGTGGATTGACACCAACGGCTTTGTCCGTTCCGGACTTACAATAAAGGAGTTATCGGACTTACTTTATACCAATCGCACATACCTGTCCGAATTCATCAAGACAACATATGCAATGTCTTTCCGCGATTGGATTACCGGACTTCGCATCGAATATGCCAAACAACTGCTCACTCAATATCCCAAACTGACGGTTGCAGATATTTCCGAAAGATCAGGCTTTATTTCTCCAAGCCACTTTACACGCCTGTTCAAGAAAAATGCCGGGTGTACACCTGTCAAATGGAGAAAGAATGAATCCGAATAGCACGGCCTGTCGCTAATGAAGGCAATAGCCTGTGCAACAAAAAAAAGCCTAAACGACAATTCCAAAATATCCAAAATCACAAAGATGTGCGATTTCAACAATTAAGGCCAAATATCTACGCACAACACGTGGCCTTACATTATTTTTTTACTTATTTTTGTATGCACGATTTCGGATTGAAAGTCGACTGTTCATATTCTGCGACAGTCAAACGTGATTAATATCCGCCCCGTTTTAGTCGCAGGCAACAGACTTTTGTACAGCATCATGACGGCTCGGCATCATCATAGTTGCCGAATCCCCATATTAGCACAACCCTCATACAAAAAAAGCGACAAAAAACCCACCCGATATGAAACACATGACAATACGCCTCGCGACTATTGTGCTTATGCTGACGACGCTCATTCCGGCAAAAGCGCAGCAAACCCAATGGCTCTATGACGGCTTGTTCTACAACATCAATGACGATGGAACATGCTCGGTCGTATCGACCCTGAAAACCGGCGAAATCGTCATACCGCAAGTAGCAGTAATCGAGGGCAAAAACTACATCGTGACAGCTATTCTTGAGGGCGCATTCCAAACCAAGGACAAGATTACTTCTATCGATATACCCAATTCCGTAACATCTATCGGCGAATACGCCTTCTTAGGCTGCACGGGACTGACCACTATAAAACTGCCCGATGCGTTGGCTGAAATCAGCACGGGGACATTTTCGCTATGTACCGGCCTCACTTCCGTGGCTTTGCCAAGCGCTCTAAGCGCCATCGGATCTGAGGCGTTCTACAATTGCACCGGGCTGATTTCCCTGCATTTACCGAATTTGCTAACATCAATCGGAGACCATGCTTTCTTCAACTGTTCCAACTTGGCGGTCATAGCCATTCCCAACACACTTGAATCCATCGGCAATGACGCTTTCCTCAATTGTTCCAAGCTGACTTCCATATATTTGCCCGGCACTATAACACATATCGGGACGGGGGCCTTTTCGAATTGTAGCGGATTGACATCCGTGATTATACCCAACTCGATAACGGCTCTCGAAAGTTCGGTTTTCTCCAGTTGCAGTTCTCTGGCATCCGTTACATTCCCCGAATCACTAACCTCCGTAGGATACCACACATTCTCCAATTGCTCCAAGCTGAAATCCATAACATTACCGGCCTCTGTAACTACTATCGGCGAAAGCGCTTTCCTCAATTGCACCGAGCTGAAAGACATAAACCTTGACAGAGTATCGCAAATAAAGTACGGGGCTTTCGCCAATTGCAAAGGATTGCTTAATGTCTCCATTTTCAATGCCAAAGACGTAAATTCGGATGCCTTCATTAATAGCTCTATAAGTTCGGCAGTACTACCATACGAATGGACAGAGAACTTCAAACTGGATTTCAGTAAAACGCCAAACCTGTGGAAAGTGTATATCGGGGAAGCCACAGCAACCATTCCGCCGGATACATTCAAAAGCAATAAACTCTTTTGGATATACAGCAACGCTACCACGCCACCGGAAATCAGCACCACGACATTTAGCTCCGACACATACGACAGGGGGATATTATACGTCCCCCAAGGTTGCGTAAACGCATATAAAGGTGCAAAAGTATGGAATCTAATACCTGACATCCGAGAACTTCCATATCAGATTGACATCCCCAACGAAAAAGTATCGGTAGACATCTCACAGTCCGTCACATTGACCGCCTCCGTTGTCCCGGCATACGGTCCTCCCGTCCACATTAAGTGGTACAGTCTGAACGAAGACATCGCCACCGTAACATCCGAGGGCATCGTAACAGGCGTATCCGAAGGCAAGGCGACAATCGTAGCGTTCGGCGACGGCATAACCGCCTCCAAGGAAGTCTCCGTCATCAGCGTCATGACCCCCGGAGCTGTCGAGGACATCGCCACAGACACCACGGCCGAAGACACCGTATTCGACGTCTATAATCTTCAAGGCATACGCGTAGCCTCCGGCATCCGCAAAGCCGAATTCTCGGCCGACCACTTCGCCCCGGGCATATATATCCTGGTATCACCCCACGGATGCCGTAGAATAAAAATCTAAGGACTCCTTAGAATTGAAGCGATGAGCATAGGCCTAAGAGGCCTTCCTACACACAGCATAACATCCTAAATATCAGAAATATGAAGCACCAAATCAAGAACTTAGTCGTTTCAACGATTCTCCTCACAGCGTGCGCCTCAGCAAACGCACAAGCATTTTTCTACAACGGACTACGGTTCGAAATAACATCTGACGAAACATGTAAGCTGACATCTACACGAACAACAACAAAGTACACAGGTGACATCATAGTCCCCGAAAAAGCAATATATAATGAAAAAGAATACACGGTAACCGAAATCGTAGGTGCATTCATTGCGTGCGATGAGGTGACTTCCATATCTTTGCCCGAAACTTTAACGACCATAGGGCCCAAAGCTTTCGAGGAATGCACAAAACTCACCGCTTTGGAATTACCTAACTCGGTAACAACTATAGGCCGGCGCGCCTTCTACGACTGCCACGCGCTGGCCGAAATCACGCTGCCCGAATCCGTAACATCCATAGCGGAATCTGCATTCTCCTATTGCTATAAGTTGACCTCCATAAACATACCAAGCGCAATAAAATCCATCGGAAACTCGATTTTTGTCAGTTGCGGTTTGACGTCTATAATCTTTCCGGATTCATTGACATATATCGGAGAAAATGCATTCGCTGGCTGCAAGTTCACATCCGTAAACTTACCGGCCTCGGTAGACTCGCTTGGCAGCTTCGCATTCAACGCGTGCGAATGGCTGACAGAAATAAACCTCGACCATATATCAAAAATCGGCAGATACGCATTCCAGAACAACTTCTATCTGAAATCAGCAAACATCTTTAAAGCCCAAGATGTTGCTGATAAATCTTTCTTGGAATGTAAAAACATTGAGACCTTCGTGCTGCCTTACTACGGATGGACCGAAAACTTTAAGATGGATTTCAACAGCTTGGTCAGCTTGAAGTCCTTGTATATCGGCGAGGGTACCACTTATATACCTGACGCCGCCTTCGGCAACAAGCTCAATCTCCTGAATGTATACAGCAACGCGGCGACACCGCCGAGCATCAGCCCGACAACGTTCAGCTATGTAACTCACTACAAAGGCACGCTTTACGTCCCCAAAGGATGTATCGATGCTTACAAAAATGCAGAAGGATGGAGTATGTTCCGGGATTTCCAAGAATTGCCCTACCAAGTCGTTATTACAGACGACAATGTCTCCGTAGACATCTCTAAGCCTATCACCGTGGCCGCCTCTGTCTCCCCGGCGGATGCCACCACCGCACCCATCATGTGGTACAGCCTTGACGAGGACATCGCCACCGTTACCGCAGACGGTGTCGTAACAGGCGTAGCCAAGGGCGAAGCAACGCTCGTGGCATTCTGCGATGGCATAACCGCCACACTAAAGATCAACGTCACAGGAACTGACGCCGTTGAAAGCATCTTGACAGACACCACGGCCGAAGGCACCGTATTCGACGTCTACAATCTCCAGGGCATCCGCGTTGCCACGGGCATCCACAAAGCCGAATTCTCGGCCGACCACTTCGCCCCGGGCATCTACATCCTCGTATCGCCCAAGGGCTGCCAAAAAGTAAAAATCTAACTTAATATACAACCACAATGAGAAAATATTTTTTAATCCTCACAGCTTCAGCGGTTAGCGCACTTTGCGCATCCGCGCAGACGTCTGAAGAAAAACTTGAGAATGGGCATCAATATGTAGACCTCGGTCTGCCCAGCGGCCTGATGTGGTCTGACCGGGCAATAGGCGCGGTAGGTCCCGTAGACAAAGGCGATTATTTCGCTTGGGGTGAAACTGAGCCCAAAAATGAATTTACAACCGCCAACTACAAATTCGGACCCTTGGGCAGCTACGAAGAGATATACAAATACAACAAGGAAGACGGCAAGACAGTACTCGATCCCGAAGATGATGCCGCATGTGTACAATGGGGCGGACGATGGCGTATGCCAACCAAGGACGAATGCCTCGAATTGGAGAAGGAATGCACATGGACGCTCACCGAGCACCTGGGCGTAAGCACATACAAGGTCGAAGGTCCAAACGGCAACTACATATACCTCCACCTGTGCGGATATTTCTATGATAAATTACGCGACTACCAAAGTACCGGGTATTACCTATCCTCATCGGTATTTACGGGTACGTCAAATTTCATAAACATCACTCACGCCTATATTATTAAAGTCAACTCCCGATTCTTCTCCGGTCATTCCTCCAATAGACGATACTGCGGAAGCCTCGTGCGTCCGGTATTTAATCCAGTGTCCGAAGTGGACGATATCACGGACAGAGGTCATCGCACAGCCCCGATTGCCAAAGAAGGGCGCGTGTACTGCTCGGGAGACTTTCGCATCTATGACCTTGCAGGACGCGACGTGACCAAAGCCAACGGCTCGCTCAAAGGCGTCTACATAGTCAAGGCTGACGGCTTTGCCGGCAAGATTGCCGTGAGATAGGCATATTCCGACCGCGCCACTTGTTTCCGTAAATTCCGAATAAACGCAATGCAGGAAGACGGCACATATGGATACAATTCAACATTTTGTAGCTCTTTTCTTGCACAGCCCGACATTATTACATATCTTTCCGACTTTGACACTTTCTCTTATAACACACTACATCCCAGGCGATTATCACCGCCCGGGATGTAGTATTACTTAGTGGTCGTATT
>OJAR01000069.1_pt1 | contig 37175 bp, 55 predicted proteins | sample 1589431 | NCBI WGS metagenome assembly OJAR01 (sample SAMN03283242) | human gut metagenome | biome: human-associated habitat; material: feces | host: Homo sapiens | place: Peru | collected 2012 | reverse complement strand
CCGCCGCTGATAGTGGAGAAGGAAGCATCCTTGCTGATGCGATCCGTGAAGTAAGCGAGGGAGCCTACCAGCAGGACAAACACCATGGCCAGGGCCAACAGGCCGCTGATCTTCATGTTCTTGATCTTACGCATGATATGCTACCTCCCTTCTTACTGCTTCTCAGGCACAGCAGAGGTGCTGTTGCCCGCGAAGGTAATGGTCTCGGACATCACGGTGGTCCACGTGTTGCTGTCGGTGTTGCGGTGCTGCTTGGCCTGAGCCATATAGTCCAGAGTCACGGTGATGCCCTGGAAGGCGTTGTCGGCAGTGCCCTTAAACACCAGTACATACGCGCTGGACTTGGCGTTGCTGGTCACATTGGGCTCAGTCTCAGCTTCATCACCACCGGTACCGTTCAGGATGAACTCGGGAATGGTGTAGGTGATGGACTTGCGGTCCGTGGAGACTGCACGAGCAGCCACGGGAGACTTGCCGTCCTTGACAGTGACCTTGCCGTCTGCGGCCAGGGTGACGTCGGAGGCGAGGTACAGATCAAACTCCTCCGCGCCTGCCGTCATGGCGACGGGAGAACGAAGGACCAGGACCTCCTTGACGTCTGCGGACTTGTTGCCCAGATTGGACAGGGTGAAGTCCACGGTGCAGCCGGCGCCGGGCTTCATCTTGGCGTTGTCGCCGGTGGCGATGTCTGTCAGAGCCAGCTCCAGAGTGCCGGCCGTTGCTGTCGCCTGAGCCTGAATACGGTCAGTGAAGAAGGCGAACGTGCCAACGGCCAGCGCCGCAACAGTGGCAATAGCCAGTACCAGCGCCATGATCTTCTTGGGTTTCTTCATAGATGTGTGCTCCTTTCATAAAATTAACAGGCGCCCGGCGCCCAAGAGAGCTGGACGCGGGCGCCTGCTTTTCATGTGTTAGACTTTAACGGAGATTTGATCAGCGATACTGATCAAATCTTCTCAAAAGAGGCGGTGTACTGAGCGAAGGTCACGAAATCATCAACAGTGGTGTTGCGATGCTGCTTGGCCATGATGTCCAAGGTCACCTCAACGGTAGAATCCATGAACTTGTTGGCGGCGGCCTTGGCAAAGTCCAGATACAGGTCGTAGTCCTTGCCCTCGGCAACAGCAATGCCGTCATCCTCGATGCTGCCACTCAGGACGATGTCATTGGGGAAAGTATACACGATGGTGGTCTTGCCGGACACGGCGTCAGTGGAAATGTCGGGGGTGATGATGGTGCCATCGCCCATCTTCAGCTGATACTCAGCAGCAGTTTCGTTCATAGTCACGCTGGACACCAGAGTCAGCTGCTGGCGGACATCAACGGACTTGTTGCCGGCGTTGGTCAGCTTATAGCCCATGTCGAAGGTATCACCGGGGTTCATGATGTCGTTATCAGCGGTGATCTTGTTGTCGGTCCACACCTTGTCACGGGTGTTGGTCTGACTGTCAACCTTGTTGGCGCCCTTGCTGGACACGTCAGTAAACACCAGGTCGATGTTACCAGCGGTGGCACCGGCATTGTGGGTCTCACGATCGGTGAAGAATGCGAAGGTGCCAACCATCAGACACAAAGCCATGGCGCCGGCGAGGATTTTGGTGATGCGCTTTTTCATTGTTACAAATTCTCCTTTTTAAAAAATTTTGATGTTCTATCCGTGTGTGAATATTATACCGATACAGAAAGAACTCTTGCTGACAATATACCCCTTTAGAAATATGTTGTCAAGTAGAATTTGGATATTTTGTAAAATTTTTTCATAAAGTAATTTTAGAGACGGGAAACCCATTTCCTTTAGGTGATGGGTAGTTGACAAGATTAGCAAAAAGAAAGACGTATGCAATAAGCATACGTCTGATATGTAATGAACTCTCTCCCCTTCTGAACTATTCAAAAGGGTCTGAAGACTTCGAAGTGTTTTCGTTCGCCAAGGCATCCCGCAGCTTAGAAACCGCACTATAATATGTGTTGCGAACTGTTTCCGTAGACCAATACACTTTGGCGGAGACTTCCTGAAATGACATAGGGGCGGAGCCGGGGAGAAGACCAAGATAAAGCTGAAGTACGGTTTTTTCGCGGTTGGTCAATTGAACAGGGAAAAGAGACAGTGGGTCTTCATCTTGGAAATAAACGTCCTCAGCAGAGGCCATAGGACTGTTGCTCTGCACCGTTTCGTCATCCGGGGATGAAAAAAGCTTTGCAACGGAGAACAGCTTTTTGACTTTACCCTCTGAAACACCGGAAGCGTCTGCCAGATCGGCATATGTGGGGATATGGCCTTTTTCTGCATATATATCGTGATAAGCTCTGAATACCCGACACATGGTATAGTAATCCTTTTCCCCAATGGTCATAGGGATGTTCTTACTTTGCGTTAAGAGCGCTTTGCGTATTCGTTTATTGATCCAGTAATATGCATAAGCGCCCAGAGGTGGTCCCCTTGTATAGTCATATCGAATGACCGCCTCAATAAGCCCATAACAGCCCTCCTGATAAAGATCGTCATAATCTACGCCGCGACCCTTAAACTTGTTGGTCATTTTTTTAACCAATGGCAAATGCGCTAAGATAAGGGTCTCGCGGGCAGAAAGATCCCCCTCGGCGCAGCGGCGGCCAAGGTCATATACTTCCTCGGGAGAAAGTTCCGTATTTGCGATTTTATCTCTGGCGCTATCCATACAGATGACCTCCCTGTTGGGAAATAATTATGAAAAATATTATACCTATTTAGAAATATGCAACTACACTATACCGCAACGGAAATAAAATTTCAAGTATTTTTTCTTAAAAGAAATAACAAGCGAACAGTGGGAAAAATTGGACATAAAGAAAATTTTGGGCTTCCGTATACACATGCATATACACACTTACTATGCGCATACATTATACATGCCTACAATACATACTTAGAATATTGAAAATTAGGAAAATACAAAAAGCTTTTTAATTTCAAGCTATTTTGTATATTGTTCAGATCGGGATGATTGGAAATTAATGGGATTACTTCGAGGTGCTCTCCATATTCTGGTGTACAGATAGTACACTTTTACGAACGCCCTCCCCTGCCCTGCTGTCTTGTCCGCAAAGGTGTGTGTTTTTATTTTACGAACGTCCGTTATAAAAATCGGGAGATTTGAACGGTTTTGGAGGAGTGCCGGAAATATTAACCGTAAAAATGGAATAAGTAACCGCAGATGGGAAAGTAAGGAAGAGCGACTGGGGGCGAAGGGATGTAACCGGTTCCCTGCCAGATTCTTACATACTGTCTCTTGACTATTCGCCCCCAATGCTGTATAATAATAGAAGAAAAAGGAGGGGTGAGAATCGTGCAGATCAGTGAGGTGGGGCGAACTATGCTGATGTTTCAAGATAAGCTGGCGGCAGAATATGGATATGCGCCGATTGAACCAAATTTGTTTCTTGGCGATGTCAGGGAGAGGTACCGGTCTGCGTTACCGGAGTGGTGTGAGCTTTCCGGAGATAAGGAGGCTTCCCTCTTTTCGTTGGATGGGACGCAGCTCTGCAATGGATACGAGCGCATTGTGATCGGGGACTACGGCGCCTTCGTGGAGATCGCACCAGCGCATATCCTGAGAAACAACATCCGCTGTAAAGCCGGACAGGAGTATAGGTACGCAGATGAAAGATTTGCAAAGAATGTGAAATACCTTTGGCTCACAGTTGCAGACAACTCAGATTGCAAGATCTATTTCCAGAAGAAGAAAGTTGAATATGCGGACTATGTCCCGGGAATGTACTATATCAGTCCTTACGAAGTTGTTCCTGATTCCGAAGTGGGGGTATAAGTATGGAAACAAGATCATGTAATGTGCAGATCGGACGGCCGGGCGGGAATGCCAGCAAAGGCGCCAAAAATTATAGGATCAGCATACCGTCCTTGTGGGCGCAGAAGTTGGGTATAACGCCGGAGGATAAGGCGGTATCCCTTTCCTTTGATGGGCAGCGCATTATCATTGAAAAGGCTGAGAGGACAGAACGAGAACAGGCCTCCTTATAATGGGAGACCTGTTCTTTGTTTTTGCCGAGTTGAGAAAAATTTCCGTTAAAAACCGGTTTTTCCTGCTTTGCGGTGTCGGAGAAACGCTCTCAGACGAAACGAATATATTTTTTGCGCACAACCTATGGTGTCGATGCGTCTTACGGCGCTTCCCTTTCTATCACTTTGGAAAATACCGTATAATAGAAGAAGCGCAGATGCGAAGATGGAAAGTGAGAGGGGAAAAGTTTTCATGGATATAGGATATACAAGAGTTTCTGCCAAGACACAGAACTTGGCGCGGCAGCTGGCTACCATGCGGGAAAGAGGCATTGAGGAAAGGTTTCTGTTCAGGGATATAGCATCCGGTAAGAGCTTTGATCGGCCGGGGTACCTGGCGATGAAAAGTGTGATTCGTGCCGGAGATTGCTTATATGTGGATGCGCTGGATCGGCTGGGCAGGGATTACGAGAGTATTATCCGGGAGTGGAAGGAAATAACAAGGGATATTGGCTGCGATATTGTGGCGCTGGACAATGAAGCCTTGTTTGATAGCCGAAAATTCAAGGAGATGGGCGACATCGGTCGGATGCTGGAGGATCAGCTGCTGGCTGTCCTGGCCTATGTGGCAGATGTAGAAAGGAAGAAAACGCTGGAAAGACAGAGACAGGGCATTGCAGCAGCAAAATCGGCCGGCGTGAAGTTTGGACGGCCTATCTCTATCTCAGACTGGGAGCTTTTCGACCGTACCGCCAAGCGATGGGTGGCCGGAGAGATCTCAGCGGCCGAAGCGTGCCGGATTACCGGAGCAAAGAAAACATCCTTTTATAAATACACAAAAGAAAGAGGATTCAAAAAACAGGAAAAATCAGCTCTTATATAGACAGACTGCCGGAGTTTCTTCCATCGCATATTGATACCGGAAACGCTTTTTGCCTGCAAGGAATTCGTGATGCAACATCCCACTAATAATTTTCATTTCCGGATGGGCAGCGAGGATTTTGGACTTCCTTAAAACGAAAAGGTGATGGAGCCTATTTGGAATTAGTATATATTATGCGTATGTATAATAAATACATTTAATAGGTACACACAACAAGGGACTGCCTTTTAGCAGCCCCTTGTTTTAAATATTTCTTAAAATACAAAGGAATTTTATGCATACACATTGCATTGCCGCAACATAGACATGTATATTGTATATGTATATATCATATGCCTGTTTTATATGCCCAATTCATACACATTGATTACATGCTGGGTTGCTTACCGTTTGGGTTCCTTTCCGTTAGCTCTCAAAAGAGCCTCGATGTCTCTGCGAAGCTCCTCCGGGCAGATGCACGCCTCATCCAGAAGAACGGTTTCTCCCTCCAAGATAGTACAGGCACCACAACCATGGATATAATCCATATTCTCCATGTGCTCACAATTCAAGCAAATCATTCTATGCTCTCCGTTCTCAATTATGGAGTGCAGAAAACTGTTCCATGTACCGAGTATAAGTGAGGGGCTTGCCGGTGTCCGGATCCAGCGTGACGGTCAGGCCACCCATGCCGGCATTGCCAGTGTAATAATATTTCATGTACAGAACATCCGTTGTTTTGTCTCTAAAATATGTGATACGGCCCTCGGAACCAACAAAATTCTGCGTGAAAACCGCCTCTAAGAGTGATTCGCCATTAAGGGTGGTTTCGGTTAGGACAAGATCGGAGCCGGACGGGGGGCTGCCCCCAGTATCGGCGGAGTCTTGGCCGCAGGCAGAGAGGCTCAGAATAAGAGTGAGGGAGATGACAGCTGCAGCTATGCAGCGGAGCAGAGGTTGCGTTTTTTCATGGCGGATTCCTCTTGTATTGTTTAGAATTTTAAAGGTATGCATTATACATGCCTCTTGTGGCTGTGTTTTATGTGTATGTGCAATAGGTATGTAGTATATAGCTATTCTGATTCTTGTTGTAAATGCTGGAATTGTTTGTGTATGGGTATAATACATATGTGTTGTGTGTATGCGTATGACACACACAAAAGGTATACACAGGAGAGGGGGGGGGTAGATCCTGAATGTTGCACCACCCGGGCTCTCCGGTTGAGGAGAGTCTGGGTGGTGCGTAAGAGGAGGAAAAGAGAATGGCGTTTTCAGGCTGCACGATTGGCGCTGCCGGAGGCTTTTGCGTCGTGGCGTCGTGCAACGAGTTTAGTATGGCGCATGGGGGTCTCCTTGCGCCGGTTAGGGCGGTCAATGCGACTAATCAGGCAAGTAAGAAACAACGCAAGGGAGAGTGCGCCGGAAATGACGATTGCGTAATAAAGGATCTGAACAAACATGTTGGGTACCCCTTTCTCATAATCTTTTTTATAGTCGTATTATACGCCTTTATTGGCGTTTTGCATATTGACAAAAACGCCAAAATTGGCGGTCTTGATTTGTGTAGTTTTATACACATGCTTTATGCCTATGTATAGTGTGTGTGTCTTATAAATATATACAAGAATACAGAAAAGAAAACCCTTGAATAATAATGTTTTATGGCGTTGCGCTTTATATGTATGCTTTGTAGGTGTGTTTTGTATGTATGTGTAATATATATGTACTGCGCATGTTATTGAGGGAAGGCCCGCATAGTTAATGTATGGGCACAGAGGAAACAGGCTTTGCCGTGCGGTAAAAAAATGAAAAAAATTAAAAAAACCTCTTGCAATGAGGTAACATATATGTTAATATATGTCTACGATGTATGTACCTCATATGCATACCCACAATACATATATATTGCTACTTTGCAGGCGCCATAATGCTTTGGAGGGATTATTATGAGAAGGAATTTCTATCGGTTCCCGGAAAATTCGAACCAGATGGCCCGGTTTAAAGAGGGGTGTGCCGTCATTCTCAAGAATGGAAGTGAGATATACCCGGAAAACATCCCCGAGGAGCGCAGGGCGCAGATAGAGTGCATAGGGGATGTCGTGGACGGTATCAGCGTCACAAGAGCAAAGCAGCTGCTGAGGAAGTATGGCGGTAGCGCGTGGATAGAGCATTATGAACGGGACGGAACGCTCTTTGAGGTAACGGAGATCCGTCTGGACGGTAATAACAGCCGGTTCAAATATAACCATCATCTTTAAAGGAGGAATGTGTTGTGAATACCAATGAGGTCTATTTACGGCTGCGTGAAGTAGTACGCACGATACGGAAAAATTTCATGGAGGATGGCTACATGGTCGAACCCCTTGAGATAGAGTTCGTCAACAATCTGGATCCGGATGAACAGCAGCTTCACAGTGAACTGTATGGTGCGCTGAAAAGTCTCGGAACGGTCTGTGAGCTGCTTGCCTACTATGATATGCCTGTTCTCGCCACGGGTAAGCTGCAACGGAATAGCAATGGACGCTTTGAGTTGGGAGGCGTTGAGCTGACCTGCGGTGCGCCGGTGGAACTGCTTGTCTATGACCCAGAATGGGACAAGGCGCCCCGCTGGGTGCGCACCAGGGTAGAGTACGACACGGATTACTACGCTGTATATCAGCATATGAGCCTGGAAGGGAAGACGGCACGGATACGAAAATAAGCTGTTTTTCTCGACATTTTTCTATGTACATGCACCGTGTGGGTGTGTATAATGAGTATGTATAGAACATACCTATAAATCATATGAAATAACTTTATAGGAGGATAACGGACATGACCAAGGTAATCGCGGTTACGAACCAAAAGGGCGGTGTGGGGAAGACCACCACCGCCACAGCATTGGCTACGGGTCTGAAAAGGGAAGGGTATAACACCCTTTTGATGGACCTCGATCCCCAGTGTAACAGCACCGACACATTCCGTGCCATCGTACATAATGTGGCAACGATGTACGATGTGCTGGTGGCTGGAGATCCCATCGCCGAAGCCGTGCAGCACACGGATATCGGGGATATCGTGGCAGGAGATCCGCTGCTGGCAGATGCAGAACAGAAGATGTCCCAGCAGGGCAGGGAATATCGTCTGAAAGAGGCGATGGAGGGTCTGCCGGAAGGCTACGACTTCATCATCATCGATACACCTCCCAATCTGGGTGTGCTGCTCACCAACGCCCTGACGGCAGCGAACAGCTGCATCATCCCTATTACCTCGGAAAGATTCTCTTTCCAGGGTCTCGGGGAGCTGGATAAGACCATTGCCCGGGTGCGAAAATACAGTAACCGGGACCTGGAGATCGACGGCCTGCTTATGATCAAGACCGATCCGCGCCGGAATTTGGCTAAAGAAGCCAAGAAGGAGCTGCCGGCTATTTGTGAGAGCTTGGGTACCGTACTGTTCGAGACCCATATCCGGGAGGCGGAGGATGTGCGCAAGGCTCAGAAGCTGCGGCAGAGTATCTATACATGGGCGCCGAACTGCACGGCAGCTAAGGACTATGAGGCATTTATCGACGAGTATCTGACGAAGACTGCAAATAAGGAGGTATGCTGACATGGCAAAGCAAGAAAATGTGCCCGAAGAAGTGACCGGTGGGCTGAGCACGGGAATTACCTTTGGGGCGGCAAAAGGGGCACGTGAGACAGGCGCCGGTGTTCCGGCGCAGCCGGCTGGTGCCGGCTTTGGTGGGAGCAAGGCTTTGACGAAGGGATATAAGGCCTCTCGGCAGGGCGATGAGGTGGAAAGACGGTCTTTCCGTATGAATGTTCTCATTAAGCCGTCTACGGCAGAGGCCCTGGATTGGGCTGTAAAGAGGGGTGAGATCCAGAGCAAGAACGACCTTGTCAACTACCTGCTGGAACGGTATTTTGCTGAGGAAGGGCGCCTCTGAGATGGGCCGGCGTGAGGTCCGGCTCGGAACTATCGTGGAGATATACCGGGATCCTGAGACGGAAACACAGCTTGAAGGACAAGCCTTCGTTTGGCATATCGAAAAAGAAACGGAGCATTTCTTCACCCTGATGGTTTCTTTTCTTGGAGATCGGGAAGAGAGAAAGGTCCTGCGCGACCTGAAAAAAGAATAAAGCAACAACAAAAAGCCTGATGCCTTGCGGCATCGGGTTTTTTGTATGCCTATACTATACATATCTATTATGGGCATGTATTATGTGTATGCCAAAATATTAATAAAAAGACAGAGAATGTAAGGATTGAAGGATGGGAAAAAATGAAAAATATTCTTCCGTTTAGGAAATAAACACTTTACAAATTATGCCGATAGGGGTATAATGTGAACCGAGTAAATTGAGAAGAGACAAGGGCCTTTTGTCAATTTCGGCTCAGTTCTTCAAGGGACAGATACATAGGAACTAAGCATCCATAAAGAAAAATAAGCTGGTATAGCTCAGACGGAAGAGCGGCGGCCTTGTAATCCGCAGGTCGAGGGTTCGATTCCCCCTATCAGCTCCACGAGCAAAGAAAACTGAAAATACAAAATTTTATGAGGGAGGTAACACAGTAATGAAGCAGAAAGCTCGCCGCCTTGCTCGGGCGGTACCGGCTTGGATCTTGGTGGTTCTGCTCATCATCTCCTTAGTACCTGTAGCACACGCCGCTGAACCGGTGCGGGAACAGGTATATGAGGGGGAGATAGAGCTGACCGGCGCTTTCAACGGGAAATTCTCGTTGGATTCATCCGATATGTACCTGTTCAAGCTGGAGAACATGGCGCCCGGCGACAGCTGGGAGGGGAAGATCCATGTAAAGAACAGTGCGTCCGACAAGATGGAAATCGCTATTCTATCCATCGTAAGCAATCTGGAGGACACAAAGCTGTTTGATGCGCTGGACCTGAAGATCTTCCTGGGAGATAAGGAGTTGTACAATGGCTCTTACGGAAAAACAGAGGAGCCTATCTCCACCTTCTATGAGATCCCGGCAGGGAAGGATATTACCTTCGATGTAGTAGTCACATTCCCAAAGGAGTGCGGAAACGAGTACCAGAATACGAAGATGGACTCTACGTGGACCTTTGAGGGACGCTATTACGGCGACAAGGTACAGACCGGTGTGGATATAACCACAGGCACCTCGCAGAATGCAACGTGGCTGGTCGTTTCCCTGCTGTGCCTGCTTGCCGGTGCGGTGCTGGTGTATCAGATCAGTGCTGCAAAGAAGCACAATGACAACACAAAGAAGAAAGGGAGTGAATAAAAGATGCCGAAACGTATCGGTAAAAAGGGTATTGTCGCCATCCTGTTGGCGCTGATAACCGTTATCGGCGTTGCGTCGCTGGCGTTCTTCACTGACCGTGCAAGTCACTCTATGCAGTTCACCACTGCCAAATTTTCGGCGGAGGGCTATACGCTGACACGCACGGCGCCCATAGGCCCGTTCTGTGCGGACGAAGATGTGACGGCTACGCTGAAAGAAAACTATACCGGGGAGGATGACGCAAACAGCATTATATCCATGAAGGCCACATGGGTCTCCCCGGATACTTCGCTGTCCATCTTCGGCAATGCCAATGATGCGGATAACGCAAAGCTATCTGTTGGCGGCACCAATATTTCCTATAAGGTGAGCTCGGATAATAGGTCTGTTACCTTTGACCTGCCCAAGCAAGCCTTGGCAAAAGGAACGAGTGGCGCGGCAAGAGAGCTGACCCTGCATATTCCGGCATCCTTCAAGTCCACAGGGCGTATCGACTTCACCTTTGAAAAGGTGGTCGTAGGGATGGATGGAACCGGGTTTACAAAGGAATTCAGTCGCACGGACCTGAATGCCGCCGACAAGCTGGATTACAGCGTGAAGGTCGGCTGGGCTGCTTCCTCTATTGCAAACCAGAACGGCAAGGCCCTTATGGGTTATCTGACAGACAAGAATTCCTCCGGTAAGTACGGGATCGAATTCGAGTTTGCATTTAACTACAATACCAGTCCTATGAAGGACTTCGCTTCCAAGACGGATGCAAAATGGTCCTACTATAAGGATAAGGTGGATCGGCTGGCCTTTGTGGAGGGCATGACGTCCATCGGAGACTATGCGTTCCCGGATTTCGAGTTGGTTAGCAGCCTTTCTCTGCCGGAGAGCCTTGCATCGGTAGGGAAGTGGTCTTTCGACAATGTAAGCATTCCTACACTGACGCTGCCTGCGGCACTGACCAGCTTTGATACCATGTCCTTCGGACATATCAATGAGCTGACAGTCATCACCTTCCAGCAGGCGAAAAACACCAGCATTTCCTTCCCCACGGCAGGCAGCACTACGGGCGCGTTCTATGTAGATCCCTATGTGCCGACTCAGATTGTGGGAGAGAACCCCATTGCGCAGGGCTATGACTGGATCACAGACCAGCGGCGTGTGGCCCCTGTCATCCGCAGCTATAACTATACCTGGTCCGGAGACCGTATGTCTCAGCCTTTAGATGCAACGACGCTGACGCCGGATGATAACAGCAATGTGGATTTCCATACTGCGGAAAACCGGGCCAAAATCAAGAGCGTTGTGTTTCAGGACGCAAGCGGTTACTATGCACTGCCCGGCATGACGCCTGGAGATCGGAACAAAGTGGTGGAAGCGACTGCAAATATGTGGGATGTTTCCGCGGCACAGGATATGTCCGTTATCGCCTACCTGAAGAGCGATGGCACGCTGATCATCGCCGCAGATGGCGTGAAGGTCATGGCTAACGCCGATTCCGATTGGCTCTTTGGCGATATGGCCAACATTGAGACCATCGACGCTACGCTGTATGATACCAGCAACGCCACGACCTTGGAATACTGGCACGCTTTCGCGGAGCCGGATCTGAAGCAGGGCGATGGCGACTGGTCCGGAGACCCGCTGCCTATGGAAGTGCCTAAGAGGGGCGCCAAGCAGATCGTGGGTATCCAGAATTGGAATGTGAGCAAAGTCACCTCTACAAGGGATATGTTCTACAATGCCAATCGCCTGACCAGTCTGAACCTGGGTAACTGGAACACCAAGAGTCTGAAGACGCCCAACGGTATGTTCCATGGAAGCAGCGCTCTGACGACGCTGAATGTATCCAGCTGGAATACTTCCAATGTGACGACGCTGCAAAGCATCTTCTCGCATTGTAAGGCCCTGACGGCGCTGGATGTGTCCGGCTGGGATGTACGGAAGGTCACGGACATGAGCTTTGCCTTCTCCGATTGCGGCGCGCTTGTATTGGATCTGCATACCTGGAAGACCAATAGCCTCTATACCCTGGAAAAGACCTTTGCTGGGGCTGCGGCTAAGACGATCAATGTGGCCGGATGGGACACCTCCAAGGTCATAGATATGGGCAGTACCTTCGAAAATACCGCAAATGTACAGGCTTTGGATCTGGCCACATGGGATACCGGTGCTGTGGGCAGAGGTACAGAAATAGGTAACGAAGGCAACGAAGTTACCTTCGGTACCGAAGCCTTCAACAACATGTTCTACCGGTCCGGTGCCAAGTCCATAAATGTTTCCGGCTTTGATTTCAGATCCTTCTATGGGAAGGGGAACTGGAACGGTGGTCTCTACAATATGTTCAGGGAGTGTAAGAACCTGACGGAGATCATCGGTGCTGAGACATGGACCAATACCGGGAAGATCCTGCAGCTCTATAACACATTCCAGGACTGCGAAAAGCTGGTCACGCTGAATGTGAGTACATGGGATACCTCCGGTGTGACAAGTATGGCCAACGCATTCAGCGGCTGCAAGTCCTTGGCTGCGCTGAATGTAAGTAAGTGGAATGTGAGCAGCTGTGAAACGTATATCAACACATTCAAGGACTGCGCCAGCGTGAAGGTTTTGGATATCTCTAAGTGGGATATGACGAAGGCTACTGCAAGCGCCAGCCTGAATATGTTTAACGGCTGTAAGTCTCTGGAGAGCCTGACATTCCCGGAAGCGGTGAATTGGCTGGCTACCAGCATGGCGGCCAACTGCCCGAAGCTGACAACTATTGAGTTCCTATCTACGGATGATTCCATCATCCAGCGTCCCCTTGCCGGTGAGAAACTTGGCGCGTTCTATGTGGCGCCGGATGCCGGCGTGACGGTGCCTGTCGTAACGAAGGTCATTACGCACGGTGCCGGCATGGCACAGCTCAAGAACTCCAGCACTTACAATTGGGCTGATGATAACCGCTGTATGGACGATGTCAACCTTCCGAAGCAAAACGGGACGCTAACCTATAACGGCAACACGCAGGAACCGGATTGGACTGGCTATGACTCTACTAAGATGACACTTAGCGGCACAACCTCCGGTATCAACGCGGGTACTTACACCGCGAAGTTCACACCGAAGGGTGGTTATTGCTGGCCGGATGGTACTACTGATACCGTAAGTGTTACATGGAAGATCGGTAAGGCTGCGGGCTCTCTGGAACTGAGCAAGTATTCTGCGGCCATCGATTACAATGCGGACACCACAACCTTCACGGTCACACGCGCTGGTGACGGTGCTATCTCTGTTGCGTCCAGCGATGCCAAGGTTGCAACGGCAACTGTTTCCGGTAATACCGTGACAGTGACCAAGAAGGGAACCGGTACCGCTACGATCACAGTTTCTGTGGCAGAAGGTACGAACTACACCGCGCCGGCAAGTAAGGCCTGCACGGTGGCGTGTAAGACGATTCCTACGCTGGCAGAAGGGAATACCTGGTATAAGGGTGCAGCGGCAGAGAAGGCTGCAATTACACAGATTGAAATCGCAGATACCTACAGCGGTGCAGCTACCAAGTCCTGGGATGCTTCTGCGGCGCAGGATGGCAGCGTGATGGCCTATGTTAATGGCACGAAGCTGATTATTGCCGGAAACGGTTACGGAAAGATCCTGGCGAATGCAAATTCCACAAGTGCATTCAATGCATTTACCAATGTGACGTCCCTTATCGGACTGAATAAGCTGGATACCTCCAATGTCACGAACATGCGCGGCGTGTTCCGAGGGTGCTCCAGCTTGACCAGTCTGGATCTGTCTAAGTTTGATACGTCTAACGTCACGAATATGTGCGCCATGTTCGCTGGGTGCTCCGGCTTGACCAGTCTGGATGTAACTAAATTCGATACGTCTAAGGTCACGGATATGAACTCCATGTTCTATGGGTGCTCCGGCTTGACCAGCCTGGATGTAACTAAATTCGATACATCTAACGTCATGGATATGTGCGCCATGTTCAGCGGGTGCTCCAGCTTGACCAGTCTGGATGTGACTAAATTCGATACGTCTAAGGTCACGGATATGAGCTCCATGTTCAGCGCTTGCGAATCCTTGACCAGTTTGGATCTGTCGAGCTTCAACACCGCCAAGGTTACAGACATGAGCTACATGTTCGGAAATAGCTCGAATCTGCAAAAAATCTATGTATCTGATCTTTGGACAACTGCAAACGTAGAGTTCTCTACCGAAATGTTCGTTCACTGTGTAAAACTGAGCGGGAAGATTTCTTATGACTCAAGCAAAATTGATTCCGCCTACGCCAACTATACCAACGGTTACCTGACGTACAAGGCGGCACCGTGATAGCGCTGCTTTAAGCACATAGCTCAATGACTAACAAGAGGGGTGGTTCAATATGAACCGCCCCTCTTGTTCTTGCTATAAATAGCCTTTAAATGCGTTCTGCAGGGATTTTTCTTGTGGCTGTGTGTTACCCTCGGAACGCTCTGTGCGCTTACAGGCGGCGTGAATAGTTGGCCTGTGAGTGTAATATGCAGCTTGCGTAACTTGCTGACGCTTTATGTAAAAGAAATAGGGCCAGAAAGAGAGAAGGAAGGGGTTGCGGGTAGGGCATGGAAAGCTTAGTGTGATAGGGGTAGATCTGAGAAGATGTGCAGAGAGGGAGAGAGGGCAGGTGGTGAAGAATTAGCTATTAAAGTTTTCAGATAATTCTGAAATCACACTTGACATTACTGCGGTATCGTAGTATTATATAAGTACAAGAATAGGACAGATCTCCCGGCCGGGATCATTGGTAGAAAGGGAAATGATAAGGTGCCTTTGGGCGAATGTTCTGCCGTGCTGATTCGGGATAAGGATGGCTGGGAGCTCACTGCTCACGGGATCCAGCAGAACGAGGACGGTACCATTGAGTGGAACTACTCCACCGGTGGGCACTGGACCAGAGATATCGGAGATGGTAACGTCAGGAAGTTTGAGGTCTGGAAGGACTGCGAGCTGGGGCAGACCTACAAGAAGAAAGCCTTTGATACCCGGCATGAGGCTGATGAATGGGTTCGGGAGAACGAGAGATTCTTTCCCGGTTGGCACTTGAGAGTTGTGGAAGCGTAACTGCTACTGAACGATGGGGAGGGCTGCAAATGAAGTGGTTGATTGCCGGAATGCGGCAAGAGTTTGTTGAGAGTTTCGTTCAATGGATGAAAGAAAATGGCATAAGAGTTTCCGAGCCTTTTGAACTCAGCGGAATTTGGGAAGTTATGTATATGCCTATCGGCAGGGAACAGAAAGAAAAATGCAAGCGATACATAGAATACCGCTGTAACAATGATCTGATGTAAGGAGGATCGCACATGAAAACGGTAAGCTATCAGGAATATGCACGTGAGATGGAAATGGCAAAGAAGCGGCTTGAAGAAAAAACGTGCGTGCAGGGAATTTCCAGTCGTATCTGGATCGTGAATATCGGCACGGACGACAAGATCGAAATGGGTATCAATATTTCCGGAACCGGCGATATTCCCAGCATCTACGCAAAGCGCTTCGCTTACTGCGTTGAGGAGGCAGCTTCCATTGCTGAGCAATTTAAGTATAACGGCTATGCCGTGGAATGAGGAGGAAACATGGGTAGCTTTTCTTGGTATGCGTCTGACACGCACAGAGCCATTCGCTCTGCTAACCCCTTTCCTGTCTATGCTCTGCAACCGTATGGCGAGCCGCTGCTGGAAAAGAGATATGAGAACAATGGTGTGTTCTGTGGGAAGGATATCTACGAACTGGTCGCAGATTGGAACCGGAAGTTTCTCGCAGAGCATCCCAGCTTTCTGATCTTCCAGTATGGACGGGTGCGGTCGAAAGATAATGGCGCCTATTTCCCAGCTCCGCCTAAAAGGGTAGACTCGTTCCCTTGGTATCCTTTGTATGCGGATCTGACCAAATCCCGGAAGGATATTGAGCACGAGCTGTACGAAGGCGGAGAGGTATTTTGGCAGTATCGACATATCGGCATTGAAATCGCCTGCGGAGATGATCGCAACACGGCACTGCCTTTCCCCATTAAGCTGGTAGAAGTCTCTGTCCCGTATGCTGAAGCAGCGGCGTCCAAGATTGACCCCGAGCAGGGATTTGGACGGAAAGATAGATTTGAGGGAGAGAAATTTTCAGACGTGCTGGCGGAGGACTAAGTTATGAAAAAGTATGAGTTTAAGAACTATGTGACCCACCGGTCCGCTGAGGTTCATGTGGATGTGCCCGGATATGAAGGGATCTTCTTTGTCCAATTTATGCATCTGGGGGAGCCGGATCACACGCTCAAGCGTACCACCGAGCCGGGAAGTGGTGAAATGAGGTTCACCACGGAAGACGCCGCTGTCCGTATGGCGACGCGGTATGTCACACGGGGGAACTGAAGATGACGGCGCATAGAGAAGTTAAGTCCGATCTGGACTGTGCGGATTGCCTGTGTCGTGTATGTGCGAGAAACACGGTGAACGATTCCGGTAACCCCACCGTTGCCTATAAGGAGTGCGGCTGCGATGAATGCCGTGTGGGCAGCATTGTTGTAGAGACTACCGAGGATTGCGGCAAGTTCGCTCCCGACTGCGATAGCTGCGATGTGAAGGATTGCGATGAAACGGCCTGCCACAGAGCCGGCGTTGTATAAGGGAGGGCTGAGAGATGAGAAGTTGGACGATCTTGGGGCTTGAGGGTCTCTCGGATGATTTCGGGTGCTGCGAGCCGTATACGGCTGCGGAAGAGATCCGTAGGCGATTGGCGGCTGGGGTGCAGCTTACCGAACAGGATATTGAGGGTATCGCTCGGATGTATGGATGTCGCGTCAAGTGGGAGGACTGAGCTATGAAAATGGGGAAAGCCCACAAATATGAATGCTCAAACTGGTTCAATCCTTATAGCGGGCAGCGTTACCCTGTGTCCATCAATAGTGTTAAGTACACCGAAATTGTAGGCAAGAAAACTCCAAACGGAATGCTGTGTGTATCTGCCGAGGATGTGGATGGGCATTTCTGCTCTCTCCTGAAGTGCTATAAGAACGCCAGGGGTGAGCGCTATTGCGTCTTTGGCAGGCACCGCCTTTATGAGGGCTACGACGGGCCTGTTGAGCTTGTAGGTGTGCCTGTGAGCGTTCGTGAGGCCATTGTTGGCTGCGGCGCAAGGCTTGCAGATTAGAGAGGGGGGATGTACATGGGAAAAGAGGAGCTGATTAGCTTGGCCGAATACGCCAGGATCAACGGGATAGACCCGGCGACGGTGCGCCAGCGGGCAAGTCGTGGGGCGTATCGGACGGCACGGAAAATAGGACGAAACTGGGTCATTGATAAGAATGAGCCGCATGTGGATCACCGATTCAGATTCGGGAAGTACAATAAAAAGAATATGGGCGATTGAGTGCCCTATGATTTTACTTTGGAGGATTAAAATGATTTACAGGAAAATGGATATCATTTATTCGGAAGATGAAGGCGGCTACTATGCGCAGGACTTCTCCAAGCCCACATGTCCCACCAGTGAAGTATACGAAGACTTGAAAGACCTCAAGATTGCAATCGACCGTGGAACTATCAAGCTGCGGTAAGAACATTGCGGGCGGAATAAGGGTGTTTTATTTTGGAGGTAACAGCATGAGGATGATTGATGCTCATTTGACGCAAGAGATCGCCGACAGAGAACTGCCCGCACGGGAGGCGGGGGCTGTACGGTTTGTGTTGTCCCGCACACCTACCATCGAGGCTGAGCCAGAGGTGGTGAAGCAGTGGGTGAAAGATAGGGACACAATAAAATGCCCCGTTTGCGGTTTTGGAATGTACCCGATCCCCTATGTCTTCCAGGATGGCGTGTGTGGGTGGCCCACTAATACCGAAACACTGCCCGGACTGCGGCGTTAGACTGGAGATCGAAGAATAGGCCAAGACGCTGCATGAAACTTGCCGCTGATTGTATTTTTGGAGGGAATAACATGGCGTATGAATATCACGAGCTGTCTAAGGACCGCATGAGAACCCGGATGGACGGAGAAACCGTCAGGAAGATCGTGGCGGTGGATGTTGAGATCGAGCTGACGGCAAACGATATCTTCAACTGGATCAACAACTGTCAAGATCCCCTTACACTGAGAAACCTCGGTAACGCCGCCCTAAGTTTTGCTGATGAGCTGGAGCGTCCTGACGATGATGACTTCCGGTCTCGTGCCTAAAACAAAGGAGCTGCCCCTATTGGGGCGGCTCCTTTTCTGCTCTATACAGACAATGTGAAATGAATTGGCCTCGTAAATGGCACTTAAAGGCGTTCTGCGGGGCGGTTCTTCGCAGAGCTATCCCTGGCCCCTCATAACGCCCTGTGCGCTCACAGACGCTGAAAAGAGCCGCCCTGCGGCCCGTTTAGACGGGTTTATGCAGGGCGGCTTGTGTTCTCACCTTTTACTTGCTGTTGACTGCATCCTTCAAGCCCTTGCCGGCCTTGAAAGAGGGCGCAGTTGTGGCGGCGATGGTCAGAACCTCGCCGGTGCGGGGGTTCTTACCGGTACGCTCGGCGCGGTACTTGGTCTCAAAAGTGCCAAAGCCCACCAGCTGGACCTTGTCGCGCTTCGCCATGGCGTCCGTGATCGCACTGAAAGTGGCATCCACAGCCACAGCGGCGTCCTTTTTGCTCATGCTCGCCTTTTCTGCCACCAAGGCAACCAGTTCAGTCTTGTTCATAATCTTTTGTTTCCTTTCGTTCTTTTGATTTTATTTACACCCGGCATGTCCTGCCGAAATGTTTCATGGGGACCCGTATTCTGATTATTTCACCGTCTCTTTCGCGGTGCATCCGACACAGTCTTCGTCCGGATTAAACTTGCCGGACTCACGCTTTTCGCAGAAGCGACAGGCCTCCGGCAGGTCTATTTTATCACAAAGAAGGATTGTTGTGTCTACCAAATTAGATCGATTGTGGCAGCTTTCGCAGGAAAATTGGCGATCACAGCCGTCACAGGCTGGATATTTCTCGCAGCGAAACAAGGAAAAGTGCAGGCACTCAAAATTGGGACAAGAATTGTTCATCCACTCAACACCTCCAATCTAACAAAGGCTGATGTTCAGTATGGCGTCCGCCTCCAACATAAAACACTCACAATGGAAAGTGTCTTGTACACGCTTGGCGGCCTTCAGGACTGCGGTAGATGCTGGCGTTTGTTTTTTTGTTGATCGGGCAAGAGCGATGCTTGCCAAGAGATCCTTACGAAACAGATCCGCCACCTCGTCCGGATCGGTATCGTCCTGAAGGGAGAAGGAAAGTATGCACATAAGGGGGAGGGAGTCCAGCACTGCCGGTGCATTGAATTCTACTGCGAGGTTGTACGACTTCATTTTTCACGCTCCTTGTCCTGCTCGTGGGGGAGGATATGACCCTCTGCGACCCATTTGCACTCTTTCAGGGTGTCCTTTTCGTATGTCTGGTTGGTTCTCCTATCCCAGAGACGCCAGTGGTTGCCCAGCAAACGGTCATACACGTTGATAATGTCGAATCGGCCGTCTTCGGAGTGATAGCTGCCGGCTCCCTCACGGAGCCATTTGATACGGACAGAGGCCTGAGTTTCCTGCGTGGCTGCCATTTTCGCTGCCGCCTGGATCTGTTCGTTCAGAGGCGGGGGAGAGGAGAGGGCTTGATGTTTGTAGTTCTCCGGGAAGGACGTCAGGAGCCAGCGGATCATGGCGTCTGAAATTTTGTCCTCGGGAAAATCCCATTCATCTCCAAACATGGCCTTAGCTTTCACTTCGGAAGATGGGGACATGATTTTGAGCTTGTTCGGCCCCAAAAAGGGCTGCTCAAACAAGGCCAGATCGTCTGTGATGCCGCGGCCGTCCAGGTAGTATGTAGTGGATCCCTCCGTGAATACATTGAAAACGTGGAGCAGACAGATGTCGATACCGTCCGAGTCGCACAGGATACCAATGGGGAGGCCACATTCCCGATTAAAGTATTTAGCCAATTCACCGCAGAAGCCTTGCAGAAAGCTGCCTACGGATACGACAGCCAGATCACCGTCTTTGTTGATAGAGATCGGCAGCTCGGCTTCAATATTGTCCAACGCTTTAAGAAAACCTGGCATGTTGCCTTTATACTGCTCTTGAAGACCATAAAATCCGTTTTTCATGAAGATTCTCTCCTTTTTGAGTGTTAGATGGAATACCGGCGTTGGATGATCTCCTGCCTGGCAAGGGGGTACAATTCCCGGATGCGCGGATGGTTGTCATATGTCACGATAATGTCCGGCTCGGGGAAGGACTTGTACATGTTCTGCAGCAGCTCGGCCAGCTCCGCGTGGTCTTTCTCTTCGTAATAATGGGTGTACAGTGCTTTACCCTTTTCCCAATAGGGAGGGTCTACAAAGATTGTGGCATGTTCGTACCAATAGGCCTCTGCTTCCAGAAACTCGCAGGCATCCATGTTATGAATCTCAATGCGATCTCGCATGGAATAGATGCGATGAATACGCTTCGAAAGAGCCTTTGGATTCCAGCGGACTGTAAGGGCGCCCTGGGAACCGTTTTTTCCGCCCATAGGGTTACCCTTTACAATGCCGGAGAAGGAAAGCCGGTTGGCCAGCAGGAACGCCCATGCCAATTCAGGCGTAGGAGCCTCGCTGTGCGCGAGCAGCAACTTTGCGTTGGATAAGTCGCGGTGGGTCGGAACGATGCTCTGGAGGCGCTCTGTGAGCTCCTGGGGGCATTCCAGGATGGTTTCCCAAAGCGCATATACGCCGGGGTCTTTGTCGTTGAGAATGAGCCTATTGATAATGCCGGCATCCAACAGGGAAAGACCCAGTGAGGCGCCGCCTGCGAAAACCTCTACGAATGTATCCAGCTGCTCTTGAACCAGCCTGGAATACAGATAGTCGATGAGCTTAGACTTGCCGCCCGGGTACCGAAGAGGGGAGAGGCGCTTCTTCAACTTGCGGGTACACGCGATTGGGGTTTGCGCGTCTGCCGTGCCCTTATCCTCAAGCAGAAGGAGAAAGCAATGCTTTGTCCGCTCAGCTTCATCCATATAGGTGAAGCCTTCACACTCAGGGCACCAAAAGCCGGCAGGGGAGGGGTAGACGTCGAAATCAGTTGCGGGGCCTGTAAGACCGCACCAATGACAGGTTAAACAGCCCATTCTTTCTCTCATGGTGATGTGATTGAAAATCAATCGTTGACGGGCTGGAAAGACACGAGAATGATATTGCGCCAATTGCCATTGCAGGTATAACAGGTGATGCCACCGGGATTATAGTCCGGAGTATAAATACTATTATAGTTCTCGTCCGTCAAGTATCTTTCAGCATTGTGGCCATATTCAAATTTAGTACAAATATACTTTTGCTGATAAGACCCTTTATCCATATATGCCACATCCCCCACATGGACGTCACTTAATACGCTGAAATCTTGATAGTTATGATCGCCAATAAAAGGAAGATTATTGCAAACAAAATAAGCGGCGCTGTCCGAATTGTCCGTGATTGCCTGATTATGCTCTAAGGGTGCTCCGGTGCATTCATAGCATGCGACATTAATCCCAACTCGTGGAATAATCCAGCGGCCAACCGCGCCGTTGTCAACGAGGCGCTGAGCGCAGTAATCATAAGAATGGACTTGGGACCCACAATAACTGCAACAAGAAGGGGGAGTCTCTTCTGTAGCTTCAGCAGAAGACGATGTGCTTTTGGTAGCTTCACCGGCCTTGGATTCTTCGGTAGATACAATGGGGTCAGTGGATGCATTGTTTTCATCCCTGATCGAAATGGAATCTTCGCTCGTCTCGGCGGGAACTTCCTTGATGGTGTCGAGAGCGTTTTTCTCAGCATTGGCCGGAATAGAGTCGGCAGAACAAATATCCCTGGAAGAGGAATTAGAATTGATGGCAGCCGCGGCCGGAGAGTCAAAAGTCGCGAGAAGAACAATGATTACACAAGTGATTAGCGCAAGCAGAGCTGCGGGGATAAATGCGATTTTTTTCATGATTGTAATCCTTTTTTTGAAAAAGATGATTGAGTTTTTTGTAATTGAAGGTTGTTTATGGGGAGAGAGGTGCCAAAATCGGATGCGAGGACTGTAAGGCCGCACCAATGACAGGTCGAAACATTCATTTCTTTGGCCTTAAAGTTCTCCTTCGGTAATCTGATTGTGAAATAGGGAAGAAACCTGAGAGGATAGAAGTGGTGTCAATTAAACAAAATAAAATTTTTGTTTAATTCAGTGAGGGTTTACGAAAGGGATGGCCTGAAGTTAGAGGTCTGCGGACCAGTCAGACTGAACGGTGATGGTGCTACGACCGAGGATCTGAAGCGTGCTGAGGTCCAGCCCCAGTTTCTTGGCTTTGCAGCGCAAGGCCGGCATGAATTCATCAAGAGCTGCCTGAGCGTCCGCTTCAGTTTCCCCTCTGCTGTTTCCACAAGCTGAGACCATTTCGCCGGCATGCTCACCTTTGGTACACAGAACAAACGGACAATACTCCTTGTAATCTTTGGCGGCACAGTGGCGGTCGAAAGCGATGGTACACAGCGGCTCGCCGGCTGCATTTTTCATGTGAATGACGCTGGAATCTTTAGTATCCCTGTGATTTGACCCCTTTTGTTTCTCATGCGGCATATTTCTGCGAATAATATACCTAAATAGAAATAATACGGTCGCAGTTTTTGGCATAGTTGACCCTGGGTGCTGCTGCTTTCTTTTAACAGGCTCTTGTGTTGGACACGAATACGCCGGTCATCAGAGAGTGTATTTAACGGGAGACTTCACATGAATCGGCGTAAGGATACAGTCCTTCAGGGCGTCCTTCATGATCGTGAGGTACTCGGACGTGAACTCCAACACATACTTCATCAGGAAGACGCCGACTGCAGCAATGACGCAGTACAGCTCAGATGCAGTGTAGCCGATGCTGAAGTAGAAATGTACGGCAATGCCGACCAACATCAGCGCAAGGACACCTCCAGCAAAATGGAAGGCCATAGCGAGCAGCTTGATCACCGGAGACAAGATAAACAGGGCAAAGAGCGCAATCAGACTCATAATCTTGCAAACAACATGCTTAATAACATAGGTGGCAGACATGCGGAATCCTCCTTTCAAAGATGACCATTATCCGGAGGATCAAAACGATCCTCCTCTTCTTCTAATGCCATATTAACATATACTCCTGTATATGTCAACACCTTTTTTCGTTTTTTCTCAAAAAAAGAAATGCCTCCCGTCTCTTACGATGTTGCTTGTGCTTTGGCGAGGAACTATAGCTGGAAAATCGTTCCATCTCCCATCCATGCGCAGAATGACTTGGGCATCTCCACGCAAGTCCCGGCACAGGTAATTTATACAAGCACCGGTCCGTCTCGGAAATATCTCGTCGGTAGGATCCCAATCGAGTTCAAGCAAAGCCGCAGTAGGTTCATGACGCACATGAGTTATAAGTCCGCTCTTGTGACGATTAGCGAAAAATTTTTTCATTTTTTTAATTTTCCCTCTTGACATACCACCCAATGAGTGGTAGTATATAGACAGATCAAAAAAACAGTGCAGCCGCACAGCGGCAGAAAGGGAAATATCATGAAGAAGCTTATCGACACTGCCACCAACACCACGATCTGCGAGATCGTATCCAATCACAGCATGACGCTGGATGAGGCCATCGAGTGCGCCGGAGGCGAGATCATCAACGATGCTAACGATGAGCGTTGGTCCCCGGAGGAAAATGTCATCATTGATGGCGTGTACTATTGCTATGACACGCTGGACCTGATCTACAGCCCGGACAAGATCACACCCGTCGCCCACTGGGCCAACGCCCAGCCGTCCAACGATATGCCCATCTACGACATCGGCGGCGTTTTGTACTGCGCCGACGGTTGGAACGGCGAGGCATATCTGCATTCCTTCCGCGTCCTGAACGCCTATGATCTGGACGCCGAACACCCGCAGGAGGTGGAGCTGTGGCCGGTTTACCGCTACGAAGTAGAGGGCCGGGAGTTCGCCGAGGACGACGAAACCGCCGGCGAAATCGTTAACTTTGCCATCCGCTGAACAGCCGCCATACGACCATCGAAGAATCAACGCTACACAAAGCAAAAAGGAGAAATTGCCATGACCACCGACAAGATGAGCCCTGAGACGATCGCTCGCATCGAGCAGATTGCAGACGATATGGATTTGCGCCGGACATACGAATACGTGGGCTTCCGCGTACAGGAGCAGGAATTTGAGCTCGGCAAGATCGACCACGTGTCTCACGTTTGGGATGACGGCGAGGATACCGGCGTGGAGCTTGACGGCATCTGCGTCTGTGACATCGACCGCCTCGGCGATAGCCGCTATTATGGCGAGCACGCGGCGATCATCTGTGGTTACTACGCCGAGTGGGGCGAAGATCCCGGAGAACTCGTTATCCGCGACGCGGAAGTCGTTAAAATAATTTGCTGACAGGAGGAGAAAACCATGACAGACAAACTATTTTACACCCTGTGGGCCGCTGCCCTGGACTGCGCCGACCGCGACGCCTACGTCTCCGACTGGGCACTTTCTTCCGCCTGGGGCGACGCCCCGGAGGCGGACGTCCCGGCGGACCGCGTCGAGGAGCTGGGCCATCTGTGGGACGCGGCCCACCTGACCATCCGCGACATCCGCGCCCATACCGGCTTGTCTCAGGCCGCCTTTGCCGTCCGATACTGCATCCCCCGCCGGACGGTGGAGAACTGGGAGAGCGGCGACCGCCAGTGCGCGGACTATGTCCGTCTTCTGCTGGCGGAGGCGGCGGGGATGTACGTGAGGCCGTGAGAAGCTGCGACTTGACAGGCCAAACCTTTGGTCACTGGACTGTGCTGGAGCGAGCAGAGAGCGACACGATCGGTCGCTCCCGTTGGCTCTGCCGCTGTTCCTGCGGGAAAGAAAGGATCGTGTCGGCGAGTAACCTGCGTCAAGGCGTCAGCACGTCCTGCGGACATCCCGGCGCAGAAAAAAGAGGGTCATCGCTGATAGGCCAAACATTCGGCAGGTTGACCGTGCTGCAGCGTCTTTCCTATAGCGACAGCAGCCACCAAACGCGGTGGTTATGTCACTGCGCCTGCGGGAACGAGACTGCCGCGACGACCGGCAATCTCATGCGTGGTCACACGACCTCATGCGGGTGCGTCCAGGCGGAGGCACAGCAGTCGCCGGATGCGCGAGTGGCCGCGCTCAAAACGTCTCCGCTGACCGGGGCGTTTGAGACAAATATCCGCGCCAAGGAGTTTGCACTGGAGCACGGCGACAGGTCGTGGACGATCCGCAATCTGTCAAAATTCGTCCGCGACAACCCGGAGCTGCTGGGTATCGAGGACGACGAGCGCGAAATCAAGCGCGCCGCGAAGGCCCTTTACGACGCAGCACATCGGCATTATGCATGGCACGGCTGGCGGGTTACTAAGGTAGGAGATTAGTTATCTTAATTGCACGCCCATTTCGTCGTCATTTTGTTGACACTTGATGTCTTTTAAAGCACTGAAAACGTCCAGAAAAGCGGACGAAGCGGCCGGGGGAGCAGACTACAAAAACGCTGGAAGCCCTTGTAAATACAAGAAAAATCGCGTAGACCGCATGGCTACGCGATTTTCTGCTTTGGTGGAGCTGAGGGGAGTCGAACCCCTGTCCGAAAGCGCTTTGACAAGACTTTCTCCGGGCGCAGTCAGGTTTCAGCATTCCCTCTCCGCGCAGACACCTGACAGACTGCGCGGTTCAGTAGAGTCATAATGCATGGGCGGGGCAACTCTTACCCGCCGCACGTCCGCCGCATAAACGACGCCTTCCCCGGCCTGCGGCCTCTCCGGTTCAGACGGCTGCCTTTAGTTAGGCAGCGACAGCAATACGATTGTTGTCAGTTAATTTTTAAGTTGCCCGTTTTATGGCGGTCAGGCGCCGCCGCCCGCTTATCCAGCCTCAACACCCCCGTCGAAACCGGTGCAGCCCCATATTGGGGATTTTTTGGGTATTGTTCCAATACCCGGGGAAAATCGGTGCAGCCCCATGAGGGGTTTTCGCATTGTGCGACACTGGGGAACAGCGTAGTCCGCGAGGGACTTGCGCATTGTGCGACACTGGGGAACAGCGTAGTCCGCGAGGGACTTGCGCGTTGTGCGATACTGGGGAACAGTACAGCCCATAAGGTTTTTGCGCGCTGTGCACACACAACCCATGGGAATATTTACATATGTGTGGGGGAGGGGGACCCTCCCCCGCGCAGAAAACTTATCTTCCGAAGGGATCGGCCGGCTTCTCCGGCTCCGGATACGTCACGCCCTGGGTGTCCACGGTGACCTTCGCCATGACCTGGTCCTTCTTGGGCTTGTTGGTCATCATGTTCCGGGGCTGGTTGACGATGCGGTCCACCACGTCCATGCCGTCCATCACGCAGCCGAAGGCGGCGTACTGCCCATCCAGATGGGGTGCGTCCTTGTGCATGATAAAGAACTGGCTGCCGGCGCTGTCCATGGGCTGCGCCCGAGCCATGCTCAGCACACCGCGGGTGTGCCGCAGGTCATTCTGCACGCCGTTGGCGGCAAACTCGCCCTTGATGCAGTACCCCGGGCCGCCCATGCCGGTGCCGTCGGGGCAGCCGCCCTGGATCATAAAGCCGGGGATGACCCGATGGAAGATCAGCCCGTCGTAGTACCCGGCGTTGGCCAGGGCGATGAAATTGTACACGCTCTGGGGCGCGATGTCGGGATACAGCTCGGCAACGATCTTGCCGCCGTCCTGCATTTCAAAAGTCACGATAGGATTTGCCAGTAAACCTGATTACAAAACAATAAGAAGGACCGAGGACCTGATCATGTCCTTCTTGTCATCGGCAACGTAGTGATGTGCATATTTGCAGCACGGCATTTTCGTAAAACATAAAGCCGCCCTAATCGGGGCGGCCCATTTTTTTGATGCCTCTATTTTTTTGCCATCAAGAAGATGATCAGCATTTTCCTACATCTGCTCTTTTGCCAGTATCTTCATTTCGCAAGTACCTCACACACCTGCTTATTCTTCGGCGGCAGCAAATTCTTCTTTCGATATAAGCGCATAGATGTCTACATCAAGTGCCTCGGAAATTTTAAGTGCCATGCCAATAGTCATGTTCGCAAGATCGCACTCACCTGATTCGAACTTTTGGATTTGCCTGACATTGCATCCAACCTTTTCTGCAAGTGCCTGCTGAGTCAGGCCGTTGCCTTTTCGGAGTTCGCGTATCCTGTTTTCCAAACGAATCCTCTCTTCCTTATTATAACGATCACGAAAAGCGTGATCGTACTTTTTTGATCCTTCAACGTAAAATCACTCAGTTGTTATCTGACTGGCTGCTCTTGCCGTCAATGTCGCTGGTCACCAACTGCCGGACATACTCCGTAACGTTCTCCTGTTTGTCCAAGTGATCTATGACAGCTGCATCATTGTCCGAATGAAAAGACAGCCTATAGTTTTTATATGTCACCTTCCGTGCGGCGTTAATCTTCTTTATATTGCCCGCCTGATACTTCCGGTTGGCGGCCAGCTGCTTCTTATAAATCTCCGGACGGCATACCCGCATGATCGTAGCGGACGACACACCATGCTTCGTTGCAAGAGCCTTGTAAGGAACGCCTGCCTCATGTGCCTTCCGGATTTCTGCTTTTTCTTCCTCAGTGAACCTTTGCTGTCGAACCATAAAGTAAAATCCTCCTTGAGCGAGCATACTTGTTTGCCTAATACTAACATATATAAACACATATGTCAATACCCCCTGATTTCCAATCTGAAAATTTTGGCGAGACCCCTGCGGGGTCAAAATGGGAGTCAAGGGGGCAAAGCCCCCTTGCGATTTTTTGGCGCACCTTTTTGTTCGTACAAAAAGGAGTCGGCCCCTCCGGCGAGGAACAGGTTGCAGTTTTCATATAACTACCAAGTAAATTTTTTTAGCAACCCAAAATTCAAAAGAACACCTTCGTCCAAGCAACAATTAACAACTTAAAGCATAAACCCAAAACTTACGGCGGCCTCCCTTCGGTCGGCAAGACATGATAAAAATAGGATATATCCACAAAGAAATAATAGCCTTGACATTATTTCTTTTAGGGTATAAAATGAAGCCAAAAAATACCCCTATTTTTATCGTTAGCAAGCACTGCCTTGCCGGGACTGGTGGAAAACCACCGTCCCCGTCTGCGGCGCTCAGGGGGAGACCCCCTATGACCCCTCTCCCCTCGCCATAGACCACACCCTTCGGGCATGACCTACGACGAGTTGTGCTCTGCACAATCGGCTGCGCCTCGTAGATTGGGGGTGCTCCCCCAAAACCCCAAAAGAAAAAAATATCACAGAATAAGCGAAAAATTCTTCAAAACCAGAGGTGAAAATATGCCGAGGAATAGAGATAGGAATGCAAAATATAAACTGGATATCTATGTGATTATATCTGAAATCAGCGATGAAAATCAAATCCGGAAACACTTATACGGCCTATAAAGACCACGCAAGGCTCAAAAGTTCGTATACAAAAAATTTGTTTCTGCGATCCATTGAGCAGATGAAAATGCCAAAAATGTATCTGCTTGAAACAGTAATTTGTTCACAGCGAGAGGCAATGAAACACTGCATCGTGTGGACTAAATACTTTAAGGAGCGTGGAAAGACTCCGGCCGCCGGTGATCTAATGAAGGAGTATACTGACACACTGGATGAAGAAAGTCGTGCCCTTTACGAAGAAATTAAACACAAACCTTTTGAAGAAATCGTCAATCCGGAAACGGCAGTAGTTGAAGAGTATCAATCAAAAAGCTGGAACAAAAACACAAAAAGTGCAATGGAAAAACCAACAACCAGCAAGCAAATAAAAATCGTCGCCAAACCGGAGCAGTACCAGATCATCAAAAGTAAAGCAGCATATCTTAATATGCCGATAGCAAAATACGGACGAACCATGATGGTCAATGGATTCGTTTTTCGCTTTGACTTTGCTGAATATCTGAAAGAGATTCGTAGCATCAAGCGCATCATTCAGGACATTCAGGAAGCAATTTATCAGAGTGGAAGGTACTTCCCTTCCGACCTTGAAAACTTGGAGAAGTGCATCAATGAAGTGAATGACGTGCAAAGAAAAATGATGAAGGATACAGCTAAGATCGTTAAGAAACAGGCAGAGAAAATGCCGGAGGAGCTTTATGAAATCTACAAAGATTGAGTGGTGCGACGCCACCGTAAACCCAGTCGTTGGATGCACAAAAGGCTGTGTCTATTGTTACGCACGAAGACTTAACCAGCGGTTCAAATGGATTGAAGATTTCTCTGTACCGCAATTTTTCCCGGAACGGCTGAAGCAGCTTTTCACAAAAAATCCGAAACGCATTTTCATGAACTCAATGAGCGACATTGCAAATTGGAAGCGTGAATGGCTGGGTAAAACGCTCAACGAAATACATAGGAACCCACAGAACAGATACCTGTTCCTTACCAAAAGACCGGGTGCGTATTTGCCCTGGACGCAGTTCAAGGCGAACTACATTTGGTGCGGTGTCACCGTCACTTCGAATAACGAAATGGACAGCCGGGACTTAGATATGATGCGGCTCATCAAAGAGACCGGCGAAGGGTTGAATTGGTTTATCAGCATCGAACCCATGCTGGGGCCCGTAGAAATTTCTGCAGCCACACTAAAAGGATTGAAGTGGATCATACTCGGCGCCGAGACCGGAAATCGAAAAGGAAAGGTCTCCCCTTCCCTGCTCTGGATCCGAGATGTTGTCGCTGCCGCAGATAAATTCGGCATACCGGTGTTTATGAAAAACAGTCTCAGAGACATCGTACCGGATGATGAATTCCGGACAGAATTTCCAAAGGGCTTGCAGCTCGAATAGAAAAAATACAACGAGGGAAAGGCGCTGTATTCACATTGAGATTACGCAAAAGAACAAAACGCACACTACAAATCGTTTTTATAATTCTGCTTGTCCTCATGATGCTGATGCCAGTCTGCATCAACTTTATTCCGCAGCAGAGTACCGGAGTAGATCCAAAACTTTTAGCGGAAATGCAGACTGCTCAGGAAGATCCGGACAAAAGAGTTGAAGGCACCTATCAGATAACTGACTTCGTAAACGGGAACTGTTTCACCATTCTCTTCGGGCAGGAACCACGAGATGTAAAGCTTATCGGTATCAAAGATAAGTCCTGCTCTGCAGAAGATTTGAAGAGCTTTATAGCTGATGATATGGTTGATCTTGCTTTTGATAAACAGCAGGAGGATGAAGATGGAAGGCTCCTTGCCTACGCCTATCGGGCGGACGGAACCTTCGTCAATCAAGAGCTGCTGGCGATGGGCTTGGCAGAGATGAATGAAGAAAAAAAGAACACCCTGTTCGCTGAGGATCTCCGATTAGCGCAGGAGGCAGCGAAAGGAAAAGGGCTCGGCCGATGGGCAAAAGAGTAAAATTAAAGGAGAATTAAAATGAAGTGCCCGTGTACGAAAGACTGTAAGAACAGAACGGCTACATGCAAAATGGACGGCAGCTGCCCAAGCGGATTTGCCGAATACGAGCGCCAGCGAATGAACTACTATAAAGAACAAGACAATGCGCGGGAGCTTAATTTTCGAGGGCTGCCTTTAAAAAGAAAAGGTTGGTAACAACGATAACTGATGAAGAAAAAAAGAGAGGAGTCTTAAAATGATCGTCAAGATCTGGCCGATTAAGGGTGACGTTGGTGCCGGACAATGCCTCCTTTATATCGAGGATGATAAGAAGGTCACGAAGATAGAGAAGGACGAAGACGGACGGGTTGCTAAGAGAACTGTCATCAATACTCTTGAGGAATTCGACGAAAACCCTGATAAGTTCTTTATTGAAAACGAAGAAAATATCGGGCGAGTCTTTGACTACATGGCTAATGAAGACAAGACCAACGGGGTCTATGTTTCTGGTTATCGCTGCGATCCTAAGCGTGCTATAGATGATTTCCGAAACACGTGGGGCGCCTATAAGTTGGATAGTGGTGAATTGCAGGAGCCGGTAGACAACAATGAAACAATGGCTTTTCATCTGGTCCAGTCGTTTCCTGAAGATCTGAATATTTCGGATGAGGAAGTCCATCAATGCGGACTGGAGCTTCTGCAAAAAATAAAAGACTACCAAGGCGTAGTCTGCTCCCATGTGCATCCGGTCGTAGACGAAGAGGGTGAGGTCCATGGGCGCTGCAAGCATAACCATATCCTCATCAATGCGTATAAAGATCTGAATGGGGTCGAAAATGAACTGCCAAGTAAAAGAAAGTATCATGACTGCAAAGAGACTTATGAACTCCTGCAATTTTGGAATGATGAGATCGCCATTGACCATGGACTGCCCATCATTATTAATCCGGATCTGGAGAAGGTTTACTCATGGAAAGAGAACGCAAAAATCAAACAGGGACAGAGCTGGAAGGAGCGTGTCCGGTGGGATATCGAGGCGGCGAGACGTGGCACTTCTAATTGGAATGAGTTTGTCTCTTACATGAAAGAGGAAGGATACGAGATCCGGGATGGAGGAAAACATCTCACCTATACCACGCCGGATGGGAATAAGATCCGCGCAGAACGGCTCGGAAGAACGTTCATGAAAGAGAACCTGGAGCTCTACTGGGTGCTCCGAAACAGAACAGAATATAACGTGGCCCGAGCGCAAAAAGATAACAGCGCCCCGCCTCTTGTATATATAAATCATGAAGAAAACGGACCACTCACCGTGGATATTCCGCTTGGCGCACACAATAAAGAAGGTGAGCGCAGATACTATTCCCTACCGCTGGTTAAGGCCGATAGACCAAGGCAAGTTCTCAATACATATTTCTTCGGAAACGAACTGTACGACATCAAAAATGCAAACGGTAAGGTGGTGCTTACTGCCACCGGTGCGGAGATCGTGGACTACTTGGAGATGCTGCGGCGCAACGAACCGATACGATTTGCAGAGGATGAAAAAGCAGAGCAGGAGCGGCGTCAAGCCGCAGCAAAAGAGGCAGAGGACGAAGAAAAGAACGCCTACGAATCACAAACTCGGAGCAAGCGCTACTATGTTTCGTCCTTTAGAAATTCGAGAACAGGACGATATTATCACTCAGATCTTTACGATGAAAACGGAAGGCGGAGAACAACTTTGGATCTGCTCTTTCTCCTCGCTATCGTTATCATAAAGAACGAATCTGGACTGTGGGACCCAAAGAGCATTCCCCCCGGAAAAGAGAACGAAGCTGTTTTCGGACCGCCAAACTGGAAAACAGAAAATATGCTCGCTTCGCTGCATTACGCCACCGAAGAGGGGTTTTCAAATCCGGTGGACGTGGATAATCGGGTAAACGAGGTCGGCGCATCCTACAGCCGTATACGGGCAGATGTTAAGCGTAGTACAGCAGCTCTGGAGCATATGAAGCCGTTGGCGGAGGCTATTGCAGATTGGCGGGAGACAAAAGAACTCGCTGAAAAAATTCTGGCTTTACCGGAGGGATCCGAGAAACAGAAGCTATTACAGCAATACGAAAATGAGCTGGCAAAATATAAAAAAGCACGAGCGACCATGTATGCTGCCAAGCTGAATACCAACAGGGAGATTGGAGATTTTCTTGCTCGTTATGAGGAGATCCATAGAAAGATGCCGGAGAAGGAAGCGAAGCTGGAAGACGCCAAGGAGGAGTACCGACAACTGAAAAAACTCCAATACAATATCCTACTTGCTCAGAACAAGCAATACGTTTATGGGGCAGCTTATAATCCGGAAAAAGTCGCCAATCGTGGAGACCTCGGGCGGGGAGTGGACGAAAAGGAATTCAACAGTGATAGATAAAAATATAATACCAGCATACGATGACGAAATGGAGCGAGGAAAAATAATAACTGAAATAAAAAGAGGCTGCCCACTCACAGAGATGGGAGCCTCTTTTCAGATTAAGTTGCGGTATCAGAATCCGCAGAAGCAGGTGGTGAAGCTGCTTGCTGTATTCTATGCAGAAAGTAAAAAAATGTGCTCACAAAATTTAGCCCGAGTTATGAATCAATGCGAACAAATCGTTTTCAGGTAAAAGACTCAATCAGCTCGGATAGTAAAACGGACCATCATATTCGGAGTTGTCAAACGCAAGAATGGGATAGAAGATAATTCCCAGCAAAGACAAACCAATGGCAAAACCGTCACCCTTGCCGAATACAGCGGCCAGCTTCATGTTAGTCATAATCGTGACAATGATATTGAGGCAAGGAATATAGGAGAGTAAAAAGAATAGACCGTTCTCCCATGTGATCTTGTAGAGTACATAGGTGCTATAAAACGGAATTAGGGCTGCCCAACCATGCTCCCCGGCCTTGCTGAAAATCTTCCATTTGGACACAATCTGCAGAATACAAATAGCAAAAATAATAATGCCAAAAACAATAAGGGTGAAACCAATATCCAGCATTTGGTAGAAAATACTCGCCATTGGAGGTGTATTCGATGTCATACTGATAAATCCTTTCTGTTATAAAAATTTAGCCCCGGTCAGGTGCCGGGGCTGTTTTAAATTGATGTGAAAGTTTTTTTAAATCACTGAAACTCATGGCGGGCAGCAACGGCCAGCTTGTCGCAACGATCATTCATCTCATCATTTGCATGGCCCTGCACCCAATGGTAATGCACTTCATGCCGGGCTACAAGAGGCAGGAGCCGCTCCCAGAGATCCACGTTCTGCGCCGGCTTTTTGTCACTCTTAATCCAGCCCTTTTTTTGCCAGCCGTAGACCCAGCCTTTGGAAAGAGCGTCGATGACATATTTGCTGTCGCTGTAAAGCTCCACGATGCACGGCTCCTTCAGCAAAAAGAGCGCCTCGATGACACCGGAGAGCTCCATACGGTTGTTGGTGGTATTCGCTTCGCCACCGGATGCCACCTTTTCAACGCCATCGCAGCTGAGGATACAGGCCCAGCCACCGGGGCCGGGATTACCGCTGCAGGCGCCATCTGTGTAGATCGTGACAGTTTTCATCATAACTCCTATTCTCCGGCAGAGCCGGCGTCAGTAATGGAAGTTGCCGAAGCCTCCAATATACCGGGACTTATCGAAGGCAAGGATCAAGAAAAATATTGGGCCAAGAAGAATCAAACCTACGGTGAACCAGTTACCTTTGTCAAAGACCTTGGCCAATTTCATCGTCGTAACAACGCCGACAATAAGATTCACTATTGGAATAAACATCAACAGAAAATACCAGCCGTTAAGCCAAGTGATCTTGAAGAATATGTACAAGTTATATATCGGAATCAAAGATTTCCAGCCCGGCTCTGCAGCCTTCTCAAATATCATCCAGATCGAAACGATGAATAAGATACATACAGAGAAACCTATAACAGCTACTACAGCTGATATACCGGGAAATACATTTACAACTGTTTCTTCATACGGTTGATATATGTCAGTATTCAATTTTCTTAGCTCCTTTGTGCGGGGGTTAAAGATTGCCGGCCCCTTCCCTTTTGGCGAGCTTTCTTCGAATGCTCTTTACCGAAAAGCAAACGAAAAGCACGAGCGAAATGACGGCAAGTGCTGCCGTGGTTTGGAGATCGTCTTCACGGGCAGCAAAATAACAGGATACGGCCTCAGATATGGAAGCAAGAAAAAAGAAGCCAAAAGTCGGAAAACAAACCTTTGTCTTGCAGTAGGCCGACGTAAGATGAAAGAACGAAAAAAGAAAACGGACAAACAGTATAATACCGAGAGAAAGAAAAAACGTTGCCGCATAGTGCAGCCATGTGATCAAAATATCCATATCCTTAGTCATCTTCTCCCCTATTTGTCCGGTACGGCGATGGGCAGAGAGTCCTCGCAATTCCAACAGATTTGCGAGCCTTCCGATATCACATCGCCACAGCAAACACAGATATCAGGATATATCTCACATCTCACGGTGGCTCTCCTCCATGCCTAAAGCTGCCTTCTCCTCCGGCTCCATGTCAATATGGAGATTATTGCAAAGCTTCTTTGCTGTACTCGCCATGGACTTCTTATTTTTCAGGAACATCTTATCTATATGCTCCTTCTCAGTGCGAAGCTTGGCTTTGATAGCCTTACCATCCGGAGAAGTAAAGGAAATAATGAATTCTCCACTTTCGTTGGGGACTTCCAGAAATTTATTAATGCCCTCCACGTCTTTCAGCATCTCGCTGATGTCACGCAGCGCATCGTTTTGCTCGTCCAAAACCCTGATCTTTGGCATGAGTAAACCTCCTTCGCTTATTTTTGATGGCAATATTATACCGCCATAGAAATAATATGTCAATAATTACGCCCAGAAAGAAATAAAAATAGAAAAAGAACGGACGAAAAAATGCGGCCAGGAACCCTTTGGGATCCTGGTCGCATTTACAATTCAGGGCTTGATTATAACAAGCTCTTTTAGTCTTTACTTGACATTTTTATTATCCTTCTGCTTGAGGTAATATGCAAAAACAAACAAAGCTGCAGCAGAAAGGACGAAAACAACAACATACAAGGTGATGTTCGAGTTATCACCGGTTTGAGGGACATGCTCCACAGTAACGGTTTGTGCTGCATCGTGAAGGTCGGCGTGAGTTGCAAGCTTAATTTCATTGCAGTACAGGTCCTCAAAGACTACGAGAGTCTTACCACCCAGATCGCTTGCATCGAAATGGAACTTGACATCGACCGTTCCGTTTGTAGCCTTGGCTGTAAATGTAGTGCTGGCAGCGATTTCTTTACCCTCTTTATCACGTAATACCTTACCGATGGCCTTATCCATCAGCTTACCGGTCACGATGTATTCCTTACCGGCAGTCAAATTGGAATAAGAGACTTCATCGACCAGGTCTACACCCTTTTTGGCAATAAACTGATGGGAACCGTTGACAGTAGCCTTTGTCTTAATAGATGGGGTATTGACCGTAACGGTTTGGTTCTCATCCTTCAAGTCAGCATGAGTAGCAACCACAACACCATCCAGAAAAACCTCTTCAAAAGCTACGATACTTTCACCACGCAGCTCGGTAGCATCTACCACGAACTCCAGATCAATAGAGCCGCTGGATTCAGCAGGCTTGAACTTAGCCGTAGCGGTAATAGCTTTGCCGTCTGCACCCACCAGCTCCTTGCCGGTAGATGCAAGCACCAGTCTGCCATCAACCGTATAGATATTACCGGGAATAAGATTCTCATAAGAAACCCTATCTACCAATTCAATCTTATCCATCGGGTCAACGGCTTTATTCCCGCCTGTATCAGTCAGAGCTGTACCGACTTTAGGAATATGAATCGTCTGATTCTCATCGTCAATATCCTTATGAGATGCGATCACATCTGAACCAAACACAAGCTCCTCAAACGCAACAATGCTCTGACCTGCCAAATTGCTGGCATTGAAGGTGAAGGTAACCGTCACAAGGCCATTTGCTTCCTCGGCAGTAAAGGTAGCGAAGGCTATTACAGCTTTACCGTCTTTGTCAAGCAAAGCTTTACCGGTGTCCTTGACCATAAGGGAACCGTTGATGGTATATTCCTTGCCGGGCGTAACGTTCTCGTAAGTCACTACATCCGTCAAAGTAATAGAATCACCAGCAAATGTTATATGCTCGCCATCTACGGTAGCAGTAGTGCTGATCGTAGGATTTTTTACCTTAACGGTTTGGCTTTTATCATCGATGTCCTTATGACTTGCAACATCTTTACCCTTATGCTGGACAGTTTCGAAAGCAACAATGCTTTGGCCGTGAAGCTCGCTGGCGTTGATTGTGAAGTGCAAGTCTACAGTACCCTTGGACTCCACCGGAGTAAATTTGGTAGTGGCAAAAACGGGATTGCCGTCTGCATCCAGCAAAGCTTTGCCGGTGTCCTTGACCATCAGGGTGCCATTGACTGTATATTCCTCACCGGCAATCAAGTTTGTATAAGAAACAGAATCAACCAGCTCCACAATAGAAAGAGGATCCATCTCCTTATTGCCATCGGCAGAAGTCAGAGTTGTGCTGATTTCAGGAAAATGCACGGTCTGTCCTTCATCGGACAGGTCAGCATGGACCGCAATAGACTCCTGCTTATACTGAAGATCTTCAAAA
>OJAR01000066.1_pt1 | contig 37420 bp, 27 predicted proteins | sample 1589431 | NCBI WGS metagenome assembly OJAR01 (sample SAMN03283242) | human gut metagenome | biome: human-associated habitat; material: feces | host: Homo sapiens | place: Peru | collected 2012 | reverse complement strand
CACATAATCCACAATGCGCTCGCTTGCAGCCATGAAGCCGCCGATCGACGCGAGCGACTTGGAGAAGGTCCCCATGATGATGTCCACATCGTCCGCAAGGCCGAAGTAGTCCGCGGTGCCGCGGCCGCCGTTGCCCAGTACGCCGAGGCCATGCGCGTCGTCCACCATGACCCGTGCGCCGTACGCCTTTGCAAGCCGCACGATCTCCGGCAGGTTCGCAATGTCGCCGCCCATGGAGAACACGCCGTCCGTCACGATAAGGATGCCCGCGGTGTCCGGCACCTTTTTCAGGCACTTTTCAAGATGCTCCATGTCGTTGTGCCGATAGCGCAGCATGGTCGCGTAGGAAAGCTTGCAGCCGTCATAGATGCTCGCGTGGTTTTCGCGGTCGCAGATCACATAATCGTTCTTTCCGCAGATGGCGGAGATGATACCGAGATTGGACTGAAAGCCCGTTGAGAAGGTCATAACGGCTTCTTTGCCGAGAAAGTCCGCAAGCTCGCGTTCAAGCGAGGTGTGCAGTGTCAGCGTTCCGTTCAGAAAGCGGGAGCCGGAGCAGCCGGAGCCGTATTCGCGCAGCGCCTGCACGCCGGCCTCGACGACCCGCGGATGCACGGTCAGGCCGAGGTAGTTGTTGGAGCCGAGCATGATGCGGCGCTTTCCCTCCATGACGACCTCGACGTCCTGTCTTGATTCCAGCTCGTGGAAGTAGGGATAGATCCCGCGTTCTCGAGCGATGACGGCGTTCTCGTTGAGATGCTTGTCAAACAGATCCATGAATAGTATGATTCCTTCCTTGGTGATGCAGCGAACGATCCGTTATTCTTTTTCAAATTCGCTGATATGAATGGTTTATTATATACGATTTCAAACCATTTGGCAAGGAAGGGCTGCGTCCGTCGCGGCCCGTCCTAAATGCGGACCTTGCGGAACGCGCGCGGGCGCGCCGAACCGCGCGGCGCGGACGCATACCGGCGCGCATGACCGCGCAGGGCGGAAGCGATGCTGGCGTTGCGCCGATCCTCCCGTGCGTTGAGCGCATCAATGCGCTGCGCTTCGGCTGCGTCCCTTGCGGCGGCCGCGGCGGCCTGCACATACTGCTCGATCAGGTATTGCGTATTGCGGCGCTTCGGCGGCAAGCCGCAGGTGATGCGCACGCGCTCGGAGCAGAAGAGGTATGCAAGCCAGGCGACCTGCCCGAGCAGCGGCAGGCATGCGTTCATTTGCCTGCTGCCTGTCGAAAGAATCCAGACAAGCAAACACACATTCAGCGCGACGACCGCAGCATAGCACCAGCGAAATGCGATCCTGTGCCGAAGCAGAAGAATGAGTGAGGCCAGCAAAAGGCCGAGGTATACGAAATCGACAAGGCACGTGAGCAGGAGCAGCCCGTTGTGGGCGGAAAACAGTATGCTCAGGATCATGAACGCTTGGATGAACAGAGGAGCCGTATTGAGGCCGAGCACGATCGCAAACACGAGCAGCCAGCCGCCGACGCCGTTCCACTTGACGCGCGGGTCAAAAAGCGAACGATCCATCTCCATAGAGAGCCCTCCCTTGATGCCGCAAAACTCTTCTATTGATCAGTATAGCACAAAGGCGCCAGGGAGAGAAGCAATGAAAAACAGAGCGCCGCGCTTGCAATTCTCTTGCGGGTATGTTAAAGTAGACGGAGTGAGCGAAACGCGCACTGATAGCAGCTTGCCGGAATGATGGAATTGGCAGACGTGGCGGACTCAAAATCCGCTGGGCTAATCCCCCGTGTGGGTTCGAGTCCCACTTCCGGCACCATGAAAACCCCAGATAATATCTGGGGTTTTCGCATTTTGCATAACCAAAAGTACACAGAAAAGTACACCCTTATTTTATATGGATATTTCAACCTTTCTATTTCTGCATGGAATTTATGCAACCAATATCGTAGTCCGTGCTCTGCAGTATGCAGGTTTTCTAAAATCCTAAGGTTGCAAGCCTTCAAGCCTTTGCAGTGTTTACGATTGCAAGGTTGTCAAATCACCAACCCTCATTGAACACCTCATACCCGGAATCAGATATGGCGATAAAGCATGTTCTGCGATTATCGGGATGGTCTTTTTCATAAGCTTTCAGGATGATCATCTCTCCGGGCTTGTACTGAGGATATTGGGTATACCCGAAATCCGAGTCTTTGGCAAGCTCAAACACCATATCCTTATAGTTCGGGAAGTTCTGCGCATACCATTCTTTGGCAAAATCAAGGATCTGTTGTTTGTCCTTCTCAGAAAGCGCATCAACATATGATTGTGCGTCCGTACAGACTTCCATCTGTACCTCCAAGCCATAATTCCATTCAGAGCCGCCCCAGTATCCCTCATATACAGGGTCAAGTCCGTCGATCACGATGCGACCGTCCTGAACGGAAAGCGGGAGGTGTTCGGTTTTTGGGTCCTGGTCCTGAGATCTTTCCCGGATGATGCATGGCGAGCCATCTTTTTTCCCGAACGAGAGGTTTCCACTTGCAAGGTTGAATGTGTTTTTGTATTTGATATTCCCATCAACAGAGGCAGTGATAACTACCGTGAACAGTCCGGATGTCGGACCGTACGCTATTTTGCAGTCCTCGATTATGCCGTCACCGTCGATGTCGAAGGAGGCAGAATCGATGATCCTCTCAGCAGGCTCCAGTATGGAAGTATCGGTTTCATAATATACAAACTCTACCGTGGAAAGGATTTTGTTGATTTCTTCCTCGTATTCTTCGTACCAGTTTTCAGCGCTATTGATGATCACACAGTCCTTCGGATCTTTCAGGATAATATGACTCCATAGCGTATTTCCGTCATAGAATCCCTGCCGCGCCGGATGGCCGTTGAACTCTATATCTTTTTGTTCAAGGCCTGTGCCGCATACGCCGAAGCCTTTGATATGCCGAAGCGTTATGACGCCTTCCGTTCCGGGAAATTCGGGCCTGATACTCACGATAAGATCACGGGTGGGATCGTCAGCGGATTGCGTGACTTCGAGTGTCCAATCTGCCGGCAGCCAGAACAAAACACCATAGGATGGAGGACGTGCAGGCTTTACCTCTATGAACTCCCCTTCGAACTGATTGCTACCCACGTCACTTACCTGAACCGGCACGTCAAGCGATTCATCTGCGGTTACTGATCCTGAACTCACAATCTTGATTGTTTCCACGCCACAGGGAGATGGGGGATCTTCTTCCGTCATAATGCCGTTGTATGTGATCTCGACGATGTCTCCTGCCTTTGGTTCGGGAGAGCTTGACATATGCTGAATTATTACATTTATAAGCTCGGCATAGTTTGCTTCCGGATAACCATCAACAGGTTTGACAAGCATCGCTCCGTCTTTTATCTCAATAATAGTTGCTTGAAAGACAGAACTGGCTTTTTCTGCCTCTGTAGATGGTTTGGCCTTGCAACCGAAAGCGGCTACAAGAAGAATGAAACAAAGGCATATTATAAATAATCGTTTCATCATGGTACCTCCTGAGTGTTTAAGAGCTCTTTCTGCTATTTGGCCGCCTTTTTCCGGCAGATAATCGCAAGTACAATACTGACAATCATACCGATGGCAAATGGGATCGCGTATAGAAAAGCTGTGCTGGCTGGTGCACTGTACCCGGCGTATTTCCCTCCCCAAAGCAAATCGCAGTAGTTATACGCTACGACAGCACACATGATGTCAGAAAGAAGGATCGCTAATACCCAGAAAACAATGGACAGTTTTTTCACATATCTCCCTCCAATAAGGCTTTCTATCCTATAAGACGAAAAATACCACATAAAGGTTTCACCAGTACGAAACGAATGTGAATTCTAGTGTAAATAATACCGTAGTGGAGGCTGTTTGGTTGCAGCGGATTCTTAAAATTGCACCCGCCTGACCTGAAATGCACCCAGAAGCAAGGTGGGGTGCATTTTTATCCAAATTCGCGTGATTTGCCATGAAAACCCCAGACAATATCTGGGGCTTTCGCTTTTTGCATAACCAAAAGTACACACTATTTTTCTGAACGCGCCGGAAACCGCTGCGCGGAGCTTCCCAGCCGCCGCGGCATTTGCTGCAATAGCCATACGAGATGGTTTTGTGACAGAGAAATACATCCGGATTTACCTGCGAAGAAACATGTTCCTTGCTCTGTTCTGCGCAGCGATCATATGCGTTCCTCTGCTGATCGTCAGTTTCCTATATGACGCGATACCGTATGATCCGGCGGTCGCGCTGGGCGTCGTTTTTGTCCTGTTGCTTATAGTAGCGGATGCGATCCGATGTGATTTGAATCGCTTCGGTTAGCTTGCTCATTTGTTCATTTCTTGGATTCACAAGACCACCTTCTTCAAAAAAACATTCGGCTGAATCTGAAATTTCAGCCGAATAAAGAATTCATTTTTTCTTAAAATCATAGTCACCGCGCGACATTTTTTGTATACAAGAGTGAGCCGCTAAAGTCAGCAAGAGGACATTCATTTGCTACACGCTCTCGTAAAAGCTGTGTAAGCTGCGTATCTTGACCTTTTAAAAGTGGTACCGTATTTGTAGTAATGTATACATATGCCTTTTTTTCTGGATCGAAGCAGTTTTGATATTTTCTCATAAAAGCGTAATACTTATCTGCAAAATCGGGATTATTTGTCAGCATTTTAGGATATTTCGCAGCGCTGATACTCATATCATCTACAGCCTCCAGGATGATAACGAAGCCATAGTTAATATACTTGCCCTGAAATGGCGGCCTTGCATCCCGCGTAAAATTGATAAAGCCCCGGAAATCAGTATCTCCATGAAATATCTGAGCAACAGTACCCACGTTTAGAAAATCATTTATTACGCCAAGCGCTTCTTGAAGAACTGGTTCAGCATTAGTTTCTATGGACGAACTAGCCAATGTGTTATTTGCTTGCTTTTTCTTATAAAAACCGAAATACCAAATTAAAGCACCGACAATTAGAATAATGATAAAACCCATTTTGACCATCCTTTTTAATGTAATAACATTGTTTATCTGGTGCAACACTTAGTCTACATAGGCATACCCCCAAATATCTTCTTTTTGAAATGTTTTACCATATCTTCTCGTACATCTTGTCGAATTGATTCATTGATGGAATGTGTTACAATACAAGACATAACGCGATAAGCTGAATCTACATCGTTATGAATGATACGGAATAGAACGCTGAGATAAGTAGCTGCCTCCACAAGCAATATCTGACCATATTTTGTCTGATACTCTTTCTTCCAACTTAAGTCGTTTTCAATATTCTTAAGCGCATTGAACGCATCTTCCACTTCCTGATCTGTATTTGCTAATTGGTATAGGGCAAGGCCATATACAGATTGAGTATATGGATGATTTATGCTTCTAGTAATGCGAACAACATCATCATATTTTTTGTCACAGTAATATAATGTTGCTAGACGAGATATTGACAACAACAAGTTATCCTCGACAAACCCCAAAGTATCGCTATCTTTGATATTTAGGTTCCGTATAGTCTCATCAAGTTTTTTTGCCCAATAATATGCTTTCTCAATATCAGCATCCATTGAGTCGATACGTCCTTCGTTTTCAATCATAGAAAATGCAAAGCCAGCGGTCATACTAGAGGTTTGAGCCATTTTTAAAACCGCCTGTGGCTCACCTGCATTTGCGGCAAGTTCATAATAGTGAAATGCTATATCTATAGCATCATCATCGTTTTCTTTCTTGGAAAAAAAGTCTGCAAGAGCCATCATTGCTCCGACATTTCCCTGCTCCGCGAGAGTTTTTGCCTCTTCAAGCGTCATCATCATTACCTCCATTTTTAAGTTCGCTTTTTATAGTACGTACTCCTCATTTAACGCTTTAAAATAGACCTTATATTTTTGGTAAGCTTCAAGTTTTCGCCCCGCTTCGATTAGTTCCACACAAGGAAGAACCAATTCATTGTATATCTGTTCAAATATTGCTACTGCATTAGGGCGCTTCCTTATTTTTGTAACGATGGTAGGTGCACAAAGGTAATATTCCTTTATATCGTCAGATCCAGCAGGAAGGGAGCTTATATACCCGTCTCTAAAAGAGCGCAGAACCGTAAGCTCATGACAATCATCGGGCAATCCTTTTGCCTCAACACATGCAGAAGTCAAAAAGCATCCGGGTTTTGGGCCCTCTTCTCCAAATATTTTACGGACACAATCCTCATCGATTCGACCGATGCGCCGAAGACCTTCATCATAGACATACCCATTTTCATCTATATGCCCATGCCGTCGAAGACCTTCATCGTAGATGTCCCCACTTTTGTCGATCCGTCCTATGCGGCTAAGGTTTTCTGCATAGATATATCCGCTGTCAAAATCAATTCGACCGATTCGTCTCAAGCCTTCATCGTATACATATCCGTTATCATCAATCCGGCCTAACCGCTGTAAGCCTTCGGAACACACATATCCCATGGTTACACCAGATACTGTGTCCTGAGTTGCTGAACAATATCCTTGTATAGGATATGTGCCTTCTCGTTATCACCACGCTCTATCATGTCCACACAAGGCTTTACGAGCTTTGTGTAGATGGAATCAAAGATATCCAAATAGTCCGCTCTATTTTTAATGGCAGATACAATCTGAGGTGCAACAAAATAATATTCCGCAATTTCTTCTCTGCCCTCCGGGAGAGAACGAAGGTAGCCCTCTCTGAATCGACGAAGTACCGTCAATTCGTGACAATCGTCCGACATGCCTTTTGCTTCCACACATGCAGAAGTCAGAAAGCACCCTGATGAATCCTGCCCTTTATAAATTGGGCAGTCATCATAGTCGTAGTTCCGGCAATACTTGTAATAGATATCCTCATTAACATCTTTACCGGACTTTTTGCACGCATAGTGATTATTGTACCAGTAGTACGGGCAGCTCATATACAATCCTCCTAATGGTTATTATGCCGACTCTGATCAGTTTTAAAATAGTGTACTATTTTGTTAAGAGGATTCCCGGCAAAGCCGCTTCGCTAATCAGCGAAAAAAGTCCCATATGCTATTGCTTACAAAAGGATTTCGCGCTATAATCATAATGGTTTCGTAGAATTAGCTATTTGCAAAATAGTACACATTCCTGTAAAAATGCCAGATTACAACAATTTGGCATTTTCGTATATTTCGGCCCGATAGCGAAAGGTCGACAGCGGCATCCCGCATTCCTTTGCTGCTGCGGTTCCGGTAAGCGCGCCCTGCTTCCATTGCTGATATACGCGGTGAAAGTTCTCCGGCAGGGGTTTCGGAGGCCGGCCGAAACGGACACCTTTTGCTTTCGCCGCTGCGATTCCCTCCGCCTGCCGCTGACGGATGTTCGTGCGCTCATTTTCCGCAACGAAAGACAAGAGCTGCAAGACCAGGTCGCTGATAAAAGTACCGAGAAGATCCTTTCCCCGGCGAGTGTCCAAGATCGGCATGTCAACAATGCAGATATCCACACCTTTTCCCTTTGTCAGTACTCGCCATTGATTTTGTATTTCCACGTAATTGCGCCCCAGCCGATCAATGCTCTTGATATAGAGCAAATCGCCGGGACGCACTTTCTTTAGCAACTTCTGATATTGCGGGCGATTGAAATCCTTGCCGGACTGCTTGTCCACATAGATTTGCTTATCGGCCAAACCTAACTCGTGCAGAGCAATCATCTGTCGATCCTCGTTCTGATCCTTTGCGCTCACGCGCACATAACCGTAGGTGTTAATGCTCATCCCTCCTTATCCCATAGGCAAATCCCTCCTGTAAAACTTAATTCATTTTCGCTTTTGCCAAATAACGTCATAGCCCAGCACATCGGCCAGTTCCACGGCCTCAGCGTAGTGCAGCGAACTCCGACGCAGTTTGCCGGACGGGTTGGGGACGCTTTCGCTCCAAACGTATTCCTCAGCGCCTCGGCCTTGCCAACATGCTGCACAAAACGGACGGTTCACATACGAACCGCCCGTTTTTTCGTGCAATGCAAGCTGTGCGAGGGGGAAGCGCCTTGCTCCCCCTCCCCGGCAGTGCCTTTTGTTTTTTCTTCAGAGAAAAGAAATCGTCCCTTAAACAAGCAGCGCCGCACCCGTTGTTCCGAATGCGGCGCGCTGCGCTGTGTTTCGTGTTTTATTTGCCGATGCTGCGGTAAGCGTCCTCATAGTAGGTCACGATGGAGGTGTCTTTCGACCATTCCTCCTGCTGCGCCTGCCAGACGGTCTCCTGCCGCGATGCGAGTGCGCTTTCGCGCAGAGCGTTCAGTACCGTATCATAGGGAACGTCGCCCGCCGGCTCCTCGCCCACGAGGTAGACGATGAAGTACGAGCCCTCGATCTCCACGATGTCCGAATACTGTCCGGGAGTCAGGCCCTTGGCCGCATTGCGAAGCTTCTCGTCCCAGGTGCCGTCGTCCTCATTCGGCATCATGAGCCGGCCGCGCTCGGCAAACACCGGGTAGGTCGTATAGGTCGTGTCCTCGTTGTAGGCGGCGAACACATCGTCAAAGCTCTCGCCCGCCTGCAATTTCGCATATGCTTCCCGGATCTTTGCATGCGCGTCCGCAGTGTAAGCGTCGAACAGGCCGTCGGCCTCGAGCTTCTTCTGCGCGTACTCGTTCTTGATCTCGGTGATGCGCGCCGCGTCGCCGCCGGCCAGCGCCAGGTTGCCGTATTCGGCTTCGAGCGCGGTCATCTCGCTGAGCAGCGTGTCATAGTTTTCGTCGAGCGTTCCTTCCGGCATGACGGACAGCACCTTGACGCGGACATAGCCCTCGGGAACGATCAGCATCGGCGTTCCGCCGTTCATCTCGTAGTCCTCCTCCAGGCCGAGATACTGCGTCGGATCCTCAAGCTGTTCCTTCTGCTCCTGATAGAGCGTGTCGTAATAGTTCTTGACGTCCTCGTCGCTCACGGAAGCGGAGGCCTTGATGGAGTTTTCCAGGTTTGCGATGACGGCTTCTTCCCGCAGCTCCTGCTCGCGGAGTTTTTTGTAGCCTTCAAAATCCGTGTTCCAGCCGTAATTGGCCAATTCCTGATTGATCGCGGCGATGGCTGCGTTGCGGATATCCTCGTCGGTCCCCTCGGTCTCGGCGTCCTGCGAGTAATACTCGATCATGGACTCAATCTCCGTGCTGAGCGACTCCTGCAATTCGGCCTCCTGCTCGGCGGTCAGAGAATCGTATCCGAGCTTCGACGCCTGATACAGCAGGATATCGTAATCGACGAGCGTCGAAACGACCATATCCTGCAAGGACTTGATGTCTTCATCCGTCGTCGGTGCGGCCATGCCGTAGGCCTGGTACATGGACACATACTGGGTATACATATCGGCGATTTCGCCCGCGGTGATGTCGCGATCGCCCACGCGGACGGCAACGGCGTCACGGTTAATGCCCGCGCTTGCGCTCGTATCCGTGGATGCGGCGGGCGCGGCCGTGCCTGCGGTCTTATCGGCACAGGCTGCAAGGGAGAGCAGCATTGCGGCGGCAACGAGCAGCGAAAGGGCCTTCTTCAGGGTCAGTTTCATTCTTTCTCCTCCATGGTTACTCATGTAGTCACCTGCATTATATACGTTCCGGCGCGTCAACACAATGCACGATTGTGTAAATAAATTGTGGCAATTTCCGGGCAAGCGCCGCAGCGTCGACGTTTTTCTGCCGGATCCGGACAGCGGGCGGCTCGCTCGCCAAAAGCTGCGCGCCGAGAAAGTTCGAGACCGCGCCGAGCAGCTTCCCGCCGTCGAGCGGTGCGTCCGGCAAAAAGCTGAGCTTTGCTTCGCCGTCGCGCACGGTCACAAGCCCGATGTATGCACGCTTTGCAAGCTGCTTGATCTTTGCAAGCAGGAACAGGTTTTCTACCTCCTCGGGCAGCTCGCCGTAGCGATCCTCCAGTTCCTCCCGCAGCAGCAGCTGCGCGTCCTCGCCCTCCGCGTCCGCGATCCTGCGATAGGCCGAGAGGCGCTGCACCTCGTTCGGGATAAAGCCGCCCGGAATGTGCGCGCTCATCGGAATGTCGAGCGTCACGTCCGTTTCGGGCAGCGGCGTTTCCTCGCCGCGCGCCTCGCGTACCGCGGCCTGTACGATCTTGAGGTAGTATTCGTAGCCGATGTCCGCAATGTGGCCGTGCTGTTCCGCGCCGAGGAGGCTCCCCGCGCCGCGGATCTCCAGATCGCGCATGGCAAGCTGGAAGCCTGCGCCGAACTGCGTGAATTCCCGGATGGCCATGAGGCGTTTGTGCGCTTTTTCGTTCATGGCTCTGCCGCGCTGCACGGTGAAATACGCATAGCCGAGCCGCGTGCTGCGCCCGACGCGCCCCTTGAGCTGGTAGAGCTGGGCAAGCCCCATGCGATCGGCCTCGAGCACAAGAAGCGTGTTGGCGTTGGGTATGTCCAGACCGCTTTCGATGATCGTCGAGCAGAGCAGGATGTCCGCCTTGTGCTCCATAAAGTCCATCATCGCCTGTTCGAGCTGCTTTTCCGGCATCTGTCCGTGTGCGACCAGCACCGTGGCCTCCGGAAGCAGCTCCCGAAGGTGCTCGGCGTATTGTTCGATGCTCCGCACACGGTTGTTCACGATGTAGACCTGTCCGCCGCGGGACAGCTCGCGCGTGACGGCGTCCGTAACGAGCCCGTCCGTGTATTCCAGCACAAAGGTCTGCACGGGGTAGCGCGCGTCCGGCGGCGTCTCGATCACGCTGATGTCGCGAATGCCGGACATGGACAGGTTCAGCGTGCGCGGAATGGGCGTCGCTGTGAGCGTCAGTACGTCGATCTCCTGCCGCAGCGCCTTGATCTGTTCCTTGTGGTTCACGCCGAAGCGGTGTTCCTCGTCGATGATGAGCAGTCCGAGATCCTTGAAGCGCACGTCCTTTGCAAGCAGCGCGTGCGTGCCGACGACGATGTCGATCTCGCCTGCGGCCAGCTTCTTTTTGACCTGTTTCCTCTGCTCCGCGCTCTGGAAGCGCGACAGGCACGCCGTGCGCACGGGGAAGTCCGAAAAGCGTGCGGCGAGCGTATTGTAATGCTGCTCGGCAAGGATCGTCGTCGGCACAAGAAACGCGACCTGCTTGGAGTCCTGCACGGCCTTGAACGCGGCGCGAAGCGCCACCTCGGTCTTGCCGTAGCCTACGTCGCCGCAGAGCAGCCGGTCCATGGGATGCGGCCGTTCCATGTCCGCCTTGATCTCCCGAATGCTCTCGAGCTGATCTGGCGTCTCCTGATAGGGGAAGCGCTCCTCAAGCTGCGTTTGCCACGGCGTATCCTTGGAAAACGCGAAGCCGCGAACGGACGCGCGCGCGGCATACAGCTCCGCAAGATCGACGGCGAGCTTTTTTGCGGAGGCTTTCGCGCGGTTCACGCGCCCCTGCCACTCGCTGCCGCCGAGTTTGGACAGGTGCGGCACGGTATCCTCGTCGCCGCCGCCCACATATTTCTGCACGCGATCCATCTGGTCGGTCGGGATATACAGCCGGTCGCCGCCGCGATACTCAAGCAGCAGATAGTCGCGCGTGCTGCCGTCCACCGTGAGCGATTCCACGCCGACAAAGCGGCCGATGCCGTGCGCCTCGTGTACGACGTAGTCCCCGACGGACAGCTCGGAAAAGCTCAGGGTATTGCGCTTTTTCTGCACCTTTTTCACGGCGGAGCGCTTGCCGAACAGCTCCGACGCGCCGAGCACGGTCAGGTGCAGCTCCGGATATGCAAAGCCGGTCAGCAGCGCGTCGCCCGTAACGAGTACTTCCCCCCGCACGGGCGGGCGCGTGAGCGTCTCGGAGAACGCGACCTCCGCGCCGGCCGCGGCAAGCTGCTCAAACAGCGGCTTTGCGTGCTCGCCCGCAAAAAGCACGGCGGCCTCGCCCGTTTGCTTCCAGAGGCGGACGTCGCGCAGCAGCTCTTCCGTATCGCCCATATACTGCGGCGCGGGGCGGGCAAGAAACTGTACGATCTCCTTGGGCGGGAAGGCGTGGTGCGGGCGCGTGAGCGCATAGCAGGCTGCAGTGCGCGGCGTGTTCAGCAGCGAAAGCGTCTCCTCCGCGCCGAGCTGGAGCTTGCCCTGGGCGGCGTCGCCCTCGCCGCGCTCAAGCATGGCGGTCACGCTCTCTGCAAATGTCATTTCCGCGGTCTTTGCCGCTTCCTCGAGCCGCGCGGGCTCGTCCAGCACGAGAACGGCGCTCTCGGGCAGATAATCGAGAAGGGTGTCGAGCTTCGGATACAGCAGCGGAAGCATGGCGTCCGCACCCGCGGCGGGAAGCCCCTGCTGCCACAGCTCGACCTGCGTTTCAAAGCCGATCTTGTCCGCAGCATGGCGCAGCGCACGGGCAATGGCCTGCTCCGTCTGCGGCGTTTCATAGGCGGGGGGCAGAAGCGCCTCCGTCCGCTGCTCGACCGACCGCTGCGTGATGGGGTCAAAGTCGCGCATCTGGTCGATGGTATCGCCCCAAAACTCCACGCGGATGGGATAGCGCGCGTCCGGCGGGTATACGTCCACAAGATCGCCGCGGCTCGCGACCTGTCCCCGGCCCTCGACAAGCTCGACGCGCTCATAGCCTGCGGCGGCAAGGCGCTGCACGAGCGCACGGGGCGATGTTTCGTCTCCCGTTTTGAGCCGCACGCACTGCGACACATACACGTCGCGCGGTGCGAGCCGCTGCAAGAGCGCGCCCATGGAGCAAATGACAAGCCGATTCTCCCGGAACAGCAGTGAAGAAAGCGCGGAAGCGCGGCTGCCCGCGCGCTCCGACGAGGCATTCATCACATGCACGAGCGGCGTTTCCCGCGGCAGAAACAGCGACGCGTCCGGCAGATACCCGCGGACGGAATCCCATAGGCGCGCGGCGCCCGTATCCGTTGCCGACACGAGCAGGACGGTGTGCGAGAGCGACAGCACCGCCGCGATATGGGCTTTGTGCGATTCCTGCAAGCCGAAGGCTGCGACCGGGCCGCAGCTCCGGGACAGCGCGTCCTCCATGCGGCGAAACTCCGGCGCGTCGCGCAAAACGGTCAGGATGGGATGTTGCATCGGGAGCCTCTTTCCTCTTCTTTCTTCCTTTTTCTTTCTCGGATAACGGAAACGAAACAGCGCTTCATCCTACCGTTGCGGCCGCGCGGCGAGGCACTGCCCGCAAGGGCCTTTCGGGGGAAACGGTTTTCGTGTGAAAAGCGCAAATCGCAAGCCGCTTTGAGCCGCAGACGGTTTTCTTTCGGTTCCTTTCTTTTGACGGTTCCTTTCTTTCGAGACCGAAAGCGCCGCGCACCGTTCATTCCACCCGTGCAAACGTCGGTTCCCCGTATGAAACCGTCGTTTGAACCACGGCAGCGCAAGCCGCTTTGAACCGCAGACGGTTTTCTTTCGGTTCCTTTCTTTTTTCTAAAAGAAAGGAACTACCGTCCCTCGTGCTTTTTGTTGAATCGCATCTGCGCCTTCGAGATGTCGCCGGCAATGATGAGCTCCGCAGCCTCGGCGGCCTTTTCAAACGTCTCCTCAAGCAGCGCCTGATCCGCCTTTGACGGCTTGCCGAGCACGTAATCCTTCAGCTCGCCCTCGCCCTGCTTGCCTACGCCGATGCGAATGCGCGGGAAGTTTTCCGAGTTGACGCAGGCGACGACGGAACGCATCCCGTTGTGCGTGCCCGCGCTCCCGTTCGCACGAATGCGCAGCGAGCCCGTCGGCAGATCGATGTCGTCGTACATCACAATGAGATGCTCCGGCGGAACCTTGTAGAAATGCAGCAGCTTCTGCACGCAGTCGCCGGACAGATTCATATACGTCTGGGGCTTGACGAGCAGCACGCGCTCCCCGCGGTAAACGCCCTCGCCGTACAGCCCGTTCATGCCGCGCTTTGTCACGCGGATGTGCAGCCGCCCCGCCAGCGCATCCAGCGCCTGAAACCCGGCGTTGTGGCGGGACTTGCGATAGATGAGACCCGGATTGCCGAGCCCGGCGACAACATACATGGTGCTTCCCTCCCAGAATCAGCGCAATGCACGCAAAAACGTCCGCGCAGCACAGGGTATCCCCTTCTCCTGCGAGGCGTGGATCGTGAACGCTCTTTTTTTGTAGTGTACCACCGTTTCGCCTTGCTTGACAAGGAATTTTGCCCGATGCTATAATGTGTTCCGAAAGAAGCGCGGAATTGCGGGCAAAAACGGCGCATGCTCCGCGCCAGGATACCACTTGGCAATGACGGAAAGAGTACGCGGAAAGCATCCCGTGACAAGAGAGCGGATCGTTTGGTGAAAGATCTGCGGGAGCGCGCCGCCGAACATGGCTCCCGAGCCGCGATTGGGCGAACGGTTTCATCCGCCCTGAGCCCACGCGGGACGCGCCCGATACAGCGCGGACTTGTGCCTCCGCAGCGCTTGCGGGGAAGCAGGGTGGTTTTTGCAGCATGGCGTTGTTGTTTGCGCATACTGTCCCCGGCGGGCGGTATGCGTTTTTTATATCCGGTCGGCGGCCCGTCCGGCACGCGGATCGCCTTCCCGCAGAAGCGGCGGATCAAAGGAATCTCAGACACGAACGTAAGGAGGAAGATTGCCCCATGTGCGACCATTGTAAGGAGAAAACACCGTTTTACATCACGACCCCCATTTACTACCCGAGCGACAAGCTCCACATCGGCCACGCATACAGCACGGTTGCGACCGACGCCATCGCCCGCTACAAGCGGCAGCACGGCTATGACGTGTTTTTCCTGACCGGCTCGGACGAACACGGCCAAAAGATCGAACGCAAGGCCAAGGCCGCGGGCGTGACCCCGCAGCAATATGTGGACAAGATCGTCGCCGGCTTCAAAGACCTGTGGAAGCTGCTCGACATTTCCTACGACAAATTCATCCGCACGACCGACGACTACCACGTCAAGGCCGTGCAGAAGATCTTCAAGCAGCTCTACGATCAGGGCGATATCTATAAGTCCGGCTATACGGGACACTACTGCACGCCCTGCGAGAGTTTCTGGCTCGAACGCCAGCTCGTGGACGGCAAATGCCCCGATTGCGGCGGCCCCGTCGAGCTCGTCGAGGAGGAGAGCTACTTCTTCCGCGTGTCCAAATACGCCGACCGCCTCATCGAGCACATCAAAACGCACCCGGACTTCATCCAGCCCGCGAGCCGCGCCAATGAGATGCTGCAAAACTTCCTGCTGCCCGGCCTCGAGGATCTGTGCGTTTCCCGCACGAGCTTCAAGTGGGGGATTCCCGTCACATTTGATGAAAAACACGTCGTATATGTTTGGCTCGATGCACTTTCAAACTACATTACGGCGCTCGGGTGGGGAAGCGACGACGATGCGCTCTACAGGAAGTTCTGGCCCGCCGACGTGCATATCGTGGGCAAGGAGATCGTGCGCTTCCATACGATCATCTGGCCGATCATGCTGATGGCGCTGGGGCTCCCGCTGCCAAAGCAGGTGTTCGGTCACGGCTGGCTCGTACTCGACGGCGGCAAGATGTCCAAGTCAAAGGGCAACGTGGTCGATCCGGTCAAGCTCTGCGACCGTTACGGCGTGGACGCGATCCGCTATTTCCTGCTGCGCGAGGTCCCCTTCGGTTCGGACGGCGTATTCTCGAACGAGGCGCTGATCAACCGCATCAACACGGATCTTGCGAACGATCTCGGAAATCTCCTTTCGCGCACGGTCGCGATGATCGGCAAATACTTTGACGGCGTGATCCCCGCGCCCGGCCGAATCGGCGAGGAGGACGCGGCGCTCATCCGGCTTGCGAACGAGACGCCCGGCAAGGTTGACAAGGAGATGTCCGCCTGGCATATCCCGGACGCGCTGGCTGCGATCTTCCAACTTGTCGGCGCGTGCAACAAATACATCGACGTGACAGCGCCCTGGGTGCTTGCAAAGACGGACGAGGGGCGCGAACGGCTCGCGACCGTGCTGTACAACCTTGCGGAGTGCCTGCGCATCGTCGGTATTCTGCTCACGCCGTACCTGACGAGCACGCCGGACAAGATGTTCGCACAGCTCGGAACGCCGGCGGATCGCCGCACCATCGAGAGCGTGGCGTTCGGCGGCACCGTTGCGGGAACAAAGGTCGAAAAGGGCGAAGCGCTCTTCCCGCGCATCGATGTGCAGAAGGAGCTTGCCGAGCTTGCCGCGGAGCAGGAGGCTGCGAAGGCCGCCGCGGCCGCGAAAGCGGCCGTGACCGCGGGCGCTGCCGAAGCGAAAAAGGCCGAGACCCCCGCTGCGCCCGCGGAGAGCGCGGCGGACGCCGCGCCGGCGGCCGTCCCGGAGATCGAGTATGAGGACTTTGAAAAGATCGACCTCCGGCTTGCAAAAGTCGTGAACTGCGAAGAGGTCAGGCGCGCAAAGAAGCTCTTAAAGCTCACGCTCGACGTGGGCGGCGAGGAGCGCACGGTCGTTTCGGGCATCAAAAAGTGGTATGCGCCCGAAGACCTGATCGGGAAAACGGTCGTGCTCGTCGCGAACCTCAAGCCCGTCAAGCTCTGCGGCATTGAGAGCCGCGGCATGATCCTCTGCGCATCGGACGAAGCGGACGAGAAGCTTTCCGCGCTCACGACCCTGTCCGAGATGGAGAGCGGTCTGAAGGTGCGCTGACCATGAAGGAATTCACATTAAAGAACGGCGAAACGCTGTGGGTGCGGCAGACGCCGCCGCCTGTCTCGCCTACCTGCGCTGTGTTGGCGGCGAGAGCGATTACCTGCTCGTGGGGCCGGAGGGCGTTCCGCTCACCGAGGCGCAGGAGGCGGAGTTTCTGGAGGCCCAGTTCGACAAGCCGGATAGGCGCATGTTCGTCGCGCTGATCGGAGACGAGGTCGTCGGCCTTGCGAACGTCGAGGCAAAGACGCACAAGCGCATAGCGCACAACGCGCACATGGGCATCTCCGTGCGGCGCAGGCTCTGGGGGCAGGGCGTCGGCAGCGTTCTTATGCAGGAGATCATTGACTTTTGCAGGGAAACCGGCACGATCCGCAATCTGTGCCTTGAGGTGTATGCGGACAATGAGCGCGCCGTGCGGCTGTATCAAAAGTTCGGCTTTGCCGTCGACGGCCTGCGCAAAAAGTATCTGCTTGTGAACGGCGTGTACCACGACGAAGCGCTCATGCGCCTGTCGCTGTGAGAGGCACGGCTATGAAACGCTTTGATACCCACGCGCATCTGCTCGATGAGCGCTTTGATGCGGATCGCGATGCGCTCATCGCGCGTTTGCCGCAAGCGGGCGTGGCCGGCGTGCTGGAATGTGCCTGCGCGCTTTCCGATCTTCCGAAGATGATCGCGCTTACGGAGCGGTATCCGGCGTTGATCCTCGGCGCAGCGGGCGTGCATCCACACAGCGCCGCCGAATGGGACGCGTCCGCGAAAGACGCGGTCGAGCGTGCGCTTGCGCATCCGGCCGTCCGCGCCGTGGGCGAGATCGGGCTGGATTATCATTACGATTTTTCTCCGCGCGATGTGCAGAAGCGCTGCTTTGACGAACAGCTTGCCATCGCGGGCGCGCACGGCATGCCCGTTGTGATCCATGATCGCGAGGCGCACGGCGACTGCATGGCGCTGCTCCATGCGCATCGGGCCGCGCTTTCGGGCGTGATGCACTGCTTTTCCGGCAGTGTGGAGACCGCGCGGGAGTGCCTGGACCTCGGTCTGTCCCTCGGGGTCGGCGGATCGCTCACGTTCAAGAATGCAAAAAAACTGCCGGATGTGGTACGGTTTGCGCCGCGCGACCGGCTGCTGCTCGAGACGGACTGTCCCTATATGACGCCGGAACCGCACAGAGGCGAACGGAACGATCCGTCCATGACGTCGCTCGTGCTGACGCGTCTCGCCGCGCTGCGCGGCGAGGATGAGGAAACGCTCGGCGCGGCGCTCTACGAAAACGCGGTCCGCCTGTTCGGATCGCCGGTTTCGGTGCGGTAAACGGTTTTTCCCCTTCTTTTCTTTCTAGAAAGAAAAGAAGGCAAAAGAAAGTCATCTGCGGAACAGTTGTTTCTCTCCACTCTTGTCGCTTCCGCCAACATGCAACACAAAACGGACGTCTTCTTTTCTTTTTAGAAGAAAAGAAGCAAAAGAAAATCATCTGCGGAACAGTTACTTCTCTCCACTCTTGTCGCTTCCGCCAACCTGCAACACAAAACGGACGGTTCACATACGAACCGTCCGTTTTTTCGTGCCTTATGCAGGACGAGCGGGAAACCGCCTTTTCTCAGAAAGACATCCTCCCCCGCAGTGTCTTTTGTTTCTTTTCTTCAAGAAAAGAAAACGTTCCCCTTTAGAAGAAAAGAAAACGTCCCCCTTTACGTTCCGGGGATCAGGTTGATAAAGAAGTTGGCGCGGTAAAAGAACACGCCGAAGAAGGATTTCTCCACATAGATATACAGCTTTGGCAGCACCGTGAGCGCGATGGGCAGCAGCAGGAAGATCGCAAACAGGATCAGCACGCCCTGCAAGAGCCCAACGCCCGCGCCGATTGCGCTGTCGCCGTGTGCAAGTGCGGGGAACCCGCCGCGGCCATAGGAGATGCCGCGGATGATGAAGCCCAAAATGATACGCGCGATCACAAATACCGCAAGGCACGCGACGATGTTGATAACGACGGAGATAATCGTGAGATTGAAATAATCACCGAGCGTCGTAACGCCCTCGCTTGCAAACGCCTCCGCAGCAATGTTCCGTGCGACGCGCGCGCCCATCGGCAGCGGCATATCCGCGTTCTGAATGATCGTTTGCAGCTGGTCGCGGGTAATGTCGCTCACGGGCATGCGAATGAGCTCAACGTCCGTCGCAGCAACGTATTCCGCACCCTCCGTATAATAGAGCAGCATGTTATAGAGCTGCTCGTGGCTGCGGATCGCGTTTGCGACCAACGGAATGCCCAGCAGTCCGAGGAGAAAGGATACGATCGTCGCGGCAAGCCCGAACAGGGCATCGAGAAACCCGCGATACCAGCCGCCCAGCACCGCGATCGCGAGAACCAGTAGTACGGCAATGTCTACAACGCTCATGCGGGTCTCCTCCTTTCGTTTGATCGGCCGTCATGCTCTCATGATAGCCACAAACGCATCCGTTCATACCATATATACGGCGCAGCGTCCCGTGAAAGACGCGCGTTTTCCGGCGTGTTATCCGGTTATTTGATGGATGCGGTATAATACAGCCCGTTGCTTTCGAGCAGCAGCATCGTCTCGGACAGCTTGTGGGCGCTGTCCACGGGCAGCTCGAACAGCGCAGTGTCCGACAGCTTGCCCTTCAGCGTATAGGTGAACATCCTGTCGCGCGAAACGACGATGAGCGAACCATTCATGAGAAAGCTCGCGACGCCCTCGCTTTGCAGCTGCAAATAGGTCTCCGTGACGGCAGGCACGGCCGTGTCGGACAGCTGGAGGAGCTTGACCGCGTGCATGTCGCCGCCGCGCGGCGTGAGCAGAAACGTCGGGTTGCCTGCGCTCGAAAAATCCAGCACGCGATAGCCGTAGACCGTGATGCGGTACGCTTCCTTGTTGCCGTCATGCGTGTAGCGGATGATCTGGTTCGTGCCGGAAACAAAAATGCTGCTCGTGTTGATATAGAGATCCTCGACGAGCTGGTTCTGCACCTGGATCGCGCCCGTCTGCGCGTGCTTTGCGAGGTCATAGGTGCGAATGGTGGTCGTGGGTTGGCTTGCGGTGTCGGACAGCATCTCCACCCAGAGCATTTCGCCCGCGGAGGTCTTGTAAAAGCCGAAGTCCACGATGAACTGGTCGCCCGGAAGAAGCTGGTCGATCTGCTCGCCCTGCCGCGTCAGCACGAGAACGCTCTCCGAGCCTTCGGAATCGCGGCGCAGCACGGCAAGGTAATTGTCGCCGCATTCGACCGTATCGATCGAGCCGGTGAACGGAATGGCGTTATCCTGTCCGACAACGTGCAGGAAGCTTGCATTGTAGACCGCGGACATGGTGCTGCTGCCGGACATTTTGATGTCGCTCGAGGTCGTGCCTGCGGTGTAGTTCTTTTTGTGATCCGCCCAGTCGAAGTAGTGGAGCTGGCCGTCCGTCTGATACAGCAGGCCGCGCCCCGTGTTCAGGTGCGTCATGGCGGTCGAGATCGGCGTGGCCTCCATGGAGATCGTGCGCTCCCGATCGCTGAAAAAGACGAGGTAGATCAGCAGCGCGACCGTAAACACGCCGCCGACGGCCAGCGTCCAAAGCAGCGTTCTTCCGCCGCGGCGCTTTTTCCTGCGTCTGCGGCCGCCCGTCTGCCGCGCCTGTACGGGCCGTTGTCTGTCGTAGTATCTCTCCATTGCGTATCCCCGCTCGATCGTGCCGCGCCGTCTGTCGCTTTGCACTATGCTAACAGACCCGTGCGGCATTTGTAAAGGAAACAATTATGTCAGTTCTGTTCCGGCACGATGACGTTCAGCTTGCCGGGCAAAACGCGAAATGTCACCGGCGTCCCCTCCATGACCTCGCCGTCCACCTCGATGCGCGAATGCGGGCTGCATTCCGCCGTGAGCTCCGTGGTCCGGAAATAGGTGACGCGCGGATTGCCGATGTGCTTTCCGGAGAGGAACTTCGGCAGAAGCGTCGGGATGTGTCGGCGCTTCACGTCGTGGATCACGCACACGTTCAGCAGGCCGTCGAAGGGATCCGCGCCGGGCGTGATGTTCATTCCGCCGCCGATGTGCGTGCCGTTGCCCGCCACGAGGATGAGCACATCCTTTTCCATGCTCCCCTCGGGCCAGGTGATCTTTGTTTTGCGAAGGTCAAGGTGCAGGATGCAGTCCATGAGCCCGCGCAGATAGGCGATGCTGCCGTTTTTGTATTTGTCCTTGTATTTCTCGGTCGCGTCGAGCACGTCCACGTCAAAGCCGAAGCCCGCGACGTTGAAATAGATCTCGTCGTTTGCCATGGCCGCGTCCATTTTCCGAACATGACCATTGAGCAGGATCTCGAGCGCCCGGTCGGTGTCCTTCGGAATGCCAAGCGCACGCACAAGGTCGTTGCCCGTGCCGCAGGGAATGATGCCGAGCGCGGTCTCCGTGCCGGCGAGCGCGGTCGCAGCCTCGCGCACCGTGCCGTCTCCGCCGAGCACCGCGACGCGGGACGCACCGCGCGAAGCGGCCTCGATCGCGAGCTTTGTTACATGCCCCGGATATTCGCTCATCGCGGCACGGAAGGGGACGCCGCGCGATTCCAGCGTCGCACAGACCCGTTGGAAAGCCGCGTTTGCAGCGCCGTTTCCTGCGACAGGATTCCAGATGATGTTGAGCTCCGACACCGATCTTACCTCCGCCTACAAATGTACAGCTTATAGTGTAGCATATCGGCGCGAGAAAGGCAATTTTTTGGCGGATCCCGCTCTGCATGCACCCGCTGCGGGGAACGGCTTCTTTCAAGGGGACGTTTTCTTTTCTTCTGAAAGGGGAACGTTTTCTTTTCTTGAAGAAAAGAAACAAAAGACACTGCGGGAGAGGATGTCTTTCGGGGGAAAGGCGGTTTCCTATACATCCTGCCTGCAACGAAAAACGGACGGTTCACATACGAACCGTCCGTTTTGTGTTGCAGGTTGGCGGAAGCGACAAGAGCGGAGAGAAGCAACTGTCCCGCAAATGACTTTCTTTTGTTTTCTTTTCTTTCTAGAAAGAAAAGAAAAAGAAAAGAAGCGCTTCAGAAAAGATAAAAATACGGGTTATAGGGCACGCCGTCGATGAGCAGCTCGTAGTGCAGATGCGGCTTGCCGCTGCCCTCCGTATTCTCCGCGAGCGCTGCGACCGTGTCCCCCTGAAAAACGCGCTGGTTCAGCTCGACCTGTAAGTCCGCGCAGTGCGTGAGCCGCGACACGAACCCGTTGCCGTGGTCGATCTCGACGACCACGCCGTATTCCCCGCGTTCCGCAGCGAATACCACGATCCCCTCGCCGGGCGATGCGATCTTCGTTCCCGCCCTTGCAGGAATGTCAATGCCGCGGTGCAGCTTGCCGCCGCGCATCCCGAACCATGAACTCACCGCGGAACGGATGGGCAGCGCGAGCTTCAGGTCTCCCGCGCTCTTGCCGTGCGGGCCTTCTTTTTTGTCGGGCTCGGCCTGCGCCGGATCTTTTACCGTATATGCGCCCTTTCGCACGATCGTTGTGCGCGCCTCGAACAGCAGCAGCTCCGCAGACGTTCCCGTCGATTCCAGCACGCCCGCCCGATAGATGCGGGGCGTAACGGAGAGCGTCTCCTCGCCGCGCCCGATCTGCGTGTAAAGCGCATTGCCCTTCTCGATCGCCTTGTCCTCCGCAGCCGTTGTTTCCACTGCGCCGACGGAGACCTGCCGTTCCTCCGTCTCCACGACCACCGGGATCCGGGTCGGATCCTCCCCGAGCAGCCGCATCGCGCCGTCCGGCGTATCCAACGGCCGCGTGCCGGAGGCGGATACGATGTGGATCACCGCGTCAAAGCGTGCGCGCACCGGACGCTCCGTTTTGCTTGCGCGTTCGTCCATGCAGGTCTGCAAATATGCCGTGAGCACAGAGCGCGCCTCATCCTCCGTGGCCAGCGTCAGAACAACGTCCGTTTCCGCAAGAAGAACGTCCACCGCGCCCTCCGGCAATTCGATCGGCTCGGGCGACGGTACGGGCGTTTCGAGCGCGTGCAGCTCGATCTGCTGCGGCTCCGCGATGCGAAACACGACCGTCCCGCTCTCCGTCTTGACGAACTGCCCGGAAAGGCACACCGCCGCAACGCAAAGCCCGATGAGCACGATCGCCGTGACGAGCACGGCCCATACGCCAAAGGATGGTTTTTTCATTTCGTCTGCACTCCGTTTGTCTGCACTTGATCGCATGCCCCCCGCACATCCGCGGAAAGCGCGCATCCCGTCCCCCGCCCTGCGCGGGGAGCGGCGTTCGCAGCGGACGCCCGGCGGACTCTGCCGTCGGGAAGATCTCCGTTCGCTGCCGCTATTTCAGCTTCAAATATTTCAGATAACAGTAGCCGGTCTTGCCGCTGAAGGACACGCGCGCCCAGCTGCCCGCAACGCTGTGTACCGTTACGGTATACCCGCGCCGGAGCGTGGCGACGACCTTGCCTTTCTTTGTGTCCGGCTTGTCGCGCAGATTGAGCAGGCCCGCGTTCACCGTCGCCTGTCCCGCGCTGCCCGTATCCGCGGGCTGTCCCGCCGCGCCGTTCAGCCGGACATACCGCTGGAATACATAGCCCTCCTGCCCGGTCGCATCCACGCGCACCTTGTACCAGCTGCCCGTGCCGCCGATGATCGTGAGCGCCGTGCCGCGCGTCAGCCTGCCGAGACTCCGATAGGACGTGGACGGGCCCTTTCTGAGATTCACGCCGCTGCCGGTGAGCGTGGCGCTGCCGATGTCGCCGCCGCTGCCCGTGCCGCTGCCCGTCAGGGTAAGATAGCGGCTGTAAACATAGCCCTCCTGCCCTGTGGACAGCAGACGCACGCGGTACCATCCCCCGATCTTATCATATACGCCGAATTCCGTTCCGCGCGAATAGCGTCCGAGACTTGCGGTCGATGCGGACGCGCCCGTGCGAAAATGGACGTTCGTTCCGTTGATGCGGCCATAGGCCATGAACCGCAGCGCGGGTTCGGGCGTCGGAGACGGCGAAGGGCTCGGCGTTGCGGTCGGCAGCAGGATGGGCGTGGGCGTCGCGCCCGGCGCGCGGGTGGGCGCAGGCGTGGAAATGCCCGGCGCATCCGACGTCTCTATCCGCACATAGCTGCCGGAGAGATAGCCCGTCATGCCGCTTGCCGACTGCACGCGATACCAGCCGTCGCCCTCGAGCGCAAGGATCGCGACCTCCGCGTCCAGTCCGAGCTTGCCGATGGAATCAAAGCTCTTGCCCGGGCCGGTCCGGAGATTCACGCCGCTGCCCGTCACGCGGCCCCGTTCCAGCACAGCGTTGCCCGCCGCGCGCACATCGCCGTAGTGAACGAATCCGACGCTGCCGCCGGGCTGCGTGATGGCCTGATACCATTCGCCCGAAAGCCCCGTGAGCAGAAGTTTCGCGCCCGCAGGCAATGTCTCCACGGCGCCGGAGCCCGCGTCGGGACCGCCGTACAGCGTGGTATCGCACAGCACCACGCCGCCGCCCGTTTCCGGTTCGACGTCATCGGGATCAACGGACGCTGCGGGGGTCTCGGACGCTGCGGGGAGCGGCGCGTCCGTCCGAATGGGAGCGGGGGTATCTACGGAGACCGGGATGCCGCCGTCCTCCGGCGAAACATAATCGTAGGCGCGCATCTCCGCGCCGGGATAATAGAACGCTAAGATCTGCTCAAAGGTATGCCCCTCTTTCGCCATCTGCTGCGCACCGCGCTGGCTCATGCCGACGCCGTGCCCGAATCGGCCGCGGAACAGCGTGAAGCCGTTCTCCGCGGGCAAGGCATAGGCGATGCGGAGCACCTCGTCGCTGAAAACGCCCGCCGCGAGCATCTCGTCAAAGCGAATGACGGCGACGACCGTCTCCTGCTGCGCGCCCGCGAGCGGGAGGTCAAGCAGTGTGAGCGCGCCGTCCGGCGTATCTGTCGGCTTCGGCGTTTTCGTCGGCTTCGGGGTTTTCGTCGGTTTCGGGGTCGCGATAGGTTCCGGCGTTTGCGCCGTTTCGGCGTCCCCCGCTGCATCCGCGCCCGCATCCGGGAGCGCCGGGTCAACGATGAGCGTCTCCGCCGCATCGTTGGGATCGGGGCTCTGCGACGGCGCAGGGGTCTCCGCGTCTGCGGCCGGCCGGATGTTTGCAAGCGCGGTCAAAATGACCTGGCTATGGCGGCCGTCCGCCGTGGCGACGCCGTTCTCGTCCGTGGAGAACACGCTCATAAGGCTGTCAAAGGAATCGAGCACATAGCCCTCCGGCAATGCACCGGGCGCGTTTGCGGCTTCGTTCAGCTTGTCCGTCACAAGCGTATAGAGCGCTGCGGATGAAAAGCTCTTGCGGGAGAGATCCGCGGGAATATACGCCGTTTCCGTACGGCAGGCGGTATTGCGCAGATCAAAGGGATCCGTTCCCGCCGCATAGCCCGCGTCAAAGGCGGTATCGTTCCAATTTGCAGAGGGGAGCATGGTATAGCCGCCGTTGCTTGCGGAATACCAGCAGGGCATGACGGCATCGTTCAGATACAGCGCGATCTGCATGGTCGCGTCCACTGCGGCGATGACGTTTTTAAGCGTTGCGACATAGCCCTTATACACCTGGTCCGCGGCGGTGTCGCGCACGTCGTAGCTTCCGCTGCCGCCCATGTGCGCAATGGCATAATTCTTTGCGGCGACGGCCTGCGCCTTCAGCGCTTCGATCGGCCAGGCGTTGTTCATCTCATAGCCGACCACGCCGTAGAGGTAATGGGACAGCGGCACCTCGTTCACGACCTGCAAATAGCCGTTCTTCGCGGTGACGCGGAGGCAGCCGAGATACGTTCTGGTGTAGCCGTCCGCCTTGAGCCGCAGCGAGCCCGCCGAGGCGCGGGGATCCTGCCGCACGACAGTGACGCTCTTCCCGCTGAACAGCTCGCCCTTTTTGCTGTGCGTTGCGGTGACGGTGCTTCCTACCGCGGTGAGCTTGAGCGTTCCGCCGGAAAAGGACGCGCCCGTTTCCGCGAGCATATAGCCGCCCTTGACCTTGACGGACAGCGTATCCGTTGATTCGACCGAGAGCAGCACGCGCACGGTTCCCGTTTCCGCGCGGGCGGTTCGTCCGGGCAGCGGCGCGGCAAGCAGCAGCGCGCAGGCCAGCAGCGCAAGACAGCGAAGGTAGTTTTTCAAATCGTACACCTCATTCATGGTGGCGCGTACACGTCCACATTGTGATTCTACATAAGTTTTATGGCGGAGAAAAGCATTGCATTCGATTATTCACGGATGATTCACATTGAAAGCCGTTTCCGCTTTCCGCTCCCGGCGCCCTTCTGCGCATGCGCAGCCTCCGCGCGCCGCGCAGCACGCAAAACAGCACGGCGCGCCGGCCCTCTTGCGCGGCGCGCGGAGCGGCCGCGGCGGAGCCGCGGCAAGGGCGCCGGGAAACGCGGCGAAACCCATCCCCGCACATCCGATATGACAAAAGCCCGCATCGCAACGGCTTGTATTCACACGAAAAAGCGACCGCAAAATATAGTGGTTCGGGTCGGATTTTGCGCGGGGTTCAAAAATTGCCGTTCTTCGCGCCCCGCTCGACAAAAGCCCCGCACTTGCACCCCTTTCGCCGCGAAAGATCGCTTGTTACAATTTGTGCATTGAAACACGAATTCGTTTTGAGGGGGTTGTAACATGTCTGATCTTCGTGTCCTGATCGTGGACGATAACGTAAGTTTTCTGGAATCCATGCGCAGCTGCTTTGCGGCAAAGGAACAGGTATCGGCAGTCGAGACTGCGGCGGACGGCCGCGAGGCGCTGGAAAAACTGCGCACCGGCAAATATGACATTCTCCTGCTCGACCTCATCATGCCGCACGTGGACGGACTGGGCGTGCTGGAGCAGCTTCGGATCGTCTGCCCGGAGACCGCGCCCGCGGTGATCATCGTGTCCGCGATGCGGAACGAATCCATGGTTCGGCGCTGCTGTGCGCTCGGCGCGAAGTATTTCATGGTCAAGCCCGTAGAGCCTGACGCGCTGCTGAAGCGTGCCATGGAGGCCGTGCAGCAGGACGCGCCGCAGGGCGGCATGATGAGTTATGCCCAGCCGCCGCGCTCGCTCGACGAAAAGATCACCTCCGTGTTCCTCGTGGCGGGCATTCCGGCGCACATCAAGGGCTATCACTATCTGCGCGAGGGCATCCGCATGGTGTACTACAATCCCGGCATGATCAACCGCATCACAAAGGAACTGTATCCGGGCATCGCAAAGCACTTCAATACCTCCGCAAGCAAAGTCGAACGCGCCATTCGCCACGCGATCGAAGTCGCATGGACGCGCGGAAAGATCGAGAATCTGAACGCGCTGTTCGGTTTCAATATTTACGGCAAAAACGATAAGCCCACAAACGGCGAGTTTATCGCACTCGTGGCGGACAAACTCTTAATGGAGGAACAGAGCCGCGAGAAAGCCGTGTAAAGCCTCCGCCCATCCATCCTTGCAGGAAGGACCTCCCTATCTTGCAGCCTGAGCCGTATCCCCATCCCACGCATAGCGCCGTTATGCAAAACGCATGGCGGCGTTATGCGTTTTGGATCCATGGGTTTTCCATAGAGTTGTCCACATCGAAAATCCCAAAAACCGTTGGCATGTGGAAAACACGGTGGATACTGTGGATAACTTATCCACAGTTTTCCCCTGCGTAACCATGCAAAGACTGCATAGTCTGCACGGCCGTAAAATATACACGCGGCGCGGCGCGGCGCAGGATGGGCTGCAAAAAACGCCAAATCCTGCGCTTGTTCTGTACAGATCGACAAAAAAACGCTAAAATAAGATAGAATCCCCCCACATGCAAAGGATTTACGCACGGCGCCCGCCGAATTTTTGCACTCCGAAAAGCCGGAGCGCATCCCGCGGACATGCCGGGCAACGCGAACGAAGAAGGAGAAACCGCCATGCGACTGTTCATTGCGATCCCCGTGCCGCCGGACATCCGGCGTGCGGCTGCGGATACGGCCATCCGCCTGAAAAAGCGCGGCGCACAAGGTCGGTTCGTGCCGGAGGCGAACTATCACATCACGCTGCATTTCATCGGCGAGAGCGACGCGCTGCTCGATGCTGCGGACGCGATCCATGAAGCCGCGCGGGATGCGAAGCCGTTTCTTCTCCGGCTCACGGACTACGGCGCGTTCCCGTCCGGAAGCGGCAGCACGGGCTATCTCGGCATATCGGATGAAACGGGCGAGCTCCGCCGCCTGTACGAAACGCTCGAGGACGCGCTCTGGGACCGCGGCTTTATGAAAAACCGCGCGCGGCTCACGCCGCACATCACACTCGGCCGCAACATCCGCGGCGACGAGGGCTTCACCTGTCCGCGGCGGGAGGCGTTCACCGCAAACAGCATCGTGCTGTTCGAGAGCAGAAGCGAGCGCGGCGGCATGCGCTACGAGCCCGTGCATCGCGAGAGGATCGAGTCGTGAGCGGATTGACATTTTTGATCGGCAGGGCGAACGCGGGACAGACGGACGCGCTGTACCGGACTGCTGCCGCGCACGCAAAGCGCGGCGAGCGTGCGCTCGTCATCGTGCCGGAGCAGGCGACGTTCGCCGCGGAGCGGAGACTCGCGGACATTGCCGGCGCGGGACTCATCGGCGTGCAGGTGCTGTCCGTGGAGCGGCTGTCCGAGCGTATTCTCGAAAACAGCAGCCGCCGCCTTCCGTATCTGTCCGGCGAGGGCGTTGCCATGGCGGTGCGCCGTGTTGCGGAGATTCACGGCGGGACGCTCTCCGCATTTTCGCGTGCCGTGACGAGAAGCGGCTTCTGCACGGAGCTTGCCGAGCTGTTTTCCGAGATGAAGCGCGCGCTCATCGCGCCGGAGCAGCTCAGAGAGACGGCCGCGCGTCTGCCGGACGGCACGCTGCTCAAGGAAAAGCTCACGGATCTTTCGATCCTGTACGCCGCGACCGAAGCGTTTTTCAAAGAACGGTATCTTTCGCCGGACGATCGCATGAACGCGGCGATCCGGCTGCTGCCCGCGTCGTTCGCTGCGGGCGCGTTTTTGTATTTTGACGGGCTGCCCGCCATGACCCGGCAATTCCACGCGCTCATGGATGCGCTGCTTTCCGCCGCCGCGGGCGTGACCGTTGCGGAGACGGAGGATCCGTCCGGCGCGGACGAAGCGCTGTTCGCCGTCGCAAAGAGCGCGCGGACGCTGCTTTCGACGCTCGCGGAGGAAAAGGGCCTGCCCGTCAGAACGCAGCGCTTTTCCGAGACGCAGACGAAGCGCCGCGCGCTGCTGCACCTTGAGCGCAGCCTGTTCTCCTATCCGTATCCCGAATACGACGGGGAGGACGACGGGAGCGTGACCGTGTTCGGCGCGCCGAGCCGCTATGCGGAGACCGAGGCTGTCGCGGACGCGATCTGCCATGCCGTGCGCGGCGGCGCGCGATACCGCGAGCTTGCGGTCGTGCTGTCCGACCCGGAACGCTACAACGCGTCGCTTCGCCGCAGTCTCGACCTGCGCGGCATTCCGTATTTCCTGGACGCCAAGCGTCCGCTGCTTTTACACGCCGCGGGCGAATTCGTGCTGCTTGCGCTCACGGCCGTAACGGAGGGCTTTTCGCCGGAAATCATGCTGCGCCTTGCAAAGAGCGGCTATGCGGGCGTGTGCCGCGACGGGGCGGAGGCGCTCGAGAATTTCGTTCTGCGCACGGGGATCCGCGGCAGCGCGTTCCTTGCGCCCTTCAAGCGTGCGGACGCGGAATCGGAGCACGCGAGAGAAACGCTCATGGCGCCGCTGCTTCGCCTTCGGGAAGCGCTGCACGGCAGAACGGTCAAGGAAAAGCTCGCCGCACTCTATGCGTATCTTACGGAGATCGGGTTGTCCGAACAGCTTGCGGAGCATGCGGAGGCGCTCGCCGCAACGGGACGGCCCGTGGAGGCGGAGGAGCATGCGGCGCTTTGGAAAGCGATCACTGCGCTGTTTGACCAGCTCTACGCCATTCTCGGGGACACGGCCATGTCCCGCGACGATTTTTTACAGCTTTTGTCCGAGGGACTTGCGTCCGCATCCGTCGGCGTGATCCCGGACACGGCGGACCGCGTGCTCGTGGGCGATCCCGTGCGCACACGCCTGCCCGCGGGCGTCCGGCGGCTGTTTGTGCTCGGTGCGAACGAGGGGATGCTGCCCGCGTCGCGCACGGACGATGCGCTCATCGACAGCCGTGAGCTGGATCTGTTGTCGGAAAACGGTCTGCCCGTGTGGAACAAGCCCGACTACGGCGCTGCGATCGATACCCTGCGGCTGTATGCGCTTTTTGCAGCGCCCACAGACGCGCTGTTTGTGACCTACAGCTTTGCGAGCGATGCGGGCGAGCTGTCCCCCGCGCCCGTTGTGACGCGGCTGCTGCGCATGTTCCCCGCCTGTTCGCTGAACGAGCATCCGGAGCGGCTGCTCGACCTGCCGGAAACGGAGCGGACGGGGCTGCGGCTGCTTGCTTCCCTGCTGCGGGAGGACGCGCTCGCCGGGAGCGAAAGCCCCATGACCGCGGCGCTTTTGGCCTATTTTTCGGAGCATCCGCGCTATGCGGCGCTCGCAAAGGACATGGCGCGGGAGGCGGGCGGCAGGATCCGTCCCGCCAGGGTCGCGCCCGCGCTTGCGGAAGCGCTCTACGGCACGCGCATGACCATGAGCCCAAGCAGGCTCGAGCTGTACAATGCCTGCCCGTTCCGTCACTTTGCGGAGGCGGGACTGCGCGCGCAGCCGAGACAGGAAGCCGGCGAACGCCCCGCAGAGCTCGGCGCATTCTATCACGCGGCGCTCGAGGCGTTCCTGCGCCGCTGCATGGAAGAAAGCGTGTCCTATCGCGCGCTGACCGACGAGCGGATCGATCTGATGCTGGACGAGCTGCTGCCAACGGTGATCGCGCTGCACAACGACGGGGCGCTGCTCGAAAACGAGCGTCTGCGCATGACGCTGTTTCTGCTCGTCGAAACGGTGCGGCAGAGTGCGAGGGCGATCGTGCGCCAGCTTGCGGCGGGCCGATTTGCGCCCGCGGCGCTCGAGCTGCGCTTCGGAAACGGCGCGGCCTTCCCGCCCATACGGCTCGACCTCGGAAACGGCAGGGCTGCGCTCCTCACGGGCGTTGTCGACCGGCTCGACCGGGCGGAGCTTCCGAACGGCACGGAGGCGCTTCGCGTTATCGACTACAAGTCCGGCGGCAAAAAGCTCGACTTCGGCGCGGTGCTGGACGGTCTGTGTTTGCAGCTTCCGCTGTATCTTGCAGCGGTCACGGCTGCGGGCGGCGTGCCGGGCGGCATGTATTATATGCCCGTGCGCGTGGCGCTCCCGGATTCCGGCGCGGACGCTGCGGCAGAACTGCAAAAGCGGTTCCGGCTCGCGGGACTGACGCTCGAGGATCCTGCCGTGCTTGAATGCACGGAGGAGGCGATGCAGGGCGCGTCCGCGGTGCTCGCGGGCGTTCGGAAAAAGCAGGACGGCTCGTGTTCGGGCGCTGTCTGCGGCGGCACGGAGCTTCTGCATCTGATGCGGGAAGCAAAGCGCATCGCGGAGCGCACGGGCAGCGCCATGCTCTCGGGGAACGTGGCGGTCAGTCCCATTTCCGGCGCGTGCGAATACTGCGATTACAGAAGCGTCTGCCGCTTTGACGCGAAGCTCCCGTCCTGCCGAACACGCAAAAAGCGCAGGCTGGACAGGGAAGCGTTTTTCGATACCATCGGGCGAAAGGGGGGCGATGGCGATGCGATGGACTGAGGGACAGCGCGCCGCGATCGAAACGCAGGGCAATCTCATCGTTTCCGCTGCTGCGGGCGCGGGCAAGACCGCCGTTTTGACGGAGCGCATCGTGCGGACGATCATGGGCGGCGTGCCGGTCGAGAGCGTGCTCGTGCTGACCTTTACGCGCGCGGCGGCCGCCGAGATGAAGCAGCGCATTGCCGACCGGCTGCAAAGGGCGGTCGGAGAAACGGAGGACGCGGCGCTTCGGAGCTATCTTCTTGCGCAGTGCTCGGCCGTGGAAAACGCCTCGATCTCCACGATCGACGCCTTCTGCTCGCGCATCCTTCGCAGACACGGCGCGGTGCTCGGCATTCCGGGGCGCGTGCGCGTGGCGGACGAGGTCGAGCTTGCGGTCATGGAGGGGCAGGTCAAGGACGCGCTGCTCACGGAGCTTGCCGCAAAGAACGATCCCGCGCTGCATACGCTGCTTGCGGCCTTCGGCTCGGAGGACGCCGTGTGGGAGGCGCTCGGCGCAGTCGAAAGCGCGCTCTCGGCGGAGGCCGACCCGGACGCATGGCTGTCCGGCGCTGTCGCGCGCTACCGCGACCCGGCTTATGCGGCGCTTGTCCTCTCCCGCATCACGGAGGGGATGCAGCTGGAGCTGCGCGCGGGCATCGCGGAGCTTGTGCGCTTCCGCGATACGCTCCCGCCGGAGCTTGGCGGCGTGATCGCCGTGCTCGACGAAGATCTCATGCGGCTCAGGGCGCTGCTTCTCCAAAGCGGCTACGACTGCTACCGCACCGGGCTTCTGCTGATGACATTCCCGACGATGCGCTTTCCCAAAGGCACGCCGGACGCGGACAAAAAGCCCGTCAAGGACGCGCGCGACAGCGTCAAGGCGCTCGTCAAAAAGCAGCTTGCCGCCATGCCCCGGAGCGCCGAGGAGGAAACGTCGCTGCTTCTCGAGGCATTTCCCATTGTCTTCGCGCTCGAAACGCTCGTCCGCGCCCGCATCGCGGCATACCGCGCGCTGAAGCAAAAGCGGAACGTCGTGGACTTTTCGGACGTGGAGCATCTGGCGATCACGCTGCTCGGGGAAGATCGGATCGCCGAGGAATACAGGAGCAAATACCGCGTCATCGCCGTGGACGAGTATCAGGACAGCAACGGCGTACAGGAGGCGCTGCTCTCGCGCATCCGGCGAGCGGACAACCTGTTTCTTGTGGGCGACGTCAAGCAGTCCATCTATCGGTTCCGCGCCGCGGAGCCCGCGCTGTTTTTGGAAAAGCTCGCCCGCTGGCAGGACGGCAGGGAGGGCCGGCGCATCGACCTGACCGAAAACTTCCGCAGCGCAAAGGAGGTTCTCCATGCCGTGAACGCCGTGTTCACCGCGATCATGAGCGAGCAGGTGGGCGAAATGGCCTACGACGAGCGCGTGAAGCTCATCCCTGGCACGGAGGTGCCGCACGGCGGCGCGTGCCTGCATCTCATTCCCAAGGCGGTCGAGGAGGACGAGGATCCGGACGCGCTTGAGGACATGGAGGACGCGGCGGTCGAGGCGCGGCTCATTGCGGAGCGCATCCGCGCGCTCATGGCGGACATGCCGGTCTATGATGCAAAGCAGGGCAGAGAGCGTCCGCTCGGATACGGCGACATCGCGATCCTTCTGCGCGCAACGACGCAGGCGCAGACCTTTGCGGAGACGCTGGCGCTGTGCGGCATCCCGTGTTATGCGCAGTCGAGCGGCGGGTATTTCGACTCCATCGAGGTCATGGTGCTTTTGAACGTGCTGCGCGTCATCGACAATCGCAGGCAGGATATTCCGCTGCTGTCCGTGCTGCGCTCGCCCCTGTTCGGCTTTTCCGAGGAGGCGCTTTTGAAGCTCCGGCTGCGCGCGGGGCGTGATGTGCCGTTCTACGAAGCGTTCTTCTCGCTTGCCGCGTCGGAGGATGCGGAAAACGCCGACGATCCGCTCGCGCAGCGGGCAAGGGAAACGGCCGCGGCGCTCGCGCGCTTTCGGGAGATCGAGCGTCTGTACGGCGTGACCGCGCTGCTCGCTGCGCTGCTCGACGAAACGGGCTATTATGAACGCATGGGCGCGCTGCCTGCGGGCGGACAGCGGCAGCGGAACCTGGACGCGCTGCTCGCCCGTGCGGAGGCTTTTGAGCAGACGGGCGCGCGGGGCGTGTCGCGCTTTCTCGCGTCGATGGATTATGCGTCGAGCAACGCGCGTCTCGGCGCTGCGCAGGACGCTGCGGGGGATGTGTGCCGCATCGAGAGCATCCACAAATCAAAGGGGCTTGAATACCCGGTCGTATTCGTGGCGCAGATGGGCAAGCGCTTCCGGCTGGACGACGGGCGGGAGCCGCTGCTTCTGCACCACGCGCTCGGCATCGGGCTTCGGTTCCGAAACGGCATATGCCGCGAAGACACGGCGGCATATCGGGCGATCCTTCGCGCAAAACGGCTCGAGGGGCTGTCGGAGGAGATGCGCGTTCTGTACGTTGCGATGACGCGCGCAAAGCAGCGGCTGGAGCTGATCGCGAGCACACGGGATGCGGACGCGCTGCTCGAACGCCGCGAGACCGCGCCGGAGCCTGCGGCCGTGAGCCGCGCCGCGTCGCCTTTGCCGTGGCTGCTGTCGGGTGACCCGCGCGCGCTGCCCATCGTGCGGCACAGGCGGTCGGATCTGCTGCGGGAAACGCCCGTGCGGCCTGCGCCCGCGCCGGCAAAGCAGGACGCGCCCGAGACGCTTGCGCTCGCGCTGCGATTTTCTTACGAATACCCCTTTGCATCCTCGACCGCGCTGCCGGCAAAGCAGGCGGTGAGCCGCGCTGCGGAGGATGCGCGCGGAGAGAGCGCAGCGGAGCGGGCGAGGGAATCCTTGCGCTTCGACCCGCCCGCTTTCATGACGGGCGGCGCGCTGACCCCGGCCATGCGCGGAACTGCGACGCACCTGCTGCTCGAACGGCTGCCGCTCGTCCCCGCCTCTGCGGAGGATATTCGGTCGATGCTTGCGGCGCTGCACGATGAAGGCGTATATGACGAATCGGACGCAAGCGGCGTGCGCGCAGAGGATGTGGCATGGTTTACGAACACGGCGCTGTTTGCCCGCATGGCGCGGAGCGAACGGGTGCAGCGCGAATGGAGCTTTACGCTGCCCGTACCTGCGGCGGAGCTATACGACACGGATGCGCCGGAGACGGTACTGCTGCAGGGCGTGATCGACTGCTGCTTCTTAGAGGACGGGGCCTGGGTACTGCTCGACTACAAGACGGACAGGCTCAAAAAGGATGAAACGCCCGATGTGCACGCTGCGCTTCACGCGGCACAGCTCGCGCTTTATGCACGCGCGCTTGAATCGCTGACCGGCTGCGCGGTCAAGGCGCGGTATGTTGTGCTGCTTCGCGCGCACGCGGCGGTCGAGGTACGGTAGGCTTCCTTTTCTTTCTAGAAAGAAAAAACGGTCAGCTTGCGCGGGAAGCGCAGGCCTTCAGACGGACGTCTTCCTTTTCTTTCTAGAAAGAAAAGGAAGCAAAAGAAAGTCATCTGCGGAACAGTTTTTTCCGCTGCTGTTGTCTTTTTCGCCAACGTGCTACACAAAACGGACGGTTCGTATGTGAACCGTCCGTTTTTTCGTTCCAAGCGGGACGTGCGGGAAAGCGTCTTTTCCCAGATAAATCAACTATCCCGCAGTGTCTTTTGTTTCTTTTCTTCAAGAAAAGAAATCGTTCCCCTTTAGAAGAAAAGAAAACGTCCCCCTTCAAGAAAAGAAATCGTCCCCCCTTTCAAGCGTCCTGCGTCATGCCCTTTGCGTTGCATCCGGAAGCGTTGTCTGCTACAATAGAAGAGATAAAACCAACGGAGGACATTCCATGTATTGCATGCATTGCGGAACCCAGTTAAAGGAAAACGCCAAGTTCTGCAGCAACTGCGGCGCGCGCATCGAGTCGAACGGCGCCGCTGCTCCGTGCGGCACGATCGCCGCGCAGGACGGCGCGCAGCCCACGCCCGCGCAGGATATTCCCGCAGCGCCGCAGTCCGTTGTTCCCGCGTCGCAGCCCGCGCCCGCGCAGACGACGTATCCGAAGCCGAGCGCTCCCGCGCCGGTTTCCCGCGGAACGGCATATGTCGTTTGGGCCATTCTTCTCACGCTGCTGTTCTTCCCGCCGACGGGCGTTGTCGCGGTTGCATACGCGTCAAAGATCCGTATGCTCGTGGACGCAGGCCGCTATGAAGAAGCCGGCCGCGCCAAGAAGAACGCGCTTGCGTGGAGCATCGTGACCGCGGTGCTCGGCGTGCTCGGCGGGATTATCTGGCTGGTGAAGCTCCTTTGGGCTCTCCACGTTATATGATCCGCGGCAGCGGAAAAAGCATGCTCGGCGGGGAGGGATTCTGCACCCGTTCCCCGCTGTTTTGCGCGTTTGCACGGATAGTTCGCGCCGTGCGTATATGGCAGATCTGAAAAAAGGAGCGGAAGTACCATGCAGTTTTGTCCGCTGATCAGCGGCTCATCCGGCAACGCGGCCTTCCTTGAAGCCGCAGGAAAAAGATACCTCATCGACGCGGGCGCGACGGGCAAGCGGCTGTCGCAGCTGCTCGATGCGATCGGCGTGTCCATCCGCACGATCGACGCGGTGTTCGTCACGCATGAGCATTCGGACCATGTGGCGGGCGTCGGCGTTCTTGCACGGACGTACCATATCCCGGTCTATGCGGACGCGGACTGCTTTGCCGCTATGCCTGCATCCGTGGGCGTGATCCCGGCGGACTGTATGCGCGTATTCGAGCCGGATCGCGAGTTTGCCGTGGGCGGGATGCGCGTGCTTCCCTTCTCCGCACCGCACGACGCTGCGCATGCCGTCGGCTACAGCTTCTTTGCGGAAGAAAAGAAGCTCAGCGTCATGACGGACATCGGCTGTATCGACGACCGACTGCTGCAGCGCGCCGCGGGGAGCGATCTGCTGCTCATCGAGGCCAATCACGATGTGGATATGCTTCTTGCGGGGCCGTATCCGTATCCGCTCAAGCAGCGGATCCTGTCCCGCCGGGGGCATCTGTGCAACGAGGACTGCGGACAAGCGCTCGTGCGTCTGCATGACATGGGCGTCAAGCGGGTGATCCTCGGTCATTTATCGAAGAAGAACAATACGCCGGAGCTTGCGCGTGTCACGGTGGAGGCCGTCCTGCGCGCGGCGGGCGTGGAGGACTTGCAGCTCTGCGTCGCGCTGCGCGACAGGCCGCTCGCGCCGGTCGAGATCGCATAGCGGGAGGAGCGGACGTGCAGATCAAGATCGCCTGCGTGGGAAAAATGAAGGAACGCTATCTGGTGGAGGCGTCGGCAGAGTATGAAAAGCGGCTGTCGCGCTTTGCGTCGGTAGAGATCGCGGAGGTCGCGGACGAAAAAACGCCGGACAGCATGTCGCGCGCCGAGGAACGTCGGGCGACGGAACGCGAGGGTGAGCGGCTGCTTGCCCGCATCGATGCGAAAGAGCATGTGATCGCGCTTGTGATCGGCGGAAAAAAGTACACGTCGGAGGGCTTTGCAAAGCGCATTGACACGCTCGCCGCCGAGGGAAAGCAGCGCCTGACCTTTGTGATCGGCGGGTCGCTGGGCTTATCGGACGCGGTACAAAGCCGGGCGAACGAGACGCTGTCGCTTTCCGACATGACGTTTCCGCATCGCATCGCGCGGATCGTTTTGCTCGAGCAGATCTTTCGTGCGTTCAAGATCCTCCGCGGCGAAACGTATCACAAGTGACTTTTTCAGGGGGAAGAACGTTGAAGGGGACGTTTTTCTTTTCTTCTAAAGGAGGACGTTTTCTTTTCTTCTAAAGGGGGACGATTTCTTTTCTTGAAGAAAAGAAACAAAAGACACTGCGGGATAGTTGATTTATCTGAGAAAAGATGCTTTCCCGCACGTCCTGCTTAGGACATAAAAACGGACGGTTCGCATTTGAACCGTCCGTTTTGTGCAGCGCGTTGGGGAAAATGGCAGAAGGACAGAAAGACAACTGTTCCGCTGATGATTTTCTTTTGCATGGTCGGCTTGCACGGGAAAGCTGGCGCGCAGGCGCGGCGGACACGGGCAGAGACAAGGCGGAGGAGGGAGGCATACCCGCTGCGGTATTCCGACCGACGACAACGCAGGATGTGCCTGCGTCCGTCCGTCTGAGGGG
>OJAR01000062.1_pt1 | contig 37967 bp, 28 predicted proteins | sample 1589431 | NCBI WGS metagenome assembly OJAR01 (sample SAMN03283242) | human gut metagenome | biome: human-associated habitat; material: feces | host: Homo sapiens | place: Peru | collected 2012 | reverse complement strand
AGACGTCCCCGCCTCTTAGGCGGCGGACATCTGCGTTTAGAGTATCATTAAAAAGTAACCATAATGGACAAAACGGTTTTGCATATTTTTGCATAATTATACAAATATGAAAAACCTTGTTGACAATCAATATAATTAAATTTATAATTTATTTCGGGTTCAGCCACAATACTATATTAAAGGGGTAATTAACAATGGCTTTTTGTAAAAATTGCGGTGCTCAGCTTGCAGACGGAGCTGCGTTTTGTCCGTCTTGCGGAACACCGATTCAGGCTCAGGCAAATCAGTCACAACAGCCTCAGCAGCAGGCTCAGCCGGTTGTAAACGCTCAGCCGATTCAGGGCGATTATAACGATATTCAAAACAACAAGGCAATGGGAATCCTTGCTTACATAGGAATTCTTGTTCTTGCTCCGTTGTTTGGTGCAAAGAATTCAAAATTCGCACGTTTTCATACAGGTCAGGGCTTAACGCTTTTGGTATTCTGTGCAGCATACGGTATAACAACAGCAATATTAAATGCAATAATAAGCACAATTTTCTATTCAATTTCTATTTTCAGTCCTGTACCTACTGTTTTTGCAACTATTTTTAACCTTGGTTATATTTTCTTCACTATTCTAATGGTTTTTGGAATTGTAAATGCCGCAAAGGGTACGTTCAACAGACTTCCTGTTTTGGGACAGATTGATTTTATCAGCAAAAACTTTGAAAAATAATAATCTAAGTACAAATGACCCCCGCCTTTTAAGAGGCGGGGGTCATTGCTTGCAAGCAGCTTTTGTAAATAAAAAATGTCACCGCTATGAGATTAATGTTGCCATAGCGGTGACATTTGTTTTTATTTAGCTTTTGCAGCCATAACCTTTTTAGCAATAAGCAGTGCTGCAATTATAACAACAGAAGCTGCGGCAACGATTATGAGCGCCGTAGTGTTTGTGTTCGCAATTCCCGTGATTGCAAAATCTCCCGTTTCTGCATCCTGCAAATTAGGAAAGACAAGCACTGAAACAACGGTAACGGCGGCAAGCAAAACAAGCCCTGCAACTCCGCTCAGAACATAAGAGGATGTCGGCACATTGCTCTTTTTTGCAGGTGAGAGCTTTGGCTTTGAAAAGTCGATAACAAGCGCAATGTAAACAGCGGCAATTACTGTGATTATCGTTTCGGGCAGCATATAGGTTGCGTTATATGCAAGCGAATACACAAGTCCGTCTGACGACGGGATAGAAACGCCTGCCCATACCGTACATCCTGAAATGACGTGGAATATGTATCTTACAGCGCAGGCGGTAAGCGCACCGTAGCCAAAAGCGGCAGGAGCATTCTGCATTTTTCTGAACAGCGCTCCGAGAGATGTTGAAGCGAAGGCAAGCAGATAATCAAGAAAGATTATTGCAATGGCGGCGGCAAAGCTTGTTGCATATGAAAGGTTATTAAGCCCGAAAAGCATCTGTACCAAGCCGTAAACGATGCCCGTCAGCGCACCCCACGAAAAACCGTAGCGGTAGGCTATAATAATGAGCGGCAGCATTGATGCAAAGGTTACGCTTCCGCCGTAGGGCATATCAATAACCTTCACAAGACTGAGGATTGTTGCAAGTGCTATCATAATTGCACTTTCGGTAAGTTTTTGCAGCAGTTTTACATTTTTCATTAAAATTCCCCTTTCATAAAATATCGTCATTGAGCCAAACTGTAAAAACACAAGGTACGATATTTTATCACAATAAAAAAGCACCACACGATCGTATGGTGCTGAAATCCGCTGTGTGCAGAAATATTACGCTCCCTACGACGGCATTATCCGTATCAGGTTTAAAGGGTTTTGAATGCAATAATTCAATCTCAGCCGACCTGCGTCAGCGCCCCCTGTGGTGTTTTTCATAACTATAATACAACCCATTTTGTAAGTTGTCAAGATGTAAATATCATCATACAGGCATTATAGATTGATTTACAAACCACTGCTTTTGTGTTATAATCTAAATATTAATTTATAACTACGGAGCAGTTATGGGAATATACAAAATTGCCGACTTAAATATCGGCATTACCCCAAAATACAAAACGACGCTTGACAGGTTAAAGCCCTATTTGTCCGATGAAATAAGAGCGGATTTTGAGCTTTCGCCGACCGATGAAGAAATCGAAAAATTTATTGCAAATTCTGCTGTTATTTGTACTGCACAATCAGCGGAAAGCTTTGTTATTCTTAATATGCTTTGTAAAAATGTGCTGGAGAGCTTCGACGGATTTTTCTTTCATTCGTCAAGCCTTATGATAGATAATGAAGCATACCTGTTTACCGCCAAAAGCGGCGTCGGCAAATCCACCCACACCGCCTTGTGGCGAAAACGCTTTGGCGATAAGGCAAAAATGATAAATGACGACAAACCGATTATTCGCAAAAAGGACGGCAGGTTTTTTATCTACGGTACTCCGTGGATGGGCAAATCCGAAATAGGAAGCAATATAAAAGCTCCCGTCAAAGCGGTTTTTGTACTTGAACGCAGCGATGAAAATTTTGCCGAAAGGGTGACAGTAGGCGAGGTTTTTACTCGGCTTTTGGAAGCAACGCTTGTTTTGCCGGACAGAAAGAATATGGCAAAATTGCTTACGCTGTTTGATGAGTTTTTTTCATCAACTCAGCTTTTCAGGTTGAAATGCAACACCGATATTTCGGCGGCAGAGGTCGCCTATAATGCGGCAAATTCAGCAAAGGACTGATCTTATGAATTTATCAGAGGTAGTATCTGTTAAAAATATGCGTGAAAGTGACGCGCATACAATAGCCGAACACACCACATCGGCGGAGCTTATGCACAGAGCGGCTCACGGAATATTTGACGCCGCTCAGTTTCGGGGAAAGGTTGCAATCGTCTGCGGCAAGGGCAACAACGGCGGCGACGGTTATGCGCTGGCGTGTATTCTGCTTGAGCATGGGATTACTCCGACGGTTTTCAGGGTGTCGGACAGTTTTTCACCCGACGGAATGTACTACTATAAAACCGCAATGTCACTCGGAGCTGAGGAAGGCTCGATTTCTGTTCCTGCGGCTCTGAACGGCTTTGACATCGTGGTTGATTGCCTGCTCGGAACAGGATTCTCGGGCACGGTTCGGGGTGAAATAAAAACGGCGATAGAGCTTATTAATGCGTCCGGTGCATATGTTATCAGTGCCGACATCAACAGCGGCATAAACGGTGATACGGGTGTTGCGGAAATTGCGGTCAATTCCGACCTTACTGTGTCTATAGGCTCATATAAAACAGGAATGTTTCTAAATGACGCACCTTATTTTATTGACAAGCTGACAAATGCCGACATCGGCATACACATTATAAAAGACGAATACAAGCTCATTGATTTTGAGCATCTGCATATGTTTGAGGGCTATAACTCCTGCGTTATGACCACGGAGGAGTTCTTTGAAAAGAGCGGATATTCACCGGACTCGTGCAACATTGCCGAATGTATTGCGGAGCTTAGCCGAAAAGAACGCAGAACATATGTCGTAAAGACCGAACATTCTGCGGTTATCGCCGACCTGAAATATGTCTATTTCTGCGCTGATTATATAAAATAACAAAGGAAGATAGCTATGCGAAACTTTTTGCAGAAAATTTCACTTTTTATGCAGGGAAGATACGGTACCGACAAGCTTAACAACTGCCTTATGGTGCTGTTTTTCCTGATTTGGATTTCAAATTTGTTCGTGCGTAACAGATTAGCCACGCTTATTTTGTTTTTGGTTCAGAGCGGAGTGCTTGCGTTGATACTGTTCCGTTCGCTTTCCCGAAACATCACAAAGCGAAGTCTTGAAAACCGAAAATTTCTGACAATATACGACCCTGTTAAAAATTGGTTTCAGCTTACATGGAAAAAGCTCAGAGATCACAAGGATTACCGCTATTTGAAATGTCCCGTATGCAAAGCACAGCTGAGGGTGAAAAACAAAAAGGGCACGCACACAGTGCACTGTCCCCGTTGCGGCAGCGAGTTTGAAAAGAAGATATAAACGCCTGAGCCTAAGGGGTGTCAATAACCTTTATTTGCGGTTTTCCGATTTTTTGCGCTTGACTTTTAGTCGTATTACCGTTATACTTTAGTTACATTCAAAAGAATGTGCTTGTCACATTCGGAAAGGATATGCACTATGGCTGACGAAAAAAACATTGAAGAATTTGAAAACGAGGACGCCCTTATAACTCTTGTTGACGATGAGGGCAATGAGGTAGAGTTTGAATTTCTTGACGTTGTCGAATACGAGGGAGAGGAATATATAGTTCTTATCGAAAACGATGAGGACGCCGATGAGGTAGTTATTCTGAAAATCAACCCGATCGATGACGATACCGAAGAATATACAAGTATTGATGACGATGATCTGCTTCAAAAGCTGTTTGATATTTTCAAGCAGAAATACGAAGGTGAAATTAACTTTCAGTAATCAATAAAATTTAGGCATTGTCGCATTCAGCGCAGAACAAGAGCAAATATTTTTATCCGATAAAAAGCAAAAGCTATAATTCACATCACACCCACAGGGGTTGCTGATTGTGAATTATAGCTTTATGTTTTTGGGTTTGCTCTGCGCTGAATGTAACAGTCTTATTTTATATTTTTATCCTCAGTTATTTTTCGCTTTCCGAAGGCAGAGAACAAGCTCGCTTTTTCTTTCTCTTAAATCCGTTTGGTATAAGGCTTCCGATAAACGCCGCAAGGAGTATCCACGGAATAATTCTTACGTCAAAGCATAACAAAAGCAAAAATGTTACGGCAAGCGGCTTTTTCATTGTTACGCCGAGAAGTCCTGCCGTTATTACAGCGGCGCAGAAAGCAACGTCAAGTCCGGAAAGCAGCGCAACACCGTATCCGATGCTTACTCCGCAGAATATAACGGGGAAAAAGTGACCGCCTTTCCAGCCGGATTTGATGCAAATATTTGTAACTATCAGCTTGAGTGCGCCCGATATTACAAGAATCCACGGCGCAAATTCATTAAATCCGTTTTTTACTTCGTTAATGCTTTCCTCGCCCGAAAACATAACGAGCGGAAGATATGTACCTGCAACTCCAAGGATAATTCCGCCGAGGGTGGTGCTGATAATTGTGCCGAATTTGCCTTTGATAAAATTAAATATCCTGTCGGATAATTTAGAAGAAATTATGAACAGCAGACCGAACGCCGCTCCGAGCAAGGCAAGCGGAATTCCCCAGAGCCTTTCGGTATTGGTTATCTCGTAGCCCCCGATTCTCGGAAGCCCCATTGCGCTGCCGAATACAGTGTTGAGCAAAAACAGCACGCCTATTGCGAATAATACGGCTATAATGTTTGAAATCATTTTTGTTGTGTATATATCGGTTGACTTTTCTTCGCTGTCAAGACGTTCTTCGTTTGCTGCGGCAAGACCGAACAGCGGTGCATAAAAAATTGCGCTGAGCGTTGCGCTTATGCCGGTTTGCATAAGGTCGGGAATACGGCTTTGGGCGCTTTTCATATGACTTCCTGCCCAATAGCAAAGCCCTACGATAACTCCGGTAAGTCCTGCTTCAGGACCGATACTGCCGCCGAAAAGCAACGGAAGCAACGCCGAAATACAAAGCAGGAAAACTTGATTGTAAGGATAAAACTTGTCTCTTTTTACCTTTAGCATTACTTCGTCAAGCTCATCGGGAACTGCTTTTGTTATCACCTGATAAATTCCGATAATCACACCGCCGATAGTACACACTACCATTGGATAGTATGGAAAGTCAAAATGCGACGGTATTTCTTCCCATATCAAATTTACGCCGAGTGACATCAATTTTAAAAACAGCCATACAATAGCTGAAATCACTGCTCCGCTAAATCCGCAGAAAAGGTAATACACAAGGTTGTTCGCAAATGTTTTTTTTGTCATTGCCGACCCCTCCGTAATGTCTTTTTATCTTTGCGCCCGGTTTGTCAGAAAATCATAGAAATTTTCAAAACTTCCGTGCTTAAATTCTGAATAGCTTTTGTTGCTGCGATTTATTATGCAGTCCGTTATCAGGTATGTGTCAAAACCAAGCTCGGACGCACACATATCTTCGTCAACATCGTTTCCGATCATAATACTTTCATATGGAGAAATGCCGCATTTTTTACATATCTCTTCAAAATATTTTGGATTTGGTTTGCAAAAGCTTGAATTATCGTACACCGTTATGTATTCAAAATCTTCGGGGGATACTCCCGCCCATTCAAGTCTGCGGTAGGTTGCTGTTTTTGGAAAAATCGGATTGGTTGCTGCAATCAGCCTGCCGTTATGACTTTTAATGTATTCAATTGATTTTATTGCATATGGCGTTACCTGCGTCGCACGTTTGGCATATTCAAATTCATTTTTATAATATTCGTCAAATAACTCTGAATACTGCATAAGGTCCGTGCCGCATTGTTCCGAAGCGGCTCTCCAAAAAACATCGCAGTTTTTTTTGGTGCCGTCGTTTACAGTCATAGTGTTAAGTCCGCTCAATATTCCTTTTACAAGAAGTCGCGGGTCAACGCCGATGACGGGAACAACCTTTTTGCAGAGAGATTTAAAGTAATGTTCCGTAAAATTTTGCATATCCATCGGAAGCAGGGTTCCGTCCAAATCAAAAAGATAATTTTTATACATTCAACACCACATAACTTTCTACACATAATACAGCATAAATAATTATATATTATATTATATATTATTGCTGAAATAATTGCAAGTGCGGAGTTTTTAAGTTATAATATATATACTTAATGGACGGAGGAATTATATGAAGATCGTATTGACTGATTCTCAGACTGTTTTTGACAGCAAGGTTACCGCTGAACCGCTTAAACAATTCGGTGAGGTTAAGGATCACGGCCTGTTAAAATATGACGAGATAGCCGAAGCCGTTGCCGATGCCGATATTGTGGTGTGCAACAAAACTTTGCTTAACGAAGACACGCTTAGATATGCAAAGCACTTAAAATATATCGGACTTTTTGCAACGGGCTATAACAATATTGATATTGACTACTGCTCAAAGCACGGAATCACCGTGTGCAACGCAGGCTCATATTCAACCAATGCCGTTGCTCAGCACACCTTTGCGCTTATTCTTGAACACTTCAACAACACCGCAAATTATAATCAATATGTTCAGGACGGTTTGTGGAAACGAAGCAAGACCTTTTCGCCGTTTGTATATCCGCTCAGCGAGCTTGCAGGCAAAACCATAGGCATTGTCGGCTTTGGAAACATAGGCAGGGCGGTAGCCAAAATAGCAAACGCCTTTGAAATGAATGTCACGGCGTACAACCGCTCAAAGAAAACCGCCGACTCAGTTGAGTTTGTCAGCCTTGACAGGCTTATTGAACAAAGCGATATAATTACCGTCCATTGTCCGCTGAACGCCGAGTCGGAAAATATGTTCAACAAGGATACCTTTGCGAAAATGAAGCAGGGAGCGTTGTTTGTTAATACCGCGAGAGGCGGTGTTATGTCGGAACGAGATCTTTATGATGCGCTTCAAAGCGGTCATTTGGGCGGAGCGTGCATAGATACGCTGAGGGTTGAGCCTATGGAGGAAAACTGTATTCTTATGGGAGCGAAAAACTGCATAATTACTCCTCACATTGCATGGGCGCCTGTTGAAACACGCCGCCGACTTATGCGGATTGTAACTGAGAATATCAGAAATTATCTTGACGGCAGACCTACAAATGTAGTTAGTTCGTAAAAGAGGGACAGCAATGAAAGACTATATAATTTCAGATGAGAGGACTATCGAGCCTTGCAATGGTAAATTTGATGCCCCTGTAATAAGAATAATGGATCCGTCCGAATTCAAGACGGAATATTCACACTTAAATGACTATGAGTTGCTCAGACAGAAGATGCAGCATTGTACGATATGTAAGTCGGAAATACTCAAAAGCTGTATTATGGGAACGGTTGCGGTGCCGGATCCGGATTTCCCAAGAAAAAAGAAAGGCAGATTTTGTTTTGTAATACTCGGAGAAACCCTACTTATAATTGAAAGCAAGCCATATACCGCAAACCTTATCAAACACAATTCGGCTGAAACTCCCGTCGGGGCAAGAGGAGCGGTGGGAATATTGTTCATATTGCTTGAAAATATAGTCAACGGAGAGCTTGAATTTCTTTACGACACCCGTGACGAACTGCAAATGCTTGAAGATGTGGTAATAAAAACGGAAAAAATGACAAAGAAAGGCACGGAAAGGTTTGAACGTGACTTTTTGCTGTACAAACGTAAGCTGTCGGTGTATCAGAGCTTTTATGAGCAGCTTGTCGATCTTGCTACAAATATTGAAGAAAACGCAGATATTGACGATTTGCACCAAAGGTATGCCGTATATTTTGAAAAGCGTATCGACAGATATTATAACAGCGCAAAAGAGCTTAAAGACTATGTTATGCAGATAGATGACGCTTATAAATCAAAAATTAATGCAAGGCAAAACAGCATTATGCAGGTTTTGACGGTAATCACCTCAATTTTTATGCCTCTTACGCTTATTACAGGCTGGTACGGAATGAATTTCCAGGTTATGCCGGAGCTTGAGTGGGCTAACGGATATTATATTATTATGGTGATTTCCGCAATTATCATTATCGGAGAACTGATATTGTTTAAAATTAAAAATTGGCTTTAACAAAAAAGCGGACGGTTTTACCGTCCGCTTTGTTACAGTTTGTTTATTACATAAGCGAGCAAACAAGGTCAGTGTATTCCGACGGGTTTTCAATCGGAAGTCCCGCAATAAGGAGAGCCTGACAATAAAGCACTTCGGCATATTTCTTTGCCTTGTCTATATCGGTCTGAACAAGACTTTCCATTGCTTTTACTGCCGGGTGGTTTATATTAAGCTCAAGAACACGCTGGGCCTTCATTCCCGAACCGGGCTGAACTGCGTTAAAGTATTTTTCCATTTCAAAAGAAATTCCGCCCTTTGCGGTCAGGCAAACAGGATGTGAAACCAGCTTCTTGGACGCCGTTACTTCGCTTACCTTGTCGCCGAGCGTTTCCTTTACGAATGTGAGCAGTGCCGAGCTGTCCTTTTCGTCCTCTTTGCTTTCGTCATTTTCAATTCCGAGGTCGTCGTTTGCTGCGGAGCAGAACTTTTTTTCCTTGTACTGCATAAGCGTCTGGAGCGTGAACTCGTCGGTTTCCTCCGTGCAGTACAATATCTCATAGCCCTTTGAGCGAAGCAATTCTGTTTGCGGCAAAGCGTCAATAGCGTCAGTGCTTTCGCCTGTTGCAAAGTAGATGTACTTCTGATCCTCTTTCATTCGGTCAACATACTCAGAAAGCGTTACAAGCTTTTTTTCGGTTGATGAATAGAACATAAGCAGGTCCTGAAGCTCCTCTTTGTGCATACCGTAGTCCGAAACGACCCCGTATTTAAGCTGTCTGCCGAATGCGGCAAAGAATTTTTCATAGTTCTCACGCTCATTGCTCAGCATTGCCGTAAGCTCGTTTTTGATTTTCTTTTCAATGTTCTGAGCAATAGTCAAAAGGTGACGGTCGTGCTGGAGCATCTCACGGGAAATATTCAGCGACAGGTCTGCCGTATCAACAATACCCTTTACAAAACGGAAATGTTCGGGTACAAGCTCCTCGCAGTTATCTGTAATAAGAACGCCGCTTGAATAAAGCTGAAGTCCCTTTTTGTATTCCTTTGTATAGTAGTCATAGGGAGTTGACGACGGAATGAAAAGCAGAGCCTTGTAGGTGACAACGCCCTCAACCGATGTTACGATAGTGCGAAGCGGTTTGTCTGCTGTCATAAACTTTTCACTGTAGAATTTGTCGTACTCCTCTTGAGTAACGTCCTTTTTGCGGCGCTGCCATATAGGTACCATACTGTTTAGAGTTTCGGTTTCGGTATAATCCTCATATTCGGGCTTGTCGCTGTCTTTGGTTTCTTCCTTAACTCTGCTGTGCGTCATATCCATTTCTATAGGATAGCGGATATAATCCGAATACTTTTTTACAAGCTCCTGTATTTTGTATTGCTCAAGGAATTGGTCGTAATTTTCATCATCTGTATTGTCTTTCATTTCAAGAATGATTTCGGTACCGATAGCTTCCTTGTCAATTTCTTTAATTGTATAGCCGTCCGCACCGCTTGACTGCCAGCGGTATGCAATGTCGGAGCCGTATTTTTTGGTGTTTACGGTTATTTGTTTTGCAACCATAAAGGCGGAATAAAAACCTACGCCGAACTGACCGATAATATCAATGTCGTCGTTCTTTTCGGTCATATCCTGCTTAAATTTGTAAGAACCCGATGAAGCAATCGTGCCGAGGTTGTTTTCAAGGTCGTCCTTGTCCATACCGATACCGTTATCGGTTATTGTCAGGGTACGATTCTCTTTGTCGGGTTTCAGGGTGATTTTAAAGTCGCTGCGGGTCATACCGAGCTTGTCGTCGGTCAAAGCGATAAAGCACAGCTTGTCGATAGCGTCGCTTGCGTTGGAGATTATCTCACGAAGAAAAATCTCCTTGTGTGTGTAGATAGAGTTAATCATCAGGTCAAGAAGCCTTTTTGACTCTGATTTAAATTGCTTTTTTGCCATATAATTACTTCCCTTGTGTTGAATTAAATAAAATGTCGCATAATTCGGCATTACCTTAATTATACAATAGCTTGTCAACATATTCAATATGCAATAATCGCAATTTGTTTGCAGATGCTTTGTTGAACAGATGATTTGAAATCATACACGCTGTCGGGCGTTGCTTTTGGCTGCAAAAAAGTACTCTTAAAGGAGAATAATTCTTTAAGAGAAACAAGGCGTCAAAATATTAAAAAATAGTTAAAATTCTGTAAATTTCCATTAAAAAATACTTGACAACAGCCCTACGGGGATATAAAATAGTAAAATGTACCATAATGGGGATATATACCGACGGTATGCGGAAATTTTAAAAAAATATCTTTTAACAAGGGGATATTATCACAAAATATGCTTTGTGTCAAGATGTTTTTTTATCAAAATTTCAGGCAGTCCAAAATCCCGTTTGTTCAAAATATTTAAGGAGTGATACGCCTATGGTAAATGTCAAACCCGTAAAGCTTGGCAACACCGAACGAATGAGCTTTGGCAAGATCGACGAAGTCATTGATATGCCGAATCTTATCGAGGTGCAAAAGGAGTCCTACAAATGGTTCCTTAAAGAGGGACTCAAGGAAGTGTTCAAAGACGTTTCGGGCATAACCGATTATCAGGATAATCTTGTGCTTGATTTTATTGACTACGAACTTGATGTTGATCATCCCAACTACAGTGTTATCGAATGTAAGGTGCGTGACGCAACATATTCGGCTGCACTCAGGGTAACAGCACGCCTGCTCAACAAATCAACAGGTGAAATCAAGGAAAGCAACGTTTTTATGGGCGATTTCCCGCTTATGACGCCGAGCGGCACCTTTGTTATCAACGGTGCTGAACGTGTTATAGTATCCCAGCTTGTAAGAAGTCCGGGTGTTTACTACAAAATGGACCACGACAAAACAGGTAAGGAGCTTTACTCAACAACGGTAATTCCTAACCGCGGTGCGTGGCTTGAATATGAAACCGATGTAAATGACGTTTTCTATGTTCGTATCGACAAAAACAGAAAGCTCCCCGTTACATCGTTTATCAGAGCCCTCGGACTCGGCACTGACGCCGAGATTCTCGACTTTTTCGGCGATGACGAGCGAATGAAGGCTACTATCGAAAAGGATGCGGCTTCCAATATCGAGGAAGGCCTTATTGAAGTTTATAAAAAACTCCGCCCGTCCGAACCTCCGACGGTTGACAGTGCTCAGACGCATATCAATAACCTTTTCTTTGACCAGAACCGTTACGATATGTCAAGAGTAGGCAGATATAAATACAACAAAAAACTCGGAATTGCCAACCGCCTTGCAAATCAGGTCCTTGCCGAGCCGATTGCAAATCCCCGCACGGGCGAGGTTATGGCACTCAGAGATGAAAAGGTTACAAAAGACAAGGCACATGAAATTGAAAATGCAGGCGTTACGGTTGCATATGTTAAGGCAAATGATGAAACCGTTGTAAAGGTAATTTCAAACGGTATGGTTGACATCGGCAAATATGTTGACTTTGACGCTGAGGCAGAATGCGGAATCAGAGAGAATGTACGTTTTGACATACTCTGCGAGATACTCGATTCTGCCAAAGACGAAGCTGAGCTTAAAGAAATGTTAACCGAGCGTGAGCCTGAGCTTGTTCCCAACCACATCACCGTTGAGGATATTTTTGCAACAATCAACTATCTCAACTGCGTTGCTCACGGCGTGGGCAACACCGACGACATAGATAACTTGGGCAACAGACGTATTCGCTGTGTAGGCGAGCTGCTCCAAAATCAGTTCAGAATCGGATTTTCAAGACTTGAAAGAGTTGTAAAAGAGAGAATGACCACCCAGTCTCAGGATATGGACTCACTTTCTCCGAATTCACTTATAAACATTCGTCCCGTAACTGCGGCTATAAAAGAGTTCTTCGGCTCATCGCCTTTGTCACAGTTTATGGATCAGACAAACCCGCTTGCCGAGCTTACCCACAAGCGCCGTCTTTCTGCTCTCGGTCCGGGCGGTCTTTCCCGTGACCGTGCGGGATTCGAGGTTCGTGACGTACACTACACCCACTACGGACGTATGTGTCCTATCGAAACCCCTGAAGGCCCTAACATCGGACTTATTTCATACCTTGCTTCCTTTGCAAAAATCAACAAATACGGCTTTATCGAGGCTCCCTACCGCAGAATTAACAAGGAAACGGGAGTCGTTACCGACGAAGTTACTTATATGACAGCCGATATGGAAGATAACTACTATGTTGCCCAGGCTAACGAGCCGCTTGATGAAAACGGCAGGTTTGTAAATTCAAGGGTAGTAGGACGTTATCGTGACGAATTTGTTGAGCTTCCTGCCGACAGATTCGATTATATGGACGTATCGCCTAAGATGGTTGTGTCCGTTGCTACCGCAATGATTCCGTTTCTTGAAAACGATGATGCGAACCGTGCGCTTATGGGAGCTAACATGCAGCGTCAGGCTGTTCCGCTTCTCACCTCGCAGGCTCCTATTGTCGGAACAGGTATGGAATATAAGGCAGGTACAGACTCCGGCGTTTGTATTCTTGCTGAGGACGACGGTGTTGTTATGAGCGTTGACGCACGCAATATCCGTGTTCAGTATGATTCGGGCAAGGTGCAGGATTACGAGGTTATCAAGTTCCTGCGTTCAAACCAGGGTACCTGCTTCAATCAGCACCCGATTGTATCCCGCGGACAGCGTGTTAAGAAGGGTGAAGTTCTTGCAGACGGTCCTGCAACCGATAACGGCGAAATTGCACTCGGCAAAAACGCTTTGATCGGCTTTATGACATGGGAAGGCTACAACTACGAGGATGCTGTTCTTATTAATGAGAAGATCGTCCGTGATGATGTTTATACATCAATTCATATAGAAGAATTTGACATAGAGGCAAGAGATACAAAACTCGGTCTTGAAGAAATCACAAGGGACATTCCGAACGTAGGCGAGGATATGCTCAAATACCTTGACGAGGACGGTATCATTCAGATAGGCTCCGACGTTAAGGCAGGCGATATTCTTGTCGGCAAGGTAACTCCTAAGGGAGAAACCGAGCTGACGGCGGAAGAAAGACTTCTCAGAGCGATCTTCGGTGAAAAAGCAAGAGAGGTAAGAGATACTTCCCTGCGTGTTCCTCACGGCGAATGCGGAACGGTAGTTGACGTAAAGGTATTTACCCGTGCAGACAGCCGCAACGAGCTTCAGCCCGGAGTAAACAAGGTAGTAAGAGTTTATCTCGCACTAAAACGTAAAATCAGCGTAGGAGATAAGATGGCAGGTCGTCACGGAAATAAGGGTGTTGTATCAAGAATACTCCCCGTTGAAGATATGCCGTTCCTGCCGGACGGTACTCCGCTTGACATCGTGCTTAACCCGTTGGGCGTACCTTCCCGTATGAATATCGGTCAGGTGCTTGAGGTTCACCTCGGTTATGCCGCAAAAGCACTCGGCTGGAAGATAATGACGCCTGTATTTGACGGCGCACACGAGCAGGATATTTTTGCTGCGTTAAAGGACGCAGGCTACAGCGAGGACGGTAAAACATGGCTTATTGACGGAAGAACGGGCGAACGTTTTGATAATCCGGTAACCGTAGGATATATGTATTATCTCAAGCTGCATCACCTTGTTGATGAAAAAATCCACGCAAGAAGCACAGGTCCTTATTCACTTGTTACCCAGCAGCCTTTGGGCGGTAAAGCTCAGTTCGGCGGACAGCGTTTCGGCGAAATGGAAGTTTGGGCGCTTGAAGCTTACGGTGCCGCTTATACGCTTCAGGAAATTCTGACAGTTAAGTCGGACGACGTTGTTGGACGTGTAAAGACCTATGAAGCTATCGTAAAGGGTCAGAACATTCCTGCTCCGGGAATCCCCGAATCGTTTAGAGTTCTTATCAAAGAGCTTCAGTCGCTGTCGCTTGATGTTCGTGTGCTTGCCGCAAACGGCGAAGAGATAGACATTAAGCAAAAATTTGATGAGGATGAAGATATTGCAGAGGCAACCACACCTTCTGATTTTGAAGAAGAAAGCGTTATGACCTCTATGGATGGATATACTCTTGACGAGGGCGGCGAGGAAGGCAATATGTTTGACGATTCGCTGGCTGATGAAGAGGCTGATGACGATATGTTTGATTTTGACGACGATTTAAGCAGCGACGAAATGTAAGGAGGCAGCGCAATGATAGATAACAATGTTTTTGATTCAATTAAAATCGGACTTGCTTCCCCTGAGCAAATCAGAGCGTGGTCATACGGCGAGGTTAAAAAGCCTGAAACCATAAACTACCGCACATTAAAGCCTGAGCGTGACGGACTTTTCTGCGAACGCATTTTCGGACCGACAAAGGACTGGGAGTGCCACTGCGGAAAATACAAGAGAATTCGCTTTAAGGGTAAGATCTGCGACCGCTGCGGCGTAGAGGTTACCCGCGCAAAGGTAAGGCGCGAGCGTATGGGACACATTGAGCTTGCCGCTCCTGTTTCTCACATCTGGTACTTTAAGGGTATTCCGTCAAGAATCGCTCTTATGCTGGATATTTCGCCAAAGCTCCTTGAAAATGTGCTTTATTTTTCACAATATATAGTAACCGATCCCGGCGATTGCCGTGATCTTGAAAAATATCAGTGTCTGACAGAGTCCGAATACAATGATATGCGTGAAAAGTATGAGGATGATTTCCAGGCGGGTATGGGTGCGGAATCCATAAAAAAGCTTCTTGAAGAGATTGACCTTGAGGCTCTTTCATCACAGCTCAAGGAGGAGCTTGAGTCGGCAACCGGTCAGAAGAGGGTAAGACTTCTCAAAAGACTTGATGTCGTTGAAAGCTTCAGACTTTCCGGTAACCGCCCCGAATGGATGATTCTTGACGTTGTTCCGGTAATTCCGCCGGATATTCGTCCTATGGTGCAGCTTGACGGCGGACGTTTTGCAACCTCAGACCTCAACGACCTTTACCGCAGAGTAATAAACAGAAACAACAGACTTAAAAAGCTTCTTGAGCTTAATGCCCCCGAAATCATTATCCGCAATGAAAAGAGAATGTTGCAGGAGGCTGTTGATGCGCTCATCGACAACGGCAGAAGAGGCAGACCCGTAACGGGACCGAACAACCGTGCGCTGAAATCACTTTCGGATATGCTTAAAGGTAAGCAGGGACGTTTCCGTCAGAACCTTCTCGGAAAACGTGTTGACTATTCGGGACGTTCGGTTATCGTTGTAGGACCTGAACTTAAAATGTATCAGTGCGGTTTGCCAAAGGAAATGGCTCTTGAGCTTTTCAAACCGTTTGTTATGAAACGCCTTGTTGAAACAAAGGCAGAACAGAATATAAAATCCGCAAGAAAGGCAGTAGAACGTGCAAAGGACGATGTTTGGGACGCACTTGAGGTTGTTATCAAGGGACACCCCGTACTTCTTAACCGTGCGCCCACACTTCACCGTCTCGGTATTCAGGCGTTTGAACCCGTGCTTGTTGAGGGCCGTGCGCTCAAGCTCCACCCGCTTGCTTGTACAGCTTACAATGCCGACTTTGACGGCGACCAGATGGCTGTTCACGTTCCGCTTTCCGCCGAGGCTCAGGCAGAGGCAAGATTCCTTATGCTTGCCGCAAACAACCTGTTAAAGCCGTCCGACGGTCAGCCTGTAACAGTGCCTACTCAGGATATGATCCTCGGTTCATATTACCTTACCCTTGACAAAGACGGCGAACGCGGAGAAGGAAAAGTATTCCGCAATATTGATGAAGTTATGATGGCTTATCAGACAGGTGTTATCGAACTTCATTCAAAGATAAAGGTACGCCGTGAAATGGAAATTGACGGTGAGATGCAGTCGGCTCTTGTTGATACGACTATAGGAAAAATCATCTTCAACAATCCTATTCCGCAGGATCTCGGATTTGTTGACAGAAGTATTCCCGAAAACAGATTTAAGTTTGAGATTGATTTCCTTGTAGGCAAATCCGGACTTAAAAAGATTATTGATAAGTGCATCAAGATGCACGGAACTTCAAAAACAAGCCTTATGCTTGACGCTATAAAGGCGCAGGGCTATAAGTATTCGACCAAGGGCGCTATTACAGTAGCCGTTTGTGACGCAGTTATTCCTCCTGCAAAGAAAGAAATAATTGCAAAAGCAGAGCAGGAAGTTGACGAGATTCGTGAAGAATATATGATGGGTCTTCGTTCAAATGAGGAGCGTTACGATGAGATACTCCGTATTTGGGAAAAGGCTACAAATGACGTAACAGACGCACTTCAAAAGAACCTTGACCGTTATAACCCGATCTTTATGATGGCTGATTCGGGTGCCCGTGGTAGTATGAGCCAGATTCGTCAGCTTGCAGGTATGCGCGGACTTATCGCCAACACCTCAGGTAAGACAATCGAAATTCCGATCAGAGCTAACTACCGTGAGGGTCTTAACATTCTCGAATACTTTATTTCATCCCGCGGTGCCCGTAAAGGTCTTGCCGATACGGCTCTTCGTACCGCTGACTCAGGTTACCTTACTCGTCGTCTTGTTGACGTATCGCAGGAGGTTATTATCCGCGAGGAGGACTGCGGTACTAACGAAGGCCTTGAGATATTTGACATCAAGGTTGGTGAAAACAACGTAATCGAGGGCTTGCACGAAAGACTTATAGGTCGTTATCTGCTTGATGATTTCTGCGATTCAAACGGAAACGTTCTTGTTTCAAAAGACAAGATGATGAATGACCACGACGCCGACATTATTGTTGAGTCGGGCGTTGAGAGCATAAAAATTCGTTCTGTACTTTCCTGCCGTGCAAAACACGGTGCTTGCAGAAAGTGCTACGGCTCAAACCTTGCAAACCGTCAGCCTGTAACAGTAGGCGAAGCTGTAGGTATTATTGCCGCTCAGTCTATCGGTGAGCCGGGTACACAGCTTACGATGAGAACTTTCCATACCGGCGGTGTTGCTTCGGCAGAGGATATTACACAGGGTCTTCCTCGTGTAGAAGAACTGTTTGAAGCACGCAAGCCTAAGAGTCTTGCGATTATTACCGAGATTGACGGTGAGGTTCGCTTTGAAGAAATCAAGAACGCACGTCACGCTATTGTTTACAACAAAGAAACAGGCGACGAAAGAGCTTATCTCATCCCGTTTGGCTTCCGTGTTAAGGTGCAGGAGGGACAGCAGCTAAAGAAGGGCGACAAGATTACCGACGGTGCCGTAAATCCGCACGATATTCTTGATATTCTCGGCCCCGAGGCTGTAATGAACTACCTTATTTCCGAGGTTCAGAGTACCTACCGTTTACAGGGTGTTGAAATTAACGATAAGCACATTGAAGTTATCGTTCGTCAGATGATGCGTAAGGTAAGAGTTGATGACGCAGGCGATACAGGCTTTATGTCCGGTCAGGTTTATGACAAGAACGAAGTTCTCTTTGAGAATGAGCAGATTAAAAAGCGTATTGCCGCAGGTGAGGACGGACTTCGTGAGGCTGAGTTTACCCAGCTCCTCCTCGGTATTACAAAGGCGGCTCTTGCAACAGACAGCTTCCTGTCAGCCGCATCGTTCCAGGAAACAACAAGAGTTCTTACCGACGCCGCTATTAAGGGCAAGGTGGATCCGCTTGTAGGTCTTAAAGAAAACGTAATCATCGGTAAGGTTATTCCTGCGGGTACAGGTATGCAGAGATACGCAGGTGTTCAGCTTGAAAGCAACGCTGATAATGATCCCGCAATGTCTGAACCCGTACCGGTAGCCGATGAATCGGATCTTATCTGATTACAAATCATCATACGCAACACAGTACAATATAGATTTTATTTAAAAAACCGCTTGGATTTTTTTCCAAGCGGTTTTTGTGTGCAAATAATATTAATTTAAATCGGAGCAATGCTCTGATTTATTTGCAAGGAGCAGAGCCTGCGAAAGATTGATAATAGTGCAAATGAGCGTTAGCTCCGCAGGGTTTAGTTGGGAGATTACAACTCCCACTGAAATTATGAATCGGAGCCCGCTGCTCAATAGGCAGGGGGCATTTGCACTTAGATTATTTTTCTTTCTTTTTATAGGCTTCCTTAAACGGGACAACGCTGCCGTCTTTTTCTTTGACGCTAACGCCGTCAAGTGTTTGGTTGAACTGCGCCCTTATGTCACCGAGATATACCTTGTAAAGCTCTTTTTGCTCTGCCTGTTCCTCAGGCGTAAGTCCTTGTTCACGTTTCTTTTTAGCAAGCTCATTAATTCTTGCGATGAGATTTTCTGCCATAATATCAACTCCGTTCTTTTATCCGCTCTAAATCAAAGCCTGTAACTCCCGATAAAATTTTAAAGCGACACTGTTGCCCGATAAACGGGATATCGACACTTAGATTATATCACATTAGGCTTATCGGAGCAATATTGAAAAATTTTTAAAAATAATAAAAACACTATTGACAACACTAAGTGTGTGTGCTATATTAATATCAACAAATGAACATATATTCATATGAACAAGAGTAATACAAAACAGAGGGTGAAAAAATGGAGAAACCGACAGACAACATAAAAAATTCGGACGGAAAGAGAGAAATGCCCGATTTGGACGTGCTTTTTGAGCTTGCCGACCTTTTTAAGGTGTTCGGTGATTCAACACGGCTTCGCATAATGTACATTATCGCCGACGAGGAAATGTCCGTTCTCAGCATTGCCGAGGCGCTTAATATGGAACAAAGCACAATATCCCATCAGCTCAGGGTACTTAGGCAAAACAAGCTCGTCAGGGTAAGGCGAGAGGGCAAGCAAATTTACTATGCGCTTGATGACGAACACGTTAAGCGAATCATAGAAATGGGACTTGATCATGTACTTGAGTAATTGGCTTTTTTAAATCTGAGCAAGCGCTGCTCCGAGTTAGGTAAGCACTGATTAAATATTACAGTGAGGCTGAAGTTTTATGAAATATTCATATACTATAGAAAATCTTAATTGTGCTCATTGTGCAGGAAAGATTGAACAAAAAATCGCAAACACAAACGGCTTTGGAAATGTAAGTTATAACTTTGCGACAAAACAGTTGAACTTCCGTTCCGAAAAAAATAATCCGGTTGCCGAGATTCAAAGCATCTGCGACAGCATTGAGGACGGCACAAAAGTAATTGACAATGCCGCAAAGGAAAAACAGCCCGAAACCAAAGAAAATAAATTCAGCTTAAGCAAGCTGTTTTTGATAATTTCAATTGTGTTCGGCTTAGTTTCGATAGTGCTTGAATACACCGTTGCCGATACTACAGACTGGGGCAAATACCTTATGTTTGGGCTTTGTCTTTCGGCAACCGTGCTTGCCGGCTATGAGGTATTTATTGAGGGCTTCAAGAATATTATCAAGCTCAGAATTGATGAAACCACGCTTATGTCAGTTGCCGTAATTGCGGCTTTCTGTCTTGGACAATTTGTTGAGGCGGCAATGGTTGCAATCCTCTTTTCACTCGGTGAATTCATCGAGGATAAGGCGGTCAATACCTCACGCAGAGATATTGAAAAGCTCGCAAAAATTCGCCCCGATACCGCAATAATAATGTCGCACGGCAAAGAGGTCACAGTTCCTGCCGAAAGCGTTGAGATAGGCACAACGGTAATCGTAAAGCCCTATGAAAGAATACCGCTTGACGGCGTTATCCTTTCGGGCAAAACCACTGTTGACACCTCGGCGCTTACGGGTGAAAGCCTGCCCGTAGAAGCCGAAGAGGGCAGCGAGGTAATGAGCGGTTCTATCAACGGTAACGGTTTGATAAGCATAAAGACCACAAAGGTATTCGGCGACAGCACCGCAACAAGAATATTAAACCTTGTTGAGGACGCTGCGGCTCAGAAGGGCAAAAATGAGAAGCTAATTTCAAGGTTTGCTTCGGTATATACCCCAATCGTTATCGGAATTTCAATATTGATTGCAGTTGTTCCTCCTCTTATCGGACTCGGCGCATTTACCGACTGGCTTTACAGGGCGCTTGTTTGTCTTGTTGCGTCCTGTCCGTGCGCTATCGTGATATCGGTGCCTCTTTCGTATTATTCGGGAATCGGTGCGGCGTCAAAGGTCGGCGTGCTTGTCAAGGGCGGAAAATATCTTGAGGCTTTAGCAAGTGCGGATTCATTTGTTTTTGACAAAACAGGCACGCTCACAAGCGGCAAGTTAAGCGTTGACAGGATAAGCACAACCTCCGATTATTCGGAAGATGAGGTTTTGGCTTATGCAGCCGCCTGCGAAAAATATTCGACACATCCTATTGCAGCTGCAATAAAGGAAAAAGCAAAAGCTCTGAGCCTGCCCGAGCTTTCGGATTATGAAGAAAACGCAGGTCATGGTACGTCGGCACTTTTAAACGGCAAAAAGTTGGAGTGCGGCGGTACAAAAATACTCAGCGACGAGCAAAAGGCAAGGTCCGGAAAAACCGCTTCTGTATTTGTTGTATATGACGGCGAGGTTATCGGTACAATATCGGTCAGCGACACTGTAAGGCAGGAGTCAAAGAACGTTATATCGGCTCTGAAATCACTCGGTGTAAAAAATACCGTTATGCTGACGGGCGATTCGGCTGTAAACGCCGAAAAGGTCAGCAGGGAGCTTGGACTTGACGAATTCAAAGCCGAGCTTATGCCGGATGACAAGCTGACAAATATTCAGGCCATAAAGCAAATTTCAAAGGCGGTTTGTTTTGTCGGCGACGGTATCAACGACGCTCCCGTTTTGTCTGCAAGCGATTGCGGCATTGCAATGGGACTCGGAAGCGAGGCGGCAATAGAGGCCTCGGACGCAGTATTGTCGGCAGGAAACCTCACTCAGCTTCCGGCTGCAGTGAAAATCGCACGCAAAACAATAAGCACTATTCACGTTAATATAACATTTGCGCTTCTTGTAAAAGCAGCAGTCATTGTTCTTGCAGCTTTAGGTTTGGCGGCAATGTGGATGTCGGTAATTGCCGACACGGGAGTTTGCGTAGTATGCGTTTTGTATGCGGCAAGGTTGCTCAAGGGCAAGAACTCATAAGTAAATAAAAATTAAATAAAAGTTTGAGCAGACGTTCGTTCTGCTCTTTACTTTTTTAAAGCGTTGATGTATAATCTAAGTGCAATCTGTCAAAAGCTTTGCTCCTTGCAAGCAAAGCAGAGATTAAATAAATTTGTGAATTTATAAGGATAAGGAGGGACAAAGCATATGATCAGCGGTGCTGAAATTATGGTAAAATGTTTGGAAGCCGAAGGTGTTAGCGTCGTCTTTGGTTATCCCGGAGCAGCAATTTGCCCCTTTTATGATAAGCTGTATGACTCGGACATAAAGCATATACTTGTTCGTCAGGAACAAAACGCAGCTCATGCCGCAAGCGGTTATGCAAGATGCAGCGACCGTCCGGGCGTATGTGTTGCCACCTCGGGACCGGGAGCGACTAACCTTATAACAGGAATTGCGACCGCCTATACCGATTCTATTCCGATAGTTGCAATTACAGGTCAGGTGCGTTCGGATTTGCTCGGCAGAGATGTTTTTCAGGAGGCTGACATAACTGGCGCCTGCGAGCCGTTTGTAAAGCACAGCTATCTTGTAAACAAAACGGAGGACCTTCCCCGTGTTTTCAAAGAGGCGTTTCACATTGCCTCAACCGGAAGAAAAGGTCCTGTTTTAATAGACATTCCCATTGATATTCAGGAAAATAAGATAGAAGAATTTGTCTATCCCGATGAAGTAAATATAATCGGATATAAGCCTAACACAAAGGGACACGCAATTCAGGTTAAGCGTGCGCTTGAGGCAATTAGAAAAAGCGAGCGTCCCGTGATTGTTGCAGGCGGCGGAGTTCTGAGCTCGGGCATAAAGCCGAAATTTCAGAGCTTTGCCGATAAAACTCACATTCCCGTTATTTCAACAATGATGGGCATAGGCGTTATGCCCAGTGATCACGAGATGTACCTCGGTATGCTCGGTACTCACGGAAGAGCCGTTGCAAATCGTGCCCTGCACGAAGCTGATCTTGTTATCGTATGCGGTGCAAGGCTCGGTGACAGAGCGGTTGCATCTCCGCACCAGATGAGCGAAAGCACAACCGTAATACATATTGATATTGACCCTGCCGAAATCGGAAAAAATGTTAAAACAGAAATTCCGATAGTCGGAGATATGAAAAACGTGCTTAACGCAATGCTTGACGGCATCGGCAATTATACCGTTTCGGACGAATGGAACAAAACCGTAAGGGAATGGAAAAAAGAGCTTTATAAAAAGCCGCCTGAATTTGAGGGTTATGTTGAGCCGAGGACGCTTGTCAGCCACCTGAGCGAAATGTTCCGTTCAAAGGCAATACTTGTTGCCGACGTAGGACAAAACCAAATTTGGTGCGCCAATAATTTCCGTATAAGAGAGGGACGTTTCCTTACAACGGGCGGTATGGGTACTATGGGATATTCGATTCCTGCCGCAGTCGGAGCAAAATTCGCAAGACCCGACCGTGACGTTATCGTTATCTGCGGTGACGGAAGCTTTCAGATGAGCCTGAACGAGCTTGCCACCATTGCAGGAAATAACCTCGGCATAAAGATTATAATTATGAGAAATTCCCGACTTGGTATGGTTCGTGAGCTTCAGGACAAGCTTTACGGCAAAAGACACTCGGCAACGATACTTGAGGGCGATCCCGATTTTCTTAAAATTGCCGAAGCCTACGGAATAGATCACGCCGAAGCCCATTCAAACGCCGAGGCTGAAAATATTATTCAGGGTATCGTAAAATCCGACAAGCCGTTTATACTTGTGTGCAACGTGTATCCCGACACTCCGTCGATTTAATGAGGTGACAAAATGCAATACACATTATCAATACTTGTAGAAAACCAAGCGGGCGTTTTGTCAAAAATTTCGGGATTGTTCTCACGCAGAGGATTTAATATTGATTCGCTTGCGGTCGGCGTTACAAACAACCCCGAGGTTTCAAGAATTACTATTGTTGCAAATGGCGACGAATATGTGGTTGAACAGCTTGAAAAACAGCTTAACAAGGTGATCCCGGTCATCAAGGTAAAACGCCTTGACGGCGACTTTATCAGCCGTGAGCTGATTTTGATAAAGGTACACTGTGCCGCTTCAAAGCGTGCCGAGATTATCAAAACGGCAGAAATAATGAATGCCAAAATAGTTGACGCCGCACAAAGCTGCGTAACAATAGAATACTGCGAATGTACAAACCGTGTAAACACGCTTATTGATTTACTCAAGCCTTATGGTATCCGTGAGATCGTGCGGACAGGCACAATAGCCGTTGACAGAGGCAACACTGCCATTTGCGTATGATCTTACAGCTAACATATATTTATTAATATCGCTTTTAGCGATAAGGAGGAAATTAGAAATGAAAGACTACAAAGAAAACATGAAAGCGCCGATTTATTATCAGTCAGACTGCAACCTGTCATTGCTTGACGGAAAGACCATTGCGATTATCGGCTACGGCAGTCAGGGTCATGCTCACGCTCTTAACCTGAAGGATTCGGGCTGTAACGTCATTATCGGTCTTTACAACGGTAGCAAGTCTTGGGCAAAAGCAGAAGCTCAGGGATTTAAGGTATATACAGCAGCCGAGGCCGCAAAGCAGGCTGACATAATTATGATCCTTATTAACGATGAAAAGCAGGCCGCAATGTACAAAAAGGATATTGAGCCAAACCTTGAAGCAGGCAATATGCTTATGTTTGCTCACGGCTTTGCAATACATTTCGGTCAGATCTTGCCTCCTGCCGATGTTGATGTTACAATGATTGCGCCTAAGGGTCCGGGTCATACGGTAAGAAGCGAATATCAGGCAGGCAAAGGCGTTCCGTGTCTTGTTGCCGTTGAGCAGGACGCAACAGGCAAGGCAAAGGATATTGCGCTTGCATATTCACTCGGTATCGGCGGTGCAAGAGCAGGTGTTCTTGAAACAACGTTCAGAACAGAAACAGAAACCGACCTCTTTGGTGAACAGGCAGTTCTTTGCGGCGGCGTTTGTGCTCTTATGCAGGCAGGCTTTGAGACTCTCTGCGAGGCAGGTTATGACCCCAGAAACGCATATTTTGAGTGTATCCACGAGATGAAGCTTATTGTTGACCTTATCTATCAGTCGGGCTTTGCGGGAATGAGATATTCGATTTCAAATACCGCTGAGTACGGCGACTATATTACAGGTCCGAAGATCATCACAGAAGATACAAAGAAAGCTATGAAGCAGATCCTTTCAAATATCCAGGACGGTACGTTTGCAAAGGACTTCCTGCTTGATATGTCACCCGCAGGCGGACAGGCTCACTTCCGTGCAATGAGAAAGCTCCACGCAGAAGCACCGGCCGAAGTTATCGGTAAGGAAGTAAGAAAGCTTTACAGCTGGTCTGATGAGGATAAGCTCATCAACAACTGATGAATAAACAAATACCCTGCATCTTTTGACTGCAAACGCACCCGAAAGACGCAAGGTATTGCATAAAAACTTTAACTAACCGCCGTGTCTTTCACGGCTGAGAGCTTGGCTGTCCGCTTGTCGGGCAGCCTATTTTCTTTGAAAATCAATCTGAATAATTTAAGAATAAATTACGTTATTATTCAAAAATTATTTCATGCTGTTTTCGTAAGACTCAATCATCTTTTTAACCATCTGACCGCCGACTGAACCTGCTTCTCTTGCAGAAATGTCGCCGTTGTAGCCCTGCTTAAGGTTTACGCCAACTTCATTGGCACATTCCATCTTAAAGCGTTCCATTGCTTCCTTTGCCTGGGGAACATTAAGCTGGTTGTTATTGCTTGACATAGTTTTTTCTCCTTTTTTCAAGTTTTTTAATTCTTTAATTTATCTCAAGCGGCGTTTCGACTTCCCGATTTATCGCCGCAATAGTATTGTATGAAATAATTTTAAATTTATTTTATGTAAATTTTTCTTGTTTTTAAATCGGAGCAACGCTTTGCTTACAAGAAGCATAGCTTGCGACAGATTGCAGAAATAAAAAAAGCGTCCGACCGTCATAATTTTAAACGGTCGGACGCCTGATTGATGTTTATTTGATTTATCAGTTTGTTCTTGTAAGGAAGCTTGTAATTCCCGAGGTAGGATCTTTGTATGACAGTGTGTCGCTGCTTGCGTCATAATCATATGTGTAGTCGCCTGTGTCAAATGTCATAGAAACCAGCTGACCGTCAAATGTATAAGTGCCTTCAACTGCAATTCCTGCCAGTTCGCCGGATACTGCGCCGTTTGCATCAAATATGTATTTGATGTCAAGCGAAGCGGCGTCAAGACCGTATGCTGCACAATAGTCTTCAAAAGACATTGTTGAACCGTCTTCTCCCATCATCTGAGAAATTACCCATGTGCCCTCAATGCTTGCTTCTTCTTCCGCACTGCTGTCAGAAACATCTGCGCTCTCTGAAATCTGAACATCCGAAACATCGGCTGCATCTAATGACTCACTTTCGCCGCAGCCTACAAGACCGATAGTACCTACCATGCATACAGCAAGGAGCAAAGCTAATTTTTTGATTTTGTTCATTTCTTTTACCTCTTTCTGATAACTGTAAAATAAGATAATAATACAACGAATTAGACGGCAGAAAAAACCAACCGTTTAATTTGCTACAACATATGATATACAAACCGAAGAAAAATTTCAAGAATATGGCAGAAAGATCATAATTCTGGCAAAAACACATATCTGCATATTTTAAAATTATTCTATAATATGCTATAATCTAAGTGCAAATGTCCACCGTCTATTGGGTGGCTGCCACTTCAAAATTACACTTGTGAGCGGAAAGGGGGCATTATAATTGAAAATTGCAGTAATTGATGATGAAAAGATGCAGGCTGACATTTTGATACCAATCTGCAAAGCGTATTTTAAAGATAAAAAAGCCGATTGCACGATTGAATATTTTTCGGACGGACATTTATTTGTCGATAAAATAAAAAGCGTTTCTTACGACATTGCTTTTATAGATATATTTATGACTCCCGTAAACGGAATAGAACTTTCAAAGACGCTGCGTAAGGCGGACAGAAATATCATAATCGTATTCGTCACAACAAGCCCCGACTTTATGATGCAGGCATTTTCGGTGCATGCATTTCACTACATAACAAAGCCCTACAGTGCAGAGCAAATCAACAAAGTTCTTGATGACGCAGAGTTGTTAATGAACAAAAATACGAAGTATGTAGAGATAATGTGCGACCGAAAAATGAATGTTATTTCATTGAACGAGATAATATCTGTTGAGTCGGACGCCCACTATCTTAATATAACCGTTGTTTCGGGTGTGTGTTATCGCACAAGACTGACCGTTGCAAAATTTCTGGAGCTTTGCGATGAAGATCCGAGGCTTATCACCGTAAACAGAGGCGTTGTGCTTAACGCAGATTATATAAAAAGTGTTGACGGGACTGTATGCATAATGGGCAACGGCGAAAGATTTCCGATAAAGGTCAGAGAGAAGAGCCGTATTGAGAACAGCATCAGAAGTTATATATTTAATAAAATACGGGAAAACCAACGGAGGATAAAGTAAATGAATTTTATAGCATTTTATAAAACATTTTTCAGCTTCTTTATTATTGTTCCTGCCGCCGGAATGTGTTGCTTTGTGTTAAAAAATCAGCTTAAATTTTCACCGGGAAAAATAACAGCGATGATTTTTGCCGCATATGCGATTATCGGGTCAATTTCATCCGCTGCGATAATGTTTTTTGATGTTGACGATTTTAATTTTATGCTGCTGCCGGTTTTTGTTACCTGTTTTATAATGTTAAAGCTTGTTACAAGAGCGGATATTTCAAAATGTGTTTTTGTGTTTCTCAGCGTTTGTTGCCTGTTATCGTCTTTTTCGCTTATTTCACATTTGCTGGATTCTCTCGTGCAAAATGGAACAGCGACTGGCACAAGCCTTTCGTATATTATGATACAGCTTGGCATCAGCATTATCGGAATATTGCTTTTGCTTCCGTTGATGAAGTATTTTTCATGGATGATAGACAATATAAACATCAAAAAGTTGTGGTATACTTTTTCTGTCCTTCCGTTAATATTGATATGCTCAAATATATATATAACTCCTATATCATATGATAATATCAGAGTAGGCAAGGTGTTTATAAAGGGGTTGATATTGGTTATTATCGAGTTGGTGATGTTTATACTTGTCTTTGTGCTTTTATATATTTTTACAAGGGCGACAATGGAAAAATCAAAACTTACGGAGAAAAACAAAATTCTTGAGGCTCAACAAAAACACAGCGAATCTTTGCAATCTTATATTAATCAGACGGCAAAAGCAAGGCACGATTTCAAACATTCTATCCATTTGCTCAATCAACTTGTCCGGGAGGACAATCTTTCGGCTGTAAAGGAATATCTTGCGAGTTATGAAAAATCGCTGAATATAGCGGCTCCTATCAGTATTTGCAGCAGTGACGCAATAAATGCATTGCTCAACTATTATAGACAGGAGGCGATTGATAATGATATAGAATTAAACTGGAATATAGATATTCCCGATAATTCTCGTATTCAGGAAGTTGATATGTGCAGTGTGCTCGGCAATATTCTTGAAAACGCAGTTGACGGCTGCAAGACTTTGACGAAAGGCAGGAGATACTTTAATCTGACTGTTGAGCCTCGCAACGGAAGTTTGTATATTGTATCTACAAATAATTTCGGCGAAAAACTAAAAAAGAACGGAAAGGACTATCTTTCAACAAAGCACAGCGGCAGAGATGCGATAGGTTTGAAATCAATCCGCAGTATCGTTGAAATATACAACGGTGTTTTTGAGGCTAAAAACAGCGACAGTGATTTTTATATCAATGCGCTTATGAAGTATATGTGATAAACAGTCACGTATATAAATTTTCAGTACTGTCAAGTGTGCAGGAATTGCAAATCTGATATTTTTTGTCTTTTTGCCCATAAATACCATAGTAATATTGTGACATCCTTCATTGATTTTATTTTTGAAATTATGTTATACTTAATGCATTAGGGGTGTCAGAGTATGAAGAATTATACTTTTAAGTATCAGTTATCGTCATCGGACAGCAACTTCCCGGCGCGAGTTGTGCTTTTTGATAAACCGGGACGTGATTGTTTTATAGACAAACATTGGCACAAGACCTTTGAGATGAATTATGTTATCAGCGGCGACCTTGTTGTTGAGGTAGAGGACGAAAAGCAGGTTTTGCATAACGGTGAATATGCTGTTATTAATCCTTATAACGTCCATATGTCCGACGGAAAATATTCCGAAAACTATGTAAAGTTTCTTGTCGTTATTTATTCCTACGGATTCTTAAAAAATTATTTTGACGATTTTGAAGACTTAAGCTACGTTGTAAAAACCGAGAAGGACAAGGATTTTATCAAATCTCAGTTTGAAAGAATAGCCTCGATTATTAACACCGATGATCCGCTTGAAGAGCTTACGGTTTTATCCGCTCTTATATCAATGATAGATTATATCTTTACAAATTGCCGAACCGAGCTTAAACAGAACTCCCATATATACCGAAGCAGTAATTCGGTTTATAATTATTCTCAGGTCGCAATAGATTATATAAAGGAGCATTACCGTGAACCGATAACGCTTGAAAATGCGGCAAAGGAAGTAGGCTTGAGTACAACGTATTTTTCAAAGATATTCAAGGTCAAGACCAATAAGACATTTATGAACTATCTTAACGAATACCGAATGTTCAATGCAATCTCTGATATGGTAAATTATGATGTGACGGAAACTGCGGCGGCGCTTGATAACGGCTTTCCCAATGTCAAGGCTTTTATCAACGCTTTTAAACGCACATATAACTGCACTCTCAGAGAATATGTCAGGGAACATAACCATTTGCCTGATACATATGCTTACAGCAAGTTCTATGAAAGTAATAACTATGTCAATTAATTTAAATCAAAGGGGCTGCGTTTAATGCAATGGCCCCTTTTGTAATGGCATAAAATTATCCGTAATTGTCGAATATTAAGCGTATTTCCCGATTAAACGATTATGATTTAACGCTTTTTGCATAGAATTATTCATTAACAAGTGATAAAATCAAAGTAAAATCCAAAATTAACAAAAGTTTTAAAATGTAATCAATAAATCAGTGAGTAATCCCCATTAAAACACATAAAACCGAGAGTGCTTTAATATCCGATAAACAAAAGGAAACATCTGCATAACTATTAGATTGGTATATGAAATAAAGATAACCTAAATTTCTCCATTAATTTAAATATAGTATATCAAGGCAAACCGCCCAAGCTTATACTTGGGCGGTTTTGCTTTGTATATATTTGGTTTTACGGGCTGAATTAAAGTGCCTCCACAATGGCTTTTGTATCCCTTGCGATGACCATTTCTTCATCGGTTGCAATAAGTTCAACCCTGATCTTTGAATCGGGTGTTGAAAGTGTGCCGGTTATGCCGTGAAGTGCCTTTGCGTTAAATTCTTTGTCGATTTTTACGCCGAGGCACTCAAGGTAATCGCATACTTTTTCTCTTAGCTTAGGCTGGTTTTCACCAAGACCTGCGGTGAAAACGATACCGTCGCAACCGCCGAGTGCAACATAATAACTTCCGATAAACTTAGCGATTTGATAATAAAGCATCTCATGCGCAAGATGAGCATGCTGGTTGCCGCCTGCTTCGGCAGCCGAAACGTCACGGTCGTCGGACGATACTCCCGAAACGCCCCAAAGTCCTGATTCTTTGTTAAGAATTTTTGAAACTTCTTGGGGTGTGAGATTTTCTTTTTCGGCAATGAACAGAACTACAGACGGGTCAAGAGAACCCGAACGTGTTCCCATCATAAATCCTCCGAGCGGAGTAAGTCCCATTGAGGTGTCGATTACCTTGCCGCCCTTAACTGCGGAGATTGACGAGCCGTTGCCGATATGACAGGTGATGAGTTTAAGATCTTTTTTGTCCATCCCCATTATCTCTGCCATCTTGTCGGTTACATAACGGTGCGATGTTCCGTGGGCACCGTACTTGCGAATTCCGTATTTTTCGTAATATTTATACGGTATTGCATACATATATGCTTTTGGGGGCATTGTCTGATGAAAGGCAGTATCAAAAACAACTACCTGCGGAACGGTTGGACCGAATACCTTTATGCAGGCCTCTATACCTTGCAGGTGGGCGGGATTATGAAGCGGAGCAAGCGGGGCAAGCTCTTGAATTTTATTAAGTACATCTATGTCAACAAGTACGGATTTGTCAAAGTATGCACCGCCCTGAACAACCCTGTGACCGATTGCTGAAACATCAGAAAGGCTTTTTATTGCGCCGTATTCTTTGTCGAGAAGAACATTTTTAACCGCTTCAAACGCCTGTGTGTGATTAAGCATCTGAATCTTGCGCTCAATTTTTTCGCCGCTCGGAGTTTTAAATCCGATAAAGGCCTCTTCCGTTCCGATTCTTTCGCAGTTGCCCTTTGCAAGCACCTTTTCGTTGTCCATATCTATCAGCTGATATTTCAGCGACGAGCTGCCTGCATTGATAACTAAAATTTTCATTGGTATCATCCCTTCAATGTGTTGATAAAAGCATCAACTTGATATATAATCTAAGTGCAAACAGTGTAACGTCCTTTTCCGCACAGGATTCATTGGACACCTCAAAATTTCATCGGGAGCAGTAATCTCTTACTGACCTCCGAGGGGCTAACGCTCTTTTGCACTGTTTGCAATCTGTCGCAAACTCTGCTTCTTGCAAGCAAAGCAGGGCTTGTTCCAATTAATATACAAATATACAATAATATCATACTCCAATAAAATTAGGTTTTCAAGTGTTTTTTTGTAGATTTTTTGAAAAATGGCAGAGAATGAAGGGGGCATTAATGTGGCTGTTGCAGTAATCAGTGAGTTTAACCCGTTTCACAACGGACATAAATATCTTGTTGATACCGCAAAGGAAAAAACAGGTGAAAGCGTCATTGCGATTATGAGCGGAAGTTTTGTTCAGCGCGGTGAGGTTGCGGTCGCCGACAAATTTGAGCGAGCCGAAATTGCGCTTAAAAACGGCGTTGACCTTGTTGCGGAGCTTCCCGCTGTGTATGCGGTATCAAATGCACAAAGATTTGCTGAGTGCGGAGTTAAAATTGCAAGGTCGTTCGGTTGTGTAAACTATCTTGCCTTTGGCTGTGAAACAGATGATATTTCACTGTTAAAGACCGCCGCCTACGCTGTGGACGACGCAAAAGTCGGCAAACTTGTTGCACAACAGATGAAAAGCGGCTGTTATTATCCCCGTGCTCTCGAATATGCTGTCCGCAGGGTGTTCGGCAATGATGTTGCCGAGGTTTTTACAACGCCGAATAATATCCTTGCGCTTGAATACCTCCGTGCTTTAAAAGGCTCAAGCATTGTTCCTCTGCCGATAAAACGGACGGGCGCTGCTCATGACAGTAGTCAGACAAGCGAAAAAATAGCCTCTGCTTCGCAGATACGGCAACTGTTAAGAAGCGGCGGCGATGTTTCTGCGTTTGTGCCGTGTACGGTTTCAAAAATAACGTATGCCCAAAATCTTGAACGGGCTGTTCTTTACAAACTGAGAAGTATTACCTCCGAGGAACTTGCAAAGCTTCCCGATGTAAACGAAGGGCTGGAAAACAGAATTTATGACGCCGTTCACAAATATAACTCTGTAGAGGAAATTATATCCGCCGTTAAAACCAAGCGGTACACTCACGCAAGGCTCAGACGGATAATCGCCTGCGCTGTTTTGGGAATAACCGAGGCTTTGCAGAACACGCCCTGCGAATATGTCAGGGTGCTGGGCTTTACGTCCGAGGGAGAAAAGCTTTTAAAATCGTGCGGTGCAGATGTTGTTACCTCCGTTGCAAAGGCGTTAAAAAACGGCGGAGAAAATGCAAAACTGCTCGAAAAGGATTTGCTGGCGAGCGATATACTTGCGCTGGCGTATGACGAGATTACCGATTGCGGTGCGGATTTTTATACTCAAATCATCAAAATTTAAATGAAAAATGACACTTTGGAGATTTTTGTACATATAAACATTAAAATATTTACATAAAAATCCGTTTTGCTACTTGAATATTTGTGAAAATATATTATAATAGTATTAATAATAAGTGTTCGCATATTATTTTTTATAATCTAAGTGCAAATGTCCCCTGCCGCTTTAGCGGCGGGTTCCGTTTCAAAATTACAAGGGGAGTAAGTATATATCATTGTAATCCTGAGGAGCTAACGCTCATTTGCACTGTTTGCAATCTGTCGCAAGCTCTGCTTTTTGCAGGCAAAGCAGAGGGTTGCTCCGATTTAAAATTTTTCTTTGAAAAGAGGTTTATTATGGCTTATTCATTAAATGACCGGAGAATGCCGCTTGATCAGTTTTTGCAGGGTGAATCGGTAAGAGCCTATGAGTTTCTCGGCTCACACTTTGTAAACTGGGACAACCGTGACGGCGTGGTCTTCAGGGTATGGGCACCAAATGCGGTTTCCGTGTCGGTCGTTGGTGACTTTAACGGCTGGAACAGTGACGCTAACTATATGTACAAAATTTCAGACTCAGGCGTATGGGAGCTGTTTATAGAGGGAGTTCAGCAGTTTGACTGTTACAAATATTGTGTTGAAACACCTTGGTTTGAGCGCAGGCTCAAGACCGACCCGTATGCTTTCCATTGTCAGACACGTCCCGATAACGCTTCAAGAGTTTATGAAATTAACGGTTATGAGTGGAATGACAAAGATTGGTATGATTATAAAAAGGCAAATCCACACGAAAAAATGCCTATTAATGTATATGAGGTAAACGCCGGTTCATGGCGCAAATACAGCGACGGTAATGTTTTCGGTTATCGCAAGCTTGCCGATGAGCTTATTCCGTATATAAAGGATATGGGATATACTCATATCGAGTTTATGCCGCTTACCGAGTATCCGTTTGACGGAAGCTGGGGCTATCAGGTTACGGGATATTTTGCCGCAACCTCTCGTTACGGCGAGCCTAAGGATCTTATGTATTTTATTGACAGATGTCACCAGCAGGGCATAGGCGTTATTCTCGACTGGGTGCCCGCTCATTTCCCAAAGGATGCTCACGGACTCGGACGATTTGACGGAACAGGCTGCTATGAATATGAAGATCCGAGAATCGGCGAGCACAAGGAGTGGGGAACATATATTTTTAATTACGGCAGATATGAGGTTACAAGCTTTCTTGTTTCCTCTGCTATGTTCTGGCTTGATATGTATCACGTTGACGGTATCCGTGTCGATGCGGTTGCTTCAATGCTTTATCTTGACTATAACCGCAAGGACGGTGAATGGATAGCCAACGCATACGGCGGACGTGAAAACCTTGTTGCGGTTGACTTTTTGCAGAAGCTGAACACTGTTGTTCATATGTTCCACCCCGAAGCAATGATGATTGCCGAAGAAAGCACCGCATGGCCGAATGTTACGCGTTATCCGATAAAGGATATGGGACTTGGTTTTGACTACAAGTGGAATATGGGTTGGATGAATGATATGCTGTCCTACATTTCACTTGACCCGTTGTGGAGAAATTATCACCACGACACGCTTACGTTCAGTATGGTTTATGCTTTCTCCGAAAACTTTATGCTGCCGATTTCTCACGATGAGGTCGTATACGGCAAAGGTTCGCTTATAAATAAAATGCCCGGCGATTACGACCAAAAGTTCCAGGGCGTAAGAGGCTTTATTGCATATATGATGGCACATCCGGGCAAAAAGCTTATGTTTATGGGCAGCGAGATAGGTCAGTTTGATGAGTGGAATGCTGACGAGCAGCTTGAATGGGGCTTGCTTGAGTATGAAAAACACCGCCAGCTAAATCACTTCTTTGCCGATGCAAATAAATTTTACCGCGATACTCCCGCTATGCACGAAAACGACTATGATTGGAACGGCTTCCGCTGGATAGCACTTGACGACTACAAAAACAGCATTATCGCCTTCCGCAGGATTGCATATGACGGAAGCGAGATAATTTGTGTTTGCAATTTCCAGCCGGTTTTGCATGAGAAATATAAAATAGGCGTGCCTGTTTACGGATTTTATGAAGAAGTTTTCAATTCCGAAAGCACAGAGTACGGTGGCAGCGGAATAGGAAATTCAGGTCTTATCAGAGCCAAAAAGGATCCCGATCACGACCTTGATTACTCTATAAGTATTACACTTCCGCCGCTTGGAGTAGTTTACTTTAAGCTGAACAAAGAGATTGTTCCCGTAAAGCGTACACGCAAAAAGAAGGAAGAACCTAAAAAAGACGCCGAAAAAACGGAAACAAAATCCAAAAAATCAACAGCAAAAAAGGAATCCGTAAAAAAGACGCCGGAAAAAACGGCTGAGGATAAGAAGCCTAAAAAGGCGGCAGTCAAAAAATCCGAAAAAACCTCAGCGGTTAAAAAATCCGCAGAGCCGACCCCCGAAAAGAAACCTGCAAAGGCAAGCTCGGAAAAAAAGCCTGAAAAACCTACGGCTAAAAACACAAAATCCGAATAAATAACAGCAAAGGAGCTAACGCTCCTTTGCACTGTTTGCAATCTGTCGCAAGTTTTGCTCAGATTTAAAAAACGGGCAGTCGTTATACGGCTGTCCGAAAGTTTTTAAGGGGCAACAATAGTGCAAATATATCACATTTAATATGAGTACAAATGCTCCCACCGCTTAGGCGGTTAAAGGCACTTTGAAAATTCAGCGAGAGTTATAATATCCGACTGAAACACTGAGGAGCTAACGTTTCTTTGTGCTGTTTGCAACTTTGTGTTTCCTGAAAATGTAATTGCAAAAACTGTCAAAAGATATTGAGATTTGAAATATATGTGTTATAATAGAATAAATTTTAACTTGAGCAAAGCTTGCGACAGATTGCAAGCAGACCTCGCCGACTAAGCGGCGAGGGAAATTTGCACATAGATTATATTTTTTAGCAAAAGTCTGCCGTCAGGCGGTTTTTCTGCAAAAATAGGAGCTGTAATATGACTGTCAGCAACAAAAGATCCGGGATAATCCTCTCGGTAATAATTATAATCAGCCTTGCTATAAGCACTTTTTTTATGCTCGGAAAACAGGGCTATCACGAGGACGAACTGCTTACATATAATCTTGCAAATTCGTCTAAACAGTTATTGACCGACGGCGGTTGGAACACACCGGAGGATTTTAACGAATATCTTGCCGTAAGTGAAAATGACCGTTTTGATTATGCGCAGGTGTACCGCAATCAGGTGATTGACGCATCACATCCGCCGTTTTATTATGCTCTTGTACATACGGTTTGTTCGCTGTTCCCCGAAACTTTTAACAAATGGCTTGCATATTCTGTAAATGTGCTTGCAATGACGGGTGTTCTTATATTGCTCTATAAAATTGCAAAACGTGTGACCGACAACAATCTTTATGCTCTTATCGGCACTGCGGCGTATGCTTTCAGCATAGCCTGCATAACTACAACTATATATCTGCGTATGTATTCTACGCTGACGTTTTTTGTGCTTGCGTTTTTGTATATGACGCTAAGGCTTTATGACCGAAAAAACAACGTTAAGTTCTGCGACTGTCTGCTTACGGTTCTTATAGTAATGCTCGGCATATTGACTCAGTATTACTTTATTCTGTTTGCGGGACTTGTCGGACTTGTTTTTCTTGTGTTCAAAATCAAGGAAAAGTGTTATAAGGATCTTATAAAATACATTGTTTCAGCAGTCATAGGCGCAGGGCTTGCTCTCTGCATTTATCCGTACATAATCTCAAATGTTCTCGGCGGAAACAGAGGCTTCGGTTCGCTGAGCTTTTCGATTGATTTTGTAACCGTTGTTACCTATGTTATCTATAAGTTGTGTACTTACATTCAAATCTTGTCAAAGGACTTGTTCCTTAATCAGATATGGCTGTTTGTATTTTGTGCGGTTTGTGCACTGGGCTTTGGAGTTTATTTCAGGTTTTTCAAAAAGCAAAAACTCAGCCGCAAGGCAACAATAGTTGCAATTCCCGCAATCGTATTCTTTATCGGCATTTCACTTGTGTCGCCGTTTAACAGCGACCGTTATGTAATGGCGTCATTGCCGATTATAGCAATGCTGTTTGCCTTTGCGTTTATAAGGATATTTAATTTGATAAAGCCAAAGCAGGTGCGCCTTGTTTTGCCGATAAGTATGTTGCTTGCATTTGCGGTTGCATTTGTAACGGTAAAGCCCTATTATACTTACGGTAAAACAAATCTTTATGAACCTAAGACCGACAACTGCGTTTTTGTTGGCACGGCTATGCTTGAATGGAATAAATGTATCGACAAGTTTATGCAGTATGACGGCACTATGATAGTAAAGACAACCGAAATGTCAAAAACACTCGGCGATGAGCTTGAGAGCTTTGCGACAAAGCGAGGAATAGTTACAAACGGCAAGATAAGCGAGCTTGCGGGTGCATATATGAACAACGGTGATGTTGACAGGCAGGAAACCGACAGTCTGTCAGCGATGAAAACCGACCAAACTCTGAATTCTCTTGACGATGTAACGGTTTATATTTCACGCCTTGCCGATAATGATACGGTGATAAAATACATTACCGAAAATACAAAATTTAAGAACTATGAGTTGATTCAGGCAGACTGCAATTTTGAGGATTATTACAACTGGTATGACTATTTTGTAGAAACCGAGTCATATTGCAATGTGTATAGATTTTATTAAATAAGAGCCGGTTTAATCAGTGGTTACTTAATTATAAGGATAAAGGAAAAGGTGACTATCGTGGAAAATCAGGATAGGAAAAACGCAATCGGCATAGCCTTTTCGGGCGGCGGATTGCAGGGAATTGCCCATATCGGCGCAATAAAGGCTCTATATGAGCTTGGAATACGTCCGCAGTACGTTTCGGGTACAAGCTCGGGCGCGGCTATGGCGGCGATAATTGCAATGGGCTTTGAAGCGGACGAAATGAAAGAAGTCGCAAAAAAGCACTGGAAAACGCTTGCCGAAATTGACAACGGTCTGATTTTCAGATCGCTTGCACAGCTTATTCTTAATAAGAAGATACAAAAGGACGGTATAAAGTCAGGAGAACTTATTTCGGGAGTTATCCGTGAAATAATGGATGAAAAGGGTATCAAGGGCTTTGAGGATCTGCCGATAAATCTTTCGATAGCTACGGTGGATACGCTGACTACCGACGAGTGTATTTTTACAACTAAAGACGAACATCTTGAAAATGACCATATTCACTACATAACAGGCGCTCCGCTTGAAACTGCGGTGCGTGCGAGTATGTCGTTTCCTGCAATTTATACGACCTGCAGTTATAAAAACTATAACTTTAT